>Ga0209579_10002959_pt1 | contig 12636 bp, 9 predicted proteins | sample Coa_R1_2_FD_187152 | JGI IMG/M metagenome (GOLD analysis project Ga0209579, IMG submission 187152) | Surface soil microbial communities from Centralia Pennsylvania, which are recovering from an underground coalmine fire - Coalmine... | ecosystem: Environmental > Terrestrial > Soil > Unclassified... | reverse complement strand
CTGCCGGTGACGAGCTGACCGCCGCCATCATACACGATCGATTCCATGAGCGCCTGACCGATGCCCTGGGCGACGCCGCCGTGGATTTGCCCTTCGCACAGCAGGCGGTTCATGACCTTGCCGACGTCATCGACCGCCGCGTAGCGCGCCAGCGTGACCACGCCGGTTTCCGGATCGATTTCGACCTCGCAGACGTGACAGCCGTTCGGATAGTTCGACGGCTCCGCCGCGAAAGTACCGGAGGCTTCCAGTCCGAGTTCGAATTGCTGCGGCAAAAACATCGGACGATGCAGCGACATGGCTACCGCGCTCAGCGGCAGCGCGCGGTCGGTGCCAACGATGCGGAAATTGCCGTCCTTGAATTCGATGTCCGAGGCGGCCGCTTCCATCATCATCGCGGCCATCGGCTTGGCTTTCTCGATGATGGCGTCGGCGGCGCGTTTGAGGGCGTTGCCGCCGACATGCATGCTGCGCGAGCCGTAAGTGCCGCGTCCGATCGGTACCTCGTCGGTGTCGCCCTGGATGAAGCGGATCGATTCCAGCGGCACGCCGAGCCATTCATGCACCATCTGCGCGTAAACTGTTTGGTGCCCTTGGCCGTGCGAATGGGTGCCGGCGATGATGGAGAGCGTGCCGCTCGGGTCGAAGCGGATCACCATCTTGTCGTTGAACACCGCGGCCTCTTCGAGGAAATAACCGACGCCGCGGCCGCGCAGCTTGCCATTCTTCTTTGATTCGGCGGCGCGCTTTTTGTAACCGTCCCAGTCGGCAAGCTTTAGGCATTCGTCCATCACGTGCATGAAGTCGCCGCTGTCGTAGGTCATGCCGGAATGCACGATCTTGTACGGCATGGCGGATGCGGGGATGAAGTTGCGCCGCCTGATTTCGAGCGGATCGATGCCGAGGACGAGCGCGGCGCGATCCATCAATTGCTCGATCAGGAAGGTTGCTTCCGGTCGGCCGGCGCCGCGATAGGGCGCCATCGGCGAGGTGTTGGTCAGCACCGCCTTGGCGGCGGCGAACACGGCCGGAATGTTATAGACGCCGGGCGCGAGCTTGACGGCGAAGAGCGGCACCACGATGCTCGCTTCGAAGACATGCGAGCCCATCTGGTGCAGCGCGTCGACGCGCAGCGCCAGGGTTTTTCCCTTCTCGTCGAAGGCGAGTTCGCCGGTGACCACCTGGTCGCGCCCGTGCGCGTCGCCGAGCAAGGCCTCCGAACGCGTCGATGCCCATTTGACCGGCCGGCCGCCTACGCGGCGCGACGCCCACACCACCAGTGCGTCTTCCGGATAGCCGCCGTTTTTCATGCCAAAGCCGCCGCCGACATCAGGCGAGATGACGCGCAGCTTCGATTCGGAAACTTTCAGCACATTGCCGGCGACGTGCTGGCGCGTGCCGTGCGGATTCTGCGTCGTCGAATAAAGCGTATAGCTCTCGCTGTCGGGGTGATACTGGCCGATCGCTGCGCGCGTCTCGATGGTGTTGGCACTGACGCGGCTGTTGTAGAGCTTGAGCGACACTTTGTGCGGAGCTTTGACGAAGGCTGCATCGACTGCGTCCTTGCTGCCCATCATCAGCCCGACCGCGACATTGTTGGGCGCCTCGTCCCACACCGCCGGCGCGCCGGGCTTCACTGCGTCCTCGACGTTGACGACCGCGGGCAGCGGTTCGTAATCGACTTCAAGGAGTTCGGCGGCATCCCTGGCCTGCGCCAGCGTCTCCGCGACCACGAAGGCGACACGTTCGCCGACCGCGCGCACCTTCCCGACCGAGAGGATTGAACGCAGCGTGCGATAGCCCTTTGGGCCGCCCATGTCCTCGGGCATGACCGGCGAGAAGGCGCCAAGCTTGTCGGCTTCCATCTCGGTGCCGGTGAGCACAGCGAGAACGCCGGGCGCCGCTTTCGCTTTTGCCGTGTCTATGCCCTTGATGCGCGCGTGCGCGTGCGGCGACATGACCACAACGCCGTGGCACTGGTTCGGCAAATCGATATCGTCGACAAAACGGCCACGGCCGGTGATGAAACGAGGGTCCTCGATCCTGGGGACGGGTTGACCGATGCCGAACTTCTGCACGCCTTCCTCCTCAACCTGTTAAAAGCGCCGCCGCCCGGCGGAGCGCTGCAGGAAGACGTGAGGGGAGCACGCGCCGCCGCGAAGCGCAACACTGGCCGTGCATTGGTCGCGAAGGCGAGGTGTCAAACAATCCGCGGTGATCGCCGCCTATATCGCCGCGCGGAGCGTCAGCCGATTATTTTGCCGTCCGTTTCGCCACCTCGGCAAACACATTGTAGGCTTTTTCGAGCTCGGGCTTTTTCTTCGCCACGTCGGCGCCGACGTCGGTGAGCGATTTCATCATTTCGGCTTGTTCGTCCGCTGGCAGGCTGATCAGTTCGCCATGTTCGCTCCAAAGCTTGCGCTGCGACTGATAAAAATCGACCGCCCACGGGTTGACTTCGGTCGCAGCCTTGAGGGCGTCGGTGTCGACGATCTTTTGCAGATCGCCGGGCAGTGCGTCGAACCATTTCTTCGAGAGAAATGCCATCGAGAAGATGAAGGGCTGACCGGTCTCGGTGATGTATTTCGCCGCGTCATACATCTTCAACGTGGCATCGACCGTGGTGGCGAGCACCGCGCCGTCGATCGCCCCTTGCTGGAGCGCCGGCAGGACGTCGCCCAAGGTCATGGCTATTGGCGACGCACCGAGCCGGTTGAGCATCTCCTTCTGCATGTCGGCGGCGAGGACGCGCAGCTTCTTGCCCTTGATGTCGGCAAGATGCCGGATCGGCGTCCGCGAGATGATCGATGAGGGCTGCGAGACCCAAAGCGCGGCGCCGTGGATGCCCTTCTCGGCGCCGAAGCTGAACATCATTTTCTGCAGTTCTGGATCGCTTGTGGCGCGCACGCCGTGCTCGATGCTGGTCATCAGGCCCGGCGCGGACAACACCTCGAAGCGGTCGTCGACACCGACCAGAAATTCAGGTGGGCCGATATAGCCCTCAATGGTGCCGAACTGTACGCTTTCGACCTCGCGCGCAATGGGACCTAATTGGCTTGCCGGATAAATCTCACCCTTGATCCTGCCGCCGGAATCCTTTTCCACCATGGCGACGAAGCGCTTGCACCACTCGTGCTGCGCTTCATTGATGGTGGCGGTGCCGAGCTTCATCACATAGGTCTTGTCTTCGGCGTGCGCCGCACGGAACGCAGTCCCGAGCAGCGGCGCGCTGGCGCCCATCGCAACAGAGGTGCGCAAAAGGGTCCGGCGATCGATAAGAGGCATGTTTTTCCTCCGCTGGAGTCTTCGGTCGATCATACTTGTCGACTTTTCGGGCGGAACCGCAATGTAGCCTGATCCCGATACGACTCGAACTCTCGCCCAACTGGTGCGGCTCCCGCAATGTGAGGACTTGCCGCAGGCAGGCCGCCTGCAGGAAAGGCTTGCTGCGGCGTCGCCGAATCCATCGGCGGTTCGCGCGGTTGCGCTTTGCCGCCAAGCATCCGATGCTCACCGCAATTTCACGAGGATTATCATGGGCAATGCGGGTGTGAGTGCGCAACTGGCGCAATTCGTTGTGGGTACGCGCTGGGACGATCTGCCGGCCCCCGTCGCCCACCAGGCCAAACGCTCGGTGATGAACCTCTTTGCCGTGGCATTGACCGGCTGCCGGACCGGGACATTCAAGACTTTGCTGCAAACGCTCTCTACGTTCTCGGGCGGCAAGCAGGCGACGCTCATCGGCCGCCGCGACCGCATCGATGCGCTGAGCGCGGCGTTTCTCAACGCCGCCGGCGCCAACGTGCTCGACTTCTGCGATACCCACGTGCCCACGGCGATCCATCCGACGGCGCCGCTGGTGCCGCCGCTATTGGCGCTTGCCGAGCTTGGACCGGTGAGCGGCCGCGACTTTCTGCTGGCCCTGGTGTTGGGCCAGGAGGTGGCGTGCCGTGTCGGGCTTCCCATATCGCCGAGCCATTACCAGAGAGGCTGGCACATCACCGCGACTTGCGGCGTGTTCGGCGCGGCCGCCGGCTGCGGCAAGCTCTTGGGGCTGAACGCCGCCCAGATGGTCTGGGCGCTTGGCACCGCGGCGACTCAGTCGTCCGGCGTGTGCGAATGCCTGGGTACACCGGCAAAGAGCGTTGGTGTCGGCAATGCCGCGCGCAATGGTTTGTTGGCTGCGCTCTTGGCCGCGAAAAACTTTTCCGGTCCAGCCGAGCCGCTGAACGGCTCTCAAGGTTTCTACAACGCGCTTGCCGAGACGCCGAAGCTCGCTTTGTTGAGTGAGGGCCTCGGCAAAAGCTGGGAGATCATGAAGACCTCATATAAGCCTTACCCTTGCGGCTTCGTACTACACGCCGCGCTCGATTGCGTGCTGGATTGGCGGCGCGAGAATCCGGGCGCCGAGGTGACGAAGGTCGTGGTGACCGGCAATCCGCTCCTCGGCATCCGCGCCGATCGGCCCAAGATTTCGACGAGTGCGCAATCGCAAGTCAGTGTGCAGCACGCGCTCGCGGCCGCCCTGGTCACCGGCAAGGCCGGCGTCGAGCAATTCAGCGACGCCTGTGTGAACGATCCGCGAGTCGTCGCGTTGCGCGGAAAGGTCCGGGTCCTGCACGATGAAAGCTTCGCCACCGTTGCGTCGTCGGTGGAGATCACGACCGCCGATGGCCACCTCCACAAGCTCATGCAAAAAGCAGCGCGTGGCAGCGACGACAATCCCATGACCGACCAGGGCCTCGAACAAAAGTTGCGCGACGCGGCCTCCGATTGGGATGAGAGCCATGACATCGCGCCATTGATCGACGCGATTTGGCATCTCGACAAAGCCGCTGATATTGCGAAACTGACGGCGCTCGCCGTGCCGCGCGCGTAGGCGCGTATGTTTGCGGCGGGTACCGCCAGGGAGAGTCTCATGATCAACGCCAAACGCTTCAGCCATGCGACCTTTGAGACGCCCGACATCGAACGCCAGATTGTCTACTTCACGGAAATCGCCGGGCTGGCGCTGGCGGAGCGGCACAACGGGCGGGCTTATCTCGCCACCAAGCATGGCGACCTCGTGGTTCAGCTTGAATCCGGTACGCACTCGCGCTGTATCCGGCTGGGATTTCAGGTGGCGCCGGACACCGAATTCAGCGACATCCGCAAAGGGGTCGAGGCAGAGGGCCTGAGCTGTCAGTCGCAGAACGATGCAGCTCCCGGCATCGCGCAAATGCTGTCGTTTCCGGATCCCAAAGGCACGGTGTGCGAAGTGTTCGCCGTGCAGACGCCAATCTCCAAGCCGCGGCCGGTCGCCGGCATCGGGCCGATCAAGCTCGGGCATCTTGCCTTCGTGGTATCGGAGCCGAAGGACTTCGCGGAGTTCTACAGCCGCGTGCTCGGCTTTCGCGTGTCGGACTGGATCCAGGACTGGTTCGTGTTCATGCGCTGCGGCCCAGACCACCACACCATCAACTTCGTGCGCGGCAAGCGCACGCAAATGCACCACGTCGCCTTTGAGCTGAAAGACTGGCCGCAGATCCAATCGGCCTGCGATTTCCTCGGCGGCAAGAACATTCCGATCATTTGGGGCCCCGGCCGCCACGGCCCAGGGCATAATGTCTTCACCTACCACCGCAACCCTGACGACCAGATCATCGAGATGTTCACCGAGCTCGACAAAATGCTCGACGAGAAGCTCGGTTATTTCGAGCCGCGGCCGTGGCACCGCGATCATCCGCAGGTGCCCAAGGTGTGGGGCCCGCCGCCGAACGATATCTGGGGACCGCCACCGACCAGCGAATATCTGCGGCAGCGGGAGTAGGCCAAAAGCGTTTCGGTCCGTTCGTCCCCGCTAAAGCGGGGACCCAGCATGCGGCAGTCAAAAAGACTGGATTCCCGCTTTCGCGGGAATGAGAGGCTTCTGCTGCAGTGACGACGTATGAATAGTATGGGCGCTCTCACCCCAACTTGATGTTGGCTTCCTTCACCACGCGGCTCCACAGCTCCATCTGGCTGTCCACGTAGGCGCGGAATTCTTCCGGCGTGTTCCGCCGCGACTCGATGTTGAGCTCGGCAAACCGCGCGCTCACCTGCGGTGAGGCGAGCGCCGCGTTGAGACTGGCGTTGAGCTTTTGCACGATCGCGGGCGGCGTGCCGTGCGGCACGAACACGCCGTTCCATTCGTAGGCTTCAAACCCCGGCAGCGTTTCCGATATCGGCGGAATATCCGGCAGGCTCGCGAGGCGGCCTTTGCCCGTGTGGGCGAGCGCTTTCAGTTTGCCGCCTTTGATCAGGCCGACCACCGACGAGCCGTTGGAAAAGAAATATTTGACCTGGCCCGCCATCACATCGGTGAGCGCCAAGCCGCCGCCGCGATACGGCACGTGATTGATCGTGATGCCGGTGCGCTGCCTAAACATTTCCAGACACAGATGCTGCAGTGTGCCGTTGCCCGACGAGGCCATGTCGATGCCGCCGGGCGAGGCCTTGGCGAGCGCGATGAGGTCGGAGACGGTGTTCACCGGCGCCGAAGGCGTGACCACGAGGATGTTCGGCACCAGCGAAACCAGAAAGACTGGGTCGAAATCCTTGCGGTAATCGAACGGAAGGTTCTGATAGAGCGAACCATTGACCGAGAACGCCGTAGCATCGTGCAAAATCGTGTAGCCGTCGGGCGCGGCTTTGGCGGCAACCTCCTCGCCGATCGTGCCGCCGGCGCCGCCGCGATTTTCAACAGCGAATTGCTGGCCGAGAATTTCGCTGAGCTTGGCGTACAGCATGCGCGCCGTGGTGTCGGCGCCGCCGGCCGGAGGATAGGGGACCATCACCCGCACCGGCCGATCCGGCCACGCCGTCTCGGCCCTGGCGGTGCCGACAAACGCGGCGCCCGTCATGGCCGCAAGAAGCTTGCGACGCGTGAGACTGTGCCCGGCCATCGCGTCCTCCCGGCTTGTCGCACAACGGCTTTTGACAACGATCCGGCATCGTATCACGTTGCGGGCCAAACGTCGTAGGGGCTAGTCCCTTATTGGGCAGGGAGGAACGGAGTCGATGAATACAGGCGTCAACAACAAGCGCGTGTTCTGCGTGGTGCCGCACCGGCCGATCGGGTTCGGCGAGATGCTCGGCAAGCGCGGCGACATCCGGCTGGACATCCTCGAGCAGAAAAGCCTGGACACGAGCGCGCTTGAGGTCCTCGGCGCGGCGCACGCCTATCAGATGAGTTCCGCGCGCGACGAACTCGCCGGCCACTATCAGGCCCGCGCCGAACTGTTGGGCCGCACACCCAATCTGCTGATCGTTTCCACCAATGGCGCCGGTTACGACACCGTGGACGTGAAAGCTTGTACCGAGCGCGGCATCCTCGTCGTCAATCAGTCCGGCGGCAATGCCGAGGCCGTGGCCGAGCACGTGATCGGCATGATGCTGTGTTTGGTCAAGCGTGTGAACGACAGCGACCGCGCACTCCGCGCCGGTACGCTCAAGAACCGCGCCGATTACATCGGCCGCGAAGCCTTCGGGAAAACCATCGGCATCGTCGGCCTCGGCAACGTGGGCAAGCGCATCGCCGAGCTTGCCGGCATTTTGTTTAAGATGAAAGTGCTGGCCTACGATCCTTATCTGCCTGCCGATGTGGTGAAGGCGCGCGGCGCCGAGAAGGTCGAGCTCGACGAACTATTGCGGCGGTCCGATTTCGTCTCGATTAATTGCCCGCTGACCGATGAGACGCGCAAGATCATGGGCGCGCGCGAGTTCGCGCTGATGCAGCCGCACGCTTATTTCATCACCACGGCGCGCGGCTCGATCCACGACGAGGAAGCGCTCGAAAAGGTGCTGCGCGACAAGAAAATCGCCGGTGCTGGTCTTGATGTTTGGGAGAAGGAGCCGCCGCCGGCCAGTCATCCGTTGATGAAATACGACACCGTGATGGTTACCCCGCACATGGCTGGGGTGACGGTCGAGGCGCGCACCCGGATGGGCCAGATCGCGGCCGAGCAGATGCTCGACGCGCTCGACGGCAAGCCGGTGCCACGCATCATCAATCCGCGGGTCTGGCGCGACTACGCCAAGCGCTTCGAACGGACTTTCGGCTTCAAGCCGCAGGACCCGCCGGCCGAGCCGAACTGGCACGCCTCAGAAAAGCTGTAAGAGTTGCACATAATGCGCCTGGTGAGATCCTTTGTTCAAAAGGAGCCGTTCTATGCCAAAATATCTTGTTGAAGCACGTTATACGGCCGAGGGCGCCAAAGGCCTGCTCCGAGAGGGAGGTTCAGGACGTCGCGCCGCCATTGCAAATTTGGTTCAGAGCGTGGGGGGGAAATTAGAGGCGGCTTACTTCGCGTTCGGCGACGTTGACGTCTACATTATCGCTGATCTCCCGGACAACATCACCGCCGCCGCGGTATCGCTGGCTGCTAACCAGACCGGTTTCATAGCGAGCAAGACGATCGTTCTCATGACGCCTGAGGAGATAGACCAAGCAACAAAAAAGACGATAGGCTTTCGTCCGCCGGGAAGTTGATACCGGCGCTCACGTTATGGTGCGGCGCGGGCGCTGCGTGTGCCTATGGACGTCCTCCATCGCAGCCTCGAGCCAACGGAGCACGGGTTCGTCCTGCGGTGAGAGGCCGGCCGGACTTTTTGCTTCGGCGCTCGCTCGTGCACGATCGCGAGCGGAAAGCGCGACGGCACGTACCCCTGCTTGATAGAATCCCGTGCCTTGCACAGGGGCGGGCGCGCTCCTGGGAAGCGGCATCCCAACCTTGGCCCCAATATCGGCCTCCGCAGGTCCCTCGGCATTCAGGGGCGCGCTTCGGGGTAACGCTGCGAACGGTGCGGTCTTGGGCGACTCTGCGAAGGGCGCGCTTTTGGGCAACTCTGCGAACGGCGCGCTCTTGGCTGGCCCGCTCTTGGGCGACTCCGCGAACGGCGGACCTTTGGGCAACTCTGCCACCAGCTCCGGAGATCGTTCGATCTCGCGAGGGAGTCGCTGCGCCTGTTCGGGCTTAACCTCTGCGGATGGGCGCACAACCTTCTTTGTTCGGCCGAACGAAAGCAGGCTTCTCGCGCTTTGGCGGGCGCGCTCCATAAGCGACGGCTCGGGCGTCCACCAGCTCTCGTCGTGCATCTGCTGCACGTGCCGCATTCTTTCGAGTTCTCTGGCTATGTCGGCCTCAGGCCATCCCTCTAGGCGCCAGACCTCGGCTTGCTGCAGTTCAGTCAGCTGTCGGTTTTTGTGCAGAATTTGAGCGAGGCGCTCGGCAGCCCCTTTTTCCCCGGCGTGATAGTAGATCACTTTGTCCCAGCCGGGCCTGTCGGCGCTTTCAAAGGTGATCTTGCCCTCCGCCGACTTGTCGAGTTCGGCTGCAATGTCCGGCAGTGCAACGTTTGGCGACGCAGGCTTACGCTGGGTTCTGAATCTCTGTGCCGTCAAACCTGGTTTATTTTCTTGCGCTTCCTGTTTGGCCAACCGATCCCAGCGTGCGATCTGTTCAGGATCGGTGAGCAGGATCGGCTTGCCTTGAAAGAGGAATTGCGGCAACGCCCGCGCCGGGTTCCAGGTCAGTTGATTGCCCAGCGAGAATTGTTGGCGCTCTGCCGGCCCCTCGCCGCGAGCGATTTGCCGCACATATTCTGACTGAGTGTTTTCCGCCACGCGGACGATCGCGTCGTCCACCTCGGCAGCTTTCTTCTCGGCCCCGAAACGCAATTCCAGCGGCGACTTGACGCGATTTGCCGAATGTTCTTCGGAGATCGTGCGTACGAATTGAATGGCTGCGGCGACGGCATCGGCCGCGGATTCCAGCTGCGCATTCGCCGCGGCCTCTTCACGTGTGATGTGCTTTTGCATATTGGCCCAGTATGTCGATCGCGGCCGAGCCCCCATGCCGCTGATGTTTGCTTGCGCAATACCTCACCACTGGCCGCGGACCTTTCCGCAGCCGGGTCGAACTCTCTCATCGTATGACACAGTCATGAGTGCCAACCGAGGCACATCCGACGAGCGGCGCGACCGCTAGATTTTGGGGGCACTCAAGCAGGCCGCGCCGCCTACGCGCACGCTACAGATGCAACGACGCCTGAAACGGCTCGTCGCGCTTAACATCTGGTTACAAATTCGAATGCAAATGGATGTGCGCGCTCGTCATGGCAACACTGTGGCAACATCCAACAAATTTCACGTTTTGCTGTTTTAACTTTTCCGACGGGCCGCTCTTCGCGGGCCCTTTACATTAAAATTAAAGGCAAATTGCTTGGCCCAACGGTGATCGATAGGTTCTGCACGCAGAGGCTGTAAGGGCCCTCCTGGCCTTCGTTGAAATACGTGAGTAGTCGGCCCCATTCGCTTGTATTGCGACGTTCGTAGCGGGAGGTTTGTTTGTTGGCGCGACCGTTTGCACCGTTGGCACTGTTGCTGCTGATGGGATTGTCGGCGCTGGCGGCGGCGGTTTTGCTCAAGCCCGGGGATTGGGCCGCGCTCGTCCGGCCTTTGCGCAACTACTTTGCGGGACAGCAAAGCGCCGATCCGAAAGCCCTTGAATACGTCAAGAGCGGAAATGAGCTCCTCGATCAGGGTGAATATGACCAGGCAATCGCCGAATTTTCGGCAGCGCTGGCCATCGACCCGAACTATGCGGCGGCCTACGAGGGCCGCGGCAACGTGTACTTTGTCCAAGGCTACTACAGCACCGCCATCGCCGATTACGATCACATAATCCTGCTCTATCCGAAGTATGCATATGCCTACTTCAGGCGCGCCGTCGCCTATTACAACAAGGGCGACTACGAGCGAGCCATTGCAGGATACAACGAAGCGATCAAGCTCAGTCCGGGATTTGTGTTGGCCTACACCAACCGTAGGCTCGCACTCCTGAACAGGGACGACTCGGCCCCGCCGTCGCCGATTACGTTTAGCCGATCGGACTCTGTCGGTGTCATGCACATGCCTGCCGCAACTGTGTCGTTGCGGAACACGGCCGTCCCGTCCCACAACATTTCTGCGGCGGCTGGCATTGGGCCACGGAATGTGTCTTGGCCTACGACGAGGCAGTCGGGTTGGGTCCGAAATTCGCCATGGTCCGGTTCGAGCGCGGCCTCGCCTCCGAGAGCAAGGGCAGCAGCAACTATGGCAGCGCCGTCACGCGCCACGGTGAGCCACTCGGGTTGGGTCCGAAGATAGCGCCGAAGGAGTGAAGGGCGTCGGAAAGGGGCTGCGCGATGATGGACAGCGTAATGGCCGTGATCGACCGTCATAAATTATCGGTCGCGTCGGCGGTTTGCGTCCTACCCTTGGTCCTTGCTGCTTCGTTCTTACTGATTTTCGAAGCCCAATCGCGGCGCGCTCACGAACCAGCCGCAGAGCAAAATGTGTCGATAAGCGAGCCGCATAACATCTTCGATGATATGTCCGCGCAACGGCAGGCGTTAGAACCCGCGGAGGAAGATTGTCGGGCGCTCCATGGCAACTATGACGGAGCCGGGTGCGTGATTCCCCACCTCGCCAGGTAATCGCGCGCGAAAGATCGCAAGGCGGATGGTCTGAGTGCGCCCGCGCTGGGCGACAGCCATCAAAAAATCATTCGCGCCCGCGATGGAAATCGGGCAACGGCGGCGGGCCCCAGACGCTAGTCTTGCCGCCCTGCCAGGTCTTCGGCCGTTGCGGCGTATCCTGGTGCCATGGCCGTGGCTCGAAATAGCCGAGATCCTCGTCCACCATCTGGTCGAGTTCGCAGAACAGTTCGATGACCTGATCGTCGGGGTTGCGATGATAGGTGGCGATGTTGTGTCCCGGTCCGTGGCGCAGCGGCCCCCAGATGATCGGGATCCTCTTCTGCCCGAACAGATCGCATGAGTTCTGCAGGTGGATGAAGTCCTTCAACTCGAAGGCCATGTGGTGCATCTTTATGTTCTTGCCGCGAATGAAATTCACCGTGTGGTGATCGGTATTGCAGCGCATGAACACAAAAAAGTCGTCGATCCAGTCGGAGACGCGGAAGCCCATTACCTTGGCGTAGAACTCCGCGGTTTCCTTCGGGCTGTCGACCACCCAGGCGATATGGCCGAGCTTGAGCGCGCCGACGCCATGATGCTGAAGGTGCTTGCCCAGATAGCGCCACTCCTTGAACAGCGCGATCGTGGTGCCCTTGTTGTCCTTGAACGTCAGCACCGGGCCGAGACCGGGGACTGAATCGTTGCGCAACTCGCTCTTGATGCCGTCCTTCTCCAGTTCGCGTGCCATGGCGCCGAAATCGGAATCGGGCGCGACCTCGAACGACAGGGTAGAGCAGCGCTCGACGTCGCCCTTATTGACCTGGATGGAGAGGAGCCCGATCTGGCTGGTGAGGAACGCGCGGTCCTTCTCGCGCTCGGCAACCACAAGGCCGATCACCTCCGTGTAATAGTCGACGAGGCGATCCACGTCGGGCGTCTCGAATGTGGCGTGACCGATGCGTCTCGGCTTGATCATGGCCTTCTCCGACGGGCGGCTGTCCCGGGGCTGGCCCGAATCAATCACTACGCCCGCGCCAACTCAAGACCCGCGACCCACAGCGTCTCGTCGCCTAGACACCAACACGGAAGACGGTGCGGCGCGTGCCGTCATCAGTTGACCATACGTGTTCGACGTCCGACAAGGGAGCGACTTTGGTG
>Ga0209579_10002956_pt1 | contig 12643 bp, 14 predicted proteins | sample Coa_R1_2_FD_187152 | JGI IMG/M metagenome (GOLD analysis project Ga0209579, IMG submission 187152) | Surface soil microbial communities from Centralia Pennsylvania, which are recovering from an underground coalmine fire - Coalmine... | ecosystem: Environmental > Terrestrial > Soil >... | reverse complement strand
GGAACGCCTCCGTCATGGTGCACACGCAGGTGGGTATTAACCGAATCGATAAACCAGCCGAGACCATATGGGGCGTTTGTTCCGTCGTTTAGTTTACTGGCCACCCACATTAGTTTTTTGCTGCTTTTGGTTAAAAGCGTACCGCTATAAAGCATTCGATCCCATTTTGCCAGGTTCGCTATGCTGGAAACAAAGGCTCCGCTTGGTCGCAGGGCGATCCATATATCTGCATTTTTCCAGCCTGCACTTTCTTTTTCATAGCCGCCTGCACGGTTAGGGATGATATCGGTAACGCTGTATGCGCGGGTTTGGCTCATGCCGGAAGGCTCAAAAACATGCTTGGTGATCCACCCGGCCCAGTTTGTACCGGCAACTTTTTCAATAATGGCAGCAAGTACATAATAGTTCATATTGCTATAGTCCCATTGTGTACCCGGAGGAAAATCAAGCGGTAAATGATAGATAGCTTGTATCTCTTCGCCAAGGGGTCGTACTTTGAGGGGATCAAAATCAGGGGCATCTCTAACCAGTCCCGACGTGTGGCTAAGCAGGTTGCGCACAGTGATGCTTTGCCAGGCCTGAGGCAAACTGTCCAGGTAGGCGCTGACCGGTGAATCAAGGTGTAACTTTCCGCCCTGCTCAAGCAGCATAACTGCTGCTGCAATAAATTGTTTACTGAGGGACCCAAGTTTGTACACAGTCTGTGAAGTAGCAGCAGTGCCGGTTTCAATATTAGCCAGGCCATAACTTTGCATTTTCAGGATTTTTCCCTCTCTCAAAATGGCAACCGAAAGCCCGGTTATGTGTTTTTTTGACATCATCAACCGGATATACTGATCTGTTTTTTCACCGGGTGAACCGGCGATTCTTTGAGCAAGTAAAGTTAAAAAGCAGCCCGGTGCAGGCGGCACCACCATGACAAGGATCAAAAGCATTTTTTTCATGTTGCGAATGTAACCCAATGGTAAAAACTATGTCTTTAGAAAAGCTTTGGAAAAGATCAAGAAAGCTTAATTTTAATCGATATTCACTGGATATGCTGATTAATGACCGATTTTATATTGACCCATTACGCAATGAGATTAGCGATAAGCAGAAGGGCAAGCTTGAACGTGTAGAGCCGAGGCTGATGAAGCTTTTATGCCTTTTGGTAGAAAACGAGGGAAGAACAGTTTCAAGAAAAAAGATTGTTAGAGAAATCTGGGATGATTATCCCGGCGGTGACGAAGGGTTAAACCAGGCTGTTTCGGTTTTGCGGAAATTACTCAATGACAATGAAAAGCTTATTATAGAAACTCTCCCCAAGACAGGTTATAGTTTTCATGGGACAATTGAACACAGTCCAATTGTTGCCAAACGGAAATCAAACAAAGTAATTTATGCATTGGCTGCTTTATTTTTATTGTTGACCATCGCATTGGCTGCGACCTATTACAAGTACCGTCCGAATGACAAGATTATTCCGGGTAAGCTTTCCCATGAAGCAGCCCTCAGGGCATCTAAGATAGACAGCAAGGAGAATAGCAAGGGACTTACAATGGATTCCTTAGCCAAATTGGATAGCAAAAAAGGTTTGCATCAATAGAAACCCAGCTAGCCGGTTCCCGTAACCCAGCACATAATTATATTTCCCCTTGGACGTACCAGCATTTAAGCAAAATTTCCGGCCGATTTACCGCTGTACGGCCTTCCGCAAAAACATCGGTGAATATTGCCTATGATAACCTAACGCAGAAAGCAAATTCGCAGGCAGGAGAACTGCTGGTACGCAAACGATGGCTGATTTTCTTGATTGTTTGCTGTTCCAAAAACGAACATCGGATTGTTCGTTTTTATTTTACCGGTTATCAAGGTTCTTTTTGCCACACCCATTGCTCTATCCGTTCATAACTCGGTTTGAGCAAAAAAACAATACAAAACTTTCGGATTTTAGCGGTATAGCTCATTTAAGGGAAGACCTTGAAGCTTTGCAAATCATTTCTAAAGATTTTGGAAGCCATTTTGTATTTGAAAAAACACAACTTGTACATTTACTCGGATTTTGAAATTCTCCTTTCTCTGGTAAAAAAGAAATTGAATGTAAAATAAACTGTTTTTTCTCCAGTCTGCAAAAGCAGACTATGATGATAAAATAATGTTCTAAATTCTATGAATATTTGCAGGCACCTGTAAAAACTGTTGCTGCTCAGACAAATAAAACCAGACGCGGCAGCATGATGAATCGGAAAATTTTGGCAGGTTTTAGCGCGAAAAAATAGCGAGAAAGGTTTACTTGCATTTAATCTTAAAAATTCAATCACCATGGATTTGATTCCCGCCTATCAACATGTTACAAAAACTGTAAAGCTAAGAGGCAAAGACGTGAAGGTTCATGCCCTTTCCACGGGTGCTGTTGCCGTTAAAACAAATTTCCGATCGAAAAAAGGTTTTGGTGAACTGGCCAAAATAAATATCCTCCTGGACACACATTATACCGAGTATATGCCGATCTGGGTTTGGGTCATTGAGCATCCGGATGGTCTATTGATCATTGACACGGGCGAAATTGCAGCAGTCGGAAACCTGGACAGGTATTTGGCAAAAGAAAGTGCATTGATGCGCTGGTTTTTTAAACACAGTGCTAAATTCGGAATTACCGAAAAAGATGAGCTGGATTGTCAATTTGAAAAGATCAATCTGAAACCGGATGATGTGAAATTGGTAGTACTGACGCATCTGCATTTAGACCATACTGACGGACTTAAATTCTTTCCTAAACAGGAAATAATTGTCGGCGATCATGAGTTCAAACATCAAAAAGGGAATATGCCGACGACCTATCCCGCATGGTTCAAGCCCAATCCTGTCCGTTACAAACAAAACAAGATTGACATTTTTAATGAGTCCTTTCCCCTCACATCGGCTGAAGATTTGTTATATGTACCTACACCAGGACATACAAAGGGGCACAGTTCTGTTATTTTTAAAACCGATGATTTCGACATTATTTTTGCTGGCGATACTTCATACAATCAGGGTCAGGTTTTAAGAAATGAACTGGCTGGAATAAATGCTGATTATAAAAAGTCAGCGGAGACCTATAAAAAATTATTGGCTTATGGAACAAATCATAAAACGATTTATTTGCCGACACATGATGTGTATTCAGCAACCCGTTTGCAAACCGGCGAATTCTTAATCAACCATTAACCGGTAAAATTTTTATAACCCTAACGAAATTTTTCCGCCGGACTATAGTACATGCAATATTCAGCGGTTTATCCATTTTGAAAAGGGCCTAACCAAGGCTAAAAAGAGGAATGAGACGATGACCGCCCATTGGCTTCTCTATTTGGTTTTGGTTATTTTATTTATTAAATTTGTTATTATTAACAATAATAATGAATAATTTTAACTATATATTATTCCGACAAGCATTCATTGATCGCAGGGTCTTTTCAAGGACTGATGTCATCAAGCGTTTCCCAAATTTTGACTCCCGGCGACTGGTGGAATGGCAACGTAAGGGCTATATTCAAAAAATCACCAACAAGTGGTATTTATTTTCAGAAATATCACTTGATGAGATGCTTCTTTACCGGATAGGAAACTGCCTTTGCAGGCCTTCTTATATTTCTTTGGAATCTGCACTTTCCTATTATCAAATGATCCCTGAAGGCGTATACAGCAATCAATCGGTGACCACCCATACCACCGTTATATATAACACCCCGGTGGGATCATTTAATTACAGGAGCCTAAAGCCCGCGCTTTATTTTGGTTACCAGGTTCTTCATAGCCATCAACTCCCGGTATTAATGGCAGAACCCGAAAAAGCCTTACTCGATCTCCTCTATCTTAATACTTCGCTGAAGACTGCGGAAGATATAGAAGCCCTAAGGCTCAATTATGAAGGGTGGGAGAGACTTGTTGACTGGAAAAAGTTTGACCGGTATGCCCGGGTCTTTGACAGCGCAACCCTGCAAAAAAGAATAATTAATTTGAAGAAATCACTGGAACATGCTAACGCTTGAACAGATAGAAAAAAATTATCCCGAAAAGCTTTCGGTATTTAAACGGTTTATTCTCCGCGAATACCTGCAGCATAAGATCCTTCAAATTATTTTTGACAGCCGATATGCAGGCGAACTTGTTTTTCTCGGTGGAACATGTCTCAGGGTCGTGCATGGCAATACCCGTTTTTCCGAAGATCTGGATTTTGACAATTTTGATTTAGCTGAAAGCAGATTTGAAAAAATTGCTGCAATAATAAAAAAACAGCTTGAGGAGGAAGGATACACTGTTGAACTGTCGACAAAATTCAAAGGCGCCTATCATTGTCTTGTCCGTTTTCCTGCGTTGCTGTTCCAGGAAGGATTATCCGGTCATTTGGAAGAGAAAATACTGATACAGCTTGATACCGAACCGCAGCATTTTGCCTTCACGCCGGAAAAATACATTCTCAATCGTTTTGATGTGTACACGCAAATATTTGTTACTCCGCTGGATATCCTGCTGGCTCAGAAATTTTATGCGATTCTTAACAGACCACGGAACAAAGGCCGCGATTTTTTTGATGCGATATTTATCTTGTCCAAGATCGCTGCGCCCAATTATGAATACCTAAAAAAGAAAATACAAATCCGTAGCCCGGCGGATCTCAAAGAGCGCATCTTGGAAAAGTGTAAAGACCTTGACATGAATGAAATGGCGAGTGATGTAGAACCTTTTTTATTTGATCCGGCCGATGTAAAAAAAATAATTACTTTCCCTGACTATATCAAACAAATACCTTTGAAATTAATTTGAAAAAAACAGCTGAAAAGACATAAGAAAACCGGAGTGATTCCATTAAGTAATGTATTTTTTTGATTAAGCTTCAAGATGGGACATATTCAAAATTTCTATGGAGATAACAAAGTACCCCATAAATACAATGCGATTAGGAATGAATTATTATCGGATCCCGATATTTCGAATGTCAGTCAGCATAGCCAATGTTGTTGGCGGTGTTTCAAATGGTTGGGCGACAACCCAAGTCAGGAGGGCATTTTTGCCAGGTAAGCGTATGCTGGATTTAGAAGAGCCAACCTGAAGCACCCGGATATTCATTGCTTTCCTTTTTATCGCGAGATTCGTGCTGATAAGATATTTGAAAGATACGGAGTTTCTCGATGAAGGAAAATGGAGGGTTCACAAAAACTCAGTTCCACAGGGAAATGATGCAGAGCAGGATTTGTAACCTTGCAAGAAACATTCCTCAGGATATTTTATAATCGAAATTAAGCACGCAGAATGCGGTAGGTGATCTGCTTTGGGGATCAACCGAAAGACGAAGAAGGGAACAAGAATATTTTCTACCCAAACAATGTCTTGCTTGCTGATGTGAATAAAGAAATTGAATTCATCAGGAATATTAATTTCTTTTGATTTACTTTTGCATTGACAAACCGCTGCCATAATTTTCTACAAGTCTGATTTCCTTTCACCGACACCTACTAATTTTTTGAATTAAAAATCTGAAATCATGGATTCATCGTCTTTGAATGTGCTGGTTGTTGATGATGACGCAGAGATTGGTTTTATGCTCAAAGCCATTCTTGATTTTAACGGTTATCATGCTAGCATCTGTTCTGATGCAACCGATATTTTTAATCTACTTGCCACCAATAAACCTGACCTGATCATAATGGATATGCTGCTTTCGGGTGCCGACGGAAGGGAAATTTGCAGAAAATTAAAAAATTCTATAACTACTAAGGAAATTCCGGTCTTAATGATTTCTGCACATCCGGACGGCGAATCTACCTGCAAAGCTGCCGGTGCCAATCAATTTATTGCAAAACCTTTCGAAATAAAGGAACTTCTCCGCGCAGTCAGGTCGCATTTGAATGATCAGGCGCTTTTTAACGGAAGGGAAAAATAAAACACTGCACCTTTATTTTTTTCATTCTACACCCATATTTTCCTCTCGTGGCGATTAACAATTGCCGAAATGGTAAAAGTCCTGCCTGATAATCGCCGTCCGCGGACGCACTTATTCAAACAATAGGACATATCTTTTTTGCTTTTCCGATTTTCAAAATTTAATGATAACGCCTGCATTCAAAGGTTGGGATTGACATAATCCAAAAGGGGCTGAATAGACATTCAACCCCGTTTTAAAATCCAATATCCTATGAAAAACCTACCATAGGCAATATTAAAATCACAAAATTGACTCCATGCTTGATCATTTTATTGTGGTTTGTTTTACTTTGTTTTATCTCAATTCACTTCAAAGCGGGTAGACATTTTTCCACGAATAGAGAATGTAATTACGCGCGTTCCTTTACATTAACATCAAAATCTCAATTTTGGCTTCGTTTATATTAAGAAAGGCATACCTCTGGTCAATTCAACCAGAGCAGGAGTGAACGGAAGCCTTGCCGTCAACGGCCATTCCTATTCCCCCCGGGATTTCTATGCATTTATATTCGGATGTTCAATTTATGACAAGAGCTATATGCAAATTAAGGATCCCGGATCAGCGACAAATGAAGGTGCCCGTGTTTATAATTGGTTCCATTGCATGATGATTCACCCGTGCATATCACATTGGACGCCTATTGAATCTTTTCCATTTCGTCACTTTCTTGTAAATTCCTGAAAATGGTTTTGTAGGTCATGCGCGTGTTGTTAATGCTTAATATGTCCACATGCAATGACTCGCCAATTTGTATCGCGGCTGGACGAGGGCTGGTCGTTCCGATATAGGTCAGCTGATAAGAACAATCGTCAAGCCACCTGACTGAAAATTCATAATAATATTTTCCATGGTCAACATATTCGAATTGTTTTTCGAGTGTACGCATCACGTAGGTACTGTCGGGTGAAATGTTTTTATATTTCCATTTGCCCGCGAAATCTTTCCGGCAATCACTGTTGATCCAGGAAATAAAGACCAGTCCAGTAAATATGAAAAATGAGTTGGTGGAAAATTTCATATTGATTAAAGATACAACTCTTCGTTCAATAACCGGTCGTGATGCCGGAGCTAACGTTGATGGACAGTTGTAGTTGTAAGACGGAAGGTGAATTAGTCCTGCATATTAACTCCCCGCCTTTATGGAAACAAATAATCCTGTATATATTCAAGAAGACAGGGTTCTGTTTACCGGGACTTGGTCAATCAGTTTTATAAAGACAGCTTCAGGTACTGATGTATTTTTTTTTGTCCAATGCCTGTAATCAAAACCACTCTTGAGTTTTTGGTTCTTCGAATCCAGTCTGAAGAAATCATGAAATCAAGCAGGGCGGCGGCAAGGGAGCCTGCTATGTGAGGGCGCCTCTCGGTCCAGTCAAGGCATGGACGAATGAGGGAACGCCTTTGCGTTTTCAACTCGTCAACACAAATCCCCAATTCCGAAAACCATTTCCCGCCCTGGCGGGTTATTTCAAAATTGTCATTGCGTCTGACGAGTAAATGCTGCTGAACCATAGCATCCGTTATGGCGACGCCCATTTTGCCCGCCAGGTGGTCATAACAGGTCCTGCCATATCTGATTGCCATATCATATTCCGCCTGCAGGTTTTTTTTCTCTCCGGAGTCAGGCATAAGCCTTGCCATTGATTCAATCGCATAGGCAATGTCATTTCTTGAAAATCTGTAATACCGGTGCCGGCCCTGCTTTTCTACGGAGAGTAAATCGGCCTGCAACAATTTCGATAAATGCATGCTTATATTTTGCGGCGAAGTGTCGGCATGTAGAGCCAGCTCGGTTGCCGTAAGGGCTTTACCATCCATCAACGTCCACATGATGCCTGCCCTCACGGGATCTCCAATGAGTGCAGCGATTTGTTTGAACTGATTTTCCATATTTACAATCACATTTAATTACAGAATGAAATGTAACGGTATAAAGCTACTTAATTTTGTTTTCTAAAATTTACTTTTGACAGTCACGTGGTTTTTCCAGCCGGAGACAAATGATCCGCGCAAACCTGGTCACACGATAGTTAAGAAGAACCAATAGATAGTGATCGCACCAATGAATAAGCGGCATTTGTTTTTGCGAGAATGGTCATTCCGGCAGGGGTAAGCAGGATGATTTATTTGGGCAGTATGGAAATAAACATAATACAGTTATCGTGAAAAAAGGGACGAAGAAAAAAGTCCCTGGACGCAACAGGCATGAAAAATCAATTTTTTTTATGAAAAATGAAACCCTGCTTTTGATCTGCTGGTTTGTAACCTGTCATCTTTCCATCAGTACAAGTATTGGGCAGGTTCCTGTGAGTGAGGATCCGAATCATAAAATAATATTTGAAAATAAATATGTCAGGTTATTGGACGGACATATTCGGCCACATGACACAACAGGTTTCCACAGACATTCCGCAAATTCCATCATTGTGTTTCTCACTAAATCAGTATTCGGGATAGGGATCTCCGGCGAACACCCCAGCATTACTTCGGTAAATCCAGGTGACATAAAATATGCCGCCTATGGTGACAGGTCCGTTACCCACAGGGTATGGAACCAGGGCGATTCCATGTTTCATTTTGTGGTCGTTGAAATACTCAGGCAATACCCGGGTAATGATACCTGTGTAGCCCTGATTCAGCCAGGTATAAGGATTACGTGGCAACAAAAATCAATGAGGGTATATGACGTGGATGCTGCAGAAGGCAAACTCATTAATCTTTCTGCATCAACATGCGCCTTTCTATTAATAAATATATCAGGCATTATCACAGCAGAACATGCAGGGGTCACCAGCCGTTTACAAAGCGGGGATTTTGTTTTTTATCCACCGCAAAGCCAAATCTTGATCAACGGAAATAAAAATGAAAATGGCAGATGTATTTTATTGGAATGGCGATAAGTAAAAATAAAAAAAGGCAGGGTGAAGGAAACCGGGTTCGGCAAATCCGACCCAAAATTTTCATCTGTCCCCCGTGTTGACGGATGACAGCTGGCATTGGCAATGCGCAAAGCAAAGAAAAAATGGATGGGCAGATGAATCGACATTTTTATCAAAATTACCCGGGAGTTTGTCAACTTTGTGATGTTTTGGTAAGAGGTATTTATTTCTTATATAATAAATGGCGGCAATGAAATCAGCAACTGGTATGCGTCAGGTCGGCAATCCCCGGGAAAAAATGTCCTATATACTCACTGCACTCTCTGGAATTTGCGGTCAGTTAGCCCTTGGTGTATATTACTCGGGTGTGCTCATTCCGGAACAACCCCGGATGGGCAGCCTCACTACCTCTCAATTGATGGAATTCATTGCGCATAACCGGGTTTCCATATTCTGGGACGCTTATATGCAAAGTATTGGAACCCTCCTGTCTGTTATATTTTTTATCAGGCTCGTATACCTTTCCGGATCAGCGAGAAGGTTTGCAGGGTGGATGGTAATGATCACTTCTTCAGTAATATTGGCCATTGCCCTGCTGGACGTCACCTTTACGGTGGCGGCCGTTAATGCTGCACTGGCAGCTCATACCGATACCATGCATGTGGCGGTAGATTTTATTACGGGTTCAACCGAGGCTTTCGATTATACCTTCCTTTTTGTACCGGCGCCATTACTGATTATTTCGCTTGCTTTCGTTATATTGGATGGTGCACTGCTCCCACGTATATTTGGTTATATGGCGATAGTGATCGGGATCGCTTTTGTTGTGATCGGTGTTGTCAGTTTATTTAATACACTTGCCGGCCCCGGAGGCATAGCTTTTGAAATGGTGCAACTTATCCAGGTGATATGGGTACTTGCTTCTGCGGTTTTCCTTCTGATTTACAGTCAAAAGAAATTTAAACCATAATATTTTTTTGCCTGTATGAATTCGATCACTGCTGATTTTTTTGCCGGTTTTGAAAATGGCAATCCTCCGGATTTGATTGGTGTCATTTGAAATGTATAAATTTTTAGCCAATCCTGTTGTATTCCTGCTGGTCCTGATATGAATTTGAAACCTCAGGTGCCTGTTGATCGCCCGGCCATTAAAATAAAGTGACAACCTGATGGTTCTCTTTCAGCATTCGCTTCAGCGCAATTAACAATTTTCATTATCTACAAATCAACAGCCTACCATATTGAGCTGTACAGAATACATTGCGACCATAGCGGCAGGGCATGTGGTTCTGATTAAAGATATTTACCAAAAGAAGTACGGGAAAATGGTTTTTCTTTCAATTACCCGGAAAATTGGATGCCTTAGCTTCGATCGGGTGCGAAGCAAATTAATTAAAAGAGTAAATACCAGCAAACTCAACCCCGATACTAAAACGGCAAACCAATAAAAATGGAAGTACATCATCATCCGGATTTACATCATAAAAGAAAAAAGTTCAGGGAATATTTTCTTGAGTTCTTAATGATATTTCTTGCGGTAACGATGGGTTTTTTTGCAGAAAGTTATCGTGAGCATCTGGTAGACAAAAGAAGTGAAAAAGAAATAATTACAGCATTGTTTAATGATGTAAAAAAAGATACCGCCAATCTCAATACAATCATCACCCTTTATATGCCTGAGCATGAAGCCTGGGAAGATTCTGTGGAGACCCTTATAAAAACATTGCCGGCGAAAGGAAATGATAAAAAGTTCGCCATGGCACTCATCAATGCCACCAACTGGAATTTCTATTCTCCTCCGCAGGTGTCGCTGGAGATTCTTAAAAACTCAGGAAATTTTAACCTGATAAAGAGCGCGAACATCAAATCTGAAATCATCAATTTTAACGGGCTCATTACTACCTATGCAAACTATAGCCAGTTCATGCTTGCGACAGAACATGCGATTGATACAGCTACTGCAGGGATCATTAACAGAGATGCCTTACGAATATTAATTGCAAGCGTGTATTTAAAAACAAATGCTGAATACGGTTCAATCGCTGAAAATGATGTGCCCGTCAACACTGTTTTAAAAACATATGATAAAAATGTTTTTCTCCATTACATGGATAAGCTTGATGCAATGGATTATTTACTGAATGACCTGCTCGGGTTATATAAGAAAGTGCTGAAGGAAGAAAGCATTTTATTACACGCGTTGAATGAGGAGTACCATTTGGAAAATGAGTGAAGGGTTGGAGCGTCCATGGTGAACCTGCTGAAAACCCAGGACGATTCATGGCAAATAATAAACAGGCGGACAGGACCCCCGTGAAATGGAAAATCTCACTGGATTGTCCAAATCGAAGACGCTCATTTGTTATTGCAGAATATGAATCCTTATCGCAATCACATTCATCCCTACATAAAATATAAATGAGGCATTATGGAAAAAGAAATTCTCCGAAATATTTTAGCGCAAAACAAAATGACAAGCTCTTATTCGTTCAATCGCGTTTCCAATGAAAACGCCGGTTTCCGATTGAATAAACAGGCAGCTTCCGTCGGGTTTATTTTTCGGCACATTGGAGAAACCATGCATTTATTCACCACTTTTTTGGGACTGACCACCGATGTGCAGGGTACGACGATGGGAAAAACAGATACCGGCCAGGGAAAAAATGCAGAAGAAAGCAGGCAGTTGGTCAACAGGGGATACGATCTTTTGGAGCAGGTTGTAGAAACCACCCGGGAGAAAGACTGGTTGACTACGATTGAAACACCGTTTTTTGGAAGAGTAACCCGCGTGAGGCTTTTTTCACACATTCTCTTTCACAATTCCCATCATGCAGGACAAATTGCTTTATCCTTGTCAAGGGGGAATACCGCACCTGAATAAAAAACAATCTTTATTGACACTTCTTCAAGTCCAAATATATCCGGCTTAACCGGCGTGTGAGCGGATATGATTTTGCCCTTCCTGATTTTTTGCATCGCAGGGGTTGTTTGTTCGTTGATAAAAATGCATATTGAAATAAAAATCGTTGATAAAATTTCCCAAAAAATTTTCTTCTCCGTTTTAAATTCTGCTGGCATAAAAGTTTCTTGCCAAAGATGTTGAAGTACTTCACTATTTTAAAAATCAAAAAAAAAATTTTATGAGATCAAGAAATTCCGGCAGACGGGGATTTGCAGCGATGGATCCAGAAGAAAGACGCCGAATAGCCCAACGGGGCGGTGAAGCGTCTCATGGCGGAGGTAACAGGCGCCAGCAGGATTACAATGAACGCTACGACCAGGACTATGACGAAGACGAAGATGATTATGACCGTCCTGAATCCCGTTATGAAAACCAAGATGAAGATTATGATCAGGATTATGACCAGGATGAAAATTATGATGATGAAGAAGATTATGATTACGGCCCGCAATTCCGCAACAGAAATTATCAGGAGGATGACGATTACGATCGCAACGGAAGGAGATACCAGAACAGGGAAAACGACAATTATGATAATTGGAACGATGGTTCGGGGAGGCGCAGTAGTTCTTCATCAGGGACAGGCAGGGGATTTGCTTCCACGGACAGGGACCAGGTTAGAAGATATGCTGCCGAAGGGGGAAGGAATTCTCATGGCGGAAGCAGCGGAAATGGCAGGGGGTATTCCGCTTCTTCAGGTTCAAATTCAGGCAGGAGACAGTCTTCCGCTTCAATAGGAAGATCCTCCTCCACCTCATCCAGATCCGGAAGCCATTCCGGAAATTCCGGCAGATCAGAGCGTCGCGGCAGTTCTGGAAATGGCCGGAGCAGATCCCGCAGCAGCAGATAATTTCT
>Ga0209579_10002955_pt1 | contig 12644 bp, 15 predicted proteins | sample Coa_R1_2_FD_187152 | JGI IMG/M metagenome (GOLD analysis project Ga0209579, IMG submission 187152) | Surface soil microbial communities from Centralia Pennsylvania, which are recovering from an underground coalmine fire - Coalmine... | ecosystem: Environmental > Terrestrial > Soil >... | reverse complement strand
ACGCGCCTCGACGAGAACCGCGCCCGGGCACAGCTTGCGAAAAAGGCGGGCGTGGACATTACCGCCGTCGGCAACGTGGCCATCTGGGGCAACCATTCCGCCACGCAATATCCCGATTTTTACAACTCCAAAATCAACGGGAAGCCCGCCACCGGAGCCATCACTGACGAGGCCTGGCTCAAAGGTGAGTTCATCACCACCGTGCAGCAACGCGGCGCGGCCATCATCAAGGCGCGCGGTTCGTCCAGCGCCGCCAGCGCCGCGAATGCCGTCGTGGACAGCGTCCGGTCCATCGTCACACCGACGCCGGCCGGTGACTGGCATAGTGTCTGTGTCTGCTCCGACGGCAGTTATGGCATTGAGAAAAATCTGATCTGTTCCTTCCCGGTCCGCAGCAATGGCCAAAAACTTGAAATCATTCAGGGCGTGGCCATCAACGACTTCAGCCGCGCGAAGATTGACGCGACCGTGAACGAATTGAAGGAAGAACGCGCGCTGGTCGCCGATTTGCTGCCGAAGTAGTTTTAGCCACAGATAATCACAGATTAAACACAGATTTTTGACCGGTAGTTTTATCGGTGACCATTTGTGTTCATCTGTGGCTTTTTTCTGGCTTTTCTATTAACCTCGCGCGCGTATGGCTTTTGAATCCTTCCGCGATTTTGTCGGGCAACTCGACCGCGCCGGCGAACTCAAACGCATCGCCCAACCCGTCGCCACCGAACTCGAAATCACTGAAATCGCCGACCGCGAAATGAAATTGCCCGGCGGCGGCAAGGCACTGCTGTTTGAAAAGCCCACCGTCAACGGCGAAGTCTCGCCGTTTCCGCTCGCCATCAATACCATGGGTTCCTGGAAACGCATGGCCATGAGCATGGGCGCCAGTTCCGTGGACCAGGTTGCCGCCGAACTCGGTTCGCTCATGAAAGCCAAGCCGCCGACCAGTTTCCGCGAAGCCATCAAACTGCTCGGCCAGGCCCTCGACCTGCGTCACGCCAAACCGAAGCTGGTGAAGGACGGTCCGTGCAAGGAAGTCGTGCATCGTTTCGATGCAGCAAATGGGAGTTCGCAGATTGCAGATGGGGGAAAACCCAACTCCCAACTTCCAACTCCCATCTCCTCGTCACCGCCAACCCTTTTGAATCTTCCCATCCAAAAATGCTGGCCTTTGGACGGCGGACGTTTCATCACGCTGCCCTGCGTGGTGACGAAAGACCCCGACACCGGTGAACGCAATGTGGGCATGTATCGCATCCAGATTTACGACGATCGCACGACCGGCATGCACTGGCAGCTCCAGAAGGTCGGGGCGCGGCATGGCCGCCGTTATTACGAAACCGGCACGCGCATGCCGGTGAGTATATTCATCGGCGGCGATCCAATGTTTCCCTTTGCCGCCACCGCGCCTTTGCCCGACGGCCTCGATGAATTCCTGCTGGCCGGTTATCTCCGCAAAAAATCCGTCGAACTGGTCAAATGCGAGACCAACGACCTCGAAGTCCCGGCTAACTCGGATTTTGTCATTGAGGGTTACGTGGACCCGAAGGAGCCGTTGCGCGACGAAGGCCCGTTCGGCGATCACACCGGTTATTACACGTTGCCCGAGCCGTATCCGGTCTTTCACGTCACCGCCATCACGCATCGCAAGGACGCGGTGTATCCGGCGACCATTGTTGGCAAACCGCCGATGGAGGATTTTTATATCGGTGGCGCGAGCGTGAAATTGTTCCTGCCCATCTTCAAGATGAACTTTCCGGAAATCGTGGACATCGCGCTGCCGGCGGAAGGCGTGTTCCACAACCTGGTTTTTGTGAGCATCAAAAAGACCTACCCGATGCAGGCGTACAAAATCATGCACGGCCTCTGGGGCATGGGCCAGATGATGTTCACCAAATACATCGTGGTGGTGGACGCCGACGTGGACGTGCATAACACCAGCAACGTCCTGTTCCATCTCTGCGCCAATACCGATCCCCAGCGCGACAGCATCTTCACCAAGGGCCCGGCCGACGTGCTCGACCACGCGACTTCCGAGATAGCCATGGGCTCAAAACTGGGGATTGATGCCACTCGCAAGTTGGCAGGGGAGGGATTCAAACGAACTTGGCCTCCTTTAATCAAAATGACCGAAGACGTTCGCCGTAAAATTGATGCATTTTTCAGCCAAGCAAAGTGACATGAGTTCTGCAACGCGACAGCATCTTCATCCCGCAAGGCGGGACCCGGCCGACGTGCTCGACCACGCCACCAGCGAAATGGCGATGGGCAGCAAACTCGGCATCGATGCGACGAAGAAACTCCCCGGCGAAGGCTTCAAACGCCCCTGGCCGCCGTTGATCCGAATGGATGAGAACACTCGGAAGAAAATTGACGCCCTGTTTGGAGGAAAACCTTGAAAACAGAATTCCTTGTCGCGCCGGAGCGTATGCGAAGGCGGATGATCAAAATGGATGCGGCAGTGAAGGCGAAGGTGGAAAAATTATTTAGATCGGAGTAATCCGACCGTTAGCGTCGTGAAGCAGCAGAAAAGTAAAAAATCCAGTGAAAGTAAAAGCTCTGATCGCTTTGGTCCCAGATTCCTAGCCACATTGCCAAAAAAGGTGGCGGCAGCCATAAAAGATGTGCCTCTGTCTGAAGCAAGAAAGAAGCTTCCAGGCGACCTTGCACGTCATTTTGAGAAGATGCGTCAGAAAAGAGGAGCGGATTTAGAATCTGATATTTTACATGTATTCTCCCATTTGAAGAATCGTTCCGCTGACGATTTTCAAGACGGTTCAGTTGCTCAATCGTGTGCGCGCGATGGAGATATAGCAGGAGCAATTCTTTATGATAATCCAACATTCAAAGCAACCGCGCCCATTGCTTTTAGGCGCCCGAATGCAAGTGAATCAGAATTGATTGGATCGGGGGTGTTAATTTGGATTAGTGGTCGCGTTTTTCTGCTCACGGCAGCGCATATCGCTGATTTCGCAAATGAAGGCACGCTTCTAATTCCGGGGAAAGACGGATTCATGTCACCAAGCGGGCTTTATTCGACAGGTCCAATGCCATCCTCCGGCAATCGTGACGATGATAAATTGGATGTTGCGTATGTTTGCTTAGAAAACAATTGCGCTAAAAATTTGCACCCAAGTTGTCTAGTCCTTGACAACCAAGATTTATCAATGGAGGCAGAACCCAAAAGGCGCAATGCTTACACTTTCGCAGGTTATCCGTGGCGGAAAAGCCGCGTGAAAAAGGATAAAATCGAAACGGAATTCATCACAGTAGAGGGCATGGAAGTCCAAAAGGAAATATACGAAACACTGGGGCTAACTCGGTCACAACATATCGTCGTTAGATTTAATCGCCAGCAGACGTTCAGCCAATTACATAAACGAGTTGTAGTGGCTCCTTTGCCAAGCGGAATGAGCGGCGGAGGTGTTTATGTGTGGAGTGAGGAAGCGTTGAAAACTTGGCCAGTTCGCTTGCCTCTCGTCGGAATTGCCAATGAATTTATTCCTGACAAATCTTTGCTAGTAGCTACGCGACTTCAATTTTACTTTAGTTGTATTTTTCATTCTCATCCTGAACTCTTCACAGTTGTTAGAGAAGGATAAGCTAATTAGCGCGCCGGGCGGCGGCAGAATTTCCAGCCCGAATATTTTAGCAATCTCCATCCCGCGCGGAATATCCTGCTATTACTACGGACTGGTCAGATGCCAACTGGCAAGCCAGCCATCCGAGCTGTGTCCAAAAGAATTTTCACACAATTGTCCTGAACGCTTCCGCCCGTTCGTCGTCTTATTGAAAGGTTAAAAAAACAATTCAACAGGAAAGGTGGAACATGAGCGCAGCAAAGAAAAAGACGGCATCGAGCATCATCTGGTTTGAAATCCCGGCGGACAATCCCGGCCGCGCCAAGGCGTTTTACAGCAAGTTGTTCGGGTGGAAGATCAATCCATTTCCCACCATGCCGGATTATCAGCACATTGACACCGGCGGCCCGGACGCCTCGCCCGACGGCGGATTGATGCCGCGCCGGCATCCGGGGCAATCCATCACCAACTACGTTAATGTGGCGTCGGTGGCCAAATCCGCGGTGACCGTGGAAAAGCTGGGCGGCAAGGTCTGCGTACCCAAATCGGCGGTGCCGCAGATGGGCTATTTCGCCGTCTGCCAGGACACGGAAGGCAACACCTTCGCCCTGTGGGAAATAAATCAAAAGGCAAAATAACTGTCCTGATTGCAATTTCTCATTCGTCGTATTATTGAATGACCGAAAATCATCAACGAACAACCAAAATTATGAGTACCGAGACAAAGAATGGATACATGCTGATATTCCGGGGCACCGATTGGCACAAAGGCCTTTCGCCGGAGGAAATGCAACAGGTTTCAGGCCGCTGGATGGCCTGGTTCAAACGGCTGACCGAGCAGGGCAAGGCCGTGGCCGGAAACCCGCTGGAACGCGAGGGCAAAGTCGTTTCCGGCAAAAACGGGCGCGTGGTGGCCGACGGACCGTTTGCCGAATCCAAGGAAGCCATCGGCGGTTATTTCCTGCTGAAAGTGGACAGCCTCGACGAAGCCGTGGCCATCGCCCAGGAATGTCCGGGGCTGCCGTACGGCGCCAAGGTCGAAGTCCGGCCCGTCATGGCGCAATGCCCGCTCTCGGGCGAAGCCGTGCCCGAGGCGCAACTCATGGAAGCGACGGCGTAACGGCTGGAAACATGGCGAAAAGGATCGGCAGGGCGGCGTTGCCGCGCCGCCCCGCCTGCGAAACCAGAGAACTAAAATTATGAGTACAACCAAAACCAATCCTGTGACGGAACCGTATCTGTTCTTCAACGGGCGCTGTGAAGAGGCGATTGAATTCTACCGCAAGGCACTCGGCGCCGAAGTGGAGATGCTGATGCGTTTCAAGGACAACCCCGAGCCGCCCCAGCCCGGCACAGCCCCGCCCGGGGTCGAGAACAAGGTGATGCACGCCAGCCTGCGCATCGGCGAAAACTCGGTGATGGCATCCGACGGGCGTTGCACCGGCAAGCTGAATTTCGACGGCTTTGCCCTGTCGCTTCGGGTGAAGTCGGAGGCGGAAGCCGACCGGTTGTTTGCCGCCCTGGCCGATGGCGGCAAGGCGCAGATGCCGCTGGCGAAGACGTTTTTTTCACCCCGCTTCGGCATGGTCACCGACCGCTTTGGCGTGCTGTGGATGATCCTGGTATCGCAAGCGCCCGGCTGACGGGAATGAAATGAACCGGCCACACGGCGCAGAAAAAACTCCAGAACGAACATGACAACGACAACACTACCCAACCCGGCAACGGAACGTCCCTTCGTCATTGCGCGGGCATTTGACGCGCCGCGCGAACGGGTGTGGAAGGCGTGGACGGAACGCGAGCGCCTCAGGCAATGGTTTGGACCGAAAGGTTCCACGATGCCGGAGGCCAAAATGGATTTCCGGCCGGGTGGAACCTGCCATTCCTGTCTGCGCCTTCCGGATGGCCGTGAAATGTGGGGCAAGTTTATCTACCGCGAAATCGCGGCACCGGAGCGGCTGGTTTACGTCCAGCATTTTTCCGACCGGGACGGCGGCATCACCCGGCATCCGATGAGTCCCACCTGGCCGCTGCAAATGCTGACGAGCGTCACCTTTGCGGACCAAAACGGAAAAACCTTGTTGACCGTACGGTGGGTTCCTTTAAATCCGACGGACGAGGAGCGCCGGACGTTTGATTCATCGCACGACGGCATGAAGCAGGGTTGGGGCGGCACGTTCGAGCAACTTGCCGATTATCTGGCGAAAGCGTGAACCGGATCGACCCAGACCAAATCGTGCAAAAAATCACCCCATTCCTGTGGTTCGACGGCCAGGCCGAGGCGGCGGCGAAGTTTTACACCTCCATCTTTAAGCAATCCAGAATCCTGAATATTGCGCGCTACGGCAAGGCGCCGGAAAAACCCTCCGGCAAACCCAAAGGTTCGGTCATGACCGTGGCGTTTGAACTGGCGGGACAAAAATTCATCGCCCTGAACGGCGGGCCGCATTTCAAATTCACTGAGGCCATCTCGTTCGTGGTGAGCTGCCGGACGCAGCGGGAGGTGGATTACTTCTGGAAAAAACTTTCCGCCGGCGGCAAGGCGGTGCAATGCGGCTGGCTGAAGGACCGGTACGGAGTTTCCTGGCAGATCGTGCCCACGGTTCTGGGCGAATTGCTGGGCGAAGAGGACGCTGCAAAAAGGGAACGCGTCATGCAAGCCCTGCTCAAAATGGTCAAACTGGACATCCAGAAACTAAAACAGGCATCCCGAGCCAAAACATGAAATGGAACCACCCGATAACACCTCAAAACCATGAATGAATCCCAATCAAAATCCCCGGCCCGGTTTTTACCGGCCATCGCCCGCGTCCTCATGGGCCTGATGTTTTTTGTGTTCGGCCTCAACGGATTTCTCCATTTTATCCCGCAGCCCAAAGACCCCATGCCGGACGGTGTCATGGCGCTCATGGGTGGATTTATGAAGAGTGGCTACATGATGCCGCTGATTTTTGGGACCCAGACGCTTGTCGGCGCTCTGCTTTTGCTGAACCGTTTTGTGCCGCTGGCGCTGGCGTTGATTGCGCCGGTCATCGTGAACATCATCGCCTTCCATGTTTTCCTCATGCCCTCGACCATCGCCCCGGGCATCGTGGTCCTGGTCCTGGAATTCTATCTTGCGTGGTCATATCGGAGCGTATTTCGGCCCATGCTGGCCATGAGGGCCAAACCGGGCGGCGGTGGCTGAGTTATTCCGCACATTTTTCCACCACCGAACCGCGAACAAAAAAACTGGAAATGTTCCGGAATGATGGAAGATTCCCGGAAAATAAACTCAAGGATCATCATGAACTATAAACTCCTTGGCAAATCCGGCCTGCGCGTTTCCGAACTGTGTCTGGGCACGATGACGTTCGGCGAGGAATGGGGTTGGGGCACAAACCGGGATGAAAGCCGCAAAATGTTCGATGCCTTTGCGGCGGCGGGCGGGAATTTCATTGATACCGCCGACGGTTACACCAACGGCACAAGTGAAAAGATGGTGGGCGAATTTGCCAGGGCCGACCGCGAACGGTTCGTCATCGCCAGCAAATACTCCTTCAACAGCCGGCCGGGCGACCCCAATGCCGGCGGCAACCATCGCAAGCACATGGTGGAGGCATTAAACGGCAGCCTGAAACGGCTCGGCCTGGATTATCTCGATCTTTATTGGGTCCATGCGTGGGATGAGCTCACGCCGGTGGAAGAAGTCATGCGCGGGCTGGATGACCTGGTGCGCGCCGGCAAAATTCTTTACGTGGGGATTTCCGACGCGCCGGCGTGGTGGATCGCCCGCGCCAACACCCTTGCAGAATTGCGAGGCTGGACTCCGTTCGTTGGATTGCAAATCGAATACAACCTGATCGAGCGGACGCCGGAGCGCGAGCTGTTGCCGATGGCGCAAGCGCTTGGTCTCGGCGTCACGGCCTGGTCACCCCTCGCGAGCGGGCTGTTGACGGGCAAATACGCCAAAGGTTCAACCGGGGAGGGACGGCTGGAGAAGATGCCGTCGTTCGAAAAACTTTCGGAACGCAACCTGGCCATCACCGGCACCGTGGTTGAAGTCGCAAAGGAAAGTGGCAAATCGCCCGCGCAGGTCGCACTCAACTGGCTGCGGTCCCGGCCCGGCGTGATTCCCATTCTTGGAGCACGGAAATTTTCCCAATTCGAGGATAATCTGCGGTGTCTAGAATGGACACTCGAGCCGCGACAGGCGACGCGACTGGATGAGGCCAGCCGTATTGAGCACGGTTTCCCGATGGATTTCCTGCATCGCAAGGAAGTCCATGACTTTCTCCATGGCGGGATGTTTGAGCGGATTCAGGCGTGATCAAACCATTTTGCGAAGAACCAGAACCATGAACCAACCAAACCAGGAAAAAGGAGAGAGATTATGCTCATGACCATACTCATCAGTCTGGCGGTCATCATCGGGTTGTTACTCACCATCGTTGCCATGCGGCCATCTGATTTTCGCGTCACGCGGTCGATTGTCATCGCCGCGCCGGTGGAAGTGGCGTTTGCACAGGTGAACCATCTCCGTCAATGGGAAGCGTGGAATCCCTGGGGAAAATTGGACCCCCACATGCGGCTGACCTACGCCGGTCCGCCGGCCGGGGCCGGGGCCAGTTATGCGTGGGCGGGCAATGGCAAGGTCGGTGAGGGGCGCAATACCATTATTGAAAGCAAACCCGCTGAGCTGGTGCGGTTCCGGCTGGAGTTTTTCAAGCCGATGAAAGCGGTCAACGCGGCCGAGTTTACGTTCACCAACGAAGGCGCGGAAACCACCGTCACGTGGACGATGACCGGCAAAAACAATTTTGTCGGCAAATTGTTCGGGTTGATCATAGGCTGTGACAAGATGGTCGGCGGCCAGTTTGAAAAGGGACTGGCCGATATGAAATCAGTGGCGGAGGCAGAGGCGGGAAAAACCGCCGTTCACGCATAAACCGAAGGGAGAAAACCTATGAGCAAGATACGAGTCCTGGTCGGTACGAAGAAGGGCGCATTCATCCTGACTGCGGATGGCAAACGCAGGAATTGGAAGGTCAGCGGCCCGCATTTTGCGGGCTGGGAAATTTATCACGTCAAAGGCTCGATGGCCGAGCCGGACCGCATCTACGCGTCGCAAACGAGCGGCTGGTTTGGCCAGATTATCCAGCGTTCCGATGACGGCGGCAAGACCTGGAACACGCCCGGCAGCAGTCCGGAGGAATTGAAAGGTCCGGAAGGCATGCCCAAAGGGGAAAGCAATAAATTTTCGTACGCCGGCAAAGTTGGCACCCACAAATGGTATGACGGCACGCAGCATCCCTGGGAATTCAAGCGCGTCTGGCATATCGAACCGTCGTTGACCGACCCGGACACGGCCTATGCCGGTGTGGAAGACGCGGCCATCTTCAAAACGACGGACGGCGGCAAAACGTGGAAGGAACTGGCCGGATTGCGCGAGGCCAAGGGTCATCTCTGGCAGCCGGGCGCGGGCGGCATGGCGGTCCATACCATCCTGCTTGACCCGAAGAACCCGAAACGGATTTACATCGCCATTTCGGCGGGAGGTTGTTTTCGCACAGACGATGGTGGCAAAACCTGGAAACCGATCACGCGCGGCCTGAAGTCTCCCTATGAACTGCCCGACCCGGACGCGGAGGTCGGACACTGTGTGCATCGCATTACCCTGCACCCGTCGCGCCCGGACGTGCTCTTCATGCAGAAGCACTGGGACGTGCTGCGGACCGACAATGCCGGCGAACAATGGCAGGAGGTCAGCGGCAACCTGCCGTCCGATTTCGGTTTCCCGATTGACGTCCATGCCCACGAACCGGAAACCATTTTCGTCGTCCCCATCAAAAGCGACTCCGAACACTATCCGCCGGACGGGAAGCTGCGCGTGTATCGCAGCCGGACGGGTGGCAACGAATGGGAGCCGCTCACGAAAGGCCTGCCGCAAAAGGACTGTTACGTCAACGTGCTGCGCGACGCGATGGCCGTGGATTCGCTGGAACCGTGCGGCGTGTATTTCGGCACGACCGGCGGGCAGGTTTACGGTTCGGCCAACGGCGGCAATTCGTGGAATCCCATCGTGCGTGACCTGCCGGCGGTACTGTCGGTTGAAGTCCAGGTGCTGCCATGATCCGGGTGGTGTTGCCCTATCACCTGCGCAACCTGGCGCGTGTGGACGGCGAGGTGCAGCTGGAGGTGGAAAGTCCGGTGACGTTGCGCGCCGTGCTCGATGCGCTCGAAGTGCGTTATCCCGCATTGCGGGGCACGATTCGTGATCACGACACGCTGAAGCGGCGGCCGTTCGTGAGGTTTTTTGCCTGCAAAGAGGATTTGTCGCTCGAACCGCCGGAGACGAATTTACCCGATGCTGTTGTCAAAGGTGAGGAGCCGTTCCTGATTGTGGGCGCCATGGCGGGAGGTTGAATGGAAACCGAACGCCCGGCTGCCACCGAAAATCCCCCCGAAGTTTCCCGGGTGTTGGAGCATCTCTTCCGGCACGAAGCGGGAAAAATGGTCGCCACGCTGACGGGAATTTTCGGCATCGAACATCTCACCCTGGCCGAAGACGTGGTTCAGGAAGCGTTGTCCCGCGCGTTGCAGACGTGGCCGTTTTACGGAGTGCCGAAAAATCCCGCCGCCTGGATCATGCGGGCGTCCCGGAATCTCGCGGTCGATGTCGTCCGCCGCCAGAAGGTTTTTCGCGACAAGGAGGCGGAACTCATCCGCCTGATGGACCGGGAAGGGCCCACGCCGGACGCGGCGATTTTTCCTGAACCGGAAATCACCGACGACACGCTGCGGATGATGTTCGTCTGCTGCCATCCGAGCATCCCGGGGGAGGCGCAGGTCGCGCTCGCGTTGAAGGCGCTTTGCGGTTTCAACGTGAAGGAAATCGCCCGGGCATTTCTGACCACCGACGCGGCCATCGCCAAGCGGCTGACGCGGGCAAAACAGAAAATCCGGGAGGCACGGATTCCCTTCGAGATCCCCGCCGGCGAGGAACTCGGACAACGGCTGGACGGCGTGTTGCCGTCGCTTTACCTGCTGTTCAATGAAGGTTACAAGGCGTCGATCGGTGAAAAACTCGTCCGCGAGGAACTCTGTCATGAGGCGATCCGCCTGACGGGCCTGCTGGCGGAGCATCCGGCCGGCAACCAGCCCCGGACCCATGCCTTGCTGGCGCTGATGCTGCTGAATTGCGCCCGCATTCCGGCGCGCATGGATGGAGAGGGCAACCTGCTGCTGCTCCAGGAGCAGGATCGTTCGAGTTGGAATCAGACGATGATCGCGCGGGGCCTGTTTCACCTGACGCAGTCGGCGGCGGGCGACGAGCTTACCCCGTACCACCTGCAGGCGGGTATTGCCGCCTGCCATTGCGCGGCGAAGGACTATGCGTCCACGGACTGGCCCCAGATTCTGTCGCTCTATGATCATCTGGTTGAATTTGATGATTCACCGGTGGTGGCACTGAACCGCGCCGTGGCGCTGGCCGAGGTCCGTGGGCCGCAGACGGGAATTGAAGCTGTCAACACGATTCAAAATTTACAGTCCCTGGAGTCCTATTATCTGCTCCATGCCGTGCTCGGCGAATTCGAATCGCGATTGAGCCATGCGCGGGCCGCTGCCGGCCACTTCCGCAGGTCGCTGCAACTGGCGGAAATCAAATCCGAACAGGCGTTTCTGGCGAAACGGCTCCAGGCTTGCGAAGCACAGGTTTCCCGCCCATAAAATATTCCGCCGGCCGGGCGCGCCGGCGCATCCTGAAGCATCTGGCGGGGATAAAGCGGTCGCGAGAATACCGAAGTGGCCTCACCGGCTGGCCGGAGTGTCCGTGGTGGCCGTCACGAAATCCCGTGAAAATTCCATCAATTCGTTTTCGTTTACATCGGAGACCGCCCAGAACGTCATTCCGGCATTCGACCAGTGAACCAGATTATAACCCTGCCTGGAGCCAAACGCGGCGGGTTTTGAGTCTGATGCCGGGACCGGCCAGATGAACAGATTGATGACGTGTTTGTGGCGCTGAAAAACCACCGCGGCGACGGCGCGATTGCCGACGTAATCGAGCCGGCCACCCGTGAGCGGAAATCCCTGCGCGACCAGGTCCGTGACCGGCGGTGAAAAATCGAGTTTGCCGTCGAACCACGGCTTGACCGTGTGCTGGTCGGTTGACACGACATCCAATTCGTGGCTTGCCATCAACGAACGGATGTGGCTCGACACAATTTCCTGTGTGAGCTGTTGCCGGGCCGTGGGCCGGGTCAGCGTGACGGTTAACAAGAGCGCGAGGCACATCGCGACAGCACCCGCCGTTGCCGCCGTCAGCCAGTTCCAGGTCCAAAAGGACTGGGAGGGTTGTATTTCGACACCTGAATGCAATTCCGCCTTCAGCGCCTGCCGTAATTCCTCCGGCGCAGAAAAAAAGAGCGAGTCGTGCTGCATCGCCTTTTTCAGGCTTTGCAGGTTGCGCCACTCCTGGGCGCAGGCGGAACAATCATGGATGTGCTGTTCCACCTCCCATACCCGGGCGGCGTCCAATTCGCCGTCGGCGTAAGGCTGGATGAGGGGTCGGATTTGCTGGCAATTCATGGTTGGCCTCCGGATTTGATTTCACCGGCGAGACGTTGCTGGAGTTGCTTGCGTGCGCGCGCCAGGCGCGACATGACCGTGCCAATGGGCACCCCGGCCAGGTCGGCAATTTCCTTGTAACGGAGTCCTTCCATCTCGCGCAAAATGACGATTTCCCGGAATTCAACCGGCAATGCTTCGATGGCGTGCCGGACCGCTTCGGTGTCAGCCAGGCCGGATGCCAGCGCCCCGGCATTCACAGAAACATCCTCGATGGCCAGGGCTTCGTCATTGATTTCCACGGTGGTTCCGGGCGGCCGGTTCTTTCGCAACCACGTGTAAAATGTGTTCCGGACGATGGCGAGCAGCCACGCGCGGGCGTTGTCGCCGCGGAAACTGCCAAAGAACTTGACCGCCCGCAGACACGCTTCCTGCACTACGTCTTCGGCATCCGCCGGGTTGTGTATCAGCCAGCGTGCTAAGTTGTATGCCGCATCGAGATGCGGCAGGAGGGAT
>Ga0209579_10002954_pt1 | contig 12644 bp, 7 predicted proteins | sample Coa_R1_2_FD_187152 | JGI IMG/M metagenome (GOLD analysis project Ga0209579, IMG submission 187152) | Surface soil microbial communities from Centralia Pennsylvania, which are recovering from an underground coalmine fire - Coalmine... | ecosystem: Environmental > Terrestrial > Soil > Unclassified... | reverse complement strand
CCCGGACTACTCGACAGCGAAATCGCTGAACCGGTTCGTCTCGGTGCACTCGCTGTCGTTCGTGACCTGCAACATGGTCCATCTCACCAACTGGATCATCAACGGGTTGCCCGAGCGCTTCCCGAAGCTCAAGGTCATCTGGATCGAGAGCGGGCTCGCCTGGCTGCCCTTCATGATGCAGCGCCTCGACCACGAATTCCTGATGCGCCAGTCCGACGCGCCGCTGCTGAAGAAGCGGCCGAGCGACTACATGCGCGACATGTACTACACGTCGCAGCCGATGGAGGCGACCGATCTGGCGCTGCTGGAGGCGACGTTCAAGGCGATCCGCGCGGAGAGCCAGCTGCTCTATTCCTCGGACTGGCCGCATTGGGACTTCGACACGCCGGGCCGCATGGCGAGCCTGCCGTTCCTGTCGGAACAGGCGAAGCGCAACATCCTGGGCGAGACGGCAAGGCAGCTCTTCCGGCTGTGAGATTGCTAGCGCGCTTCATCGTCGCGGGCTTCCGCCGAGGCCATTCCGCCTGAGTGCGCCCGCCGTCGCCGGAGAGGGCGTTGCCGCCTCTAGCGGCGGCGGGCTTCGCCGGTAGGGGCGGCGGCCGCACATCGGCTGCGCGTCCCTCGAATTTGGAAACGCCGCCCGAGACACTATCTATCTTTGCGGGCTCGACCCGGGCCGACGCCGATTGTCGGCCGGTCCGGGATGCGGCGTTTGCCGCCGAGCGGGTGCGAGCGAGGACGGGACATGTTCCGGTGGGACAACAGCGGCTGGATGTGGCGCGAAGCCTGCTCGGCCTTCGAGCGGATCGAGGCGCTGCAGCGCCGTGCCTTCCGGCCGGGGATTCGCGGCGGCAGGCCGAGTTGGGAACCACCGGCCGACGTGCTGGAACTGGGCGACCGCATCGTGGTGTTCGTCGCGCTGCCCGGCGTGGATCCGGCGACGATCGAGGTCGCGCTGGAGCTCGGCACGCTGACGGTGTTCGGGCACCGCCGCCTGCCGCCGGAGCTGCGCCACGGTGCGGTGCATCTGCTGGAGATTCCCTGGGGCTGGTTCGGCCGCCGCATCGCGCTTCCCCAGCCCGACCTGCGGCCGGAGACGTGTGACCTTATCGAAGGCTGCCTGCGTATCGTGCTGGTCCCCGCGGGACGGCCGAGGGCAGGGCTGCCGAAGGGAGTGCAGTCATGAGCTTGCTTGATTCCGGCGGGATGCCGCCGGGCGAACGTCCGGCGTCGTCAGAACCCGCGCCGGCGCCGAATGCGGCACCCAAGCTGGGCGATACCATCATCCTGATCCCGACGCGGAACACGGTTCTCTTTCCGGGCGCGGTGCTGCCGATCAGCGTCGGCCGCAAATCCTCGATCCAGGCTGCGCAGGAGGCGGCGCGCGCCGGGCTTCCGGTCGGGCTGGTGCTGCAGCGGAAGCCCGACGCGGACGAGCCGGGCCTCGCCGAGCTGCATGAGGTCGGCACTGCGGCCACCGTGCTGCGCTACGTCGCGACGCCGGACGGCGCACACCATCTCGTCTGCCACGGGCTGCAGCGGTTCCGCATCCGCGGGCTGCTGCCGAACCTGCCCTATCTGGTGGCCCGCATCGAGCCGCTTCCCGAGCCCGAGGCCGCGGAGCTAATGAGCTCCGAGTCCCAGGCGCGGCTGCTGCTCCTGAAGCAGCGTGCCATGGAGGTTTTGCGGCTGCTGCCGGAGCCGCCGGCCGAGCTGGTGACGCTGGTGCAGCAGGCGCAATCGGTGGCGCTGCTGGCCGACACGATCGCCACGCTGCTCGACATCGAGCCGCCCGAGAAGCAGGCGCTGCTGGAACTGACGGATTTCGTCAAGCGGGTCGACCGCGTGCTCGAAATCCTCTCCCATCGCGCCGAGGTGCTGCGCATCTCGCGGGACATCCAGAGCCAGACCCAGAAGACGATCGAAGGCCGCTCGCGCGAGGCGATCCTGCGCGAGCAGCTGCGCACGATCGAGCGCGAGCTGGGCGAGGATACCGGCGGCCGCGAGACGATGGACAAGCTGGAGCAGATGCTCGCCGAGGCGAAGCTGCCCGAGGAAGCCGACACGCATGCCTCGCGCGAGCTGAAGCGGCTGCGGCAGATGCCGGCGGGCTCGACCGAGGCATCGATGCTCCAGACCTATCTCGAATGGCTGGCCGAGCTGCCGTGGTCGAAGACCAGCGAGTCCGCGATCGACATCGCGGCGGCCCGGCGGATCCTCGACGAGGATCATTACGGGCTGCCCAAGATCAAGCGGCGGATCCTCGAATACCTGGCGGTGCAGAAGCTACGCCCGGCGGGGCGCAGCCCGATCCTCTGCTTCGTCGGCCCGCCGGGCGTGGGCAAGACCTCGCTCGGCCAGTCGATCGCGCGGGCCACCGGCCGCAAGTTCGTGCGCGTCAGCCTCGGCGGCACGCATGACGAGGCCGAGATCCGCGGCCATCGCCGGACCTATGTCGGCGCGCTGCCGGGCAACATCCTGCAGGGGCTGAAGAAGGCCGGCACGCGCAACCCGGTGATGATGCTCGACGAGATCGACAAGCTCGGCCACGGCATCCAGGGCGATCCCGCCTCGGCCCTGCTGGAGGTGCTCGATCCCGAGCAGAACAACACGTTCCGCGACAATTACCTGGGCGTGCCGTTCGATCTGAGCGCGGTGATGTTCATCGCCACGGCCAACGTCCTCGACGCCATTCCGGGGCCGCTGCGCGACCGCATGGAGGTGATCCAGCTCTCCGGCTACACCGAGGAGGAGAAGTTCGAGATCGCACACCGCTACCTGATCCGCCGCCAGCGCGAGGCGAACGGCCTCGGCGAGGCTCAGGTCGAGATCACCGATCCGGCGTTGCGCGAGATCATCCATTACTACACGCGCGAAGCCGGGGTGCGGAACCTCGAGCGGGAGATCGCGACGACGCTCCGCTCGGTCTCGATGCGCATCGCCGAAGGCCAGGAGCAGGCGGTGCGGATCGACGCCCAGGACATCGCCGGTATCCTCGGCGCGCGGCGGTTCGAGAGCGAGAGCGCGATGCGGACCAGCGTGCCCGGCGTCGTCACCGGCCTCGCCTGGACTCCGGTGGGCGGCGACATCCTCTTCATCGAGGCGACGCGCGTGCCCGGAAACGGCAGGCTGATCCTCACCGGCCAGCTCGGCGATGTGATGAAGGAGAGCGCGCAGGCGGCCTTCACGCTGCTGCGGTCGCGCGCCGGCACGCTGGGCGTGTCGGAGGAGACCCTGGCCAAGAGCGACATCCATGTTCACGTCCCCGCCGGGGCCATCCCCAAGGACGGGCCCAGCGCCGGCGTGGCGATGTTCATGGCGCTGGCCTCGCTGGCGACCGACCGGCGTGCCCGGCCGGACGTGGCGATGACCGGCGAGATCAGCCTGCGCGGGCTGGTGCTGCCGGTGGGCGGCATCAAGGAGAAGGTGATCGCGGCCGCCCGCGCCGGCATCACCCAGGTGCTGCTGCCCGCCCGCAACCGCCACGATCTCGACGACATCCCGGCCGAGGTGCAGGCGAAGATCACCTTCACCTGGCTGGAAACGGTGGACGAGGCCATCGCGGCAGCGCTCGAGGAGAAGGGGAAGCCCGGGGTGCCGTGATCCGGCCACCGTGCCGCGCCTTCGCAGCTCCATAGCCATCTCCGGAACGCCGCACAGGACGACAGGCGAGCCGGGTCGACGTCGCTCTCGGTGGTGCTATAAGGGGCGCGATCGAAGGGTTGGGGCGTCGGCTGGGATTGGCTGGCGACGCAGGTCGATCGCTTCAGGCCAGTGAGTTATGCCGGGTTAGCACAGTGGTAGTGCAGCGGTTTTGTAAACCGAAGGTCGGGGGTTCAAATCCCTCACCCGGCACCACGCCTTCAAGTGTCCGTACCGGGCCACCGCGCCTTTTGGTATTGTCAGGTCGGCTGATTCGGCCGATCGTTGCGCGCACGCGTCGAGAGATCGCGCGACGATCCTTTCACCGGCGGGCCTGGCGGATCGGTAGTCCCGGTTCGTGCCGACACCTCTCTGCAAGAGGGTTGGGATGGCTGTTGAGCTGCAATCGGCGATGGATCGGGCGGAGCTGAAGAGGCTCCTCCTCAAATCCAAGAAGGAGCCGGTGAACTGCGCCGTCGGCATGGGCGACGGCAGGAAGGTTCAGGCGGGGCTGATCCTGCTCGACCGGATCAAGGCGCCGAAGATGGTCCTGCGGGACCTGGAGAAGCAGTTTCCCGACGCCACCAGCACGCGATTCGGCACCGCCATGGTGGATGTCGAGCTGGACGCGACGCTGGTCCTGCTGAGGATCAACCGGGCGGCCCCCGGAATTGCCAAGAAGCTCGCCAGGTCGCTGCGCGGGACCGGATTCAAGAAGGTCAAGATCCTCCTCGAGGACGGGTCCGTCGCCGAGCAGGAGGCCGACGAGGAGGCGGCCGCGGCGGCGCCCGCACCGGTTGCTGATATCGAGGCGCTGACGGCGACGTTGTACGAGCTCGTCAAGCGCCTCGCGGCGGCGGCGCCCGAGGTTCAGACCACGCTCAAGGATCTGGCCTTCCAGGCGAGGGAGGCGCTCCGGTCCGGCGACGCGGCTGGCGCGGCCGCGGCAATCGAGCGGCTGCGCGCGGCGATCGACGCGGCCGGTGTCGCTGCCGCGGGCGACCGGTCGGATGACGCCACGGCCGCCACCTATGCCAAGGCAGGCCTTGCCTGGCGGGGGATGCGGCGCAAGCTCGCCGACGATATCGCCGCCTTGCAGGAAAAGGTGCTGGCCGCGTTCGGCGATCATCCGAGGGTATCCGATATCGACGCGGGGTTCCGGTCGCGGGTGGATATCCTGCTCGATTCGATCGGCGACGACCTGGCGGAAACGCTGGATGCGGCCGGAAAGGCAAAGGATCCGGAGCAGCGCGCCACGCTCCTGCAGGACGCAAGGCAGATCATCCAGCGCTACCAGGAGGTCGTCGCCGGCGACGCGACGGTCGCGGCGCTCGACGCGAATCCGTTCGCGCCGCTGGAAATCCGGGAAGCCGTCACCGTCGCCTTGTCGACCGTCTCGAAGGCGATCGCATGACTTCCGAAGGGGCGGTCCCATGTCCGATGTCCTGACGGACGATCATTACGACTGGGCGGAGAAATTCACCGGCGTTTCCGGCCTTCGCCGCGGCGCGCCGATCGCGCCGGAGCGGGCGAGGCAGATGGATTCCTGGGCGGCCGGGAATGCCGAGCCGGGCGTCGTCGCGACGGCGTTCGGGAAATCCGGCGCGGAGCGCGTGAACGAGGCCCTGAAGGGCACCTCCGACGAGCTGCGGGGCATGAAGCCGGGCGAGCGGGAGTATCTGCTCGCCTCGTCGCTGAGGGTCTGGGAGGGCGCACAGGACGCCCGGTCGGTGGAATCCCTCGGCGGGATGGTGAAGCAGGAAGGCGCCCGGCGGGCCGTGCTGGACGCCTATCCCGAGCGGGCCGTCGAGTTCATGCGCGGCTGCACCGCTGGCGGCAAGACCGATCTCAACAAGCGATTAATGGCCGAGGCCTATGCCGGCGGCGCCGCCAATGCCGCGCCCGACGCCCTGTCGCTGCGCAAGTCGATCGAGGCGCTGGGGCCCGACGGCGCCGGATTCTTCGCGGATGCACAGACCGGCGGGGCGATGCCGGACGGCAACGGCAAATCCGACAAGGCCGCGCTCTCCCGAACGCTCGCGGCCCTGAACGAAGGGCCGGAATCGGCCCAGGCGCGCACCTTCACGATGCACGTGCTGGCGAGCGGGCTCGACTGGACATACCGGCAGGAAGACGTCACCGAGAGCGGCTACATCATCGATAACGGGCCGTCGGCGATGACCGGCCCGATGGCCACGCAGCTGGCGCGGCTGCTCCATCCCGGCGATGCCGCCGGTCAGGGCGCGGTCCAGGGACGGCTCGCCGGCATCCTGCAGTCGAAGGCCGCGACCCAGGTCTTTGCGCCCGCGTTCGGCAGCAGCCTCTTTGGGCAGTCCGACGCCGCCAAACAGGCGTCGATCGCCGTGCGGTTCCAGGTTCTCGCCGCGATCGACCGCAACCCGGCCATCACCGCGGAGAGCCTCGGCAGCACGCCGTGGACGAATGCCGCGCTGGTGCAGACCCTGGCGGAGCCGCAGGCCCAGGTCGCCTTGCAGGCCCATGGCGACCAGGCCTTCCCGCTCGCCGGCACGGATCTCGACAATTTCGTCGGCACGGCGATGAACCTGCCGCCGAAGATTCCGAAGGATGAGATGCCCGAGCAGGCCGCCGCGCGCGAGGCCGCGACCGCCGACCACCGCTATTCCTACTACGACGACGGGCACAACGAGGAGCCGGTCCGCCTGATCCGCAAGGCGATCCAGGAGGCCGCGGCGGCGGTCGGCGGCGATCCCAACCAGCCGGCGGTTTCACACCTGCCTGTCACGGTCAGCAACGCGGAGACGGGTCCCGTTCAGATCCCGCTGTTCCGGATCGACGGGCCGAAGGGGTCGCAATTCGTCGACAACCAGGGCCACCGCTTCACCAGTTTCGAGGATTGGCAGAAACGCAACACGCTGCCCGATGGCGTCATGTCCTATCCCAAGGGCGGGCACATGCAGGCCGACGCCCACGGCAAGGCCATTCTCGAAAGCGGCGACACGCCGGAGACGCACGACACGCTGCACCACGTGGAGCACGCGCTCGACAAGGCGGCGCTGGTCGGCGGGCTGGTCGCCGGCGGCGCCATGGTGATCGGGTCCGGCGGCACGCTGGCGCCGGTCGTGCTGGCGGTCGCCGGCGGCTACACGGCGGCGCGCGGGGCGCAGAATCTCGGCGAGACCTACAGCCGCGGCGGCACGATCAACCCGCTGGAGAGCAGCCAGGCGCGGGCCGACTGGATCAACGTCGCGGCCGGCGCGCTGACCGGGGCCGGCGCGATGTCGGGGCGGATCGCCCAGCTGGCCGGCGGCACCAACGTGCTCTCGCGCGGCATGGCCACCGCCACCGTCGCCACGCGCTATGCCGCGGTCGGCGCGGACGCCACGGCAACGGCGAACCAGGGCTACGAGCTTTACGAGAATTGGGACCGCATGTCCCCGCAGGACAAGATCGTCACCGGCCTCAACCTGGCCTTCTGGGGCCTCGGGGCGAGGGCGCAGATGCGGGAGCCCAAGTTCTTCAGCTTCTCGGCGCAGCGCGAGGCCCTGCTCAACAACAGCCGGCCGTCCGTCGTGCGCGATCCGGCGATGCAGGCGGATGCCGTCGCGATACGGCGTCAGGGCGGCAAGACCGGCGATCTCGGGGAGATCGAGATCGTCGCCGGCAAGGATGCGTCGCCGGCCGACATCGATCGGCACGTCGAGATCGCCCGGGCGGAAGCGAGCTACAGCGGCGTCGAAGGTCGGCTGCGGCGCCTGTTCACTCGCGACAAGGCGGCCAGGACGCCCGGTACCAGGGCCTTCACCGTCGATCAGGAAGTCAAGAAGATCGGCGGTTATCTCGAGGAGGCCGAAGCGCGCCAGAAGAAAGGCGGGCTGAGCGCCGAGGAGGCGGCGGATCTCGACATCGACATCGCGCTCTACCGCGAGGATCTCGCCGCCTTCAACGAGGAGATGACCGCGCTCGAGGCGAACCCGCAGGCAGCTGGCGCCCGCGATGCCAGCGACATCGCCAAGCCGTCGCTGGCGGCCCGTCGTCAGGCACGGAAGCTCGGCTACCCCAACGAGCCGAAACCCGGCTTCCAGTGGGAGATCATCGACGGCAAGCTCCGCGCCCGGTCGAAGCCGGTCAAGGGCCAGGATGCGGCGTTCCGCGCGGTCTACGAGTGGGATGCGGCCGCAGGATCGCTCAAGCGCGCTCCCGACGACCCGCTCCGGCCTGTCGCCAAGGGGGCCGGCCAGTCCGTCACGCTCGACATCAAGGATCCCGCACTGCTGAACCTCCTCAAGAAGCGGGCCGCGCTGCAAAAGAAGCAGACGAAGCCCGCCGATCCCGCGGTCTCGCAGCAGCTGAAGGACTACAGCCGCGACGTGGGCGCGAAGCTCGCCGAGAATTGGGTCCGCGACTTCGTCAAGAAGATCCCCGGCGCCAAGAAGCTGAAGCGGCAATACGGCGGCCCCGAGGCGCCCTCGGTGTCGGGCGATTTCGACGATGTCTGGTCGTATGAGGATGCTTCCGGCGTCCAGAAGTTCATCGTGATCGAATCCAAGGGCGGAGCCTCCACGCTCGGGACCCGGAAGGTGGCCGGCGGGCGCACCGCCTACCAGGGCACGCGCGAGTACTTCGCCAAAATCCTGGAGGTGATGGAGAACCGAGGCGGCGCGGCCGAGCAGACCGCGATGGAATTGCGAAAGGCGAGCAAGGAGAACGTAAGCTACGTTGCGGTCAAGGAGGGCGACTCTGCGGCCGGGGACACAGTAGACGTCCAGGAGTTCGACATCACGAGGCCCGGCAGATGACCGCACGCGACGGAAAACGCATCACGCTCCACCCCGGCCGGTCGGGGCGCGCGACCGCCGAGCGCCTCGCCTTCGAGGACGAGCTGATCGCCATCAAGCCGGATCAGATCGATGGCAACGCCGCCAACCTGCCCGAGCTGATCGAGGCGCCGCTCAAGGCCGCCGGGCTGCTCCAGGTTCTCCGGCCGGACGACCCGAAGCTCGCCTTTTATCTGCGGCTGGCCGGGCGCGCGACTCTCGCCGCCTGCCGGCTGGCGGAGCCCGGCACGGGGCCTGTCTCGGTCGATTTTGGTCTCGGACGTGTTCACGCGCTGCCGCGGACCGAGGACGATGCGCTGGTCGATCCGATCGGCCTGACCACCGGCATCTACGCCGCGATGGCGGCGCGGGACCGCGAGACCAGCGAGGCCCTCGCCGGCGTCGATCTCGGCCTCCTCAGGCCCGCCGGGGTCGAGGTCGAGAAATGGGCCATCGACTGGGCACAGGCGCTCCAGGGCTTCGTCCTCGGCGCCGATTGGGCCGGCGAGGTCCTGAAGCAGGCGCTGGAAGAGGCGGATCCCGAGCAGTACCCGGAGGGATCGCCCGCCTATGCCTGGTGCGCCGATATCGCCAACCCCGTCATCGCGCTCTGCATCAGCACCGCAGGGACGGCGGAGGATTTCAACACGGCCCTGCGAGCGGCGCTGGAGGCGCACCGGACCTATTACGGGGAGCGCCGCTTCGACCCGCCCGAATACCAGGAGAACAGCCCGGCCGGCTTCATCGCGCTGGGCCCGCTGGCCTTTGCCGTCGCCATGCACGATCGAGGCTGGCCGATCACCGTCGAGTCCGACTACCTGCCGCGGAGCCTGATCGAACCAGCCGCAAAGACATAGTCCACTCCGTCACCAGACCCGGCAGGTCTGCTTCGGCGCCAGTGGGGCGCCCGGCTTGCAGGCGAAGGCCTCGCGGAACTCCGTCATGTTGCGGAGCACGCCGTTCACGCGGAACTCGGCCAGCGAATGCGGGTCGGTCAGCACCTGGAGACGGGCCGATTCGGCGGTCTGGTTGGTACACCAGCTTTGCCCGAAGGCCACGAAGAAGCGCTGGGCCGGGGTGAACCCGTCCGCCGGCTCGGAAGGATGCGACGCCTGCGCCCGCTGGAAAGCGGCCCAGGCAAGCCTTGTTCCGCCGTTGTCGGCGGTGTTTTCGCCCAGCGTCACGTCGCCCTTGAGGTGCAGCCCGCCGGCGATGCTGAAGCCGCCATATTCCTTCACGATGCAGGCCGCCCGCGTCTTGAACCCGGCCGCGTCCTGCTTGGTCCACCAGTCCTTCAGATTGCCGGCCAAGTCGAACATCCGGCCCTGGTTGTCGAAGCCGTGCGTCATCTCGTGGCCGATGACGGCGCCGATGCTGCCGTAGTTCACCGCATCGTCCCAACTCAGGTTGAAGTAGGGAACCTGGAGGATGCCGGCCGGGAAGTTGATGTCGTTCTTCTGCGGGTCGTAATAGGCGTTCACGGTCGGCGGGGTCATGCCCCATTCGCCGCGATCGACCGGCTTGCCGATCTTGGCGAGCTGGCGGTCGAGCTCGAAGGCGGCGGCGCGGAACCGGTTGCCGAGCGCGTCGTCGCGGCGGATCTCCAGCTTGGCGTAGTCGCGCCATTTGTCGGGATAGCCGATCTTCTCGACCATCGCCGCCAGCTTGGCCACGGCCTTTTCGCGCGTCTCGGCGCCCATCCAGGGGATCGTCTTCAGGTCTTCGGCGAAGGCCGCCTTGATCTCGCCGACCATCGATTTCACGCGCGCCTTCGCCTCGGGCGGGAAGACGTCGCGCACGTAGATGCGGCCGAGTTCCTCGCCGAGATCGGAATCCGCCCCGGAGACGCAGCGTTTCCAGCGCGGCCGAAGCTGCTTCGCGCCGCGCAGGGTGCGGCCGTAGAAGTCGAAGGATTCGTCGACGAAGGCCTGCGGCAGCAGTCCGGACGCCTCCTCGATCAGCCTGACCTTGAGATAGGTCTTGATGTCGTCGAGCGGCGTCGCATCGATCACCGCCGCCAGCGACTGGAAGAACCCCGGCACCGCCACGTTGAGACTGTCGATGGTTTCCGGCGCGCCGACGGTCTTGAGGTAGTCCGGCCAGGCGAAATCCTTGGCCAGCGCGTCGAAGGCCTTCAGCGTCATCTTGTGGTAGGTCGCGTGCGGATCGATCCGCTGCTCGCGCGTCAGGCTGGCCTGGGCAAGCCTGGTCTCCAGCTGCACCACCGTCGCCGCCACGGTCTCGGGATTGGCCAGGCCGGCGAGGCGTGCCGACTTCACGAGGTGGTCATGGTACCGGTCGCGCGTGTGCTGCGAATCCTTGTCGGTCTTGGTGTAGTAGTCGCGGTCGGGGAGGCCGAGCCCGCCCTGATCGGCTTCGGCGATGACCTGGGTGGCGTCGGCCGCATCCTGGTCCGAGCCGAAGGCGAAGAAGGCGTCGACTCCGGCCCGGTGCAGCCGCGCGATCAGCGGTGCGAGGTCCGGCTTGGCGGTCACGGCATCGATCCGGTCCAGCTCGGGCTTGAGCGCGTCGAGGCCGCGCTTGGCGATCGCCGCCTCGTCCATGCAGGCGGCCCAGTAGTCGCCGAGCTTCTTGGTGTCGGGATCGTTCCCGGACGCGGCATGCTCAAGGATGCCCCGCAGGGTCGCCTGGATGCGCTCGTCGAGCGGGCCGCCGACATCCCAGACCGACCGGTCGGGCGGGACCGGGTTGGCCTTCAACCAGCCATTGCAGGCGAAATGGTAGAAATCGGTGCAGGGATCGACGCTGCGGTCGATCGCCTCGGCCATGATGCCGTCGGCCGGCTTCGTCGTCGGAGGATCGGCGAGGACCGCCGTTGCAAACAAGCAGACGGGCAGGGCCGCCAGGGAGATCAGACGCATTGTCGCCTCATTCGATGGTCGCCTCGATCGCCCAGCGGGTCGAGGTGACGTCGGGCAGGGCCGCGATCGGCTGCAGGAGCCGGTCGACAGCCGCATCGTCGCGGATGGGCATGTAGAGCCGAAGCTGCAGCTCCGTCCCGTGGGGCATGCGGGTGGAGGTGAGGCCGGCGGCCCTGATGCCGTTCTGGCCGTGAAAAGCGGTGAGTGCCGCACGGATCTCCGCCTCGGCGCCGGGATGGCAATGCACGCTGACCGCATAGATGCTTTCGGCGCGGAAGGCGTAGGCCGGCATGCGGTTGACGAGGTTCACGAGCGGCTGCAGCCCCAGATTGATGCCCAGCACGGCGGCCGCGGTCAGCCACGCCAGCACGAGCTCGCCGGAACCGGCCAGCGTTCCCGCCGCGGCCGAGCACCAGAGCGTCGCCGCGGTGTTCAATCCGCGTATGTTCACCCCTTCGCGCAGGATCACGCCGGCGCCGAGGAAACCGATCCCCGAGACGATCTGCGCAGCGATCCGTGCCTGTGAGTCGGCGGCGCCGAAGGCCGATGCGGTGATGACGAAGCTGGCCGCTCCCACCGCGACCAGCGCATTGGTCTTGAGCCCGGCCGTACGGTGCCGCCACTGCCGCTCGGCGCCGATCGCGGTGCCCAGCGCCGCGGCCGTCGCGAGATTCGGAAGCGCGATCCAAACCAGGGACCACGACACCATCCGGCGCTTCCCCGCAAACCATGATCAACTCGTTGAATCGCAAGCTATCATGGCACGGCGCGCCGGCCCAGTCCCTGGCTCGCCAAGCGCACTTTACCCCGGCGGGCACGGATGTGCGGCCGGTGTCTCCGGCGCAGGGAACAGCTCGTCCAGCCGGCCGGTCAGCTTGTAGGCGAGCAATCCCGCCCACTCGCGCGTCGCCGCGTCGAGCACGTCGAGGTTCTCCGACAGCCGCCCGTGCAGGGCCTCGCCGCGAGCCGGCGTCTCGTAATCGGTCGGGTAGGGGATCATCGGCCAGTCCACCTTGCGGGCGATCCCGATCGAGCGGGGAATGTGCATCGCGCCCGTGATCAGGACCCAGTTCTCGTCGGGGCCAGGCTTCAGGATCTCCTTCGACAGCACAAGGTTCTCCCAGGTGTTCCGGGAGCGATTCTCGAAGGTGATGCGGCCGGGATCGACGCCGAGCTCGGTGAAGAAACGCCGCGCCGTCTGGTCTTCGGACGCGTTCGGGTGCAGGAGGTCGCCCGAGCCGCCGCTGAAGACGAGGCGGGCATTGGGGTAGCGGCGCTGCAGCGCGGTCGCGGCGGCATAGCGCCCGGCGACATGGACGGCGGG
>Ga0209579_10002953_pt1 | contig 12646 bp, 15 predicted proteins | sample Coa_R1_2_FD_187152 | JGI IMG/M metagenome (GOLD analysis project Ga0209579, IMG submission 187152) | Surface soil microbial communities from Centralia Pennsylvania, which are recovering from an underground coalmine fire - Coalmine... | ecosystem: Environmental > Terrestrial > Soil >... | reverse complement strand
AGACAACGCGCTCCACGTGCCCCGTGCCGGGAAGTTCCCCCGAGCGCATGCCGCCCACGAAGACGTTGCCTTTCCAGGCGGGAAATTTGTCGCCGTTATAGAACGTCATGCCGGATAGAGCGATGGAGGGAATCCAGACGACCAGGGGCGGCTCGATGCCTTCCCGGGCGGGGGAATCGGAAATCTTCGGGCCGTCGTAATTTCTGCCGAAGCTGACGAGCGGCCAGCCGTAGTTGCGGCCGGGCAGGATCAGATTGATCTCGTCGCCGCCGTTGGGACCGTTCTCGTTGGACAAGACGGCACCGGTTTCCGGATGAATGGCGAGGCCGAGTTGATCGCGGTGGCCGAGCGAGTAAATTTCGGGCTTGTATCCGGCTCGGCCGACGAAGGGATTGTCTTGCGGGATCTTTCCATCGGGGCGCAGGCGCAGAACCTTTCCGTAGTCGCTGTTGGGGTCCTGCGCGGCGTTGCCGCTGGCGGCGCCGGTGGTCATGTAGATCATGCCGTCGCGGCCGAAGGCGATGCGGGAGCCGGCGAGCAGCGTGGTCCATTCGCCGGTGAAGAGATCGTGAACGCCGGTGAGCGCGCCTTTATCGAAGCGTCCCGTGGCGAGAGCGATGGCGACCTGGCCGTTTTCGCCAGGCTTGGTATAGGTGAAGAAGAGCTGCTGGTTTTCGGCGAACTTGGGATCGAGAGCAACGTCGAAGAGACCGGCGTTGCGGACGGCGTGGACTTTCGGGATGCCGGCGACGGGTTGGGGATCGAGAACGCCGTCGCGGATGGTCCGGAGACGGCCGGGGCGCTCGGTGATCAGCATGTTGCCGCCGGGAAGGAAGGCCAGGCTCCACGGATGAACCAGTCCGCGGGCGACCACGGTCACGCGGATCTTGTGCTGCTCGGCGGTGTCGAAGATGAAAGGGCCGGAGGCGAGGTCGACGTGCGGGAGTCCGATCGGGGGCTTTTGTTGCGGCCAGGCGGGGGACAAGAGCAGGCAAATGAGGGCGAAGAGACGAGACATGCTCGACGCTAACATGGGGGCGCGGGGGTGCGCAAATCGGGGGCGAAGAAAGGCGTGATTGGCCGCGAATGGACGCGAATTAGTTGGCGCCGATGATGGCGCGGATCATGCCGTCGCTTTTGCTGAGGATGTAGAGTTCGCCTTCAGCATCGATGCAGAGATGGATGTCGGAACGGCCGTCGGAAACGGCGGCGACGCCGGGTAGTCCTGGGGCTTTGCCGCCGCGGGCGTGGTAGGCGGATTCGGCGATCGCGTACATGGAGGCGTAGGTTTCGCTGCCGCCGCCGGGCTTTTCCCAGAGAATTTTGATGGGATGCATTTCGGCCATGGTTTTGGGATTGCCATCGTCGGCGGCCAGCATCTCTTTGTAATCGGCGTACCAGATGTTGCCGGTGCTGATATCGCCGAAGATGAATTTGCCGCGCAGGGCGGGGATCGCTTTGCCGCGATAGACGTAGCCGCTGGAGACTGCGTCGCCGCCGCCTTTCACGTGCGCGTATTCGATTACGGGATACGCCGGCGCGATCATTTCGCCGGATTCTTTCTCGCCGGTCAGGACGGGTATTTTGTCGTCGGCGGGGATTTCGCTCAGCTTGTTGTTAGGCTCGAGAACCTGATTGCCTTCGCGGCGGGAGTAGCCGTAGTTGGCTCCTTTGTGGACCAGCACGACGGTTTCCCAGGTGTGCAGGCCGATCACGTCGGCGATGAGTTGATTGGTCTTGCCGGCGGGATCGACGTCCCAGCTCAGGCGCGCGGGATTGCGGAGGCCGTAGGCCCAGATCTCGGGGCGCGCGCCGGGCTTCGCGACGAAGGGATTGTCATTGGGGACGCGATAGCGGCCGTTGGCGCTTACTGTGCTCGAATCTTTATGCTCGTCAAGATCGGGGATGATGCGCAGAATTTTTCCGACCAGCGTGTCCAGGCGCTGGGGATTCGAGCGCATCGACGGATCCCGCGATTCGCCGGAGCCGCCGTCGCCGCAGCCGATGTACATCACGCGCCAATCGGGATCGCCGCGGCGGGCCGTGGGGTTGAAGATGAAATCGCCCATCGGATGGATGCGCGTGTTGTGCTGAACGCGCAGGATCTCGCGAGCGGTGCCTTCGAAGGTCGCGTTGGAAGTGTTGGTGTCGGTCCATTCGATGAGCACGGCTTCGCGCTGCGTGGGGCCGGGCGGGGCGATGGGTTCGGTGACGGAGTAGCCGGCGGTCTTGAACGCGGGGAAATTGGTGTTATCGGGCGCGGTGGATCCAGGGAGCGCGGGGTCTTCGATATGGATGGTGTAGAACTTGCCGTTGTGGGCGTAGTCGGGATCGAAGATGAAATCCACGAAGCCGTTGGCGAAGCCGTTTTCGTAAGGGAATTTGTGAAAAATGCCGGTGTGGCCTTCGCGGCCGTTGAAGTCGAGATAAACGCTGAGTTTTTTAGTTTCCTTGTCCAGGATGTAGAGGGGTCCGTTGAGATCGTTGATGAAGAATCGCTTTTTCTTCCCGCCAGGCTCTTCGCGGAGAAAATTGATGCGGGCCAGGAGGCCGAGATTTTGACCTTTACCGTCGACGAGGCCGGTGATGGGCATGGTGGCGTAGTCACGGATTTTGAGCGTGATTTGCGGGGCGTCGGCGGCGAACAAGGGGGTGAGCGCCAACAGGGCGAAACATTTCAACGTGGTTTTGTGGGTCACAATCGGGAGCCTCGGGTGCGTATTCACTGTAAGAAATCCCGATTTTGGCTGTCAACCGGAGTTGGGGATTACGTCATCTGCGGGTTATCGGCAATTGGTCGCTTGGTGTGTGGTTTCCTGCGTTTTGGTGGAGCGAATTTCTTCTCACGGCGATCTTTGGTGCTAAGCATCGAGAGAAGGAAAGCCTGAGCACTGGCCTCGCCGCGAATGAGGTTCCAACTCTTGAAAGCCGCGGCGACCGTTTCCAACTGCGTGAACATGTCGGTTTCATCAATATCCTTGGTGAGATTGTAGTCCGCGTCAATCCGGCGTTGCTGGGCCTGAACAAAGGTTTGCGCTACGGTCCGAAGATGGTCCGCGATGTTTCGTTCGGGGCTTTCGGCTGGATTCGACTTGAAGTAGGCGTTCAGGTCAGATTCCTTGTTGATCGCCGCCGCGTACATAGGCCCGTGATCGAAAAAACGCGCCAGGACTGGCCGTAGTTCCACTCGAGCCCAATTGAGAGTGGCCTCCGAGATCAACAAGTGAAACAGCGCGTAATAGGCTGTCGAAATCGCTCTTCTTATGTTGACCTGGCGGCGCTCGAGGGAGGGAAGATCCGCTATATCTTGAGCGAGGGCCAGCAGGTCATTGTGAAAAGCCATCTATGTCGCCAGGCTGTGCTGGTCGATCCGAGCTTGTTCCGATTGGCTGCGAAAACTGAAGTAAGGAATCACACCCCACTGTTCCAACGGCTGGATCTGTTGAACGATGAAGTTGGAAACATTGTTGTTGGACTGCAGAATCTGGTCGCGCCGGCTGGCGGCGTCCGTTAGCACAATTGTAAAAAAGACTGCCGGCTCTCCATTCCAGTTGGAACCAAGGGTTGGACTAACACTGAGCACGTTCGGCCCAAGCTGTTGGGCAGCGCGGGCTATCTCCGCGTAGAACCGGGATTGCTGGGTAAAAGCCGACGGAACGTACATGCCTTCATTATCTCGCCAATCTTCTCTTTGGGCGTGTCCCGGGATCAAATTATCCAACCGAGACAGGCGCGGGCGAAAGGCGGTGTCCCGAGGCTAAGTCGGTGGTTGCGTCGATTTTCAGCCATAGCAACGCGCCCAGGAAGAGCACCCCTGCCATCGGCGCGAAAGGGGCATCGTAGCTGTGGAAGCGATCGACGATGTAGCCGTACGCTACGGAGCCCACCAGTCCCCCTGCCTGCGCGGATGTGTTCATCAGGCCCACCACGGCCCCCGCGTGTTTCTTCCCAATGTCCAGGCACACGCCAAATACACTGGCCTGCTGAAATGTGATCGCTCCGTAGACCAGGGACAATAAGATCAAGCTCAGGATTTGCGGGCGGGTGAGCATGGCCGCGATCGTCAGGAGTCCCGCGGCGGTAAGGGCCGCTGCTCCCAGGGCGCGCCGGCCTTTTCTGATTCCCATTCTTTTCACCAGCGCATCGCTCACGATTCCGCCGCCCAGATTGGCGCACACCGCCACGATGAAAGGCAGGGAGGAAAGCAACAGGCTCGCCTCAGTGAAACCGCGTCCTTTCACGAGAAATGTGTGGAACCAGGTTTGAAAGAAGTTGTACACATAGATGTAGCAAAACGCCGTGCCCATGAGCGCGAGGATGCTGGGTGAGCGGAGAGCCGCGGGCCACGGAAAGTGAGTTTCATGCGCGGGCGAGGCATTCGAATCTGAACGACCGCCCGCTTTCTCCTCCGGCGAGTCGCGGAACCAGAGATACCAGACCGCGACCCACACCAAACCAAGCGCGCCGAACACGAAGAACGATGCTCGCCAGCCGAACCGGCTTTGAATCGGCACGATCAGCAACGGCGCAAGAGCGCCCCCCATCTGGCTCGCCATCAGAGTCACGCCGCTCATGGTGGCGCGCTGCGATGGAAGAAACCAGCGCGACACGACTACCGATGCTCCGGGGAAAGCGCCGGCCTCGCCTGCGCCGAATAAGAACCTGGTCGCCAAGAGCGGGAAATAGCCGGTCGCCGCGCCCGTCAACGCGGTGAACGCCGACCACCACAGGACGATGCGCGTAAGCACACGCCGCGGTCCCCACGTGTCGGCGAGGGCGCCGGTGGGAATTTCAAAGAGGGCGTAAGAGAGCGTGAAAATGCCGGTGACCCAGCCCCAGCCGATCGGGTCGATGTGAAGGTCGGCTTGCATGCGGGGTCCCGCAACCGAAATGCATACGCGGTCGATGTAGGTGATGGCGAAGAGGACGATTAGCAATCCGACGACTTTGTAGCGATTCCGCTGGGATTGCGACGGCATGAGATTGCCAATTGTCGCATGGGTATGACGAAGCGACTGGATGAGCGATCGGCTGGGCTTCGGGCTGACGCACCAGGCTGCTCCCACCAGGCCGCTAGCGGGCGCCCACCCAGCGAACCCCGACGCCGGCGGCCGAGCGGACGCGGTCGATCAGTTGCGCGGCATGGTGTTGGATGTGACGGATATTGACGAACTGATGCTCCAGCTTGGACATGCGGTACCAACTGAAGCCGCTCTCGGCACCGTCGAGATCCAGCGCGTCCACGGCGTCATCGACCATCCGATCGCAGAACTCGCAGTACTCGAGCACCTGCGCTTGCGTGTACGGTTCACCCGCGATGCCGTCGTTCTCGCCGCGATGCTGTTCCCACAGCCTGAACGCAGCTTCGTCGCGCTGAAGATACAGGTGTGCAAAGAACAGAGCGTGATACGACACCTGCCAAAACGCATTCTTGTGGTTGGCGCTCAACCATTCCTCGGGCGGGCAGCGCTCGATGGCTTCGCGGAGCATCGCCAGCGACGCATGATACTGGCTTTTCAGCACGGTTCGAAGCATCGGATGCGTGTGGTTCACCGGCTCGATTGTACACGAGGCGGCGTTCACAGGCACCTGTCCGGCTACGGGCACGAATCGCGAATTGTCAGGAGCACATTTTTGGCTGGATACGAACCTCCGTGGAATTCTTTGGTCGGGCATGAGGCGGCACTGACGATGTGGTGTTCGGCTGGAGAATAGAGTCCGTCGTTCACGCCCATAACGATGTTGAGTGCGCCTCCCTGATTAACGGGGGCCGCGACAATCACCTTGCGCACCCGACGCTCCAAGAAGAGTTGCAAGGTCTCCATCGTCAATAGTTTCCCGGAGGTGCAATCCCAAGCCGCTCGGAAAGCAAGGCCACCCTCCGGCCGAATCCGTTAATTCCAATACGAATCACCTGGTCGTGTCAGTCACCGAAGCAGTTTTAGCCCGGTGCTGTTTACAGTGAAAGTTCAGCTACAACATGCCGGGCCACAACACTCTTTCGGGGCTGGTTTCACGGCACGGATAAAGGCGCTCATGAATTTGTTTTCGACCTGCGGTGCTATCGCGTCTACGTCGAGGCCTTCTCCGGTCAGAAACTGCCGCGCGTCCTCTATGCTGTAAACGCGGGTCGGCTCAATGTTGATCGCATCGAAGCCCGCGCGGGCGAGCTTCGCCACATAGTCGTATTCCTGCAGGGCTCCCGCGATGCATCCGACCCACATCTCCATACTGCGGCGTACTTGTTCCGGCACATTGCCGCGGACGACCACGTCGGAAACGGCGAACCGGCCGCCCGGCTTCAGGACGCGGAAGGCCTCGCGCAGCACTTTGTCCTTGTCGGCCGAGAGATTAATCACGCAATTGGAAATCACAACGTCGACCGAGTTGTCAGGCAGCGGAATACTTTCGATTTCACCTTTGAGAAACTCAACGTTCTCGACCCCGGCTTTGCGCTGGTTCTCCCGCGCGAGGGCCAGCATTTCATCGGTCATGTCGAGGCCGTAAGCCTTGCCGGTTGGGCCGACACGCCGGGCGGAAAGTAGAACGTCGATGCCGCCGCCGGAGCCGAGATCGAGAACGGTCTCGCCGGCATTGAGCTTGGCCAAGGCGGTCGGGTTGCCGCAACCCAGCGAAGCGACCACGGCCTCCTCGGGAATCTGCCCAGTCTGGCTGGCGTCGTACAAATTGGAGGTGATCGGGTCGCTGCAGCCGTCGAGACGCGTGCTCGCCCCGCAACACGAACTCCCTCCGGTGGTGACCCGGAGCGCGGCCTGGCCGTACTTCTCTTTGACAATCTCTTTGATTTCCATAGGTCTCCTTTATTCGTGCTCGCTGGTAAGAACCCGACGAACATCGGCAGAGCGTGCGTCGCGTTCGCGATCAGCTCCGTCAGCATGTTCTGAGAAACAGCACTTTTGGCCTGATCATCGGTAGTTGGCTCCTATTTGCAAAGTGTGACGAAGGCGTCGGGTTTGATGGCCTTATTGCGGGTACAGCATTCCGCGTAGAGAAAGCCGAGCAGTTCCTCCAGCGCCTCCGTGTTGGCGGTGTACCAGAGAAACGTGCTTTCCCGGCGTACCTTGACCAGCTCCTCGTTTTTCAGCTTTTCCAGATGATGCGAGAGCGTGGAATTTGGAATACCCAGCTCGCTTTGGATGTCGCCCACGACAAGGCCGTCCGGGTGAGCGGAGAGAAGGAGCTGCATGATCCGCAGGCGCGGCTCCGTTCCCATCGCGGTGAACATGTCGGCGTACTTGGCAACCTGCTCGGCGGTTTTCTTTGATTTGATCGCGGCCATATTTCTACGATAGCAGAAATATAGAAACTGTCAAGGCCTTGATCCTGGGGGTAACGCGGGTAGCTCGCGGCCTGGAATCGAAATTTACCCTTGACATTGGTGGATAATCCACTACCATATGGTTGTGGATCAATTGGGGACAACATTTGCTGCTTTGTCTGATCCAACCCGGCGGGGGATGATTGAACGGCTCTCGCATGGGCCTGCCTCGGTGCATGGACTGACGGAACCGTTTGCACTTTCGCAGCAGATGATTTCAAAACATATTGCCTACCTGGTGCGGGCGCGGATTGTCACGAAGACGAAGCGTGGACGAGAGAGTGTGTGCTCGCTTAGGCCACAGGCGATAAAAGCAGTCAGCGATTGGGCGTTTCACTATCGCCGCTTCTGGGAAGAGAGTTTCGACAAGCTGGATGCGGTTGTGAATCAAATGAAAAAAACGGAGGTCAGAGATGACAAAAAACACGGTTAACGAGACAGAGCGGATGGTGGTCACAAGAGTTTTCGACGCTCCACGCGAATTGGTTTGGAAGGCGTGGACAGACCCGAAATACCTGATGCAGTGGTGGGGGCCGAAGGGATTTACAGCGCCTTTCTGCACGATAGATTTTCGGGTCGGAGGAAAATTTCTCTGCTGCATGAGAGCGCCGGATGGGCAGGAGTGCTGGAATGGTGGTGAATACCACGAGATTGTTTTGCACGAGAAGATCGTCCTCTCGCTGTACTTTGCCGACGCCGAGGGAAACAAAGTCGACGCTGCGCAATATGGAATAGAACATGAGGCCATAGACGGTGCGCGCGACGTGGTTACATTTGAGGATCTTGGAAACGGCCAGACGAAACTCACCTTCATTGGCAACGAAACCATGGAGCATGCCAAGAATAGCGGTCAGCTAGAGGGCTGGGATCAGGTACTCGATAAATTTGCCGCAGTGGTTGCGGGGCTGGCGCAGGAGAAATAAGAAGTTGAAGGTTTGACGGGGCGCAGTGGAAGAATAACGCGTAATCCACGAAAGCCATTCGCAAGCCGAATCGCATGGGAACTGGGGCGTTCCGTCCAACGGAGTGCATTCACTGACTTCGGGGAAGGACAGTCGCCCCAGAAGGCGAACATGAGTTAGAGCGCGTTCAACAGACGGCGTGTGGTGGACTTTGGGGCGTCGCGATGGCTGCCGGCAGCATACGCGGCAACCTACTCATTCTGGTGCGGATGAGAGGACTTGAACCTCCACTCCCTTGCGAGAACATGGACCTGAACCATGCGCGTCTGCCAATTCCGCCACATCCGCACGCTGTGAGCCTTCCTATCTTAGCGCGACGGAGAACGTAATTCCAGAATCAGGCGCATGACCAGGGCTTCGATCTGCGTCGCCACACTGCGGAATACTTCGGGCTTCTGTCCGATGGGGTCAGGGACGGGCCATTCGAGGATGCGCGCCGGGGGCATGTCGAGCGGGGCTCCGGTCATGTTTACGACGATGTCGAAGCGCACGCCGGAGACAAATGCGAGGCCCTTGGGGAATTGTTCTCCGACGCCCAGGTTCTTCTCGGCGAGCGCCACTTTCGTCAGCGGAGCGATGCCGGGGGCGGGGCTCAGGCCGGCGCTGTGCACTTCCATTACGTCGGAGCCGTAGGCTTGCCCGAATGCTTCCGCCATCTGGCTGCGGCAGGAATTGCCAATGCACACGAAGAGCACCTTTTTCCTGGCGATGGCGGGAGATGAGGGCGCGGGACGGGCGATGGCGCCGTGTCCGCCCAGACGCGGCCGGCCGGCTCGCGTGCCGGTGGGTTTGGCGCCGCTGGGTATTTCTTGGTCGTTCTTCACGCTGTCGCGGGGGCCGGGTGGGCCTGACGGTACCATTCGAGAGTCTTCTTCAATCCTTGTTCAATGGTGAACTGGGGGGCGTGGCCGAGCTCGGCGGCGGCCAGGTTCGTATCGGCCATGGAGTGGCGGACGTCGCCGGAACGCGGCGGGCCGTAATTGGCGGGAAGGTCGACGCCTTCCATGTCCTGTAACGCGCGCCAGATGAAATTCAATGTGAAGCGGCCTCCATTGCCGGCGTTGTACATCTTTCCGGCCGCGAGAGGAGCGGACGAAGCCTTGATGCATAATGCCGCGACATCCTCGACGTAGGTGAAATCGCGGGACTGTTCGCCATCGCCAAAAATAGTGGGATGGGTGCGCGCGAGCAAATGTTTCATGAACAGCGAGAGCACGCCGGAATAAGGGCTGGAGGGATCCTGGCGAGGTCCGTAAACGTTGAAGAAGCGCAGCGCGACCGTTTCCAGACCGAAGCAGGAATGAAACACCGACGCGTAGTACTCGCCTAAGAGTTTCTGGACGGCGTAGGGGGATTTCGGGCGGGTTGGCATGGTTTCCACTTTCGGCAACGTTTCACTGTCGCCGTAGGCGGAGGACGAGGCCGCGTAGACGAGCCGGCGGACGCCGCCTTGCGCCGCGGCGCGCAGGACGTTGAAGGTCCCATCGATGTTGATCTGATGAGAGGGGACCGGGTCATCGATGGAGCGGGGGACGGAGGGGATGGCGGCGAGATGATAGACCGTGGCGGCTCCTTTGATGAGCGGCTGGATGGCCGCGGCGTCGCGGATGTCGACGGTGTGGAGGCGGACGCGGTCGGTCACTTCCCTGAGGTTGTGCTGGTGGCCGGTGAGCAGATTGTCGATGACGTCGACGACCTCGTGCTGTTCAAGGAGCTTGCGCACGAGGGTGGAGCCGATGAACCCGGCGCCGCCGGTTACAACAATTTTATCCATTATGTTTTTAGTTTAAATGGAGGGAGGAGCGGGCGGAGGAGGGAGTGTGTGGAAACTGAGTCGCGGAAACTGGGACAGCCTTTTAGGCAACTGAAAAAAGGTGTTAGTTCAGGCTGCCCCTGTTTTCCATCAGGCTTTTCTCTTCTTCTTCGTCTTCTTTCTAACTTCGTTGCGAAAGGTCTCAAACTCCTCCTCGAACGCCGCTAGTGAAGATAAAACCTCCTGCGTCCGGTCCCGCATAGGGAGTGATTGTTCCACACCTCTCAACTCAGGTGTGGGTTTATAAATCGTTGAGTGTTCCACATCCCAGAACAGGCCGACCAACATCGATACGATTTGGAATTCACCGCGCACTCTGTTGCTCACTTTGTCCAGGAAGCCCGAGTACTTGTATCCCACTTTCTCCAGCGGATCACCTTGGAAGGGATCGCGGTCCCATCGAGAAAACTGGTGGCGGAGTACTTCGTGAAGGTCTGTAAGGAGAGCTCGGGGAAACGCCAGGACGCGGGCGCCAGCCAGGTCCTTCAGGTCGAGCAGAGTGTACGCCTGTGGCCGGTGAGGAAGAAAAATTCCACCTTTCTGCCGGCGGCGAAGCGAATCGACCGCGCTGTTGCACTCTTTGACCCGGGATTTTACGACGACTTGCTCGAATCGATGAAGACGCCTGGATATCGGCAATATGTTGCACCTTATCTCGGCTTCAAGATTTTCGGCAACTCTCTGGATCTCCGGAAGAAGATCGAAATACTCCTCCCGTAGCCGATCCTCAGGCGTACGTTCAGGCATCCAGGAGTTTTGTTAACTCGCGCTTTACGGCATCGGGAAGCTTGTCATTGAAGATGAAGGTCCATTTGGCTCCCTGCGTGGCTTCCTGGATCTTACGCGTAATCTCGCTGGTGTCATGGTCCTCGAGATAGTCAACACTGAAAATTTTGCGGGTCTTTCGATTGACGTAGGCTTCGCGATCGGGGTCATACGAGTACCCGGCCTTCCGGAGGAGCTGTTCCTTCTCCATGCGTTCTGTCATCGAACCCTCCTAATTCCCAATTGTAAGGCTTCGCGCTTTATCTGCCGCTGAAGTCGGCGGTGCCTACGCGGACTACGGTGAAGGGGCGGCCTTGTTTTCTTGGGTCGGTTTCGATCGGTTGGCCTTCCGCGGATTCGGTCCAGACGCCGTAGACCTTGTTGTTGAATGCCGTGAGCCAGGTGTAGTCGCCTAGGAAGAGTTGTTGGCCTTCGAAAGGGGTCGTCGTCCAGGCGTAGTTGGTGAAGGTTTTCGCGTTGTCGGTGGAACGGGCTAGGGTGATTTTGGTTTTTCGATTTGCGGGGTCGTCGCGGCGGTCGTAGAACTGGACGTAGATGGAGCCGGTGACGGGGTCGACGGTCATCCATTGGAAGAATTGATCTTTGCCGTCGTGCTGGGGGTCGGTGTTGACTCGCATCGCGGGGGTCCATGTTTTGGCGTGGTCAGTTGAGGACGAGAGGAAGACGTCGACGTCGCCGTTGCGGTAGTCGCTCCAGCAGACGTAGAGGTTGCCGTTGGGGGCGACGGCGATTTGGGGGAAGCCCATGACGCGGGCTACGCCGGGGACGCCGCCTGCGCCTCCGAAGTAGGGGGGAGCTACGTCGATGATGGGGCGCGATGGGGAGAAAGTCTTGCCGCCGTCGTGGGATTCGGTGAAGGTGATGGTGCTGGCGTCGTTCCAGATGGCGTAGATGGCGCCGTCACCGGCGACGGCTCCGACGAAGCCGACCAGTCCGCCGTTGTCGTCGCGGGGCAGGCCGGCGTGGGTGCTGATGCGGATGGGAGTGGAGAAGGTCTTGCCTTCGTCGGTGGAGCGGGCGAAGAGCATGATGGATTTGTCGAGCTGCCATTCGATCCAGCCGACGTAGAGGTTGCCGGCGTACGGACTCTTCGGTGAAGAGTCGGAAAAGAGCCGGGGCATGTCTTCCCACTGGATGTTGGGGTCGGTGTCGTTGGGGAAGGCTTTGATGGTCGCGGCGGATTTTTCCCAGGTTTTGCCGGCGTCGAGCGAGCGGCGGACGAAGATGCCGTTGCGTCCGGCGTTGTGGGCCCAGTAGGACGCGGTGCCGAGCTTATCGAAATGGAGCGAGCAGAGATAGGCGTGGCCTTTGTTATCGAAAGTTGTGCTGACGTCGCCGCCGGTGCGCCAGGTGGGGACTGGGGGGAGATCGGCGAGGGTGAAGGATTTGGCTCCGTCGGTCGAGTAGGCGACGCCGGCGGGTTGGAAGACGGCGACGACTTGATTGGGATTGTTGGGATTGACGGCGATGCTGGGTTCGTTGGCTCGGATGGATGGAGGGGAGATGGTGGTGATGTGGGCGGCGGGGGCTGGGGGGAGTTGGGCTTGGGCTGCGGGGATGAGGAGGATTAGGATTGAGGCGCGCATTTGCTGATCGCGATTTTAGCGTAGGTGGTGGATGGGTCGGGGTCCGCTTACTGCGTGCGCGGTTCTGTGTGGGGCGTGGAGTGGGGTGGTCGACTGTGGGCTGGGGGGCGAGGGGTGGACTGGTCGGGGTCCGCTTACTGCGTGCGCGGTTCGGTGTGGG
>Ga0209579_10002952_pt1 | contig 12647 bp, 8 predicted proteins | sample Coa_R1_2_FD_187152 | JGI IMG/M metagenome (GOLD analysis project Ga0209579, IMG submission 187152) | Surface soil microbial communities from Centralia Pennsylvania, which are recovering from an underground coalmine fire - Coalmine... | ecosystem: Environmental > Terrestrial > Soil > Unclassified... | reverse complement strand
ATTTGTGTACCGTCGTATTTCTTAGGACAGATCAAAGCTGGGTACAGTCCGAACAACGGAACGTTGCCAGCGCGAGGAGCGTTCAGTGCCGAAGTTCGTATATGACTTCACAGAAGGTAACAAGGACCTCAAGGACCTCTTGGGCGGGAAAGGCGCGAACCTGGCCGAGATGACCAATCTCGGGCTGCCGGTTCCCCCCGGGTTCACGATCACGACCGACGCGTGCCGCCACTACCTGGCGCACGGCACCACCCCCGACGGCCTTGACGACGAGGTCACGAGCCACCTGGAAGCACTCGAACGGACCATGGGCCGCAGGCTCGGCGACGCCGCCGACCCGCTCCTGGTCAGCGTCAGGTCCGGCGCCAAGTTCTCGATGCCGGGCATGATGGACACCGTCTTGAACATCGGCCTGTCCGATGAGTCGGTCGACGCCCTGGCCAAGAAGGCGTATTGGGAGCAGTTCGAACGGTCGCCCGAGTTCGTGGTGGCCTTCATCCCGGGCGACCCGCTTCTCACCGCCGCCTTCGAACACGACCCCTCTCTGCTCGAGCACGCCTTCGCCAGTCACGTGGTGCTGGCCACGCCGACCAACCTGATCGCCCTGTTGCGCACCGTGGCGGCCAGCTGGCAACAGGAAGCGTTGGCCGACAATGCCCGCGAGGTGCAGCAGTTGGGGCGCGAGCTCTACAAGCGGCTCTCTACCTTCGGAGAGCACCTGGCCCGCACCGGCAAGGGCCTGGCCACCGCGGTCGAGGCCTACAACGACGCCGTCGGATCTCTCGAGCGGCGCGTGCTTCCCCAGGCACGGCGGTTCCATGAGCTCGGGGTGATGGGAGGGGCCGACCGCGAGCTTCCCGAGCTCGAGGAGCTCGACGCCGTCGCCCGCCGGCCCCAGGAAGCGGACATCCCCTCAGCCCCAGCGCTCGAACTGGTGGTCGAGACCGGTCGGCTCGAGCTACCCGGCGCGGCCGAGGCCTGAAAGCCGGGCGGGCTACGCCCGGGCGCCCAGCATCTCCGTCAGCGCCCGGCGGCCTTCTTCCTTCACGGTCTCGAAGCGGTCACCCGTCAGCTCCTCGACCCGCTCGTTCGTCCCGACGAGAGCGCCTCGTCCCACCGCCCTGCCGGTGATCCGGGCCAGCGCGTCGGCCTGCATACCGAGCTCCCGCCATGCCGACGGCCGGTCCACCTCCGTGTCTGGCGCCTTCCCCACCACCACGAGTTCGTCACCGTCTTCGACGATCATCGGCACCACGGTCTCGAACAGCCCGGGCCCACCGGTCGTGCCGGTCGCGTCGTCCAGCACGAGCACGACAGGGACGTCGTGGTGGCGACGGCCCGCGAGCCAGCCCAGTGCGCCTTCGAACGGGGGTGGCGGACCATCGGGACCGGCTTCAGGCGCACCCGTTCGGATCACGTCCAGGTGCTCGCGCCCGCGCCGTAGCTCAGCTCTCGAGTGTTCGAAGGCGGCCACCTCGTCGCGCCAGGCCGAGGCGGTGTCGGCCGACGCCGGCGCTGGAGGTATGGGCGCGGGGCCCGGGTCGGGTGTGTTCGCCTCGGGGATCCGCCGCCACAGCAGCGGGTGCGCCCGGCACACCTCGATGAGATGGGCCGCCGGTCCGGACTCGGGCGCGGCGTCGCGAATGCGGTGATGCAGGCTCACCACGAGATGGTCTCGGGCGCGCGTCATGGCTAGCCACACCAGTCGCCTGCGTTCGGCCTCGATCACCGAGCGCGCCGTGCTTGCCGCTTCGTCGTAGCCGTCTGTCCGTAGTGCGCCGCCGAGGTGCACCTCGGGCTCGGATCCGGTCCACAGCACCGGCGCCGTCCTGACGGGCTCGTCGCTGGCCAGGCCGGTGAGCACCACCATGGGTGCTTCGAGCGTCACCGCCGTGCGCACCGTGGTCACCCGCACCGCGTCGTCGATGACGGCCGCGCTGCCGTCGGGGAGATCGACCCCGGTGGTGTCGCTGTCGAGTCCCAACGGCTGAGCGGCACTTCGGACACGTCGCTCGGCCCACCGGACGAAGCGCCGGAAGGTGCTTCCCGACCGCTCCTCGAACACCTCGGCCTGTTGAGCCAGCCATTGCAGGCGGTGCCACTGCCCTGCGGCCCCGGGCAGGGCGAGAGCCAGTTCGAACGCGCGCAGGTCGATGATGGCCTGGTGCACCACGTCGGCCGGGCCGGCCGAGGCCGACTGTCCGTGCAGTTTGGCCAGGACGTCCATCGCCCGGCTCACCGGGTGGGACTCCATGTCGGGAGGCGGGTCGGCCGTCGGGTCCCACGAGCCGCCGGCGGAACGCCATGCCACCAGGTCGTCGTCCCCACACCCGAGACCGGGGGAGCGCAATGCCGCCAGCACCGCCACTTCGTCGTTGGGGTCGTCCACCGCCGCCAGCACAGCCAGCATGTCGCGCACGACCTCGCATCCCCACAACAGCGCCGGGTCAGCCAGACGGAAGGGCACGCCGGCGTTCTCCATCGCCTCCTCCAGCGCGGGAAGGGCGCGCCGGTCGGCCACGGCCACCACCACGTCGCCGAAGCGCATCGGCCGGTTGACGCCGGCGTCGCCGGCTTCGGTGGCCGGCCACCCCTCGGCGACGGCCCGCGAGATGGCGGCCGCGACATCACGGCCCGCGGTCGCCCGCACCTCCCCGGCGGCTCCTTCGATCCCGCGGCCGAGGATCACTACGGGCGGGAGCTCGAGCGCCGGTGGTCGCTCGTGGTCACCGTGGAGGCCGGGAAGCGAGAGCTGCACCCCGGCACCGCCCCGGACGCCCGAGGCATGGGCCGTTCGTGCTGCCGCCCGGGCCGGCTCGCCCGCATGCCAGCCCGACCTCATGTCCTGGTATGCGTCGGCCAGCACGGCGGTGAACGACACGATCCCGGGGACCGAGCGGACGTTCACCTCGAAGACGGCTTCGGTGAGCTCGAACGTCAGGGCAACGGGCGGCCTCACCAGCACGACGGTCAGGGCGGGGCCCGACGCAGCGGCGGCAGGTCGCCCCTCGAGCACCGCGGCTGAAAGCCGTTGGGCCAGCTCCTGGCCGGCCGCGGGTGCCAGCTCCAGGTCGTCGACCAGGACGTGACGCACGCGCCGGCGGAGCTCGGCGCACGCGGTGGGATCGTCGAGCATCCGGAAGGCCTCGGCTCGCACCTCGGTGTCCTGGGTGGTTCCGCGGTGGAGACGACGGGCCTCGATGGCCCGGGCCACGTCGATCAGGTGGCCGGTGAGCCAGCGCGCCACCGGGTCGGCGGCGTGGCGCAATGCGGTCCGGCGAGCTTCCTCCGCGGCGGCACAGGCGGCGCGAGCCTCGGCGGACCGACCATTCCAATTGTCCCGCCGACCGAAAGCGCTCGAGAAGGAAGGCAGGCGGACGAGCAGCGAGAGCAAGGTGGCATCGTCGGGCGCCTCGACCAGCTGGCGGCGCCCTTCGGTCAGCCGTCCGGTCAGGTGCTCACGGAGCAGGTCCTCGTCGTCGGTGCACTGCGCGCTCAGGGCGATGGCGGCGTCGAGGGCGTCGATGACCCGGGCGGCGTCGACCGGCGCCATGCGCCACGGGTCGCCCCGGTCCGGGTCGGACGGCACCGGCTCCGATGTCGCCACCGAGGGAACGAGTCGGTCCGGTTGCCGGTGCAGCCGCCAGGCGACCTCTTCCAGGGCGACGGGGTCGAGGCCCAGGGCGAGCGCCCGCGCTAGCACCGTCTCGGCTGCGGGGTCGTCGAGGACGCGATCAAGCGCGGCACCGAGCTCGATGTCGAAGCCGGCACGGTCGTCGGCGCCATGGAGCACGCGCCGATCGGCGCGCCGCCCCGTCGATGTGGTCATCCACGCTGCCAGTTCGCCCACAGGTGTGGCCTCGATCCGGCGCACCGCCGTCGCCAGTGTTGTCAGCCCGGCGGGGGAGCGCGCCTCGGCGGCCTCGGCGGCACGCGCCAGGCGCCGGGCGAAGTCCGTCGCCGCGGCGGGGGTCGCCAGCACGACCGCCACCTCGTCGGGAGAGTTTCCGCCTTGCAACAGGCCCACGACCCGGTCGATCAGCGCGGCGGTCGTCCCCGTGCCCGGCCCACCGGCCACGACGAACGACGTGTCGAGCCGTTGGGCCACCGACACGTGAGGGTCGGCATCGTGACGGTCCGCGGCCATGGTCACTCGCCGTCCTCCGGTGTCACCGGGCCGGGCGTGACCGCGCCGCCGAGTGCGCCGGGCACGCTGAGCTCGGAGGCGCGGGTGACCGGAGCGAGCACCGGGTCGGCCCGCTTCACGGCCCATTGGCGGTCGCGGCGCAGGGGGCACACGCGATCGAAATCGCACCAGCGGCAACGTTCGAACCCGCCGGCCCGGGACAGGCCGGGGGCCCCCGGGAACACGCCGCTGTCGACGGCCAGGGCCAGCCGGCCGGCCATGTCGCCGAAGTGGGCCTCCAACTCTTCGGTCAGGTCGATCCGGTACGTCGGCACCTGCCGCTCGGCCGACACCATCCAGAAGCGGGCTTGCACCGGTGCGGCGCCGAAGTGCGCCCGGGCGGCCATGGCGTAGAGCGGGAGTTGGAGGTGGCGGCCCCCGTCGAGGGGGTCGGTCGTGAGTCGCGTCAGCCCCGCCTGACGGCCGGTCTTGTAGTCCGACACGACGAGGGCGCCGTCGGCCGACCGGTCGACGCGGTCGATGCGCCCTTGAAAGCGGAGCGCCCTTCCGTCCGAGAGCAGGACCTCGACGGCCGGGGCGGCATCGGACTCCTCTATCCCGAAAGCGAGCTCGGCGGCCAGAGGCTCGTCGTCGGGCTCCTCGGCGTAGAACGCCCTGAGGTCGCGCAACATGGCGAGGCGTTCGAGTCGCCACAGCAGGGCCCGTCCAACTGAAGTCGCCTCGCCGGCAGCGTCGAGGCAGGCGGTGGCCAGCGTCTCGAGGAGCTCGAGCGATCGCGGCGTGCCGTCGACCCGGGCCTGCACGTAGCGCTCGAGGATGGCGTGGACGAGTGAGCCCCGGTCCCGGGCGTCGATCCGCCACACCGACTCGGGCCGCAGGCGTGGTTGCACGCCGAGGACGCGGCTGAACAGGAAGCGCCGCGGACATTCGGCGTAGGTCTCGAGCCGGGTGGCCGACATCGGCCGGCCGGGGTCGAACGGGTTCACCGGTCCCTGGCCCACCCAGCCGTCGAATCGGCCGAAGGCGCGACCTAGTCGAGCCAGGGACATGGCCACACCGGCCGCCAGCCCCGGCTCGGCCGACACGGGGCCGCAACCGGGCACGCTCTCGGGACCGGCCCGAGCCAAGGCACGCCGCCTCAGTTCCACCGCGTGCAGGGGGGGAAGCGCGGCCCGCGACGTCGGGGCGAACGCTTCGATGCCGACACTGCGCGTCATGGAGTCGGTGAAGCGCACCGGCGGGGACGTCGGGCCGACGGTGGTGGCGACGCGGCGGCTGGTTCCCGCCCGCAGCGCCACGGCGATGTCGTCAGCGCGGGATTCGTCGGCTGTCGGGTCGAAGGCACCGACCAGCACCACGGTGTCGAAGCGCATCCCCCGGGCCAGGTGGTACGGCGCCACGAAGACCCCCCGGCCGAAGGCCGATGGCCCCAGCGCAGCGGTTTCCAGGGTGCGGGCTTCGAGCTCGGTGTGGACCACGGCGGCGAAGGCGTCGGCCGTCGCGGGCGCGGCCGTGCCTTGACGCTGGCCCAGTTCCTGCAACACGGCGTCGACCTGCGCGAGCCCGTCGCGCTCGTCGGCGGCCCAGCCCGACCCCGGTGCGAGAAAGCGAGATACGAGATGACGCGCCCACGCGGCCCACCGCGCCCACGACGTGTCGGCCGGTGGGGACAGGGCGACGGCCAGATCCTCGACGAACGAGCCCAGAGCCAGCGCGGCGTGTCGGTCGTCCTCGCTGGTGGCGGCCAGGCGCCCGAGGCGATCACGCCACTCGGCGATCCCCCGCCCGACGCCCGCCTCCGCCGACAGCGCGTCCCAGCGCAGGGTGGGAGCCGGCTCGCCCCGAGCGGTCGTCGCGACCGCCGGCACCGACGCCAGCCACGACATCACGGCGTCGCGTTGGAGATCGCTGGCCGTCAGCTCCAGCAGCCCGACGAGCCCGCGTCCACCGGCGCCTTCGCGCAACAAGCGCACGGCCGGACCACAGGCGGCCAGTCCGGCGTCAACCAGCTCCCGGTGCACGAGCCGGGCCATGGGCCGTCCGCCATGGAAGATGGCGTGCTGCCACAGCGGCACTCCGCCCTGGAGTCCGGCCAGCACCGCCCGCACCGCGGCCCGGGCTTCGTCGGCACCGGTGGCGCAGGGCCGGAGCTCGGTGCAAGGCGCGTCTGCGTTCGATTCCACCGTGATCGAACCGGGCCGCGCTTGCAGGGAGCGGACGAGCGCTTCTTCGGCCTCGGTGTGCCAGGCGGGCTCGATCAGGACGAAGGGACCGTGGTGGTCCGGCACGCCGGCCAGGTCGGCGAGCGTCGTGACCCGCACGTTGACCATGCCGGCACGTCCGAAGGCGGCCTGCTCGAAGACAGCGCCCATCCGGGCCCACATCACCGCGTGCGTGTGCGGGGCCACCACCGTGACCGGTGCCAGGGCGTCGCCGGCCTTGGCCTGTTCGACGGCCCGGGCCAGGTCCTCGGAGAGCGTGCCGGCCGGCACCGCCGGCGCCGCTGTCACCATCGCGGCATCGTACGGCCCGGTTGTGGCGCGCCCGACGGCCACGGCGACGGTCCCGGATAGCGCGGGCTGCGTGCCTAAGCTTCGTCGACGGGTCGCACGTTGGCCGCTCGAGGCCTGCTGCCGGGAGAGGGGGGCCACATTTCCGTCATCGCCCGGGTCCGCGCCCTACGGTCGTCGACCCTTGTCGGAGACGGCGGGCTGGCCTTCTTCGGGGCCGTGGCCCTGGCCAACCTGGCCAATTTCCTGTTCCACGTCTTCATGAGCCGGATGCTCGGCCCGGCGACGTACGGAGCGTTGGGATCCATTCTCGGTCTCGCCACCGTGGTGACGTTGGCGGTGACCGCTTTTCAAGCCGCGGTCACCCAAGCCGTCGCCGAGCGCCGGCGATCGGCTGGACCGGCGCCGTTGGTGCTCAGGTCGTCGGTCCTACGCACGGGCGCGGTGGGGCTGGTCCTGGGAGCTGCTTTGGCGCTCAGTGCACCGGTCCTACGCGGCTTTCTCCACCTGGGGTCCGTGGTCCCAGTGGTGTTGTTCGCGGGCTTCGTGGCCGCCACGGTCACCACGCTCGTCCCCCAGGGTGTGCTCGTGGGCCAGTTGCGCTTTCGCGTCGTGGCCACCGCGCTGGCCGCGGGGGCCGCGCTCCGTCTGGTGAGCGGGCCCGTCTTCGTCGCCCTGGGATGGGGACTCGACGGCGCCGTGGCCGCGGTGGTGGTGAACGCGCTCGCCACCCTGACCCTGTTGCTCTGGCCCCTTCGATCCGAACTGGCCGTCGTACGCCACGGCGACCCGCTCAAGTTCGGTGCCCGCACTGCGTTGCTAGCGGTGGTCGCCCTTGGGGGGGTCTCGGCCTTCGTCGGCCTGGACAGCTTCCTGGCGCGTCACTACCTGGCCCGGAGTGCATCGGGCTATTACGTGGCCGCCGCCACCGCCGGGCGCATCGCCTTGTTCCTGCCGGCGGCGGTGGGCATAGCGGTGTTTCCGCGACTGGCCGCCCACGGCGGGCGCGGTCCGGATGCCCGTGCTCTCATGCGGCACTCGGTGGCCATAGTGGCCGTCGTCGGGGGCGTGGCCGCGCTCGTCCTGGCCGCCGTGCCCCGCATCGTCATCGATGTGTTGTTCGGCTCTCGATACGCGCCGGCCACGAGTGCGCTGCGGGTTCTCGGCCTCGCCGCCGCGGCAGTCGGGGTGGTGACCGTCTGCGTGTACGCCCTGCTGGCGAGGCGTTCCGTCCTTTCGGCGCTGGCGTGGCCGGCGATCGGCGCGCTGGCGGCCGGAGTGGCCCTGGTCCACCGGGACGTGATCGATGTGGCCCTGGTGGTGTTGGTCGTGAGTGGCGGCCTTCTGGTGGCGACGGTGGCCGTTCTGGCCGCCGAAGACCGCGTCGGTCATCCGGCTTGGTCGGGGGGGAGCGCCGATCAGCGGGCGGCCAGCCTCCATACTGAACTGCCCCCGACACAGGGCCCGAGGACAGGGACCCATACCCAGTGAGCCGCGCCGGATGAACATCGAGGGACCACAGGTCTCGGGGAGCCCCGAGCTCACCATGGTGATGCCCTTCTACAACCCCGGCCTCGCCCTCGGCGCGAACGTCGCCGATGTGGTGGGCGTGCTCGGCTCCACCGGCGTGTCGTTCGAGGTGCTCGTGGTCAACGACGGATCCACGGACGACAGCGCCGCGACCGTCGAACCCACCGCCGACGGCAGGGTCCGGCTCGTGGAGCTCCCCGCTCACGCGGGCAAAGGTGAAGCGGTGCGGGTCGGGCTCCTGCAGGGCCGCGGCCGGTATCGCGGTTTCATCGACGCCGACGGCGACATCCCGGCGGACGAGCTCGTCGCCTTCGTCGACGCCATCCGCCGCGATGGCGTCGACATGGTGGTCGGCAGCAAGCTCCACCCGGCTTCCGATGTGGCGCCCGGACTGCTGCGCCATGTCTATTCCTGGGGCTTCCAATTGCTGGTGCGCGTCTTGTTCAAGTTGCGCGTGCGCGACACCCAGACGGGCATCAAGGTCTTCCGCCGCGAAGTGCTCGACGCAGTGTTGGCGCTCACCTGTGAGCAGCGTTACGCCTTCGACTTGGAGTTGCTGGTCTTGGCCGTGTCGAAGGGATTCGACAGGATCGAGGAGCTTCCCGTCCGCATCCTCCGGCGCCAGGGGAGCACGGTCACGGTGAAGGCCGTGGGCCTGATCCTGGCCGACATCTTCGCCATCTGGTGGCGGTTGCGGGTCCGAGGGTCCTACCGCCCCGAGGCCTGACGCGGCGCTCAACGCCCCGCGCGCTGGCGCGGCGCCTAGTGCACCGCCGTGTAGATCGCCATGGCGGCGCCGAAGGCGAGGCAGTAGATCCCGAACGGCCGGAGCGTCCGCGTCTTGAAGTGGCGCATCAGGAACGCCACCGATGCCACCGCGGCGGCCGCGGCACACAGGCAGGCGAGGGCCGCCTCCCCCCGCACCCCGGCGCCGAGGGGGCCGGTGAGGTCGGAGATCTTGTACACGCCGGCAGCCAGGATGATCGGGGTGGCGAGGAGGAAGGCGAAACGGGCTGTGTCCTCGTAGTCGAGCCCGCGGGCCAGCCCGGCGGTCATGCAGACACCGTCCCGGCTGATGCCCGCGATCAGCGCGCTCGACTGGGCCAGGCCGATGATCCCCGCCTCCTTGAAGTCGAGCGTGGCCAGCTGGCGTCCCCCTCCTCCGTCCCCGGCCGCCGAGCTCGCCGACGCGTGGCCGACCGGTGCCAGGGTGGCTCCCGCCCGGCGCCGGAGCCGTTCGGCGGACAGGAGGACGAGGCCGTTCACCATGAGGAAGTAGGCCGCGGCGGCCGGCTTGGCCAGAGCCACCCTGAGCTCATGCTCCAACGCCACACCGAGCACACCGGCCGGAATCGACGCGACCACGATCAACCACGCGAGCCGTTCGGTCGGCGTCTCGATCCGCCGCCGCACCAGCGACCTGAAGAACGCGCCGATGATCTGGGTCCAGTCGCGCCAGAAGTAGATCAGCAGGCCGATGGCGCTCCCGACGTGCAGCATCACGACGAAGGCGAGCCACGGGGACTCGGGCTGCGATTGCATCGAGACGACCTTGTGCCACCCGAACAAGGTGGGGAACAGCACGGTGTGACCGAGGCTCGATACCGGGAAGAGCTCGCTTACCCCCTGGAGCAAACCCAGCACCACGGCCTGCAGCCAGCTGATGGGATGGGACACCGCACCGACGGCGTGGTGCATGGCGTTCGTCGCCAATGGAAGCTGTCTCGGCACTCGGCGCCTTTCTCGACCGGCATTGGGGCGTGGCCACGCTACGCAGCCGGAGGAATGCCAACAAGCACCGGTCGCCGGCGCCTGTGCCCGACCACCTCATCCAGCCCTGACATCTTCACAGAGCCCTCTGCGACCTTTCCCAGGGATTTCCCAGCCATCTGGGGGATTCTTTGACCACAGCCGAGGCCGAGCGGTTCGAGCCCGGAACGCAGATCGGAGAGCGGTGTGAGGATCCTCGTCCTCGGGGGTGACGGGTACCTGGGGTGGCCGACGGCGCTGCACCTGTCGCGACGGGGTCACGACGTCGGCGTCGTGGACAACTTCGTCCGGCGACAGTACGACCACGAGATGGGGGTCGACAGCCTCGTCCCCGTGCTCGGCCTGGGCCAGCGCCTGCGGGTGTGGAACGAGGTATCGGGGTTCACGGTGGAGTCCTTCGTGGGCGACCTCACCGATGCGGCCTTCGTCGACGCCACGCTCGAGCGCTTCGAGCCCGACACAGTGGTGCACTTCGCCGAGCAGCGTTCCGCCCCCTACTCGATGATCGACCGGCGCCACGCCGTCTACACGCAGGTCAACAACGTGGTGGGCACGCTGAACCTGCTCTACGCCATCGCCGAGCGGGACCCGTCCATCCACCTGGTCAAGCTGGGGACGATGGGTGAGTACGGCACGCCCAACATCGACATCGAAGAGGGGTTCATCGAGATAACCCACAAGGGGCGCACCGACCTGCTGCCGTACCCCAAGCAGCCGGGCTCCTTCTACCACCTGTCCAAGGTGCACGACAGCCACAACATCCAGTTCGCCTGCCGGGTGTGGGGCCTGCGGGCCACAGACCTCAACCAGGGAGTGGTCTATGGGCAAGAGACCGACGAGACCACGTTGCATCCCGGTCTGGCCACGCGTTTCGACTACGACGGCGTGTTCGGCACGGTGCTCAACCGTTTCTGCGTCCAGGCGGTGGTGGGCCATCCCCTCACCGTGCACGGCAAGGGCGGTCAGACGCGCGGCATGTTGGACATCCGGGACACGCTCGCCTGCGTGGAGCTGGCCTTGCTGCACCCGGCCGCTCCCGGCGAGTTCCGGGTGTTCAACCAGTTCACCGAGTCGTTCTCGGTGCGGCAGATGGCCGACCTGGTGGCCGGTGCCCACAGTGGCCCGGTATCGATCGAGCACATCGACGACCCCCGCGTGGAAAAGGAAGAGCATTACTACCGGGCGGCCCACACCAAGCTGCTCGACCTGGGCCTCGTGCCGCACCTGCTCGACAATTCGACACTGCGGGGCCTCCTGGCCGTGGCCGAGCGCCACCGGGACCGGGTGGACCTCACCGCTATCGGTGCAACCGTCGACTGGCGCCGTACGGCGAGCAGCCTGCCTACGGCAGGAGTTGCCCTCGCCCGCTGATTCGGCGAACGGCGGCCCTTGAGACGGGCGGCCGGCTCGGTATCGTCCTTCCATGGCCCGCAGGTGGCGCCGTCCCCGCTGGCGGCGTGCGCTCGGTCGCCGCGCCGCCCGGGTCGCCCTCCCGGTTGTGGTGGTGGCCGTTGTGATCGGCTTCGCCGCAGGAGGCGTGGCCCAGATCGGGCGCGCCTCCGGTTCTTACCGCGCCACGCTGAACCTCGGCTATGCCGCCTTGAGCGCGCCGGTGGCACGCGAGTCGAACGCCACGGGGCGCTCGCTGCGCAGTCTGCTGGGCACCATGGCGACGCTCGATCGCATCACGTTGTTCAGCACCCTCGGCGGGCTGGCCGGCGCAACCGAAGCCGAGCACCACGGGCTCGACGCCCTGACCCCGCCGCAGCCGGCCTCGGGCACGGCCTCGTGTCGAAGCTCCCTGGCGGCGCGGGCCGAGGCTGTTGCGTCTCTGCGCGACGGGGTCGAGTCCCTTCTCGGCGGACGTGCCGGCGCCGCACCGGGCGATCCCACTTCGGCCGTCTCCACTCTGGAACAGGCGGGCGCCACCTTGTCCGCGGCCGACGGCTCGTGGGCCGAATGCCGGTACCGGCTCCGCTTGGCTCGAGGCCGAGCGCGGCTGGTGGTCTCGCGTTGGGTGACGAGCCCGGCGCCGTGGACGACCACCGCCCTCGACCGGCTGGTAGCCGCGCTCGGGCGGGCCCGCCAACTCTCCGCCCATCACGCGTTGGGGGTGGACGCGGTGACCACCGATCCCTCGGCGCTGGCATCGGGGCCGGGTGGCCTCGTCCCACCGACCACCCGCCTCACCGTCCACGCCGTGCTGGTCGACCACGGGAACGTCGACGAGCCGGCCGTGCAGGTGCAGGTGAACTTGGTGCCGGCACCGGGTGCGGGCACCGCTGCCACCGAGACGGCCATCGTGGCGGTGGATGCCGGACGCGCCGTCGCCGTCGTCCTCGGGCCGTTCACCGTTCAACCCGGGGCTTCCTACACCGTGCAGGTGACCGCGGCGCCGCCGCAGGGCCCGGGTGGGACCTCCACCTCGGCGCCGGTGCAGGTAGAGACCATCCCGACCACCACGACCACCACCATGGCGCCCACGACGACCACCACGAAGGCGGGCCGCCACCCCGGCACCACCGGCGGGTGAACCGTGCTCGCGCCGGGTCATAGGATCGGGTGGGATGACACAGGAGGATCCGAGCGTCGTGGCCGAGAGCATCACGATCATCGACAACCGCACCGGGAACCAGCTCGAGATCCCGATCGACCATGGAGGGGTAGCCGCCGCCGAGTGGCAGAAGCTC
>Ga0209579_10002950_pt1 | contig 12653 bp, 7 predicted proteins | sample Coa_R1_2_FD_187152 | JGI IMG/M metagenome (GOLD analysis project Ga0209579, IMG submission 187152) | Surface soil microbial communities from Centralia Pennsylvania, which are recovering from an underground coalmine fire - Coalmine... | ecosystem: Environmental > Terrestrial > Soil > Unclassified... | reverse complement strand
GTCGGTGAACGGCTCGCCGCCGAACAGGCCGACGACGCCGACGCAGCGGCCGCCGGCGATGACGGGCACGACGAGCGCGTAGGTGAGCGGCACCGGCGACAGGCGCGCCGCCGGGCCGAGCTCGAGAATCGCCTCTGAATTGATCATCGCCGTGCGATTGGCGAACACCCAGCCGCTGACGCGATCGCCGATCGGCACGTGCGAGTTGAGCACGGATGGAATCGGCACGCCGGCGCATCCCGCCGCGATCAGGTCCGTTGAATCGGCTGCCGGAACATAGAGCACGAGCGTGACGACCGGCACGACGGGCTGCAGGCTCTCGAGCAGGGTGTCGGCCGCGGCCCGCGCCGACGAGACGGCCGGGAGATCGCGTTTGAGCTTCACGAACTCGCGGTCTTCAGCGCGCGTCGCCTTGATGACTTGCAGATGCGGCCGCGCCGGCGCCGGTCCGGGCACGGGTTCGCGCGTGTCGCCCTCGGCCGCGTCGAGCGTCTCGAGGTCGTCGAGAATCTTGATGAAGCCCTCCACGACCCACGGGTCGTACAGCGTGCCGGACGCGCTCGTCAGATACTGTTCCGCCTGCGGCCGCGTCATGCGCGATCGATAGGGCCGATCCGACGTGATCGCGTCATAGCAGTCGACGACCGAGAGGATGCGCGCGCCAATCGGGATGGCCGTGCCCTTCAACCCGGCCGGATAGCCCGTGCCGTCCCATCGTTCGTGATGATGGCGCACGATCGGCTCGACGGGATATGGAAAATCGATCGATTTCAGGATGTCGGCGCCGATCGACGCATGCAGTTTCATGCGATCGAATTCGGCCGGCGTCAGCGGACCCGGCTTGTTGAGGATGTATTCCGGCACCGCGAGCTTGCCCGTGTCGTGCAGCAGCGCGGCCGCGCGAATCGCGTCGAGCTGCTTCTCCTCGCGCACGCCGAGCGCTTTCGCCAGCGCGACGGTATAGCGCTGCACGCGGCGGATGTGGCCGTGCGTGACCTGATCCTTCGCGTCGATCGCCATCGCGAGCGCTTCGATCGTCTGCAGGAACGTGCGGCTCATCTCCGACACGTGCCGTTCGGCCTGTTCGACCCGCTCCATCGTCCAGCGGTAGGTCAGGAAGAGCACGAGCAGCAGCGGAAACACGAAGATCAGAAACGCCCAGTTGATGTTGTTCGACTGGTACACCAGCAGCACCGCGATCGAGCTGCCGGCCGCGTAGTTGAGCCAGAGCCGCGAGAAATTCTTGGTCCAGACCTCGACGGCGCTCTTGTGCTGCTCGAGCGCGATCGCGATCGCGACCAGCCAGCTGTTGAGCAGGAAATAGACGAACGTGAACGCCGCCAGACCAATCGCAAACACTTCGATCGGCGGCCGCAGATTGACGGGCGTCACCGGCAGGTAGGCGAGCGGCTGACTCTTGACGACCCAGAAGAGCACGTTGGACGCGGCCCAGATCGACAGACCCGGCGCAGCGACCGAAAACACCAGCCGGTGCCAGACGAAGCGGCGCCGCGCCATCTGCAGGCAAATCAGCAGCGCGTCGATGAAGACGAGCGGCACGCCGGCCGCCGATCCGTAGAGCAGCGTGCCCGCGAACACGAATGTCTCGGAGACCGAGATGTTCGCCGACACGTTCGGTAGCTTCACGGGAATGAAGCTGCTCAGAATCGTCAGCAGCAGCAGGTAATAGAACTGCTCGAAATTCGGACCGCCCGCCTGCAGCTTGTGGATCGACAGGATCAGTCCGAACGTGCCGGCGGCGACGACGGTCCCGATGTACGTCGAGGCGAGCCACGACAGACGGATATTCTCGTCAGCTTTCGGACGGACGGATGCTGCCTTCGTCATGGTGGGGAGTCCAAGACGCGCGACGGACGCAGACATTCTAGTGTGGTCCTGCGAAATCTGTTCCCCCGTGACGGCCCACCGACGACCCTGCCAAGCCCTTGACTTTGCTGGAGATGACGATGGCGGTCCGGCGTCGCAGGTGGTGCGCGAGTACGCCTGCGAGCGAATTCCGTGCCCGGGACGGAGAGCAATTACAAAACTGCCCCCGGACGCGACCCGGCGAGTCCTATCTGTCCGACAGCGCGCGGGACAGGTTGTCGCGGGCGCCGGGATCGGAAGGATCGAGCTTGATGGCCTCGCGGAATTCGCGGATGGCTTCGTCGCGGCGGCCCAGGCGAATCAGCGCGACGCCGAGGTTGTTGTGCACTTCCGGCGCCTGGTCGTAGGCGAGCGCCGCCTGAAATTCCGCCGCGGCGTCCGACAGTCGATTCGCCGCCAGCCACAGGTTGCCGAGATGGTAGTGCGCCGGTCCGTAGTTGGCGTCGAGGCGGAGCGCCGCCCGCAGGTGCGCGATGGCGTCGTCCCGGGCGCCGCTGCGGCGAAGCGCCTCGGCGAGATTGTCCTGGCGCGCGGCCGATCCGGGCGTGAGCGCGGCTGCCGCCGCGTAGTGGCGCAGCGCTTCGGCCGGCCGGCCCGCGGCGTCGAGCGCGAGCGCGATCCCGTCGTGGGCCGCAGGGTCGTTGGCATCGAGCCGCAGCGCCTCGCCGTATTCGGCGATCGCTTCATCCGAGCGATTGAGACTGCGAAGCGCGTTGCCGAGATTGACGTGCGCGCGCGCGTTGTCGGGCTCGAGCCGCAACGCGGTCTGGTGCTGCGTCATCGCCTCTGAGAACCGCCCGCGCTCCTGCAGGTCGAGGCCGTAGCCGTCATAGGCCTCGGCATATTCCGGATCGATCTGAATCGCGGTTTCGTGCTCGTTCATGCCCGCGTCGAGCTCGCCTTCGCCGTCGAGGGCGTTGCCGAGGTTGTTGTGGGCCTCGGCGAGATCCGGATTGAGCCGGACGGCTTCGCGAAATTCCACGACCGCTTCGTCATCGCGTCCGAGCGCGGCCAGCGCGACGCCCAGGTTGTTGTGCGCCTGCGCGCGGGCCGGATCGAGCCTCAACGCCTCGCGGTGCTCGGCGACGGCGTCGTCAAGCCGGCCCATCAGCTTCCACGCGGACCCGAGATTGTCGTGCGCTTCGGTGTTGTTGGGATTGACGGCGATCGAGGCCTGAAACAGCGAGACCGCCTCCGTCACGTTCCGGCTCGGGCCGTGCAGCTTCAGGCCGCCCAGGTTGTTGTACGCGAGCCAGCACGCGGGATTCTTGTCCAGCGTCGCGCGATACAGTGTCTCGGCGTCGGCATATTGCTTGCTCTGATGCCAGGCGTGCAGCGCCAGCGGCGTGCAGATGACCGCGATGAGCGCGGCCTGAGGCGCCTGCGCCGTCACGCGCCACCGGCCTGCCAGCGTCGTCAACGCGGCCGAGCCGAGCGTGATGAGGCCGACGATCGCGAGATATTGAAAGTGATCGGCCACGAACGCGTAGCGAAACGGATACGCGTTGAAAAAGCCGAGCGCGGGGAACAGCGTGGCGCCCGTGAACAGCACGGCGGCCAGCGGAGCGCGCGTCCGGCGTCGCAGCAGCCACAGGCTCGCGACGAGGCCCGCGGCCGCGATCGGATACAGATATTGCCAGAGCACGGCCGCATCGATCTGCCAGCGCGGATAAATGAAGATCAGATTCGACGGCCACAGCGCCTTGCCGCAATAGAACCAGAAGGCCCGTCCGGCGACGAGAACACGGTCGATCGGCGTCAATGCGAATTCGGCGCCCGACGCTCCGATCATCGTCAGCTCGATCCACGCCGTCGTCAGCCCCGCGGCGACGCCGAGCGCCGCAAAGGGCAGCAGCGGCTGAACGTCGCGTCTCCAATCGAGACGTCCGCGCTGCCACCAGAACACGACCAGCAGCGCCGCGGGCAACGTCGCGGTCACGCTCTTGCTCAGCAGGGCGAGGACGAAGAGACCGAGCGCCGCGGCGTAGGCGATCCGCTCCCGGCTTCTGTCGAACCTGAGATAGGCGAGCACCGCGCCAAAGTAGAAAACGCCCGACAATACGTTTTTCAGCTCGCTCATCCAGGCGACCGATTCGACCTGCACGGGATGCACGGCGAACACACAGGCGGCCAGCAGGGCGCCCGGAATCCGAAGCCGCTCGAGAATGTTCAGCAGGAGAAATGCGGACAGCGCATGCAGCAGAATGTTGGCGAGGTGATAGCCGAGCGTCGCGTCGCCCCAGGCGTGGTGCATCAGCCAGAACGCGGAGTGCACGATCGGGTAGTACTGCTGCGTCGCGCCGATGTCGAACCAGATGCGCCACAATCCCGATGCGGGCTGCAGCGCGCTCTTCGTCAGGTGCCCCGCGTCGTCCCACAGCACGCCGCCGAACCACACGGGACGGTACGTGACGAGCGTGATGGCGGACAACGCAGGCAGCGAAGCCCACCGTCGCCACCGGTGCGTGAACATTTGAGCGAGTCTAGAATTCGATGTCCGGAAAAAACATTCGGGAGGGGAGGTGGCGTATGTACTCGTCTGGAGTACTGCGAGCGAAAATGGGACGATCGGCGCGACGAGCGACGGTGAAACTGGCGGTGGTCGTAGTCGCGATTCTCGCCGGCGTGGCTGCCGTGCCACGCCCGTCGGCTGCGATCGCACAGTCTGGTGCGCCGTTCGATCGGCTCGCGTCGCTGGTCGAGCAGAAAATGCGCGAGTACCGGATTCCCGGCGTCGCGCTCGGCGTCTTTCGCGATGACCGCGTCACCACGCGCGGATTCGGTGTGACCAACGTCGACGATCCACAGCCGATCGCGCCGGACACGATCTTCGCGCTGGCTTCCATCTCAAAGACGGTGACCGCGACGGCGATCGTGCGCCTGTCCGCGCAGGGGCTGATCGATCTGCACGCTCCGGTGCAGCGCTATCTGCCTGACTTCCGCGTCGCCGACGAAGCGGCCAGCCGCGACGTGACGATGCTGAATCTGCTCACGCACACGCCGGGATGGGAAGGCCAATTGACCGTACCCGATCACGGCGTGAACACGCTCGCGGATTTCGTCGCCGGCATGCGCGACATCCCCCAACTCGCGCCGCCGGGGCGCGTCTGGAGTTACAACAACGCAGGCTTCAGCGTCGCTGGACGCGTGATCGAGGTCGTCACCGGCCGGTCGTACCAGGACGCCGTTCGCACGCTCGTCTTCCAGCCTGCCCAGCTGACGTCGGCGACGACCGTGCTCGGCGAGGTGACCACGCCGCTTCGCGGTCGGCCATCGCGATCGCGGCGGCCGTACCGAAGTCGTGCGGCCGTTCATCCTGTCGGCCAATCCTCCCGCCGGCGGCGTCGCCATGAACATCGTCGATCTGCTCACCTACGCGCGGATGCACCTCGACGATCCCGCGCTCGCCGTCATGCGCACGCCGCAGCTGCGCAAGAACGCCACCGACGACGAGATGGGGATCGGCTGGCAGCTGCGAACGGTCGGCGGATTGAAGACGGCGGCTCACGGCGGCACCGCGTCGGGTGGACTGTGCCTGCTCGTCGAGCTGATTCCCGAGCGGCACGCGGCGTTCGCGATTCTGACGAATCACACCAATGGCTGGCGGCTGATTCAGGACGTCGAGCGCGCGGCTCTCGACCTGTACGATCACGTCGCGCTGTCGCCGAATCAAGCCATCGCGCATCGCGGGGTCGACGAGACGATGGCGCAGGCGTCGCCGATGGCGGTGCCGCTGCGTCCCGACGACTATCTCGGCACGTATTCGCGGGCACCGCTCGGCGGCGTCACGGTCTCGCTCGATGGCGGCGCGCTCACGGTCCGCGGCGCGGGCGCCGGCGGCGCGAGCCGATTGGTGTTCTATGCCTTGGATCGCGCGTACATGACCGACGGCACCGCGCCCGGCTTGCCCGTCGAATTCATCAGGACCGACGACGGGAAGATCGGCTGGATTCGCGTCGACGGCAGGATCGGGAAGAGGGAGTAGCGGGTTCAACGGGTTCAGCGGGTTCACAAGGGTTCACAAGGTTCGGGGGCGATGATCGCTCTGTTGAACCCTCTGAACCTGTTGAACCTGTTGAACCTGTTGAACCTGTTGAACCTGTTGAACCCGCTGGGCCCGTCGAACCGACAGAATTCCTACGCCACCTGCAGCACAGACGTCAGTTTGTCGAGGATGCGATGCACGCGTCGTTCGACGTCGGGCTGCCGCAGGTCCAGGAACGCGAATCCGCTCACGTACGACGGCGTCTCGTTGGGCCCGCCGATGCGATGGCAATACACGGCCTTCGCGCGAAGGGTCTCGCTGCACGACCCGTCCGCGGTCCAGACGCGGAAGTCGTAGGTCGAGTCGGGGCCGAACGCCGCGGCGCACTCGGCGCGGAATCCGCCATAGCTGAAGTCGACGACCCGGACCTCGAGTCCGAGCGGCGCAATCTCGGCGCGCAGACGATGGACGACATCGATTCGGGGCATTTGGCGGCGATCGGCGGACATGTGCAGCTCCTCTGTCCCATTCACAGAGCAACTCATGTGCCCGATTCGGCGTGAATTGGGGCGACAGAGCGCGCATCAAAGCGATTCTTTGGACACCTCGCCGGGCCCTTCGGACAGAACTGTGATCGCCGGCGCCAATCCGTCGTTTGCGCACGCAAAGACGGACTTCAATTTCTGGAAACTGAGCCCAGCCGCCCTGCCGGGCACGGAAAGACGCGAAGCCCGCAAAGAAGAGAAATCAGTAGAGGGTTTCGACGGAAGAATTCAGCGCGGTTGCGCCGGCTGAGTGGAATCCGAAATCGTTCGATTTAATGCAGCAGCCGGTAGGCGTCCTTGCGGGGCTTCTCGGCCGGCACGTCCGGCTTCGTCGCCGGTGCGGCGGGACTGAAGTGCGAGCAGAAGAGCGTCGCGGCCGCTTCGAGCATGCGCCGGTGATCCTGCTCGAACGGGTCGCTCGAATACGCGGTGAGCACGGCCGACATCGCGCCGTCGACCAGAGGCACGGCGGCGACGTAACGCAGCGGCGCCGGCAGCGACCGCGCCATCGGACCGAGCTCGAGAATCGCGTCGGAGTTGAGCACCACCTGCCGGTGCGCCAGGGCCCAGCCCGAGATGCGCTCGCCGATCTTCAACCCCAATCCCTCGACGATGGAGGCTCCGGTGCCGGAGCATCCGACGGCGGTCAGGTCTCGCGAGTCGGGTTGTTGCACGTAGAGCGCGATGCAGGCGGCCGGCACGACGCGGCGGACGTGCGTCAAGAGCACCTCCGCGGCGGCGGCGAAGGTCGCGGCGCGGGGCAGGTCGCGTTTCATCTCGTTGAATTCGCGGTCTTCCGCCTGCGTGGCGGTGATGACGTCGAACTGCTCGGGTCTGGCGGCGCCGGTGAGCTGGAGGCTTTCGGTGATCTCGACCGCGTCGCCGGCCTCGAGCGTGTCGAGCAGACCGAGAAACCCGTCGACGACCCACGGGTCGTACATCGATCCGCGGCGCTCGGAGAGAATCTTCTCCGCGAGATGCCGCGGATAGCGCGGCCGATAGGGCCGGTCCGACGTCAGCGCGTCATAGCAATCCACGACCGACAGGATGCGGGCGCCGAGCGGAATCTGATCTTCCTTGAGGCCGTCGGGATAACCGGTGCCGTCCCAATTCTCGTGATGGTGCCGGACGATGGGCTCGACCGGATAGGGAAAGTCGATCGACTTCAGGATGTCGGCGCCGACGGCCGCATGCACTTTCATGCGCTCGAATTCGGAGGCGGACAGGGGGCCGGGCTTGTTGAGAATGTATTCGGGAACGGCCAGCTTGCCGGTGTCGTGCAAGAGCGCCGCGGCGCGGATGGCGTCCAACTGTTTCTGATCTTTGATGCCGAGAGACTTTGCCAGCGCCATCGTGTGCCGCTGCACGCGACGGATGTGACCGTGTGTAACCTGATCCTTCGCATCAATGGCCAGTGCCAAGGCTTCTATTGTTGATAAAAACACACGATTCAGTTGCTCATTCTTGCTCTGCTCAGAGGCAACCCTCTCATTCGACCAACTGTATGTAAAGTAGACAACAACCAATAGCGGTAGGATGATCCCGATAAAAGGCAAGTCAACTTTTTTTGTGTGAACAACAAAAGCTGCTATGGACGCGCTGGCGCCGAAATTTAGAGCCAACTCCCTGAAATTTGAAGACCAGATTCTGATTGGCTCGGCCTTCCGTTCCAAGGCAATTGCTAGAGTCACGAATGAGCTGTTCAACAGGAAGTACAAACCGGTAAAAGAGGCTAAAACAAAAACAAAGCCGAAGTCGAGCCCACTGGGCCCTGCAGGGTCTCCATTCAGACCTCTGATTCCCACAACGCGCGCAGCTACCCATATCGAGACTGCAGGCGCCGCGGCGTTGAACATTACTTGCTGCCACCGCAGTTGACGGGATCTCCACCCCTCTTTCAAACACAGAACGAGCGCGTCCAGAATAACCAGAACCGTACCGGCAGAGGGGCCGTACAGCAGAGTACCAGAGAGGACGAATGTCTCGGAGATTGAAATAGTTGCGAGACCGGAGGGAAGCTTTACCGACAGCCACCCGCAAACCAGCGTCAGTAGAGACAGCTCTAACCAGCCCCATTCTATGGGGCGACGGGAGAGATCGAAGACGCTATCCGCGACGATGACAATTCCGCAGGCGGAGACGGCGAAAACGTAGGCCAGCGTGCTATTCGATAGTGGGCGACGCCGCCTATTTTTGGCACTCGACTTCTGAATGCTAGCCAACTAGTTCTTCGTCTCCAGGGCCAACCTTACACCAAGCCGATTCAGTTCCAAATGATAACAGTCGTTTTTATCATCGATACCTCCAAAGCAAATATCATGCCCGCCGGAACCAAGCGCCCGACATCTGCTGGCGAAAGCCCGCTAAAGATCAATTACTCCAGATTATCGTGTCGCTCCAAATAATGGTGTCGCTCCAGATTATCGTGTCACTCCAAATAATGGTGTCGCTCCAAATGATGGTATCGCCCCAAAGTGTTCTGTCGTTCGGTCCAGCCACCCCTTGAAGCGTCGTGTCACTCCAAATGATTGTGTCGCTCCAGATAATTGTGTCGCTCCAGATAATCGTCGAGTTCCAGGCCAGCGAAACTGGCTGGAGCTTGCTGTCGCTCCAGATGATTGTGCTGTCTTGGAGCTTTCCGAAATGCGGAGGTGTCCTAGAATCGCTCCAAATAATCGTGTCTGGCCGAAGGACGGAATCGCTCCAGATTATGGTGTCGCCCCGCAGCAATTGCGCCCAACTACTGCGGTTGGCGAAGACAGTTCCGCCAGCATGGATCGCGCCCGACCCGATCCTAATCGAGGCCGGTAGGTCATTGACGTTGCGTGTGGTAACCACCTGCACCGCCATCGGCACATCGAGACTGCCGGCGCCCTGTTCGATCAATCCAAATCCCGGCAGCGGTTCGGCCGAGTACTGCAGCGCGAACTTCACTTGCGCCGGCGACAAGTCCGGCTGCGCCTGCAGAATCTGCGCGATCGCGCCGCTCGTCACCGCCGTCGCCATGCTCGCGCCCGACAACGTCAGGTAACTGCCGCCTTTCGACCCCGTCACCCGCAGGGTCGGATACGTGTTCCACAGATAGCTGCCCACCGCGCCCACCGACACAATCGCGTTGCCAGGCGCCACCAGATCCGGCTTGATTTCCCACGTCGACGGCGTGTTCGGATCGCCCACCGGGCCGCGCGAGCTGAACGTCGTCACGCCGTCGTCGCTGCGATCCACCGTGCCGTGCGTGTTGAGCGCGCCCACCGTGATCGCGCCAGGCGTGTTGCCCGGCGAAATGATGCCGCCAATCACCGGAGTGCCGTCGTCCGTCTTGCCCAAGTTGCCGGCCGAGGCGACGACGACGATGCCGGCAGCCACGGCGCGCTCGACGGCCTTGGCCATCGGATCGTTCTGATAGGACGTCGTCGCCGGATGGCCGAGCGAGAGATTGATGACGCGGATGTTGTACTTGTCTTTGCCCTTGATGGCCCAGTTGATCGCGTCGATCACCGACGAGACGTCGCCGGAACCGTCGGCGCCGAGCACGCGCAGACTGATGATGCCGGCGCCGGGCGCCATGCCCATCAACGACGGATCGCCGTTGCCGGTGCCCGCGATGCTGCCGGCCACGTGCGTGCCGTGGCCGAACGCGTCGCCGCACACGCCCTGCGTGTTGTTCACGAAGTCGAAGCACGCGCCGAAGCGGCTCTTCAGGTCTTCATTGCTGAAGTCGACGCCCGAGTCAATCACCGCGACGTTGATGCCCTTGCCGACCAGACCGCCGAACCGGTTCAGGCCTTTCGACCAGAGCTGCGCGGAGCCGGTCGACTGCGTCGTGACCTCGGCGGCGGTGCTCATCACCTTGTTGTTGATCTGCAGGTCGTGGATGTTCGCGTCGTTGGCGGCCGAGTTGAACTGATGACCGGTGCCCGAGAAGACGGCGCCCGAATCCATCCGCTTGACCACTTTCAGGCCATAGGTCGAGGCGATGCGATCCACCTCGGCTTGCGGACCTTCATACAGCACGTTGACCGTCGCATTGGGCTTGTGCGCGACGGCGTCCGCCAGGTCGTTGGCCAGCGTCGCGCGATGCTGCGCGGCGGCCGGCAGCGGCCATGCAAGAACTGTCAGTGCCAGGCCGATAAACAAAGATGGCCGGGTGCTGCGGAGTGGGTTGGGGGAGCCGTTCGTCATCATAATCGTCAGTCCAGGGAGTCTGAATCACACAACGCGTACGTTCAGTCGGGCCGCTTACACGCATGTACGATGCCAAACCGTGCAAGTGCAAAAATGTGCGAAATCCCGAGTAAATTCTGCAATGTCGCTTACGGACGTGTGACGAATCGGTTGCGCCGCCTCGCCGGCAATTACGAAACCGTCGAGCCTCACTCAAATTGCGTACGATGATCGCGGATTCTGACGAAAGACGACCTTCGGCGGTTCTGACGAGGTGACAAAGGTGAGTGTTTCGCCGATCGTTCGCCGGTGAGACACTCAGAATTGTTCGCTAGCGGGCGATTTTCGTCGCGTGACGAGGCTGTTGGCGCTCAAAAGACGCTGACAGAAGTGTCGCGGACCCGAAAAAGACGACGCCCTGGCTGGGTCAGCGCGGAACGCCAGCCACCCGAGGATTCGACCGCCTCTATTCAAACGACAGACATGTGCTGCTGGCGTGCCCGGCGCTCGGCCTGGCCGGGATCGATCCGACGCGGTAGCGCGAAATGATGCAGTGATGCACCAGTGGTATGATCTTGCATCATGCGAACCACGATCACCGTCGACGATCGGCTGCTGGCGCAGCTCAAGCGCCGGGCGGTCGAATCGGGCACCTCGGTCAGCCGCGTCATCGAACAGGCCGTGCGGCTCTTCATCCGCCAGCCGTCGCCCGTCAAGCGGCATGAGCGATTCGAGCTCGTCACCTTCGGCGCCGGCGGACGATTTTCGTGCCGCAACATCGACAAGACCTCGGCGTTGATCGAAGAGGACGACCTCGAGCGGTTCGGCCGCCAGCGATAGGCACGGATGCAGCTGCCTGACGTCAACGTCCTGATCTACGCTCACCGCGAAGACGCGCCCGAACACGACCGGTACGCGGCCTGGCTCGAGGCCCTCGTGGCCGCCGACGAGCCTTTTGCGCTTTCAGAGATCGTCCTGGCGGGATTTCTTCGGATCGTCACGAACGGCAGGATTTTCGATCCGCCGTCGCCCATGCCGACGGCCGTCGCGTTTTGTCAGAGCCTCGTCGACTGGCCCCGGGCGGTGATGATTGCGCCCACGCGCCGGCACTGGGACGTCTTCGTGGGGCTGTGCGCGAACGTGCAGGGACCGCTGGTCAGCGACGCCTATCTGGCCGCGCTCGCGATCGAACACGGCTGCGAGCTGGTCACGACGGATGGCGATTTCGCCCGGTTCGCCGGATTGCGCTGGCGCCATCCACTCAGCGCCTGAACGGGCCGATAAGTAGATGCGACCTCGGAGGTCGTGATCGGAGCAAATCCATGAAGTTGCCTCGCGGCCTGTTCGTCGGCTCTGCGGCTGTCGCCGTCGTCGTCGCGTTCGTGTCGTCATGTTCCGGCGGCTCTGGACAGCCGGGTGTCGCCGGCGTCGCCGCGCCCGGCGGACGGCTCGTCGCGACGATGCGGAGCGAGCCGAAGAGCTTCAACCGGATGGTGTCGGCGCGGGCCGCCGAAAGCCGGATTTCGCAGCTCATCCAGTCGCCGCTCGTACGGCTGAACGTGGCCACGCACACGATCGAGCCGCGTCTCGCGCGCGAGTGGACGATCTCGCCCGACGGACTGACGTACACGTTCACGCTCAGAGACGACGTGCTGTTTTCGGATGGCGTGCCGTTCACGGCGGCCGACGTGCTGTTCACGTTCAGGGCGCTGTACGACCCGCGAGTCACGAGCAGTCTGGCCAGCAACTTCACGATCGACGGCAAGCCGCTGGTGGTGCGCGCGCCAGACGAGCACACGGTGGTGGTGCAGTTTCCCGCGCCGTACGGGCCGGGACTGACGTTGTTCGACGCGCTGCCGATTCTGCCGAAACACTCGCTCGCGGCCGCGCTCGACGCCGGCACCTTCCGCGACGCGTGGGGCGTGGCGGCGCCGCCGAAGGAGGTCGTCGGGACGGGTCCGTTCATGCTGACCGAGTACGTGCCGGGACAGCGCGTGACGCTGTCGCGCAATCCGCACTTCTATCTTCGCGACGAGAAAGGACGCCGGCTGCCGTATCTCGACGAGATCCAG
>Ga0209579_10002948_pt1 | contig 12656 bp, 10 predicted proteins | sample Coa_R1_2_FD_187152 | JGI IMG/M metagenome (GOLD analysis project Ga0209579, IMG submission 187152) | Surface soil microbial communities from Centralia Pennsylvania, which are recovering from an underground coalmine fire - Coalmine... | ecosystem: Environmental > Terrestrial > Soil >... | reverse complement strand
CATATCGCTTTCTTCGGTGGGCGGCGAAACGCGCCGGGAGCGACCGCGCGTTTGCTTCGCGATAGGCCGGGCAGGTTGCCTCTCATGAGGGTGAGGAAGTACGCTATTTCCGTGTAAAGAAGGTGTGAAGGGGCGGACAACTATGAGTTCCGTTCGGACCGGGAGATACAGTCAGCGCCAGATGTTGGCCGAGCGCAGCGACCAACCGGAAGCGGCAGGGTCGGCGTCGAGGACGCCGGGACGGCTTCAGGTTGCCGTCATCGACCGCGACCCCGGTTTCATGCAGGTGCTGGGGAAGCGTCTCCAGGCGCTCGGATACGAGCACCGCGTGCTCGGCAACCCGGTGACGCCAGACACGCTTGTCGCGATGCGGCTGAACGCCCTTGTGCTCGATCTGTCGATCGTGGGTCCCGATTGCTGGGATTACCTCGAGCGCATCTGCAGCCGCCTTCCCAGCCTCGCCGTCGTCGTGTGCACGGGTCCGTCATCGGTGGCGCAGCGCGTCCGTGGACTGCGGCTAGGCGTCGACGCGTGGGTGACGAAGCCGTGTCACCCCGAGGAGCTGATCTGCGTGATCGAGGCCGTGCTGCGCCGCCATCGACGCAGTGAACTGGCCGAGCTGGCGGCCCCGACCACGATCGGCGAGCTGACAATCCGTCCCGATCTGCACCAGGCATACGTCGGTCAGTCGAGTGTCGAGCTGACGGCGCGTGAATTCGAGATCCTGCACCTGCTCTCGAAGTCCGATCGCGTGCTCAGGCGCGAGGAGATCTACGAGCGCATCTGGGGCTACGCGATGGCCCACGGCGACCGCTCAGTCGATGTCTTCGTGCGCAAGCTCCGGCAGAAGCTCCGTACCGCTTCGCCGACCTGGAGCTATATCCACACCCATTTCGGCGTCGGCTACCGGTTTGCCGCAGAGCTCGAGGACGGCACAGCGCCGGCGGAGAGCGCGGCTGCCGAGCTGGCGGACGTGGGCGAGCCCGACGCGCCTGCGCTCGGAGATCCCGGCCACGGCCTCGACCCCGCGCTGATCGGCTAAGCGAGCGCCGTCGCGCGCGAGCCCGCGCGCCGCAGTCTCAGTTACAGGTTGTTCACATTTCAGTTACGACTGCGTAACCCTTTGTCGGCGGGCGCGGGGGAGCATTTGTCTCACCTTGTCGGCAACCGCACAGCCACTGTCGCTGCCTGATCCTCAGCCGGATCAGGTGATCGAGGTCGGACCGCTGCAAATATCTCCGTCTGACCACATCGCGCGGGCGTGGGGGCATGCTCTGATGCTCTCGGTCAAGGAGCTCAGTCTCCTGACCGAGCTCGCGAGGCGCGCAGATCGGGTTGTGGGCCGAGAGGAACTGTTCCGTCTGGCGTGGCATCGCGAGATGCGTCTCGGAGACCGCTCGGTTGATGTTTACGTCCGGCGACTTCGGGTGAAGCTGGAACGCGCGATGCCCGGGTGGAGGTTCATCCACACCCATTTCGGTTTCGGCTACCGGCTATCGCCAGAACGTTCACAGATTTCTGACCAGGCGTTCACAAGTCAGTAACACCAGAGTCTCGGATCCGTCCGAGACTCGACTCAGAATCGAATAAGGAGACAAAAGTGACCACACGTCGCATCAGTTCAGTTGCGGCTGCGATCGTCGTGGCGGCAGGGGTGGCTGCCTGCGGTTCCAGCAGCTCAAATTCAGGTTCGGGTTCGGGGTCGAGCAGCGGCTCGGCCACGATCAACGGCGCGGGTTCATCGCTCGCGGCGCCCATCTACCTGCAGTGGGGCTCGGCGCTGAAGTCCCAGAATCTGACCATCAACTACAACCCGGTCGGCTCCGGGGCCGGGCAGACCGAACTCGCGGGCGCCACGGTCAACTTCGCGGGCAGTGACCCCGCGCTGAAGCCGGCCGACGTGTCGAAGATGAAGGGACCGGTCCTTCAGTTCCCGGTCGCCTTCGGCGCGATCACCGTGTCTTACAACCTCAGCGGGGTCAAGAGCGGGCTGAAGCTCGACGGGCCGACGCTCGCCAGCATCTTCATGGGGAAGATCAAAAAGTGGAACGACCCGGCGATCAAGGCGCTGAACCCCGGAATCAACCTCCCGAGCGCCTCGATCACGGTGGTGCATAGGTCGGACTCCTCGGGGACGACCGACGGGTTCACGAAGTTCCTGGCCGCCGTGAGCCCGAGCTGGAGCACGCAGATCGGACACGGTAAGGACGTCAAGTGGCCTACCGGGACGGGCGCCAAGGCGAACTCCGGAGTCGCTGCCGCGATCAAGCAGACGCCGGGTTCGATCGGCTACGTCGAGCAGGCGTACGCGATCGAGAACGGCTTCACGTACGCCGCGATCAAGAACACGGCGGGCAACTACGTCCTGCCGACGATCCAGAACACCTCGGCGGCGGCCGATGGCATCAAGATCCCGTCCAACCTCGGGATCTCCACGATCAACTCGCCCAGCGCGAGCGCGTACCCGATCGTCTCGCAGACGTTTCTCGACGTCTACAAGGACCCGTGCAAGAGCGACGGCGCGAGCTCGAGCGTCGCGGCGGGGCTGAAGCGTTTCCTGAGCTTCGCCTTCGGGGCCGGTCAGCAGACGCTCGGGTCCGGCGGCAACAAGCTGCCGTACGCGCCGCTGCCGCCAACCCTGACGTCCAAGGACAAGGCGCAGCTGGCGACGATGACCTGTAACGGGTCCGCCATCTCGTAGGGCAGGTGGAGGCAAGCGCCACCACCCTCGTCGGCGGCCGCTCGGCTCTCGAGCGGTCGCCGGCGTCGCGCCTTCCGGATCGGGCGCTTCGCTGGGGCCTGAGCGGCCTGGCCGCGGTCATCCTCGCGCTGATCGTCTACTTCTTCATCCGCCTGATCGGGCAGTCACAGAACGTCTTCAGCACCTACGGGCTGAAGTTCGTGTTCAGCAACGACTGGGACGTCAACCGCAACATCTACCACGGGGCCGCCCTGGTCGTGGGGACGCTCATTACCTCAGCGCTGGCCTTGCTGATCGGCGTTCCCGTAGCGGTCGCCGGTGCCCTGTTCATAAACGAGCTGTGTCCCCGGCGCCTTCGCGGACCGGCGTCAACGCTCGTTGACCTGCTGGCCGCGGTGCCCTCGGTCGTCTATGGGTTGTGGGGCCTGTTCGTCCTCTGCCCCAAGCTGCTGCCGGCCGAGAAGTGGTTCGCCAGCACGTTCTCGTTCATCCCCTGGATCGGCGGCGGAACCCCGAGCCTCTACAACTATTTCATCGCCGGGCTGATCCTGGCCATCATGATCCTCCCGATCGTCTCGGCGATCTCTCGCGAGGTGATCGCGACCGTGCCGGCCGAGCTCAAGGAGGCGTCGCTCGCCCTCGGCGCCACCCGGTGGGAGATGATCCGCATGTCGGTGCTGCCGTACGCGCGCTCGGGCATCACCGGCGGGGCGATGCTCGGGATGGGTCGCGCGCTGGGCGAGACGATCGCCGTCGTGCTCGTCATCGGCAACGCCCCCGTCATCGGCCACCATCTGTTCAGCCAGGGCTACACGCTGGCGGCCGTGATCGCGAACGAGTTCGGCGAGGCGACCGGCATCCACACCTCGGCACTGTTCGCCGCGGGCCTCGTCCTGTTCGTGCTCACCCTGATCGTCAACATCATCGCGCGCTGGATCGTCGCCCGGGGCGCGCACGGGAGACGGGGAACCGGCGCCACCGGGATGACGATCGCCACCGGGGAGCAGGGCGCGTGAGCGTGAGCGAAGCATCGGGTCTGAGGACCACGGCGATGCTCCCGGTTTCCGGCCGGCGCCGGGCCGCGGACCGGGTCATGCGCGGGCTGCTGACGGCGGGGTTCGCGCTCGCGCTGGTTCCGTTGATCCTGATCGTCTTCTACCTGCTGAAGAAAGGTCTCGGGGCATGGAGCTGGAGCTTCTTCAGCAGCGATCCCACCGGGAGCTTCTTCGGCAGTCCGGGCGGAATCCGCAGCGCGATCGTGGGCACGCTGGAGATCGTCGGCCTGGCGTCGGCGATCGCGATTCCAATTGGCATCGGCGTGGCGCTGTACCTGACCGAGTACGGCAAGCAGTCGTGGTTTGCCGGCAGCGTGCGCTACGTCGTCGACGTGATGACGGGCGTTCCCTCGATCGTCTTCGGCCTGTTCATCTACATCGTGCTCGTTCTGGCTCACGTCGGAGGGTCGGGCTTCGCGGGCTGGAAGGGTGCGGTCGCGATCTCGCTGCTGATGCTCCCGATCGTGATTCGCTCGGCCGAGGTCGTGCTGCTGCTGGTTCCGGAGAGCCTGCGTGAGGCGGCGCTCGCCCTCGGGGCTCCGCGGTGGCGGGTGCTCACTCGGGTCGTCCTGCCGACAGCGGCCCCGGGGCTGGTCACGGGGTCACTTCTTGCCGTCGCGCGCGGGATGGGGGAGACGGCTCCGCTCCTGTTCACGGTGAGCACCGCCTTCGCGCTCACCGGAAACCTGAACAGCCAGATGGACTCGCTGCCCTTCCTGATCTACAACGACGCCCAGTCCCCGCGCAATGAGGTCGTGGCGGTCGCATGGGGGGCTGCGCTCACGCTGGTGGTCCTGGTCCTCATCCTCAACCTGCTCGCCAGAGCCGTATCTCGAAGGAGCCGCATGGCATGATCCCTCCCGAGACTTCAAGCAAGGAGCGAACATCGGTGTCGGCCGAGAGTCCGCCCTCAGGGCAGACGTACGGGGCTGTGGGTGAGGTGAGCGTCAACGGGCGCGTGGGCCATGCGGTCAAGCTGGAAAGCCTCGAGGCTTTCTACGGGTCGCATCACGTCATCAAGGGCATGTCGATCGAGTTCGCGGCCAATCAGGTCACGGCGATCATCGGGCCTTCGGGATCGGGCAAGTCAACCGTGGTGCGCTGCGTCAACCGCATGCACGAGGAGGTTCCGGGAGCCCGTGCCGAGGGCCGGGTGATGCTTGACGAGCTGGACGTGTACGGCCCCGAGGTGGACGTCACCGCCGTCCGGCGGCTGATCGGGATGGTGTTCCAGAAGCCCAACCCGTTCCCGACGATGTCGATCTTCGACAACGTCGCCGCCGGCTTGCGTTTGACCGGCCGAGGCCGGAGCGATCTGAAGGATCGAGTTCACAGCGCCCTGCGCTCGGTGGGCCTCCTGGATGAGGTCAAGGATCGGCTGAACGAACCCGGCACCGGGCTCTCGGGAGGTCAGCAGCAGCGTCTCTGCATCGCGCGCACGATCGCCGTCGAGCCCGAGGTGATTCTCATGGATGAGCCGTGCTCCTCCCTTGACCCGGTAGCCACACTGAAGATCGAGGAGCTGATGGACGAGCTCAAGGAGCGCTACACGATCGTGATCGTCACCCACAACATGCAGCAGGCGGCGCGGGTCTCGGACTCCACCGCGTTCATGCTCGATGGCCAGCTGATCGAGCACGGGCCGACCGAGCAGATCTTCACCAAGCCCGATGACGAGCGCACCGAGCGTTACGTGACCGGAAAGTTCGGATAGCCGTCGGGTATGGAAGAGGTTCGCCACCAATTCCGCGAGGACCTCAGGGGCCTCGAGCAGCAGACCCTGGGCGGGCTCGACCTAGTGGTCCAGCAGCTTGACCGGGCGCTCGAGGCGATCAGCTATCAGGATGTCGAGCTGGCGTCGATGGTGGTGGCCGATGATGATCGGATCGACGGCCGCTACCTCGAGGTCCACCAGGGCATCCTGTCGCTGCTGGCCCGGCAGGCGCCGGTGGCCGGCGACCTGCGGATCGTGGCGGCGCTGCTGCACATCCTGCGCTGCATCGAGCGGATGGGCGACCAGTGCGTGAACATCGCCAAGCTGGTGCCGCTATCCGGCTATGAGGCCCCGAAGGACAAGGACATCCTGGACGCGATCGAGCGGATGGGACAGCTCGCGCGCTCCCAGGTGGCCGAGGCCAAGGAGGCGCTGGCCGCGCGCAGCGAGGAGATGGCGCGCGATCTGCTGCGCCAGGACTCGGAGATCAACGCGCTCAACCGCCAGATCTTCCGGCGCGCCGTCGAGGTCGGCGACAACATCGAGATGCGCGAGTGGGCCATGTTCATGGTCCTGGTCGCCCGCTGCCTGGAGCGGATTGGCGACAACACAGTGGATATCGCCGAGCAGGTCGTGTTCGTCGTGACCGGGCTGTTCCGTGAATTCGCCGATGCCTCGACGCGCGTGGAGTCCGCCCCCGCGAGCTGAGGCGTCGATATCCTGGGACGCGCCGGATGAGTCAGGCGCGTCACATGTTCAGCCAGGACGGACGGCGAGCCGGAGCGGTGTGATGCCGGCCCAGGCGAAACGGCGCTCGCGTAAGCGGCGCGCCTCTGGCGCGGCGGGCGGCACACGCGGCGCGCGACCGGAGCAGCCGCTGGCCAGAGCGGGCGCGGCGCCACGTGAGGGGTCTCGGCCGACACGTGGCGCGATGGCCACGACCCTCAGCGGCCGGACCTACGGCGATCCGCCGTCCAATCCGTTCGGGGGGGTTCCGGTCTCGGAGATAGCGATCGCGGCCGGCGCCGTTGCCGTCGTTGTCGGCCTCGCCGCGACCGCGCCTGTGGCGCTGGTCGTCGGGGTGATCGTGTGCACGCTTGCGGTGGCCGAATTCAGCGCGCGCGAGCACTTCTCCGGCTACCGCTCGCACACGACCATGCTGGCGGGCATCCCCGCCGTGGCGGTCGGGGTGCTGTTGATCGTGCTACTCGGGGGATCGCTGCATCGCGCGACGCTGCTCGTCGTGGTGATCCCGGTCTTCGGAGTCCTGTTCGTCCTCCTGCGCAAGCGCTTCCGGACCGCGCGTCAGGCGCGCATCGTCCGTCCACCCAGCCCCTGACTCCGGCTCGCTCTGGACAGGGAGGTGCAGCGTGAAGACGGCACCGCCGCCCGGCGCGTTGCGCGCCTCGACCGACCCGCCATGCTGCTCGACGACCTGGCGAACGATGGCCAGGCCGAGGCCACTGCCCTGCTTGCCGCGTGAATTGACGCCGCGGTAGAAGCGGTCGAACACGTAGGGGAGATCGGCCTCGGCAACCCCCGGCCCGTGGTCACGCACGCTGACGCCATCGGCATCCACGGTGATCTCGACCGGGCCCCCGGGCGGCGAATGCCGGGCGGCGTTGTCGAGCAGGTTGTTGACGGCGCGGCCGAGCCTCTCCGCGCTCCCAGTGATGAGCACGGGGCTGAGCCGGGGCTCGAAGCGCACCTCAGGAAAGTTGCGTTCGGCCCGCGCCACAGACTCGGCGACCACGTGGTCAAGGCGGACCTCGTCGGCCGAATCGGAGGGCAGGTTGCCGCGAGCCAACTCGATCAGGTCGCCAACCAGACCGCTCAGCTCCTCGGTCTGCTCGACCACGTCGGTCAGCATCCGCCGGCGCTGCTCGTCGGAAAGCTCGGGGTGCGCGAGCAGCAGCTCGATGTTCGTCCGGAGGCTCGTGACCGGGGTGCGGAGCTCGTGGGAGGCGTCGGCGACGAGCTGGCGCTGGGCGCGCACGGACTCATCGAGCTCTGCCCTGGAGGCCTCGAGACGCTCGACCATGGAGTTGAAGCGCATGGCGAGCTGCCCCACCTCGTCGTCGGTGCGGACCTGGATGCGCGACGTCAGGTCCTCGGTCTCGGCGATGTGCTGGGCCGTCGCTGCCACGTCGGCGAGGGGAGCCAGGACGCGCCGCGCGGCCAGCCGCCCGAGGATGATGGCCAGGCCGATACCGCCCACGCAGAGGACGACCAGGATCAGGCGCAGGATGGCCAGCGTATGGTCGACGCTGTTGAGCGGGCGCGCGAGCTGGATGGCGATGCCCTGGCCGCCGAAGGGCAGCGGGAACTGGAAGACGATCTCCCGTAGATGGCTGGCCCCGACCCGCACGTCGGTGAGGTAGGCGCCGCCACCGGCGGCCACCGCCAGCACGTGTGGGTTGACAGGCAACTGGAGGTTGCCCTCCCGGCCGTAGACCCTGCCCCCGGCCAACACGACCTGGGCATAGGGAGCGGGGCCGCCGGCGCTGGCGGGAAGGCCGGGGAACGGGCGGTCGAGGTGGCCGGTCTCCTGAATCGCGGTCGCCTGCGCGCGCAGCTCGGCATCCACCTGGCCGCGCAGCTGCCCCCGCACGACCAGGTAGCTGATCATGGCGGCGAGCAGAACGGCGATCCCGACGGCGATGCCGGCGGCCATGCCGACGCGTCGCCGGAGCGTCACGCCAAGCCTCCGCTCGCCCTGCGGGCGCGCTCGGTCCAGGCGTGGTGCGTCATCCCAGGGTCAATCGCGCAGGATGTAGCCGACGCCGCGCACGGTGTGCAGGAGGCGCGGCTCCCCGCGCGCCTCGGTCTTCCGCCGCAGGTAGCCCATGTAGACGCCGAGGGCGTTCGAGGTGGGGCCAAAGTCATAACCCCAGACCGACTCGAAGATCTGCGAGCGGGTCAAGACCTGGCGGGGGTGGCGCATGAACAGCTCGAGGAGCAGGAACTCCGTCTTGGTGAGCTCGATCTGGCGTTCGCCGCGCTGCACCTCGTGGGCCACCGGGTCGAGAGCCATGTCGGCGAAGCGCAGAGTCTCCTGGCCGTCGCCCTCGCCAGTGCGGCGCAGGAGCGCTCGCAGCCGGGCCTGAAGCTCGCGCAACGCGAACGGCTTGACCAGGTAGTCATCGGCCCCGACGTCGAGGCCGGTCACCCGGTCATCAACCGCGTCCCGGGCGGTCAGCATCAGGATCGGGGTGCGGTCGCCGGCCCGGCGCATCCGCCGCGCCACCTCGAGGCCATCGATCCGGGGCATCATTACGTCAAGCACGACGGCATCAGCGGGTGAGGTCGCGAGCGCGTCCAGTGCCTCCTGGCCGTCGGCGGCCAGCTCCACGGTGTAGTTATCGAGCGTCAGGGCCCGTTCGAGCGCCCGCCGCACCGCGGGCTCGTCGTCAACCACCAGTACTCGCGCCATCAGGACGGGAAATGATGGCGCTTGCGCGTAAAAAGATGTGAAGAGCGTGCCATCCGCGGGTTGCCTAGCCTGTAGGCCCGGTAGGCGACCAACCAGCCTCACGGCTTTCGTGGAACACATGCTGCTCATAGACGAGAGGTCCGCGACCCGGCCCACCCGGCTCGGGATCACGGCGCGGACACTGGGGCCGGTCGGGCTCGCGGTCACCGTGTATCTGGCGAGCCGGGTCCTCCTGCTGGCGATCGCCGTGGTCGCCGGAAGGGTCGAGCACATATCGCTGATCGCCGAGCTCGGACGCTGGGATGGCACCTGGTACGGGCAGATCGCCAGCCTCGGTTATCCCCGGCACATCCCGCAGGGCCCAAACCCGCTCGGGTTCTTCCCCCTGTACCCACTCACCATGTGGCTGGTCGTGCACCTACCGGGGCCGCCGAACTCGGTGATCATCGCCGGCGTTCTCATCTCATGTGTCGGCGGCCTCGTAGCCACCCTGCTGGTGGGCCGGCTCGCCCGGGGGTGGTGGGGCGAGGCGGCGGCGAAGCGGGCGGTGATCCTGTTCTGCCTGTTCCCGGGCTCAATCGTCTTCCTGATGGCCTACGGCGAGGGGCTGCTGATCCCCCTGGCCGCCGGGTGCCTGCTGGCGCTCCAGGCGCGACGCTGGGTGCTCGCGGGCATCCTGGCCGGGGTGGCCACGGCGGTGCAGCCCGATGCCGTCGCGCTGATCGTGGCCTGCGCCGTGGCCGCCTTCCTCGAGCTCCGGCGCGACCGGACCGCGGTCAGGAGCCTGCTCGCGCCGATCCTCTCGGTGGCCGGGTTGGGCACGTTCGCGGTGTTTCTGTGGATCTGGACCGGCACTCCGCTTGCCACCCTGCACGCCCAGGAGAACGGGTGGGGTGAGGGAATCGATCCGCTGGCTCTCGTTCATCAGGGCCGGGTCCTGGCGTGGGAGATCGAGCACCTGAACCTCCACCACGTGAACATGAACGTCGGCCCGGTGGCGGCGGTGGTCGGCGCCGTCATCCTGCTCGCCGGCGTGGTGCTGCTGCTCCGGCGCCCCGGACGGGTGCCGGCACCGGCGCTGGCCTACACCCTGGCCATCGGCGTGCTGTCGTTCCTGTCGGTAAACGTGCCGCCGAATGCCCGGATCCTGTTCACGGCGTTCCCGGCCGTCCTCGTCTTCGCCCGTTATTCCGGGCGCCGCAGCTGGCCCTGGCTGATCGGGGTCACCTGCGTGCTGCTCGTGGTCATGAGCGCGCTGACCTACGGCGGGCGCTCACTGACTCCCTGATGCATCATGGTCGGTGATGGCACGCCGAGGCCTCACCGACTATCAGGCCAAGCGGAACTTCAAGGCCACGCCCGAGCCGTCTGGCAAGCGTCGTGCTGCCGCGCCGGCCGCGGCACCGCGCTTCGTCGTCCAGCAGCACCACGCGACCCGCCTGCACTGGGATCTCCGGCTCGAGCACGACGGCGCGCTGGCCTCCTGGGCGATCCCAAATGGCATCCCACCCGACCCGAGTGAGAACCGCCTGGCCGTGAGAACCGAGGACCACCCGCTCGAGTACCTCGAATTCGAGGGCGAGATCCCAAAGGGGCAGTACGGGGCCGGCGCGATGTTGATCTGGGATCGAGGCACGTTCGAGGTCCACAAGTGGCAGGAGCGAAAGGTCGAGGTCACGTTCCACGGCGAACGCCTGAAGGGCCGCTACGGCCTGTTCCCGATCGGCCGCCAAGGCAGTCCGGACGGCGACTGGATGATCCACCGGATGGACCCCCCGGAGGATCCGACGCGGGAGCCGATGCCCGAGCGGGTCCTCCCGATGATGGCCCGGAGCAGCTCCACCCTCCCGCCGGCGCAGGACGCGTGGGCGTTCGAGGTCAAGTGGGACGGCGTGCGGGCGATCGCCTACGCCCAGCCGGGACGCCTGCGCCTCGAGAGCCGAAACCTCAACGACATCACCGCGGCCTATCCGGAGGTCCGGGGACTGGTCGACGAGCTGGGAATGCACGAGGCGGTCCTGGACGGCGAGATCGTCGCCTTTGACGAGCGCGGGAAGCCGAGCTTCGAACGCCTCCAGCGCCGGATGCACGTGAATACGCCGAGCGCGATCAAACGCCTGACGACGAGTGTTCCCGTGGTTTACGCGATCTTCGACCTCCTGTACCTCGATGGGCACTCGCTGATCGAGCTTGCCTACGAGGAGCGGCGGGGCCGCCTGGAGGAGCTCGAGCTGGGCGGCCGCGCCTGGCGAGTCCCGGCCGCCCACGTGGGTGGAGGCGAAGCCCTGCTGACGGCGACGCGCGAGCAGGGCCTCGAGGGTGTGGTGGCCAAACGGCTCGACTGTCGCTATGAGCCCGGCCGTCGCTCCGGCGCCTGGCTGAAGATCAAGAACACGCGCCGCCAGGAGCTCGTGATTGGGGGCTGGATACCCGGCGAGGGACGACGAACGAAACGGATCGGCGCGCTTCTGATGGGCTACTTCGACGACGGCTGCTTCGCCTATGCCGGACGCGTCGGGACCGGCTTCACGGAAGCCACGCTGGATGATCTGGGCCGGCGCCTGGCTCCCTTGCGCCAAGCTCGATCACCGTTTGGCCGGGCGCCCAGACTCCCGCGCGAGGCGGTCTTCGTGACTCCGGCGCTGGTGGCGGAAATCGAGTTCCGTGAATGGACGAGCGAGGGAGTGATGCGGGCGCCCTCGTTCAAGGGGCTGCGCGCGGACAAGCCGGCAGCGGCCGTGAAGCTCGAGCTCGGGGGCGCCGGCGCTGACGGGGCGGGGGAGGGCGAGGGCGTCGCGGACAACGGCGACGCGAGCGCTCTGGCGGACCCGGACTCGCCGCAGGCGCTGTTCGACGAGGTCGAGACGCTGCCGGATGGCAGCCTCAGCGTGGTCGTCGACGGGCGTGAGCTGAAGATCTCCAACTGGGACAAGGTGTTGTTCCCCCAGGCCGGGTTCACCAAGGGCGATCTGATCGCGTACTACGCCCGGATCGCCGCGGTAGTGGTGCCGCATCTGCACGATCGCCCGCTGACCCTGAAGCGCTATCCGAACGGGGTCGAGGCGGGGCACTTCTACGAGAAGCAGTCCCCGTCGCACCGGCCTGAGTGGGTGCAAACCGTGAGGGTGGGCGAGGTCAACTACACGCTGTGCCAGGACCGAGCCACGCTCGTGTGGCTGGCCAACCTGGCCGACGTGGAGCTGCACACCTCGCTGTCACTGGCCCGGGACGCGGAGCGGCCGAGGATGCTCGTGTTCGACCTCGATCCTGGGCCCGGCGCCGGGATGCTCGAGTGCTGCGAGGTGGGCGAGGTGCTGCATGGGATGTTCGGCCAGCTGCGGCTCGAGAGCTTCGCCAAGACATCGGGGTCGAAGGGCCTCCAGGTCTACGTCCCGCTGAACGGGCCGGTGAGCTACACGCAGACCAAACCGCTGGCCCGCCACATCGCCGAGCTGCTCGAGCAGCGGATGCCGGAACTCGTGGTCTCCCGCATGACCAAGCGGCTGCGCCCGGGGAAGGTTCTCGTCGACTGGAGCCAGAACGACGCCCACAAGACGACGGTCACCGTCTACTCGGTCCGGGCGCGCGAGCGGCCCACCGTCTCGACCCCGGTCACCTGGGAGGAGGTGGCGCGCTGCCGCCAGGCGGGCGACGAGCAGCTGCTCAGCTTCACCACCGACGAAGTCCTCACCCGGGCTGCACAGCAGGGCGATCTGTTTGCTCCGGTGCTGAGTCTCGGACAGCACCTGCCGG
>Ga0209579_10002947_pt1 | contig 12656 bp, 25 predicted proteins | sample Coa_R1_2_FD_187152 | JGI IMG/M metagenome (GOLD analysis project Ga0209579, IMG submission 187152) | Surface soil microbial communities from Centralia Pennsylvania, which are recovering from an underground coalmine fire - Coalmine... | ecosystem: Environmental > Terrestrial > Soil >... | reverse complement strand
GTCGAAGGTCTTGATCTTCAGAAACGAAATCCGCTCGAGCAACTCGAGCTCGGGCGCCCATAGCCATCCCTGCCCGGTCTTGAGTGTCGCGAGCGATGTGAGGATCTCGCGGCCCTGCTTTTCGTCGGCGTTGTCCTTGATCCATTCCTCGACGGCCTTGCGGTCCTGCGGCGCGATTAATCGCATCGCAATTAGCGTCTCGACCTGGGTCAGGCTGTCTTTGTGCAGCTTCGCCGGCCGCTGCGTGATCAGGATGATCCGCAGGCCTCGCGACCGCCCGAGGCTGACCAGGTTGTTCGCGGCGTGCAGCATGGCCCCGGACTGCGGATCGTTGACCTTGCCCTGCGGCGCGAACAGATGCGCCTCGTCAATGATCAGGTGCAGCGGGCCCTTGTTCTTGCGCACCAGGGCATCGGCAAAGTCCGCGAAGAATCGCGTGCGCTCGCCCACCTTCATGAGCGACGTGTCAATGATCGCCGGCGTGCTGCTGGTGCCGATCGTCTCGGCGATCGCTTCCCCATGCGCGCCGCTGAGCGGCAGGTCCGCATGGTTCCCACCAAAGATCACGACCGGGAACCCCGCGCTCTTGCCGGTCGCGCTCGAGCGCAGGCCGTGCCAGGCGCCAGTCGGGTCGATGATGCACACGCGCTCCTTCCGGTCGAGGAGCTGCTCGACGGCGCCGCGCACGGCGTAGGTCTTGCCGGATCCGGTCTTGCCCAGCACGGCGATGTGCTGCGCCAGGGCGGACTTCGGGATGGTGTCGATCGTCACAGCGAGAGTGTCGCCTGGGTCGGCGCGATCGCGTGCCTCGGGCAATAGTCGACATCCGGCGCCGGCGAGCTGGTGCACCCGGCGCACACGGCCGCATCGCAGGTCTTCCCGTTCGGCAGCATGAAGTCGCACAGGCGGTCGGCCGTCCGTTGCTCGCACTTCACGCACTTGGCAAGACGCCGGCGCTCGCCGCGCACGCAAACGATCGCGCGATGTCCGTCGGGGAGCTCGACGTGATGGCAGCTCACTTGCGTTTGGCCTTTGCTTTCGCCTTCGCCTTGGCCTTCGCCGGTTGGCAGCCCTTGCGGATCTGCTCGGCGTTGATGCGCAGCTTTTTGGCTGTCGCCATCAGGAGCTTGGGCGTTTGCCTAGTGCCGTATGGCGACACGTCGAGATCGCTGATGAAGATCAGATCAAACAGGATCGTGGGCAGATTTTCCGCGGGCAGCTTTTCGAGAAATTTCTCGCACGCAGCAATACAGTCGGGATCGCCGTATTTGGGCTTGGGCGGATTGACCTTCCAGATTTCGCACAATGTCTTGGCGGACAGGTGAAATACGCGTTGCACGAAGCGCAGCGCCAGTACGCGCAAATCCTCGTCTCCCAAGTGAGTGGGTAACTTCGGCCGTATTGCGCCATACAGGGCCTCGCGAAACTTCTTCTCCGCTTTGGCCTTCGTGACCGCGGCGCGGTGCGCGGCATCGCCGCTGGTGTGGCTGCTCGTTGCCTTGACGCCTTTCTCTTTGAACGTCGCGCGAATCTGATCGGTGGTGGCCACCTTCATGATCTTGCCGCTCTCGGGGTGGATCACGAGTGTCGGCTCGAAGTCCTTGCCAAGCAGCTGGCCGTAGGTGCGCGTCTTGCTGTCGCCCCAGTTCTTATCGGTCAGAAGGTGCGCGTGGGTGCTGTCGGTAGTGTCACTGAGATACGGAAAAATCCTTTTTGCGGCCGTTCCGCTGATGATCTTCTGGCCGCTCGCCTCGGCCTGCTCGATCGCGCGCGCGGCGTGGGCTGCGAGCTTGGCTTTGAAGCAGACGGGGTCCGTGCACACGTCTGCACCTTTGACGTCCCCGAAGAGCTCGCGCTGGTTGCCGGTGCGCTTCGGGCACGGGCCGCAGGCGCCGGCGGAGGGCACGAGCGTCGCGTCCTCGGTCTTGAAGCCGGCATCGGCCAGCCGTAGCATGTACTCGCGCTGGACCAGCTCGCAGGCCTGCCGATAGGGCATCCCGTCCTCGCTCCAGCGCGTGATCTGCTTGAGCGCCTCGTCCTGGATGCTCTCTACCGGGATCCGTGCCAGAAGCAAGGCTACAGAAGCGCTGATTTTCCCGTCGTAGAACGCCTTGCGGCCGGCCTTCGAGAGCGCCAGTAGCTTCATGCGCGCGTAGACGTACGCCTTGGACTTGCCGACCTTGTCGGCGATCTCCTCGGCGGGATGTCCGAGCTTCTGCAGGGCCTCGTAACCCTCGGCCTCGGCGAGCTCGTGCAGGTCCTCGCGCTGCAGGTTCTCGACCAGCTGGATCTCGAGCACCTGCTCGTCGGTGAGCGCGCGCACGATCACGGGAACCTCATCGAGCTTGGCGTGCTTGGCGGCAAGGAGGCGCCGCTCGCCGGCGACCAGCTCCACGCAGAAGCCCTTTGCGCTCGGGCCATCGGTCAGCTCGCGCGCGATGATGGGCGAGAGCATCCCGACAGTCTTGATGCTCTCGGCGAGCTCGGCGATCGCCGCCTTGTCGAAGTGCCTCCGGCGCTCGACCTGCGCGGCAGTGTCCGACAGGCGGATCTGCGAGGGTGCGTAAAGGGTGGTGATCTGGTCCATCATGATTTCCTTTTCGGCGTGACGCGATCGGCGAGGTGGCTCAGCCATTTGATTTGCCTTTCAGAAACGAACGTATCGAGCCCGCGGGTGTTGGCGTCATTCATCATCTGCCCTGCAAATTCCTGCGCGCCCTCGCTTTGCGCGAGGCTCACCGCATCGAGACAGCACTGCCGGAAGTCCTCGACGGTGTCGAACCAATCGCGGGCGCGGGATGAAGACGGGGCGTTCAAAACGGGATTTCATCGTCGAAGGGAGGTGGGTTCGAAGCCGCGACGCGCTGCGCGATGGTCTGCGGCGGAGGCCCGAACTCATCGCTTACTGGCCGAGGCGCCGCGACGGTGGGTGCGGCCGGCGCTGTCGTGGGCGCTACCCAGGCCTGCAGCTCCTCGCTCCAGACCGGAGGCGGCGGCCGTGTGGGCTGCGCTGCAGCGACGTACTCCTGGCGCACCGGATCCCAGACCGGAGGGGGAGGGCGAGCGGCGGCGGGCGTTGCGGGCGCGCCCTGGCCGTTCGCCGCCTGGCGCCGTTGCGGCGTCTCGAGCCGGACGCAGCCCACCGGCACGTCGCCGAACTTGACGTCAGGATCGTGGCTTAAGCGCACGCGATGGCCGACCCACTGGTCCGTGTCAGGCCCATAGGCGGTCTCGAGCGTCTTCAACTTGGTGTTGTTCAGCCCGAGGCCTTTCTCGGTTTCCTGGAACCACATGACCGCCTGGTTGCCACCGCGATTGTTGGACTTCTCCGTCGTGACGTCGGCGATCGTGAGCACCAGCGGTGGCGCGCCGATCAGGTCGGCCTTGCGAATGAATTTGGATTTGATGAGCTCGGAAGTTTTCATGTCGTCCAGTTCTCCGGCGGCGCGGCCGCGGTGGGCGCATCAGTGCAGTCGGGATGGTGATCGGCCTGGTCTTGCGGGGCCCGGGAAAGAAACCGGGCTTTCGCCACTTCATAGGCGCACTCGGCCTCGGCCAGAGCGCGCTGTGCCATCATCAGCGCGCGCCCGGCCTCGGCGACTCTGTTGCCGGCCGCGTGCAGGCGCTTGGCCTCATCTGAAATCAGCGACAGATCTCCCGTCACGTCGTCATCCCGCGATCAACTTGGCGAGCGAGTCCATCAGGGCCGTCACGTGGTTGGTCACGAACGTGGTGACCGAGGAGCTCAGCGCGCATACCATTGCGAGGGTCAGCAGCCACGCCATGGCTCTGGCGCTCACGATTGCACCGCCTGCGCGATCGCGGCGCGGGCCGCATCGAACTCGTCCGTTGCACGGTCGGCAACTCGCACGACGCCTAGCAGCGCCTCCAGCAACGCCGGCGCAGCGGCGATCAGGCGCCCATTGGCAGGATTGCGGATCAGTTCTGCGATGGCTTCGCCGCCGGCGCGCCGCGAGTAGGTTTCACCGTTTTCGACGTACGTATTGCCGCACGGCAAGATCACCCCGCGGTGGAAATACCACGGGCCCGGCGTGTGGGCGGCAGGCTGAATCTTCTCAGGTGCGCTGGCTGGCATGGCTCTCTCCGAAGTGAACGGAGCCGAGCCTATACCCAGATGTGGGTATCGTCAACCCAGATGTGGGTACGCGTACCCTAGGCGGGAGGGCGGATCAGAAGCTGTGGAAGAGCCCGCGGAAAAGACCGCCAACGGCCCCGGCCAGCATCACGCCGAGCAACAAAATGATGAAAAGGGCCGGGATGGCGGCGAAGGCGAGCTTCACCATGAAAAAGACCATGGAGCCGAAGCGCATGCGGATATCGATGATCTCCACCTGCGCTGCGGCCGGCGGGCTATTCGCGGGATCGGTCATTGCATTCCTCCGTTAAGTTCGAGTGGCCCTCGAGCAAATCCCTAACTTGATTTTCGCCGAAGTGGATCTTCGAGCGCTGTTCCCTCCGGGGAGGGCAGCTGCTGCGTATCCATGAAACGATCGTTCAGGAGGTCGGCCGCCTTCACTTCGAACGCCGCGGCGAGGTCGGCCAGGACATCGACCGAGAGGCCCCTGGCCTCCTCGAATATGCGCTGCACGGTGGAAAAGGACGTGCCCGCGTCTTTGGCGAGCTGGATCTGTTGTTCGGATCTGATGCGGAATTTTTTCAGCGGGTATTGCTTATCGATCAGATAGGCGATGTTCTGGCGATAAATGCGCCGAAGCCGCCTCGCGGGCGCGGAGGGCGGACGTGGGCCACGGCTTTGACCTTTTTTCTTTTCTGGCACGCGGATCCAGCTTAGAGAAACGGCACGTTCGTTTATGGGTTGCAAATACCCACAAGTGGGTATACCGTTCACGCCCATGCCCCAGTCCCTGCACGCATTCGTCCTCGCTGAGCTGCAGATCGCCAAAGGCTCATGGCCCGCGATCGCCGAGAAAACGGGCATATCGAAGCGCACGATCGAAAAGATCGCGAGCGAGGAAATCAAAGATCCCGCCGTCTCGAATATCGAGATCCTCGCTAATTATTTCCGCAGCCAGGCCGCGTCATGACCCCATGCGAGGCCGCACATGACTGGGCGCGAGCTCTCGTTTTTTCGATGCAACTTATTCTGCGCGCCACGTCGAGATGCCCATGAGCGCGGATCTGAAGGACTTTCGCGGCAAGATCACGCGCGAGACCGACGTCGCACTTGAAGCGGAATCTCGTGTCAGCGGTCGCGATCGCGCGGACATCGCCCGCGAGATTCTGCATGCCTGGGCAGCGAAGAAACTTCATGAGGCCAGCGTACTGAGCGCGCTTGCCCTCAGCGGGGGAATCGCAGGGATACCGAGGGAACGCCGGCGATGAGGCGCACCCGTGATCTTCCAATTCCTCGACATTCATCGAAGCAATGATCTCGGGCGCGGGGGCCTGATGAATTACTACGAGCATCACATAGGCGACTATATCGAGGCCACGGCGCACCTGACGTTCGCGGAAGACGCTGCCTATGCGCGACTGATCCGGAAATACTATGCGACCGAGCGGCCGATCCCGGCCGACCTGAAGACCGCGCAGCGCCTGGTCGGGGCCAGGACGAAGGAAGAACTGGCCGCGGTCAAAACCGTGTTGGATGAATTTTTTGTCCTGGTTGACGGCGCCTGGCATAACGAGCGCTGCGATCTGGAGCTGGCGCGATATTTTGCCAAACAGCCCAAGGCCGCCGCCCAGCGCAAAGCGGTCACTGAACGTCAGCACCGGGCCAGGGACCGTCGTAAGTCGCTGTTCGAAGAGCTCCGGGCGCTAGGCGTAGTGCCACCTTTCGACACATCGACGGCCGAACTGGAAGCGCAGTTATCACGGCACCCGTCACGCGCCGGTCACGCACCCGTCACGCGTGACAGCAGCGTGACGTCACGCACCCGTCACGCGGCCGTCACGGCTTCCCAGTCCCCAGTCCCCATTAAGAATCTTAAGAGCCCTGTGGATAACGGGGATAACGGGGATAACTCTCGCGAGCAGCGCGGCGACATGCGCCAGAAGGCGCTCGCCGCTGCTGCTGGAAGCGCGCCGCCCCTGAGACGAGCAATACCGGCGCTCCCGCTCAGGACGCCAGGCGATGCCGCATGAACATGCACCCGAGGAGCTCACGATGATCACGCTCAGTGCCAGGGCCTGCCAGCTGGGCAGCTCCGTAAACCTCCGGACCGAGAAGCACGGCGAGGACAACGTGCCGGCGGTCGACATTCCGATCGAGGGCATCATGCTCTCGAGCGAGGATCTGAATGAGCTGCTGGGAACGCCGGGCGCGCACGACACGCTCTTCAGCACGGTTCGCGGCCACCAGGAACCCGCGCTCCCGCAGATCAAGGACCTGGTGCTGCGCGACAAGGTTGCCGGTGCAGACGTCTGCATCAAGATCCACGGCACGGGCCCGGCGAAGAAGCTGCAGCTCAAGGACTGCAAGATCAAAGGCCTCACGCTCGCGCCGCTCAGCGGCGGGGCGACCGCGCTTTCGATCACGGTCCAGACCTCCGGAGATCACGTCCCGGCGACCATTGGCCTCCTGGCGTCCCATCTGAGCGGCCAGATCAACGTCGAGATCTCGGGAGGAGCAATCGCCGAGAAGAAGGCCACCCAGGGCGAGCTGCCGATCAACTCGCTCGAGGAGGATCCGCCGATCGAGAACTCGAGGACAGGGCGGCTCGTCAATCTCAGCGCGCGCCGCGCCGAGAAAAAGGCGAAGAAGAACGCCAAGCCCACCGAAGCGACGCGCCCGCACTGACCGATGGCGAATGCAACCGCACATCGATGGGACGTGCACGGCAACACCCGGTTGCTCAAGTACGCCGCCGTGCATGGCCCGCGGTTGCTCGGCGCATACCCGGGGCGCCAGCGGGCGGTGCACCGGATCCTCAATCGCTTCAAGCACGGCTGGGCGCAGGACATGTGGGATGCGCAACGCGACGGGCTGCTTCCGCCGGATGGGGGTGAGGCTTGGTGGAACGCCAACATGCAGCGCGCCGAGGCCGAGATTGCTGACCTGCATTCATCGCCGCAAGGCCTGGAGGCAGACGGGGCGCGGATCGGGACGCCGGTTCGCGCCCCCGAGCCGTCGGTGGGCTCGTTCGATTTCTGAAGCCATGGGGAACGCCTCAATGCGCAAGTGCAGGAAGTGCAAGCTGGAGAAACCCGAAAGCGAATTTCGCGATTGGGGCGGCCAGCCGGGCAAGACCTGCGCAACGTGCTTCCGTCGGCCGGTCGCCGAGGCCGAGAAAAAGGCCAAGAAGAAAAAGCCGAAGCTGACGCAGGCCGCCGCCCCGCCGGAGCTCGTGCTCGAGTTTCCGGCGGGGTATGGGTTCTCCGCCCGGACCGAGGCGGACGCGATCTGCATCCTGCAGAAGTACGACGGGGGTGACGACACGGTCTGGCTCTCGCGCGCCGAGTTCGCGACGCTGATCGCGCACTTCGGCGCCTGGGCCGGGGAGAAAGCCGAATGATCGACGATGATCGCATGCGCCGCCGGCTGATCGCGCGCCTGAACCGCCGGCCCATGCCGGTGAAATGGCAGATCGTGATCGGGATTGCCCTGTCGGCGATCGCGCTGCTCGCGGGCGCGCTCGGCCTCGAACGGGGAGCGGGGCCTTGAGCGAAACAAAGCAGCAGCTCGCGTTGATGCAATGGGCGCAGCTCATCAATGTCGGCCCCTATGCACTGAACGAGGTCCTGATCCACGTGCCCAACGGCGGCAAGCGCCGTCGCATCGAGGCCTCGATCCTCAAGGGCATGGGCGTGCGCAAGGGCTGGCCCGATCTGCAGCTGCTGGTGCCGGTCGCCGGCTATCACGGCGCGCTCTGGGAGCTGAAGGACACCGGCAAAACACCCGACGCCGACCAGGTCGAGTGCCACGACATGCTGCGCGCCTTTGGCTACTACGTGGCCTGGTTCGACGATTGGGAATTGTGCAGCCGGGACATCCTCAGATACCTGCGATTGCCCGACGCGCGGGCCGGAGCCGATGGCGGCGCTTTCAAACCACTCAACTCAGGAGGACGCGATGTCGCTCATTTATAGGGACAATCATCCCGGCCAGGGCGTGATGCTGATCATGGGCAATGATTCCCAGGCGGCCATGAAGAAATTCCTGGTTCCCGGGATCCGCCATTTCCAGAAGCGTTATTACTGGCCCGATCTGGAGCCCGTGAAGGACACCTACGACTTCGCGGAGATCACCTCGGACGTGGCCTGGTGCGCATCGAACGGCGTTCTGCTCACGGCCATGATCCAGGACAAGAGCTTTACGAACAGCACCCACGTGCTGCCTAAGGGCATGGCGGCTTATGAGATCCCCAGCACTGGCGGCAAGGGACTCACGTCCAAGCGCTGGGATCCTGCGGTCGTGTTCCAATTCAATAAGCTCACGGCGAAGCTCGGCGCGGCACTCGCGACAAAAGCCGGGTTCAATGGCATCGCAACCTGCGAGACGTCGCTCAGCATCGATAACGCGGTGCTCGCGGCGAACAAGTACACGCCGGAGGCCTACAAGAGCGCTTACCTGAGCATCCTGGCCAACGCGGCACACAACATGCCGCCCGACAACGTGTACTGGACCATGAATTTCTTCGCGCAGAATCAGGCGTATCTGGCGGACATCGCCGATGCGGTGCGCGCGCTCGGCGTGCAGATGGGAGGCCCGGACTGCCTGCCCAATAGCGCACCGCTCCTCGCGGGCCCGTATCCGCTCTACGAACAGTTCAAGGGCCGGATGCGTTTGTTCATTCAGGTGTCACCGCCCGGGTACAGCGTGCCGGAGCCGAACGGGAGCGCGGGCCAGTTCATGACGCCGAGCGAAATACTGGCATTCGCGAAGGAGCACCTCTACGTCAACACGATGTTCTGGTATCCGATTGCTCCCGCTCAGCACGGCTACAGCTGGGCGGATGCCGTGCCGGTGATCGCGGCGAATCCAATTATCAATCCTTAAAAAGACTTTAAAAAGACTTTTAAGCGTCGAGTGATACAACAAGGAGAGAACGATGGAATTGCAAGAAGTGCAGTTTGATTCGAAGGTGAGGGATTCAGTGATCGGCCTAACTGGCGTCGTTGTCAGCAAGGTCGAATATCGCGATGGCACAAAAGCGCTGGGGGTCCAGTATGTGGATGGAGACCTTCGCGTCGTTACGGAATACGTTCCCCTTGATCGGGTGGTGACGGTTCCTTAGCAAGGAGCTTGCGCGGTGGCCGAGTTCAAAATGAAGACGCTGGAGCACCGCGTGACTCTGACCGTCGGAGTGCGCGAGCTGAAGGTGCGCGTGTGGATCGCGTTGCAATTGTTTCGGCTGGGCGCTGCGATCGCTGGCATCGATTTCGTCGTGGCAACTCTGAAGGAGAACGGCGATGGATGAAATTATGCACGCGCTGGCCTGCTGGAGCGACCAGTGCCTTCGGTTCGCCGGACTCTTCGGCGCCCTGTTCTTCGGCGCGGTCGTGGTGGGGCTACTAATCATGGACTACCAGTGGATGAAACAAGTCAGAGCAGGAGCAAGGCAAGATGCCGAAGAAAAAAATGCCGGTGACAGTGCGCGACCCGCGAACCCGAATGATCGTGAAGCGACCCAAGAGGAAACCCAGTGTCGGAGCTCAATCGAAACTTCCCGTTCCCTCCCGTTGACTACGCGCTGACCTGCTCGGTAGATGAGCTGGATGCGTGCGGGTTCGACCGCAGTGATATCGCTCGCCTGTTCCTGTGGCAGGACGGGAAGCTCAAGGACGCGACGCCTGAGGAGATCCGGCGCTTCGGGCGGCTCGAGATGCTGGTGATCAGGACAGCGCCGTGAACGCCAAGGCAAGCGCGCTGACCTACGAGCAGAAGCTCCTGAGAGACCACATCGCTGCGCGCTTAAAAACAAAGCTCGCGCGCGCAAACAGAAAATTCAAGAGGATGAACAAGAAGTACCCATGAGTATCTCCATGATCCTGCCCTACTATCGGGCGCCAGGGATGCTCCGGATTCAGCTTTCGAACTTCGGCTCTTATCCGTCCTACGTTCAGGAGCAGTTTCGCCTGATCATCGTCGACGACGGAAGCTCCGAAGCGGCGGCGGACGTGATCGCCGAGTCCGATTCGCCGCCGCCGCTGCGCCTCTATCGGATCAAAAAGGACATTCCCTGGAATCGCGGCGGCGCGCGCAACCTGGGTGCCCATGTTGCCGAGACGCAATGGCTTCTGCACCTGGATATCGACCATGTGCTCCCGCCGGCGCAGGCGATCGCGCTTGTGGACATGCGCGTCAATCCGGGCTGCTGGTATCGCTTCGAGCGATTCCGGGTCGGCGCTGCCGATGAGACGCGCAGGAAGGACGCCTGCGATCCGGCGGCCACTTTCGCGAGGATCAAACCGCACGGCGATTCCTACCTGTGCCCGCGCAGGCTTTACTGGAAAGTGGGCGGCTACGACGAAGATTATTCAGGGTGCCTCGGCGGCGGATCGCCGTTCCTGGCGCAACTGGAGGCGGCCAGCGAGCCGCAGGTGTTGCCGGTCGCCCTGCATGTCTACACCCGATCGGTGTGTCCTGACGCCTCAGTCTCGACGCTCGATCGGGACACTTCGGAATACAGCCGCCGGCGAAAGCAGAAAACGTTCCTTAGGAACACAAAAGCCCGCAATCCGTTGCGCTTCGAATGGGAGCAGCAGATCTGATGCAGCATTTGTACAAACGCGTTCAGGGTTGGTCGGCATTCCTCGAGCTGTATGAAGAGATGGTGAAAGAGGCACCAAGATCAGGCGCCGTGTTCGTGGAAGTTGGCGCGTGGAAAGGGCGGAGTGCGGCATACATGTGTGTGGAGATCGCCAATTCCGGCAAGCAGATCGATTTCTATGTCGTCGATCACTTCCAGGGAGCCGCCGAGCAGATTGCGCGCCGCGAGCCGGAGCTCGCGAGCGGCACGCTGTTCGAGGTCTTCACGGAGAACCTGCGGCCGGTCGCCCGATACTATCGGGTAATGAAGATGGGGAGCCTGGAAGCTGCCGCAGGATTCCCGCACAACTCGATTGACTTCCTGCTCATTGACGGAGCGCATGACTACCAAAGCGTGCGTGATGATCTGGCCGCGTGGCTGCCGGCAGTGAAACCTGGCGGAGTGATCGGAGGCGATGACTGGACGAAGCCTGGCGTGAGGCAGGCAGTCACGGAAGCCTTCGGCGATCGGCTAACGCTGTTCGGGGGCACCAACAAGAAGGGATTCAAGAAGTGCTGGAAGACGATTCGGAAGTGACCTCGGAGCACCGCATCACCCTCCGGCCGCCGGCATGATCTCGATAGTCACGTGGATGTGGAGCGGCCCGCTGCGCACATTCTTGCCACAGCACGTGAATGCGCTCCAGAAGATGATCGCAGCGCACTTGCCCGAGCCACACAGGTTCATCTGCGTGTGCGACAGCTCGCAGGGACTGTCCTCGAGCGTCGAATGGTTTGAGACTCCCGAAGCTGCAAAGCAGCTTGGCCTGATCGCATCGCCGGAAGGCCCAAGATTTCCGAGCTGTTACAGACGGTTGTGGAGTTTCTCAAAAGAAGCGCAGGCGCTTGGCGATCGAATACTCGTGATCGACATTGACCTTGTCGTGCTTCGGGACATGCGGCACGTATGCGCGCGCGACGAGGATTTTGTCGGCTGGCGTCCCTATCGCGACTGGGGTCCGAAGAATCGCGTGCGCTTTGGCGGCGGAATCTACCTGCTGAAGACCGGCTCGCGCGCGCACGTCTGGGAAGAGTTCAAAGGCGCGGCATCGATCAAGCGCGCGCGCGACGCCGGATATCGGGGCAGCGATCAGGCGTGGATCAGCTACCGGTTGGCTTCCGGCAACGAAGTGTATTGGGACAAGAGCTTCGGGCTCTACAGCGTGCGCGACCTGAATCATCAGCTCGCACTTCCCGCCGATGCGTGCATCGTGCAGTTCAATGGCAACGAGAAGCCGTGGCAGTCCCGCGCACAGTGGGCGCGCGCGCACTGGGCTCGTTACGAAGATCGTCCGGCTGTGCCCGTGCCACCGTCTCGCCGCCCGAACGAATCGCTTGGCCAGGTGCTCGGTCGTTACAAGATGCCTCGCGCGAACAAACCGTAGCACGCCAGTTACCATACCCATCAATGGGTATGTTTTGCGTCAGCGTTCACCAACGTGTATAAGAATGCGCCGAAGGCGGCGCGAAACGGGCGCGCCCGAAGCAGCCCCAGTGCGTGCGGAGCGCGGCATGTGCTATCGAGATGAATGACGCGGGTCTGATTCCAAAAAAGCGCATTTCAAATTTGCGCGGCCGCATCGCCCCCGTTGATCGTGTGTTGCCGCCGATGCGCGATGCTTTCGCCGAGAAGCGCGGTTCAGGATCCAAATGGCAAAAGATCCGCCGCAGGCAGCTTGAGCGCGAGCCGCTGTGCCGACAGTGCAAGCTCGAGCGCCGCACCACCGCCGCCGAAGAAGTCGATCACGTCATTCCGCTTCACCGTGGTGGCACGCATGCCGAGGACAATCTCCAGTCGCTGTGCGTCGCGCATCACCTGATTAAGACCCAAGCCGAGGAGCGCGAACGCTATGCGCTGCTCTAGCCCGATGCCGCGCGCGCCGCGGGGGGGTGCTTCGGTCTTTAACGTATGTCGGCTCGGAAC
>Ga0209579_10002945_pt1 | contig 12662 bp, 12 predicted proteins | sample Coa_R1_2_FD_187152 | JGI IMG/M metagenome (GOLD analysis project Ga0209579, IMG submission 187152) | Surface soil microbial communities from Centralia Pennsylvania, which are recovering from an underground coalmine fire - Coalmine... | ecosystem: Environmental > Terrestrial > Soil >... | reverse complement strand
AAGCCTGATGTTCATGGATTCGAATTAAAGAAAGTAAAAATGGAAATGGGCGACCTCTTAATTTTTAACAGTCTTCAACCGCACGGAATTAGGCCAAACCTCAGTGATAGGAAAGTCCGCATTGCCCAATATATTTCCATGATGCCGGCCGAAGAAGATAATGAATCATTACGCCAATGGCGGATCAATTCATGGAAAGATAGAATCGCACCGGAAGGTTACGCCTTCCCGGGAGACCCGCGCAATTGGGAAAAGACAAAATATGGAGCTGCACAATTAAGTGATCTGGGAAAAAAATTATTGGGGTTGGAAAAATGGTAATTTGAATTTCTAGTTATGAATTCAGCACAGCCTTTTACAACGTTAAACAACGGGTTGCAAATGCCCTTGCTTGGTTTTGGTTCCTGGGATTTGCGCGGCAAGGAAGCTGAACAGGCTACATCAGATGCACTGGAAATAGGCTATCGGTTGATAGATACTGCCTCGATGTACGCAAATGAAGAAGAAATTGGCAACGCAATCAGGAAAAGCGGTGTGCCTCGTAAAGAGATTTTTGTTACCACAAAGGTCAATAATGCTGATCAGGGATTTGATCCAACACTTCGCGCATTTAATGAGAGTATGAAAAAATTAAATATTGACTACATAGATCTTTATCTTGTTCACTGGCCAATAAAGAATAAAAGAAAACAAACTTGGCTGGCATTGGAAAAATTATATGCTGAAAAACGGACCAGAGCAATTGGAGTAGCAAACTATCTTCTGCCTTTTTTGCAAGAGTTGTCTGCTTATTCAAGCATTACTCCGGCAGTCGACCAGGTCGAGTTTACACCCTGGCTTTTTCAAAAAAAATTGCTTGATCATTGTAAGCAAAGAAATATTCAACTGCAGGCATATTCCCCAATTGCAAGAGGAAAAAAATTTGATGATAAGCGATTGATTTCAATCGCTGATAAATACGGCAGATCTCCGGCACAAATTATTTTGCGATGGCATATCGAAAATGGCGTTTCTGCAATTCCAAAATCATCGAATAAAAAAAGATTGCAAGAAAATTTTGAATCATTAGATTTTCGATTATCAAATGAAGACGTTATGTTAATTGATGGGTTTAATCAAAATTTCAGGGTGTGCGATGATCCGATGGATATGTTATAACTCAATTCATACATTCTTGTGTTTTTGATCAAAGACAAAAGCGAAGAATTCGTTTACGATAAACACTAACCACCTCTGCTATGAAGAAGTCATTGTTTTTATTTTGCATGCAATGTTCATTCCATTTCCTGGTTGCTCAAAAAGATATACCAGAATTTGGGAAGGTTGATATGAGCGAACTTACCATGAAGGAATGCGCATTCGAAAAAAATGCGAACGCGATGAATCTGGTTCAATCTGTGAAAATTGAATTCGAGACTGTTATCAGATCGGCTGTTCCCGAAACAACCCTCGAATACCGATATAGAATAAAAATCTTTAATGAGCGTGGTTTCTCAGCTGCAAATATAAAAATCCCTTATTTCAGTGAAAGTAAATCGTCCAAAATTAAAGATATTGAAGGCTATATCTATAACCTGGATGCAACTGGCAATATCGTTAAAGAAAAATTAGAGAAAAAAGAAATATCCAAAGAAAAATCAAACTCGAAAAAATCTTTTAACTCCGTCTCGTTTACATTCAAAAATCTGCAAAACGGTTCTGTAATAGAATACAGGTACAAAAGAAGTAACAAATATTCCTACAGCATAAAACCGTGGTTTTTTCAGGATGAATTGCCGACTGCTATTTCGAGCGTTACTCTTGCCATCCCCACATACATGGGTATGAATTATCACTTTGTAACTTTTAATCCTTTTGAAAGCGATTCTTCGTTTAAGAAAAATGGGGGCGGCTTTTACGATGAAGAAATCCGTGAATTCATAATGCGCAATATTCCTTCTTTTCGGATCGAACCGTATATGTCTTCACTAAGAGATAACCTGCAGCGTGTAGAATTTGCTGTTACCCAAGGCGGCCGTTACAGAAAGCTCTTTAAAGACAATAACCTTGAGTGGAGCGAATACAATTCAATTCTTTTGGGGTCGGATTTTTTTGGAAAACAGTTCAACAAATCTTTGGATAGCACAGTTCATTTTATTGATTCTGTGAAACTAATAATGAACAATGAAGCTAAGATCGCTGCTGTCTATGCATTTGTAAAAAAGAATATTAAATGGAATAATGAATTTACCTTTTATTGTGACAGTCTTGAAGAATGCTGGAAAAATAAATCGGGAAGCAGTGCAGAAATGAATATTTTACTGTTGAATCTATTGCGGAAAATAAATATAAATAGTTTTCCAATATTGGTAAGTACCAGCGACAATGGCAAAACAGATGAAACTTTCCCAAGCCTAAGTCAATTTAACAGTGTTGATGTCGTGGTTGCAGACAGTAATTCGGTCTACATCATGGATTGTACGCAGCGAGGAACTTCATTTAAAATTCCTCCGCTTAACATTCTTTATAGCAAAGCATTTATTATTGACCCGGACCGGTCGAAATGGATATACATAACAGATACACGAATGCCCATGGAAAGCAAAGCCAATATAAATTTGATCATGGATAGCGGCGGTATTGTATCAGGGGAATCGCGATTCTCATTAATTGGTTATGCAAAATCAGCCACCTTTGCAGAAGATAAAAAAAACAAAAAGGATAATGGTGTTGACAAGGATTTTGCCGGCAACGTAGAATTGCTGTCCGTAGACACGGTATTTGATGAACGCAATGATGAAAATGATGACACGCTCATTCAACGAATGCGTTTTCATTTCACTCCGTCAAATACCGGCGCAAGCTATTTTTTAAATCCTTTTTTATTTTCTTACTTTAAAAAAAATCCATTCAGAGATACATCCAGGTTGTCCGATATTGACTTTGGATGCAGGCAAAGTTATTTTATGTCCATACACCTGAAAACGCCGGATAATTTTCTGATTGAAGATTTTCCCAAAAGGACTGCTATTCGGATGCAGGATTCAAGCATCATGTTCAGGCGGGAGGTATTTCAGGAAAATAATGAAATATTAATTCGCGCGACTTTTACGTTGAATGATTCTTATTTTACCAAAGAAAATTATGCTGCGGTAAAAATGTTTTTTGATAAAATTTATGCATTAATAAATGAAGAGATTTTGTTAAAAAAGAAAGACTGATTTATTAAAATATCATTTTTTATGTTATGGCAACAAATAATGCACCTGATTCGCCCAAGATTTTTGGCATTACGCCGTTGCTTTATGTTTTCGATATGGCCGTTTCTCTCGCATTTTACAGGGACAAACCTGGATTTTCCATCAACTTACAGTCGGAACCTGAAGCAGGCGACGATTCCAATTTTGTGTATTTGAAAATGGGTGAAATAGAACTCATGCTAAATACGCAATGTGAAAAGAAGAAAAGACCGGATGTCCCGGACGTATCAAGAAACAAGGCACATCAGGATGCAGTTTTTTATTTTTGGATGTGCAAATATAGTTGAGCTATATAAAAAATTCCGTTCAGCAGGATTGCAAATGGCCGAACCGGCAATTAGACATTATAATTTTAAGGCAATTCATTTCTCTGATCCCGATGGCTATGGATTGTGTTTTCAATGGCGGGTTACATAAAGTGTGTTTTTGAAATGATAATTTATAGTACATTCGAAGCGGACAATTAAATATTTGCCTATGGCCACCGTCAATTGGTCCGATGCGGTTAAACCTTTACTAAAAAAATATAAAGGGACAAAACATCCATTGGATTATGGAAATGTCTATCAACTTATCGTGATGGTTGTCTTGTCAGCAAGGGATTCAGACAACCACATTAATAAAATTGCACCGACTTTTTTTAAAAGATTTCCGGATATGAAAGCGTTGTCGAGATCAACCCCGGAAGTGATATCTCCATTTATCAGCGAAGTTCGAAACTTTGTAAACAAGGCAAAATGGCTTGCTGAAATCGGAAAAGCGATTAAATCAGACAAAAAAACCCCGCTGACAATGGAAGAACTTACTGAGTTGCCTGGAATAGGAAGAAAATCTGCCAATGTGATATTGAGAGAATCGGGAAAACCTGCAGAAGGCGTTATTGTTGATCTGCACGTAGTGCGTGTCGCGCCAAGACTTGGCATTGCCTCAGGGACTGATCCAGGAAAAATTGAAAAACAAATTATGGAAGTCCTTCCTCAGAAGGAATGGAGTGCGGGAATGGCAATGTCATTTTTAGGCAGAGAAATTTGCAGACCGACAAATCCCAAATGCGATATATGCGTCATGAATACCGTTTGCAAATATGTAAAGAAATTTCGAAGCAAGAATGTTCAATTGAATTCCTCCCGTACAACAACGCGAGCCAAGAAGGCTTAACCGATGTGCCTTGCCCGACAACAAAAATAAGAAAGCCACTCCATCAGGAAGTGGCTTTCTTGTCTGAATAAATAATTATTAAAATAATTTTTCCTGTGGCGGACGAATGCCCAACAAACGAATATAAATTGTTGTCTGCCCACGATGATGTGTCTGGTGTTCAAACGTCTTAAGTATCATGGCAAACCTTGTTGCTTCTATGGTGCCGAAAAGTTTTACTTTTTCCCCCCATTTATTTACATCGGAGTTTTTTACCGCATTAATGCAATAATCATAGCTGGCGGTTACGTAATACATCACCGAATCTTTATTTTGCGCAGTCGGACTTTTTTCAAGATCCGAATTACTCCATGAAGGAGTGGCAATTGGAGATGCTTTTGACATTAAAAATAAATTACCTTCTGATAAATGCAGCATTTGTTGCGCAAAACTGCGGATGCTGTCTACAGCTTTGAATGAATATTTATCGGCAGGCATGGCATTGAGGTATTCCACAGTGTAGGATTTGGCGCGTTCCCATTCTTTCACCAATTGCGCTTTGATTTCTTCGGAGCTTAGGGCCTGTGCGTAGCTCTTACCCAAAAAAGCAAAGGCAAAAAGAAGAAAACAGCAGACTGTCACAAATGTGTGTTTCATAATTAGTTGTTTTTAGCAGGTCAAGGTAGGAAAAATTTTATATTTACTTTTAATTGTAACCAATCTTCATAAAAAAATATTTATGAAAGCATTTTCGTGGCTCTTCTTTTATGCATTTGTTTACACCAATGCATTCTCACAAATAACAAAAACAGCCGCTGACAATTCTGCCATTATTTATCATGGTCGGACAATGACCAACAAGGGAGTTGTGGCATTGGTAAGTTCAGCGTCGTATGCAGAATTTCAGTTTGCAGGGGATTCTTGTGTTGTAGGTCTTGGAAATGTTTCCTCACCAGGGGATTATAATTATGTTGGGATTGAATTAGATAACCAATATAAAGGAAGAATAAAGGTTGCTAATGCAAATGTTTATGGGTATGTAGTCCGTGTCATGCAAAAAAGACCCTGGCATTTAGTAAGAATCTACAAAGCAACTGAAGCACAAAACGGACTGGTAACCGTAAATTATGTAGGGGCTTTTAAATTGAAACCCATTGCTGAAACTGTAAAAAGGAAAATTGAATTTATCGGAAATAGCATCACATGCGGGTTTGGTGATGACGATAAAGAAATTCCATGCAACAATGGAAGTAAATGGTATGACCAGCATAATGCTTATTGGAGCTATGCATCACGTATTGCCCGAAGTCTCCATGTTGATTATATGCTGAGTGCAATCAGCGGAGCGGGAATTTATCGCAATTGGAATAGTGACGGACCGACCGTTCCGCAGCAATATGAAAGTGCTTATCTCCGATTCGACAGCACCGAAAGATGGAATTTTGAAAATTACGTGCCTGATGTGGTTGTTATTGCGCTAGGTACCAACGATCTTAGTGGCGGCGATGGTAAAACTTCACGTAACCCCTTTGATTCGACAATTTTTGTTGATACCTATGTACAGTTTTTGAAAATCATTTGTGGCCATTATGTAAACACGCAAATCGTTTTAGTTACCAGCCCTATGCTGAATGGCGAGAAAGCAAAAAAGTTATTGTCCTGTTTGCAAGCCATTCGCATGTCCCTGACACGGCAATCGATATCTCCCCACGCATTAAAAATATTCGAATTCAAACCGATGCACCCAACCGGCTGCGATGGTCATCCTTCTATCCTGGAACACGAAGAAATGGCAAATGAATTGTTGCCGTTTATGAAAAAAGTCATGAAAGAACTAAATTGATTGTAACCATGTTATCAATTTATTACCGAAATGTTAATCGGCGTTTTTTTTTGCATGAATCATAAATTGTGATTTAGCTTTCATATAAAATAATTGGCGGTTTGTGCGGAATATCTTGTCATTAGTGGTTTTATTGTTTTGTAATCAGTTAGTTTTGGCACAAGTGGCGATCAAAGGAACCGTATATGATCGCTCGCAGCTCTATCCAATGCAGTCAGTAACAGTAATGGGCACATCAGGTGCAGGAACAGTTACCGATTCTTCAGGACATTATCATATCTCTCTGCGGCCGGGAGACTCTCTTTATTTTTCTTACCTGGGCAAGGCTTCTGCAAAATTTCCGGTGAATGCAATTTCAGAACCATTACAATTTAATATCAGTCTTGACGTAGCTGTTGATACTTTGGAGTCGATATCGGTTAATCAAAAAAATTACAGGGCAGATTCCATCGAAAACCGGAAAGATTATCAAAGGATTTTTGATTTTACCGGTCGGGGCTATATAAATGACATGAAATCGACACGCCGGGCAGGAATAGGAATGGGTTTGAATATGGATTTGTTTTTAGATTCGAAGAATGAAAAGAGAACGCTTGCCATGCAGGAACGTCTTGAAAGTCAAGAACAGCAAAATTATATCGACCACCGCTTTTCAAAGGCTATTGTAAAAAAAATAACGGGGCTGCAACCGCCGGCTCTTGATACATTCATGCGACAATACCGGCCAAGTTATCGTCTTGCAAAATCCTTTGCCACTGACTGGGAGTTCTATGAATACATTTTGGATTGCAGCAAGTTTTTTTTACCGATCTGGAAAGAAGATCATCCAGGATAGATCAAATATTTTTTCTATCTAAGCCAAATGTCAAAATATTTTTTGTCAGCAAAAAAAGATATGCTTATCAGCATTCCGGTGGAGTCCTTTTGGATGGCAAATCGTTATTTGAATGGCAGACTACTCTTTTGAACAATGAATTTAGAAAAGTGAAAGTTGAAGTTCCGAGGGTTTTTTATTTATTTTTTTTGATTGCCGATTCGAATCAATGCAAAAAACTTCCGTTTCTTTATAACGACCAGCAATGACAATTTTTGTGCTGCCGGCATGTGTTTCAAAAATTTCTTTTACCAGCGATACACGGTTATTGTTCTTTGAAAGATGCGATAATATAAGATGAGTCAATTTTTTGCCCCTGTGCTTTAAAAATAACTCCAAAGCTTGTTTATTTGATAAATGTCCATGGTCTCCGCTGATTCTTTTTTTCAAAAATTCAGGGTATTTGCCGATTGCTAACATTTCTTCACAATAATTAGATTCGAGAAAAACAGCGTGACAATTTTTAAAATGCCTGATAACATTCTTGCACAAGCTGCCAATATCTGTAAAAATGCCTACATTAATATTGTTGCTGTAAATCATAAAACTATGGGGATCAGTTGCATCATGGAATTTCGGGAATCCTAAAATAGATAAATTTCCAATAGTTACGGGCTGGTGCGCTGAAAAGGATTGAACGAGATTCTTTTCAATCGGCAGTCCGCTTGCTGTCAGTGTTGAATCGGTGATATAAACGGGAAGTTTATATTTTTTTGACAATCCGGGAACGCCACTGATATGATCTGAATGCTCATGGGACACAAAAATAGCCTTTACCTTTTGCATTGAAAGGTGCAGTTTTTGCATCCTTTTTTCAGTTTCCCTGCAAGAAATGCCGGCGTCTATTAAAACTGCTTCTGTTTCATTGCCTACATAATAACAATTGCCGTTACTGCCTGAATTTAATGATGCGATAAATAGTGACATAGCATATCAAAAGTAATCAAATAATTTGCAGTGATTATTTCTTTACACCACCTAGCCATAATAAAGCATCAATAATAAATCTATCCTGTATTTCATTATCAAATTGAAAAGATAATTCTTTGTTGGTGTGGTTGTCATAATCCATGTCGTTATGCCCCATATTTACATAAAGCATTTTATATTTTTTATTCGTCCACACAACAGGGTAGTAGCCACTATGCCAGATCTCGTAAAGCTTCGGTCCTGTACCGAGCGGAAAACTGGATGAATCAATTGCAAGCAAAATGTCAATGTCGGGGTTTTTCGTCAGGTCTTTTTCCCAACTATACCACTCATTGGGTGAAGATTTAAAAAGATGGGGCAATCGTTTCATTGCCGGATGTGTGGTGTCCTCAACCCTTAAAATTGCTGCTGTCGGGTGCCACGTATTTCCTTTGTATTGCCCTGCGCCGAGAAAAACATTATGATACCAATCCCAGTTTTGCGGAACGTCCGAAGGTGTTAATGCAAAACCTGCAAAATGAAAACCCATCCATGCGCCGCCGTGCTCCATATAATGTTGAAATGCCAGCCGTTGATCAGGCGACTCAGGTCTGGTATCTAAAAAAAGAACAACCTGGTAACGGGAAAGAAATTGCGGATTTAAATTATTCCAATCGTTGGTTGAATCATAAACAAAATTATACTCTTTGGCAATTTTTGGAAAGAATCTATTGGCTTCATGAACATAACTGATATGTGCGAGATCGTTTTTTGCAGTATAAAAAGCGATCACTTTGAATTGAGGATTTTGCCCAATAACCGGATTGAACAAGCTTGCCAATGAAATAAATATTAAAATGTTTTTCAAGATGGGTTTATTGAATAGTTATTAATTTGTAATGATGAAATTAGGCAGAAATTATTTCTGGCAAACATTTTTATTCGAAAGAAAAATATGCTGTAAATTAACAAGATTATGAACAGACAAAATATGTCACCGGAAGACGTGTTGGAAATCATGTTGAAGAAGGACAAATTCACGAAATGGCTTGGGCTGCAAATTGATGAACACCGTAAAGGCTACTGCAAGCTGCATTTTAAAGTGACAGAAGATATGATCAATGGATTTGACATCGTCCATGGCGGGGTTTTATTCTCCGCTTCTGATTCTGCTTTGGCATTTGCTTGCAATTCACACGGAAGGGTTTCCGTCGCTTTGGACGTGAGCATAAGCTTTACTGCTCAGGTAAAAGAAGGAGAAATATTGAATGTAGAGGCAAAAGAAATTCATGTCGGAAATAAAATAGGAGTTTACGATATTCGGACCATAAATGAAAAAGAAGAATTGGTTTGTTTTTTTAAGGGAACAGTTTACCGTACTGCAAAGGAAGTGCGTTAAACTTTTATCTGTTTAGTCGGATGGATAAATATTTTATGAAACGGAATGAAGGGGCGAGCACGTGAGTGGGTTTCCTGATCGAAGATATTGCTGATGCCTATGCCAGTGTTGCTGAATTCCTGAATTGAGGAATGTCATACATTGCTGAGAGGAAAGATGTTTTGCAATACCTGTATTCATTAAAACAGTTACCAAACCATTTCAGAGGGGCCAAAGGCGTCAACAAAAACCAACTTGCCCAAAGACCAAAGATCAGGAATGAATATATTATGTAATGATCCGAATAAAATGGATCCGGTAAAAAAACATCTGGAATTTCGAAAGAAGTTTTGAAACCATATAAAAATAATAGCAAGTGATATTCAGAGAAGCGAAAATAATTGATATAACACCAATGCATGTAGTAAGAATTGCCGTTAAAGAAAACATTTTGCCGAATCCTGACCTTATTACCGCTGCTGTTTATGAGGAATTTTTAACCCGCCGTGGCAAAGCCTGGGTTTGTGAAATCGATGGTGCGGTTGTTGGGTTTGCTATTGTAGACCTTCTTGATAATAACGTCTGGGCTCTGTTTGTTCATCCTGACTTTGACGGAAAAGGAATTGGCAGAAGATTGCACGACACCATGCTTGAATGGTATTTTTCGCAAACGGATGAAACAATTTGGTTAGGCACAAGCCCGAATACGAGAGCCGAAAAATTTTATCGAAAAGCAGGCTGGAAGGAAAAAACGGTGATGCCAAACGGGGAAATTCGATTTGAAATGAGTGACGCTGATTGGATAAGAGCGCTGGAAGAACAATAATTAGTTATTCAGCAACTTGTTTTTTGCCTTGTTGTATTCATCATCATTGAGGATACCCTTTTGTTTTAGCTCATAGAGTTTTTCAAGTTCTACCGAAATATTTTGAGATGAATTTCCCCGGACTCCCAACGCAGTCGCCATTTGGGTAGCCTGATTCACAGCCCGGTAGTTTTCTAAATCAGATTGCGCCTGGGTTATGGTTTCTTTTAATCTTTTAGGATGATTGACATTAAAATAACTCGTCGCGCCGGCTTCTGCAGCAGTTTGTATTTCTACATTCCCGTAATTGAAAAGTCGCCCCCAAACAGATTGGTCGTACGAAACATTGTTTATTTTTTCCAGCGGGCTTTCTTTTGCAAAGTGTCTGAATAACCCCGATTCATCTATAACCCGGGCATTGGTAACAACCCAGATATTTGCCTTCCATTCGAAATATTTTATTGAAAAATAAATTATAGAAACCAATGAAATAAGCCACCAGTAACCTCCGTATTTAGCAGCCAACCAGATGCCAAGGGCAAAAAAAATAAGGGTCCCGAGTGTTGGTCCGATCAATGAAATCCAACTGGTATAGGTAACTAATAAAATGTTTTCTCCTTTTTGTATTGGCGTGCGCATGAGGCTAAATTAATAATTAATCATGAATAATGAATACCCCGGGGTGAACGGTATTGACTTGTGCAGGAATGATATCCTCTTTAACCAACGATCAATAACAGAAAAGGCCCTGGGATTGAGGAATCAGATGGAGACGCAGTCAATGACCCCTGACATTACAAACCCAAAAACATGTTGAAAGTTTATTCCTGCCCATTAAAAAATGCGATTTCATGAGGCAATTGTTAACAAGCATTCAATCCCTGTAACCGGAAGCTTCATCGCTAATTCAGGGAATCTGGAATTCCCATGGGTCAATTTTCGTTAATTTATCATTTGGGAGATCTTACTCGTCCAATTTCAAGACTGCCAGGAAAGCTTCCTGCGGAACTTCTACGTTGCCGATCTGGCGCATTCGTTTTTTCCCTTCTTTTTGTTTTTCCAATAATTTTCTTTTCCGGCTTATATCGCCACCGTAGCATTTTGCGGTTACGTCTTTACGCAGCGCACTAATTGTTTCACGCGCAATAACTTTTGCACCAATGGCTGCTTGAATGGCAATCTGAAATTGCTGCCTTGGCAATAATTCTTTCAATTTTTCACAAAGTTTTCTACCGAAGTCCTGCGCACGACTGCGATGGATCAATGCGCTAAGTGCGTCCACTTTATCCCCATTCAATAAAATATCCATTTTTACAATATCGCTGTCCCGGTAACCAATGGGATGATAATCAAATGACGCGTATCCCCGAGTTTGACTTTTTAGTTTATCATAAAAATCAAAAACAATTTCCGTCAGGGGCATTTCAAAAAGTAATTCAACGCGCGTGGTAGTAAGATAACTTTGATTCAACAATATTCCACGCTTGCCCAAACAAAGTGTCATGATGTTGCCGATATATTCCGGCTTCGTAATTATTTGCGCTTTGATATAAGGCTCTTCATTTTTTTCAATACGCACGGGATCGGGCATTTCGGTGGGATTGTTCACGATAATTTTTTCTCCGTTCGTAGTGTAGGCAATAAAACTTACGTTTGGAACCGTGGTGATGACGGTTTGATTAAATTCTCTTTCTAAACGTTCCTGGATTATTTCCATGTGCAGCATACCCAGAAATCCGCAACGAAAGCCAAAACCCAATGCCTGGGAGGTCTCAAGTTCATAGGTTAATGAGGCGTCATTGAGTTGCAGTTTGTCCATGCAATCGCGCAGTTCGGAGAAATCATCAGTATTCACGGGAAAAATTCCTGCAAAAACCATCGGTTTCACTTCCTCAAAACCCTGAATAATTTCCTGGGTTGGGTTGTTGGATAAGGTCATCGTATCTCCAACTTTTACCTCTTTCGCGTTCTTGATCCCGGTAATGATATACCCTACATTGCCTGCGCTCATCTCAGCACGCGGTTCAAGAGCCAATTTTAGAATGCCCACTTCATCGGCTTCATATTCAGCCCCGGTAAAAATAAATTTTACTTTATCCCCCTTTCTTAAAGTGCCGTTATTTATCTTGTAGTAAACGATAATTCCACGAAAAGAATTATATACACTGTCGAAGATCAGCGCCTGCAAAGGCGCGTTGGGGTTGCCCTTCGGCGGGGGAATTCTTTCAACAATGGCCTCCAGAATTTTGTCGACACCCTGACCCGTTCTTGCACTTGCCAATAAAATGTCTTCAGGCTTGCATCCAATCAGTTCAATGATCTGGTCTTTCACTTCATCGACCATCGCGCCATCCATGTCAATTTTATTGATAACAGGAATTATTTCCAGGTCATTTTCAATGGCAAGGTATAAATTGGAAATTGTCTGAGCCTGTATGCCCTGGGATGCGTCGACCAGAAGCAGCGCCCCTTCGCAT
>Ga0209579_10002944_pt1 | contig 12669 bp, 8 predicted proteins | sample Coa_R1_2_FD_187152 | JGI IMG/M metagenome (GOLD analysis project Ga0209579, IMG submission 187152) | Surface soil microbial communities from Centralia Pennsylvania, which are recovering from an underground coalmine fire - Coalmine... | ecosystem: Environmental > Terrestrial > Soil > Unclassified... | reverse complement strand
TTGCCGCCGCTTTTTGCAGCCGCCATTCGACCGCCATTTTTCAACGAATTTGCTTCTAGTTTGACGCAGCAGATTCGTTCAACTGGAAACAACAAACGGCCCAAAACGGCGCGCTGAGGGCCTCGTCAGCGCAGCTTTTCTACAAAATTTCTGGGGCTCCCCGGACGGGCGGTTTGCTACACTCTACGGCTGCAGTAGCGGTGTGCGCCTCTCGCTTACCTCGCTCGTAAGCTGCTCGTATCGCTCCGACGCGCATCATTTTTGCTCACGGCATCATAAGGGAGGTTTCCCCATGCACCCTCTGTTCCCGGTAATCCGTAGGTGCTCGATCGTGCTCGCATTGATCCTGGGCACGATGACGATCGGCGTTCCGTCGTACGCGCAGTCTGTTGGTGGCGTGCAATTGTCGGCGGGGTCTGCATCCGACCCGGGCCAATTGCCAGACATTTTGAAGGGAGTTTATTTCGAGCAGCGGCTCGGCAAACAGATTCCGCTTGATTCGACTTTCACGGATGAGAATGGAAGTCCAGTTGTCCTGCGCTCTTATTTTGAAAAAAAACCAGTGGTCCTCATCATGGCGTATTACAGGTGTCCGATGCTCTGCAGCCAGGTTTTGCGCGGCGCGGCGGCGACATTCAAAAAGTTGAATTTCCAGATCGGCGACCAGTTCAATGTCTTAACGGTGAGCATCGATCCGCAGGAGACGCCGGCGCTCGCCGCGTCGACGAAACTCACGTACATAAAACAATACGGCGATCCTTCGGCAGCCGCGGGCTGGCACTTTCTAACCGGGAAAAAGCCACAGATCGACGCCCTGGCGGACGCTGTCGGCTTTCACTACAAATACATTCCGCAGCTCCACCAATACGCGCACGCCGCGGGAATCATGGTCCTGACGCCGGCCGGCAAAGTTGCGCAATATTTTTACGGGATCGAGTATCCGGCGCAAGATTTGCGGCTCGCGCTGGTGCAGGGATCGCATGAGCAAATCGGCTCGGTGGTGGACCAGATTCTTTTGTACTGCTGCACGTACGATCCGGGCACGGGCCGCTACCACGCGTTGGTATCGCGGCTGCTGGAAATTGCGGGTGGCGCGACCATCCTCCTAATTGGCAGCGGCTTGCTATTGCTGTTCCGGTGGGACGCAAAGCGCAAAAGCCACGGCACTCAAGCCGCGTAGAGAATATTCAAATCCGTTAGCATGGTCTGAAGAGAAGCCAGACCAATAGCTGCACTAATTTGGTGCTTGACGGCTGAAAAGCGGGGGACTAGGATTTCCGCGGTTCGGGTGGGCGTTGCTCCCATGGTCGCGGCCATAGCGGACGACGTCGTTGCATGGTTACTTCCAAGAATGAAATATTTGGTGCTCGTGAGACGCACGGGCGTGCGCTCAAAGCCGAAAATCGCCTGATCGCCCACAGCCCAGATGTTGGCTGGCGCTCTCTCTACGCTGCGATTATCGAAGAAGGTCCTTTCGAGGCGGTAGAAACACCTGTTCCCCATCCTTTTCTGATTTATCACCTATACCATCCAACGGAGGTGACGCGTAAGATTCCAGGAGCGCACGTGGAGAGAGCGCTTATCGGGCCTCGACGAATCTGCGTGACTCCAGGAGGGACCACCGCTCGATGGCAGCATCATGGCCATCCTGAGATTCTTCAGGTCTATCTGCGCCAATCCACTTACACCGCGGCTGTAAACGAGATGTATGGCTGCGACGCATCGGCGGCAGAGATTGTGCCGCGTTTCGCTATTTTGGACCCGCTTCTCGAGCAACTCGCGCTGACGATCGCAGCGGGATTGCGCGACAACAGCGTGAGAGACGGTCTTTATGTCGACACACTCGCGCAGATGATTGCAGTGCACTTTGCGCGTTATCACTCGTCGCGGTCGGAGCCGATCAACAGGCCGACTGCGAGTGCGGCGCCCAAGTGGAAAATTCGACGTCTGATGGATTTTATCGAGGAGAATTTGGACCGCGATCTCAGCCTCGAGGCGCTCGCCGCCGAGGTGCACATCAGCCCTCTATATCTGCCACGGGCTTTCAAGGCGGCTGTCGGGCAATCGACGCATCAATACGTACTGCAGCGCCGGGTGGAGCGAGCTAGAAAGCTTCTGGGCAATAGCGACATGCCCATCGCGGAGATAGCCCTATGTGCCGGCTTCTCATCCCAGAGCCATCTTTCCGATTGGTTTCTTCGGTTTGTGGGCGTCTCTCCAGCAACCTATAGGCGACACGGGCTTTCCTAGACTACAACCAACGAAACTCAAAACAGCAATTTCACTCCAAATTGGATGACGCGTTGGCTTCCGCCGGTGGAAGCATTCCCGATTGTGGTTAGAATTTGGCCAAAGGTCGAACTGCGCTCGAAGCCGCCGTTTGCCCCGGGAAAGGCGGGACTGCATGCGGGATCAGAGGTCGCGCATGCGATAAAGAGCCCGCCATTCGGGGGTCCGAAATTCGTGTGGTTGATGATATCGAAGAATTCCGCACGGAACTCGACGCGGAACTGCTCCGAAATCTTCGGGACCGGTGTGTCCTTCAACAAAGCGAAATCGAAGTTCACGAAGCCCGGTCCGAGTGCGCTGTTTCGCGGCACGTTACCAAGCTCACCCACCGGCGGCATCGCCAGGTTTGTCGGGAACGCCCACCACTGAGCCGGACTCCCGACGGTGGTGGGGCGCGGGGTTCCAGAGACGAGATCGGGACGGTCGCCGGACGCCTCGCCAGAAATGTCATACCCTGTAGTGATGTTGATCGGATAGCCGCTGTTCGCAGAAAGAATTCCGCTGAGCTGCCAACCTTCTACGAACGGATTGCCGTGGAACGGCAAGGCGATTACGCCGCTGCCACGGAAACTATTCGTCTGATTGAAATCACAAGGACCGACGTCTAGCGCTGGGTCGTAGGGATTGGTAAAGAGCTGCGCGGCCAAATTGAAAGCTTCGAGGCCGGAACTGACCGAACCGTTGTCGATGCACTTCGAGTATGTGTAGGAGAGTTGCGTCTGCACGTCGCGCGTGAAGGGACGGTTGACGCTCACTTGCAACGAATTGTAGTGCGAATGAGCGACGGGCTCCCTTTCACTGAGTTGGCCCAAGGTCGGATTGGCCTGCTGCAATGGGTCGACGGAAAGACCGGTGGGATCGAGACAGCCAAATATGATCTGCCCGTCCGGGGGCGGTAGTGTTGTGCAAGGCCCTCGACCTTGTTCGACGGGCCACGGCGTGCCGTTGTTGATGTACGGTACAGCCTTGCCATTCACAGTCATCCCCGGCGGGTTGACGTCGTTAGCTTTTGTGAGATGAACTCCCTGCGAGCCGACGTATCCGATGGTGAGAACGGTATTCCGAAAGAGCTCGCGTTGTACGTTCAAGTTGTACTGAAGCGAATAGGGCGTGTACTTCCAGGCATAAACCTGGCCCTCCGGTTGAATTGGGGCAATTGGAAAGCTGAGGCCGCCACTGCCGAACGCGGTCGGGTATGGTGGATTGATTTGAATGGCGAGCTGAAACGGCGGGTCGAGCCAATAGCCCGGTACGTATTCCCTTGGCATGACGACGTCATCAAAAATCCCGAAGCCTGCGCGGATCGAGGTTTTGTGGTCTCCAAAGGGATCGTAGGCAATGCCGACGCGAGGTTCCCAATTCTTATAGTTAAAGTTTGATGCAAAGGCATGAGTGACCGACTGAAAGCAGCCGCCACCGACGCATCCCGGTGACGAACCCACAGGCGGATTCGGGAAAGCCTGCATGCCGTAGACCGTTTGAATCGGGTCCGTTTCCCAATCCCACCGGATCCCATAATTGACGGTCAGCTTCGAGGATACTTTCCATGTGTCGTTAAAGTAAGGCGAGAGGAAGAGTTCGCGGAAATCTTTGTTGGAAATGACGTTGCCCGCGGCCGCGGAGAACAGCGAGCTCGCTTGGCCTTGCAGAAAGGCCGTGAGGTTTGCAAAGGTCCAGGAGCCACCCCACTCGAAGGGCGCAAGCGTGTATGTGTATTCTCTTTTCACAGCAGCGCCGATTGCGAAGCTGTGGGAGCCATGAGTCCACAGGACGTCGTCCGCGAAAACAAACTTGTCTTGGGGAAGACTGAAAGGAAGCAGCGCGTTTGCGCCGATTGGGCTGAGGGGGAAGCCGCCGCCGAATCCTCCACAACAATTGCCATCTTCTCGTCCGTTGAAGTACTTGGTGGCGGCTTGGCTGGCGGTCGTACTTCCTACGTCTTTCGGCCGGTCGAATTCAAAGTGAGCCGAATTGATAAAGTTATTTGAAAAGATGTGGCGTTCGCCGATCGTGGCGAAGTGGTTGGCGGTTGTATCTCCTTCGGGCCAGAGCGGAATAGGCGAGCCGCTGAACGGCAACGTCTGGCTGGCAGTATCACGAATGTACCGAAGATAGAATGAGTCCTTGTTTGAGAGAGTGTAGTCAAACCGGGCAACTACATAGTCTTCGTGAGCTATATCACTTGCAACTTCTGAAACAACGCCAAACCCAGCACCGGGACTGACGTCTGCCGGCGCAACAGGGAACAGCGCCAAGGTCGACTGCACGTTCGGAGCAACGCATGTATTCATGGGCAGACTTGGTGAATAGGCGGGACAGCCCGGGTTAGCCGGAACGAAGCTCACGCTGCCTCCTACCAGCGTGGGCACATATCCCTGGTGCACGGCAAGATCGGGAACATTGGCAGCTTCGCTGTGACCTAGAGACTGACGCAGCCCCTCATAATTCACAAAAAAGAAAGCCTTATCCTTGACGACCGGGCCGCCAAGGCTTCCACCAAACTGATTTCGGCGGAATTCGGGGATTGTCGGGGGATCGAAGAAATTGCGAGCATCGAGCGCGCTATTGCGCAAAAACTCGTAGGCGGTCCCGTGAAAACCATTTGTGCCGGATTTGGTGGTCGCATTCACAACGGCGCCGCTGCCGCCGTATTGTGCGCTGTAGGTGTTCGTCAATGCCTGAAACTCGGCAATCGAATCGATGCCGAGCGAATTTCCGGTGGCACCCGATCCGGTGCCGTGATCCCAGAAGGTGGAAATATCGGAACCATCCAGCAGGAACGCCTGTCCCTGAGGCCTTTGGCCGGCAATCGTATAGTTACTCTGCGTTCCGTAAAAAGAAGAACCTGATTGTGTTGATTGAATCCCGGGCTCAAGGAGCAATAGCGATGAGAAATTCCGGCCGTTGAGCGGAAGCTGGGTCATCTGGGTTGGTTCAACGAGGTTGGCAATGGCTGTGTCGGAAGTTTGTACTTGTGTCGCCGTACCTTCCACGGTAACGGTCTGCTGCGCCGTACCGACTGGCAGCGAAAAGTCCACGGTTTGGATGTTGCCAACGGTAAGGACGACCCCGGTATGAGTAACTTTCTGGAAGCCTCTGGCAACGGCTTGAACGTCATACGTACCGACCTGCAGCGTGAGGACGCTGTATCGGCCCTGAGCATCCGCGGTGGTAGTTCGCACGAGACCGGTGCCAGTATTGGTGACCTGGACGTCAGCGTTGGGCAAGACAGCGCCTGAAGCATCCGTTACCGTGCCCTGGATTGTCGCGGTATTCGCAACTTGAGCGGCTAGTCTTGTCGCGGTCAGAATCCCAATGAAGAGAAGAAGCAGCGCTGCGAACTTTAAATTGCGCGCCGAGGCCGAATGAGCGGAAACGGAAGAGGTAGGTTCCATATCGTCCCTCCAATTCCCCAAGAAGATTGCGACGGGGGACACACCTTCATCAGTGGCGGGATGGTAGATAATCACCGCTCGCGTGCCTTTCAGAAATCTGACCCACCTGAGCAGGATGGTGACAGGCGGATCCGAACCGAAAGGGACCGGACCAATGGGACATCCTCGGGGCGGTGGCGCCCCGATTGAAGCGGGGCTGATTTAGTCGGGAGGTAAGTGCGGGGTGGGCTCGTCTTTTTCGACTTTGCCGTCGCGGACGCGGATGACGCGGTGGGCGTGCTCGGCGATATCGGCTTCGTGGGTGACGAGGATAATGGTATTGCCGGCCTGGTGCAGGCGCGCGAACAGGGCCATGATTTCGGCGCCAGTGGCGGAATCGAGATTTCCGGTAGGTTCGTCGGCGAGCAAGATGGAAGGATTATTGACCAGGGCGCGAGCAACGGCTACACGCTGACGCTGTCCCCCGGAAAGCTCGTTGGGCTTATGCATCATGCGTTCGCCGAGGTCCACTTGCATGAGCGCTTTTTTCGCGCGGTCGAGGCGTTCCTCGGAAGGAGTACCGTTGTAAATCATGGGCAGCTCCACGTTGTGGAGCGCAGTGGCGCGGGCCAGCAGATTGAACGTCTGAAAGACGAAGCCGATTTCCTGATTGCGGATCGAGGCGAGCTCGTCATCGTCGAGCTGGCTCACCAGGCGGCCTGCAAGCCAGTAATTGCCGCGCGTGGGTGTATCGAGGCAGCCGATCAGATTCATTAACGTGGACTTGCCGGATCCGGAAGGACCCATGATAGCCACGTATTCGCCCTTGTGGATGGTGATGGACACACCGCGCAAGGCGTGCAAATGCTCCGTGCCCATCTCATAAGTTTTCCAGAGCTCGTCGGTTTGGATAACGATGGCGGCATCGACCAAGTCCTGGCGGAAACTCTGCGAACCGACTTCTTCGACGGCCATGGGCATAGGACTCCTGGAAGCGACCATTCTAGCTGGACGAAGTGTTGTCGGTCGAGGGAACGGAATTGTCGATCTTAACGGGCGCGCCTGGCTTAAGGGTACGAATGGCTTTGTAGCTGCCGGTGACGATCAAGTCGCCTTCATGCAAACCGCTGGTGATCTCGATATCGGTGACGCCGGTGATTCCCGTTTGCACGGGCACGAATTCGGCTTTGCCGTTGCGCAGAACGAATACGCCTTGAATATCGGACTTCACGCTGGACGCGCCTACGCTATTCGAAGCGGCTAGAGTGACATTGCCGCTGTTCCCGTTTTTCGCTTCGTCCAGCTCTTTCTGGGACCTCTCGGCGAGCGCCTGAATCGGCACGGTGAGGACGTTTTGTTTTTGCGCCGTCTGAATCTTAGCCGTGAGCGAGAGGCCGGGACGAAGCGATTTCGGGGGATTGTCCAGAGTGATCACAACTTTGAAATCGCGCGCCTCCTGGGTATTGGCGGTCGTTTCGGTCATGGAGGCTTCCCCCGAGGTGCGGAGGATGGCCAGCTCGCCGACTTCCGTCACATGGCCCTTGAAAATTTTGTCCGGGATTGCGTCGATGGAGACGTCAGCGGATTGACCGTTCTTGACGCTGATGATATCCGTTTCGTCCACCTTGACCTCGGCGGTTACGACGCTCATGTCGGAAATGGTCATGATGGAACTGCCGACGGTACCTTGAATACCTGGAACGACGTTTTCACCGACCCTAACGGCAATGTAACTGACGATGCCGTCGATTGGAGCCCGATAGGTGGTCTTACGGAGGACGTCCTGGGTACGGCGGAGAACCGCCTGATTTTGGTCGAGCGTGGCGCGGGCCTGCTCGCGTGAGGCGCGAGCTTGGTCCACCTGCGCCTGGCTCGAGGTAAAAGCGGCAAAGGCGCTGTCGTAGGCCGCCTTGTCCGAGTCATACTCCTGCTTGGCGATGAGTTGGCCGTGGTAAAGTTCCTGGCCGCGCTGCCAATCCAATTTAGCCTTGTCGAGGTCGGCCTGGCGTTGAGCGAGCGTGGCGACGGCAGAATCGTAACTGGCCGCGGTGGCTTTCAAAGCGGCCTCCGAGGCGTTGATGCTGTCTACCTGGGCTTGCACGTCGGCGCCGGGCTGAATGTCTTCGAGGTGCAGGAGAACGTCGCCCTTTTTGACGTAGTCGCCTTCTTTGACCACGATGTCCGTAATCTTGCCGATGCCCTCGCCGAGGACGTTGGTATAGTTTTTGGGCCGAATTTCACCGGAAGCGGTAACGAGGGATACGAGGTCCTCGCGCGCGGCTCGGCCCGTCTGAACCGCGGTGACACCCTGATTAGACTTATAGATGCTGTACCAGGCGATACCGCCGATCAGCACTACGACGCAGGCTGCAATCGTCGCTTTCTGCCAGGTCTTCATTACCTAACCTCTGGGCAAGGTTTTGACACACCTACTCGCCACTTGATAGATACGCCCGGGCGAGACATAATGTTTCGCGGCCAGCAGACGAGGCGCAAAAAGCGGCAAACTTAACCTAAATCTCCCGATTTCCCGATCGTCTAACCTATCTCACGTTCCCAGCGGAAGCGACCACAGGCCACCCTCAAGATCACAGGGCGCATCAACGGGATATCAGTATCATAATTCGGCTCGGCGTCGGGCGGAAGTGAATAGTTTGAGCTCGATTCTGGCGCGGGCGGGCGCGGGTAAACTTTAATTGACCTGTACATTAGTACAGGATAAGATTTCGCATCGGAAAAGGGGCAATTATGGGCCACTCTGCGAAGACGCTCCTCGGACTTTTTCTGGCCGCATGCGTCAGTGCCATACCAATCCAGCTCGCCAAAGCCGCGCAGGATAATCAGGATCAGCAACAGGACCAACAAACCGATCAGAACCAAGGCAAGTCCTCCAAAGCCAAGCAGAAGAGCCTGAAGGACCTCTACAAAGAGCTGAATTCCCAATATAAGAAATGGCTTAACGAGGACGTGGTTTACATCATCACGCCTGAAGAGCGGCGTTCCTTTTTGCAACTTCAGACGAACGAGGAACGAGAACAGTTTATCGAGGCCTTCTGGCAGCGCCGCAATCCCGACCCAGATTCACCAGAGAACACCTTCAAAGAGGAACACTACCGGCGGATTGCGTACGCGAATGAGCACTTTGCTTCGGGAATACCGGGGTGGAAAACGGACCGGGGCAAGATCTACATCATGTGGGGACCGCCTGATGAAATCGATTCGCACCCGACCGGGGGCACGTGGGACCGTCCCATGGATCAGGGAGGCGGTTCGACAACAACGTATCCCTATGAAGATTGGCGCTACCGGTATCTGGAAGGCAACGGCGAAAACGTGGAGTTGGAGTTCGTCGATCCGACGTCCACGGGCGAGTATCACCTTACGATGGATCCTAGCGAGAAGGATGCTCTGTTGCACGTACCAGGAGCTGGCCTCACCCTCGCGGAATCTATGGGGTTGGCGGATAAATCTTCGCGCTTCAGCAACACGGACGGTACCAACATGGCGGAGGGGCAGTTCGGCGGAGCCGGGCTGAACGAGAATGACGAGGAATTTACTCGTCTGGAAAACTACGCGAACATCATGAAGCCGCCGCCGGTGAAATTTAAGGACCTGGAGGCAGTGGTTACGAATCGGTTGGTGCGCGACCAAGTGAAGTTCGATTACCGGTATGACTTCGTCCGCATCACGTCTGATACGGTGCTGGTACCGATCACGGTGCAGATTCCGGTTCGACAATTGAGCTTTCAGGAAAAAGAGGGAGTGGATTCTGCCACCATGGATCTGTTCGCGCGGGTAACCAGCCTGAGCGGGCGGGTGGTGCAGACATTCGAGGATACGCTGCGGGCCGACTTCCCCGTGGACCAACTGCAGAAGTCGCTCAGCACGTCCAGAATCTACCAGAAGGCCGTGCCGCTCAGCCCGGGTCTCTACCGGCTGGACATCGTGATAAAAGACGTGAACAGCGGCAATGTGGGAGTGGTGAACACGAGGCTGCCGGTTCCACGCTTCCAGGACGATCAGCTTTCCGCCAGCTCGCTGATTTTGGCGGATGATATTCAACGGGTATCAAGCAAGGACATTGGGCTTGGCCAGTTCGTGCTCGGCGATGTGAAGGTACGGCCGCGGATGGACGGAGCGTTTACACAGAGCGACAGCATGGGCGTGTACCTACAGGTGTACAACTTGAAGGTGGATGACAAAACCCATAAGCCGGATACATCCGTTGAATTCCGCGTGATGCAAGGAAAGGGAACCGCGCCGGTTCTGAAGTTCGACGTGCCGGCGGACAAACTTCCCCAGCACGGCGAAGAAATGACGCTGGAGAACTTGATTACTTTGGGGTCGCTGGCTCCCGGGAAATATCATCTTGAGGTCGCGGTAACCGACAATCTGGCCAAGCAAACGATCACGCCGGAAGCGGATTTCACTGTAAAGGCCCCGCCCCCGGCAGTCACCGCACAGGGGAGGTGAACCATTTGACTCTCCGAGCGATCTGCATTCTCAGCCTCGGATGGTTCGTGTGTGCATGTGCCTCGCCTCTGGCGGCAACACCCAATACCGGCGCGATTTCCGGAGTGGTGGTGGATGGCACCGGCACACCGCAAATGGGCGCCGCGGTTTTGATCTCCTCGGAAAAAATAGCAGCGAGTAGGCCCCTGCGTCTTCTCACCAACGATCTGGGGCACTTTTCCAGCGCGTCCCTTCCGACGGGAATGTATACGATCCATGTAACCCTGGCGGGATTTCTGCCGGCGGTGGAGCAGCACGTTCGAGTAAGCGAAGACCAGGCCACACTTCTGGAAATCGTGGTCGATTCGGTATTTTCGTCTTTCGAAAAACTGCGACGCCAGCCGGATCAGACTGTTTCCTCCGACGATTGGACGTGGGTGCTGCGAAGCTCGGCGGCTACCCGTCCCGTGCTTCGCTGGCAGGACGACGGCACGGCAACGGTGGCTGCGTCGGCCGGGCCAGAAGACGCGCCGAGTGACGAACCCCTACGGGGACGGGTTGAATTGACTTCGGGTGCGGATCGCGCCGGCTCCATTGCAAATCTGGCGAACGCACCGGCAACGGCAGTTGTCTACGACCTTGGAGTGGGGGAGCAAGGCCATCTTGTGGTGGCTGGGCAGTTCAGCTATGACGGCGCCGACAACTCCAGCGGCTTCGCCGGCGAATGGCTGCCGGATGGCCAGGCGGGCGCGGGACCGCTAACGACATTTTTGGTCCGCGAATCGCGCATTGGCCCGAACGGTTCCGTGTTTCGTGGACTGCGATTAACTCAGGACAATCAGTTGGCGATTGGGGATCGCGTCAGCGTCCGATATGGCGCGAAGTTTATAATCGCGGGCTTCAATGGAACGACAGCAGCCGTGCGTCCCCATGGCGAAGTAGCGGTTCAAATCGCCAAGACATGGCGGGCATCGATTATTCTGGCCACCGATCCTTGGGCGGACCCTGTTTCAGGCGATGGGGCTATGGAATCCACTCTCGACACGCTCGATGCGTTTCCCAACCTGATGCTACACGACGGTCGGCCCGTGCTGGAAAACGGTGACCATCAGGAAATTGCGATGGAGCACTCACTGGGCAAGAGAGCGGACATCACGGCATCATTCTTTCACGACCGTTCCACGCATACAGCAGTAATTGGACGCGGCGCCGTCTCCAACCCCGACTTCTTGCAGGCGTATCTATCCGAATCGTTTGCTTATGACGGCGGTTCGACCGGTTCGATGGGCGGCCGCGTGGTATATCGCGAGAATCTACCCAAGAATCTGAAGACCACTTTCGTGTATTCCTACGCGGGGGCTTTGGCACCCAATCAGGGTCCCGATACTTTGGCGTTGCGCGATGAATTGGCAACGCGCTACCGCCAGAGCCTGGCCGCAGGGATATCGGGAAAATCGCGCCATCTTGGAACTCAGTTTTCCGCCAGCTATAAATGGCTGGATGGTCGAGCAGTCTCTCAACAGGATCCCTATGGTGAGTCGCTCTACCACGTGGATCCGTACTTAAGCCTTGAGGTCCGGCAGCCGCTGCCCGGCGTCTTCCCTGGACACATGCAGGTGGAAGCGAACGTCGGGAACTTGCTCGAACAAGGGTATGTTCCGGTGGCCACACGCGACGGGTATGTGGTTTTGATTCCGTCATATCGGTACTTCCGCGGTGGCTTGAGCGTCCAGTTCTAGCCAAGAGTCCTACCAAAATAGGAAGTCCGCTTCCATAAAGTGTATTGACCAAACACTGTTCCTTCCGCTCGCCCCTAAGATCAAGTTTCAAAGCTAGTTGCCGAAGCAACCACCTATGATTGGCTGGAATCCGACGTGCTAGCGTACAATGCAAGGGGCTTGGGTGGAGTAGTATGAACGAACATCTACGGACACGCCTTGGAGCGGTTGTGCTGGCGGTGCTCACGCTGGCGGCGGTAGTTTTTGCCGTCCTGAACTACCAGCAGCGTTCGCGATTTATCCAACCCGACGATGGCGTTACCTGGATGGATTCCGCACAAGGTGTAGTGGCGTGGCATGTGGTGCCAGACTCGCCTGCGGATCGGGCTGGAATCCAACAGGGCGACTATGTGGAAAGTGTTCGCGGAGTGCGAATCCGCCGTGCGACGGACGTCACGCGGCTGCTCTGGCGAGCCGGCCCGTGGATGGAGGTAAAGTACGGAATTCACCGCGACGGCCAGAGCTTCGAGGTACCGCTGGTTACCGCTCCGCAGGAGAACCCCTCATCTCTTGAAGACTACTTGCGGATTACAGCGCTGCTTTATCTTTTCATCGGATTGTTTATTTTCGTGCGGCGATGGAACGCGCCTCGGGCTGTTCACTTCTATGTTTTCTGCCTGGTTTCGTTTGTATTTTATAGTTTCCACTACACCGGAAAACTGAACTCTTTCGACTGGACGATTTATTGGGGCAACGTGGTTGCGCTTCTGCTGCAGCCGGCCTTGCTGGTTCATTTCGCGCTCGTGTTTCCGGAACGCCGGGGCGCCGTGTGGCCG
>Ga0209579_10002943_pt1 | contig 12677 bp, 13 predicted proteins | sample Coa_R1_2_FD_187152 | JGI IMG/M metagenome (GOLD analysis project Ga0209579, IMG submission 187152) | Surface soil microbial communities from Centralia Pennsylvania, which are recovering from an underground coalmine fire - Coalmine... | ecosystem: Environmental > Terrestrial > Soil >... | reverse complement strand
CGCGCTGACGGGATCCACCTGTCGTACGACCGGATGGAAAGTCTTCTCGCCCCGTACGGCAATCCCAAGGCATCGGAAGTCGCTCGAAGTCTCGACCAGAAAGTCGAGGCCCTATTGCGAAAGGCGGCGGAGTGAACGATCGACTGAGCATCAACCCACTGGGAAGAAGAAGGATTTGACCATGCCAACGGGCATTGATCGCTGCTTACAACCGCTGGTCAAGGTTGGATGGATGTCGCTGCTCCTCTTGGGCTGCAACGCCGGCCCGAATTATGCCCCCCCCACGCCCAAGCCCGGCGACTCGTTTGAGCAGGGAGGGCCCACTTTCAATGCTCAGCAAGAGCCCGCCTCGCAGTGGTGGCTCACGCTCCAAGATCCCGTCCTGAACGACCTCGTGGGGGAGGCGTTGCGGGCAAACTACGACCTCAAGATCGCCCTCGCCAATCTCCAGGAAGCGAGCTACCTGCTGCTTGAGGAGCGGTTCAATCAGTTCCCCATCGTCACGTTCGCAGGAGGGTACCAGCGTCAGAGGGTCAGCCGGTACGACCAGGTGGCCCCGAGACGCGACCGCAGTTACTACACGTCGGGACTGGACGCGACATGGGAACTGGACGTGTTCGGAGGCGTTCGGCGGGCCGTCGAGTCGCGCGAAGCGGACCTCGGGGCCGCGGAAGCCACCGTTCGCGACGCGAGAGTCAGTGTGATCGCGGAAGTCGCCCGGAGCTACGTCGAGCTCCGGGGCTCCCAGGCGAGCTATGCCATCGCCGAAAGCAACGCCAAGAACCAGTTGGATACTTACGACCTGACGGTTCGCCTCCTGGGCGGCGGCCGGGGAACGGAGCTCGATACCTCCCGCGCGAAATCACAATTTGAAACGACAAGTGCGAGTGTCCCGGCCTACCGAACGAACATCCGCCAGGCCATCTACCGCCTCTCCGTCCTAACGGGCAGGCGGCCCGGTGAATTGGTGGCGGTGCTCGAAAAGCCGGAGAAACCCGCACTCCTTCCGGACGTGGTAGCGATTGGCGACCCGTTAGGGCTCATCCGCCGCCGGCCCGACATTCGTGCAGCGGAGCGCCGACTCGCTTCGGCGACGGCGCTGATCGGCGTTCAAACCGCGGATTTTTATCCCCACCTCGTTTTTACGGGCACCGCCGGAGTCGCCGCGACGACTCCGGCCAACCTAGGTCGCAGGGCGGACTTCTTCTCGTTCGGCCCACAACTTCTCTGGGCCGCATTCGACCTGGGGCGCGTTCGGGCACGGGTCCGGGCCGCCGGGAGTGCCGCGGAAGCCGAAGCGTTCACCTTCCACCGCACCGTCCTCTACGCTCTTGAGGAGATCGAGGATGCTCTCACGGCCTATAGCGACGAGCGAGACCGAATGAAGCACCTCGCGGCCGCTGCCCTTTCGGCAAGGAAGGCGAGCGATCTCGCCCGCCAGCGGTACGAGGGCGGGGGCATCGGTGATTTCCTGTCGGTTCTCGACGCCGAGCGCCAAACGCTCGAAGCCGAGCAGGCCGCCTCCGACAGCCGGACAAAGGCGACCACCGCGCTCGTTGCCATCTACAAGGCTCTCGGCGCGGGTTCCGACGCGCCGCTTCCGGAGCCTTCGAGGCCTGAATGATTGTTCAGGCAGTGCGTGAGACCATGAACCGGCTTCAGAACTAGCTGCTTCGAGGTGATGCAATGGCTGTTACTGCTGTCGAACTGGTGAAGCACTACTACGGTTCCCTTGCGCCTGGTCGGAGACATGATCTGGCCAGTATTCTGGATCCCGGGTTCGTCCTTGAGCTCCAGGAAGGCTTTCCTGGCGCCCGGCCTGAATACAAGGGCTTGAAGTCATATTTCGAAGATTTCCTCGAACTGATCTACGGCTCGATAGTCTTCGAATTCCTCCCTGGAGAATTCCTTGAGTGCGGCACGCGCGTGGTGACGACGGGCCGCATGAAAGGGCAAGCCATACCCTCGTCCGTTGCTTTCGACATCCCCTTCGTTCACATCTGGACGTGGAATGGGAGAACCCTCTCTCATGCGCAGTTTTTCTCCGACACGGCGCTCCTGCGGGACGCGATTGACGGACGTCCCATTTCTTTGAGGTCGACCAAATGACCTCCTCAACACAGGTTCTCATGGCCATGAAGGGAACATCGGCGGCGATTCGAGAACGCATCGTCGACAAAGTGTATACGATGCGGGGGTGAAGAAAGATGGAGCCGAGAAAGGGATTTGAACCCTCAACCCCCGCTTTACGAAGGCGAAGAAAGCCTCTTGCGGACGTGGACGTTGTCGAACGCAAAACCACTCACAATCGCCACTGGCACCTCATAAACTGCATTTGCACCTTTCGGATCCGAACCCGGTAGAACGCTGGAGAACCGGCCAAGACGGCGGGAAAACTAGTACACCCACTAGTACAAATATGAGGGGTGCCTTCGGGAACAACTCCCGATCATGATGTCGGTCGAGAAGTAGGATGCGCCAGGCGGGTTCGAATCTCCTCCTTGCATGGCAGCGCCGGAATACGTATGATTTTAAATAGAAATACGTATTCGGAGCGAACTTATGCGGATGACGAAATTGACACTGAGCGCAGACAAGGAGTTGATTGAGGAGGCCAAACAATTGGCGGCCCAGGAGGGCACTTCCCTTTCTTCCATGTTCGCACGCTTCCTTCGCGCTGTTCTCATGGGTCGGAAGAAGAAGGGAACGCCAGGACCCATCACTGCCAAGGCCAGAGGGCTTGTGAAGCTTCCCGCGCATAAGAGTGATCGAGAACTTCTGGAAGACGCCCTTGCTGAGAAACACGGACTGAAACGTTGAAGGTCTTCGTCGACACGAACGTCCTCTTGGACGTCCTGGCCCAGCGCAAACCCTTTCATTCCGAGGCGGAGCGTGTCTGGTCCCTGGCGGAGTCCGGCCGGATCGATGGGTACGTGTCGGCCATCAGCTTCAACAACTGCTACTACATCATTCACAAGTACGCGGGACGCCGGAGTGCGGAGAAGTCGATCCGCCTGCTGCGCGACATATTTTCGCCCGTCGATCTGACCGCCCAGGTCCTTGGCCAGGCGATCGACGCAGGCTTTTCGGACTTCGAAGACGCCATTCAATTCCATTCCGCCGTACACGCCCGGGTCGCTTGCATCATCACACGGAGTCAAGACCATTTCCCTCGAACTCCGATATCCATTCTCTCTCCCGCCGAATTCCTGGCTGCTTACTCGTTCGAATAGGGTGAACCTGGCGGGGCTAATTGGCGATTAGCGGTAGGAAATCCCTTTGCAGTGAGCGCATTCTTTGACTGGAGTATCGACAACAAGGGAAACTTCACTGGGGTCTCGACAATTGGACTTGGGGACATGTACGATAAGAACCAATCGGATGAATAGGGCCTTTGGTCGGACGCATTCGATACCCCACGATGCCCCAATCGGCTGAGCAGAAGGTAGGGTGGGAATGTTCTTCTTGCTGCTCCTAACACCTCTATGACCTGAGGAATGCGGGCTATCAGGTGATTCCTGGCGGGTTTGAGCCTTGGAAAGAAGCGTTGAAGAACGCGATCCAGAAGGAGGCCTGGATTGTGGAGCCGTTGTGGGAGCCCTATTACTTCAACCGGGCTTATTCGTTGAGGCCGCTCAAAGATCCGAAGAATCTGTTCCAAGGCAGGAATCGTGTCATTCTTGCCGCGCATAATGGAGTTCGGGAGAAGCTCCCGAAAAAGACGATCGATGCGCTAAATCGGATGCGAGTTCGAGTGGAAGACATTACCGACATGGACTTCGATGTCAACGTGAATGCGGTGACGCCTGAAGTTTCTGCCAGGAATTGGATTGATAAACACCCCGATCAATTCAAGGAGTGGCTTGGCAATTGACTCTCGGTCGCTCGGAACGTCTCGGGGTCTCTCGCAGAACACTACAGAACACAGCAAAACGGCTGGAAAACTAGTACACCCCCTAGTACGAGCTCCAAGTCGAGTTTGACTCCAGTAGGGATAGAGGCCGACGGAAGAGGATCCCGCAAGTGGTCCACCACTCAAAGACGAAACTCTTGCAGTCTTTGGCCATTGCCGACGTGGAGTGCGATGGATTACCGCGGTGCTCTGCCCGCAAGCTGATGAAGCTAAGCTACGGTCTCGAATCTGGCGACCGGCACCTTGATGGTGCGCTTGCCCGGGCGCTTGGATCGGGCGATTTCTTCCATCTGCTGCATCACGGCCTGCGCATCGCAGCGTTTGCCGCAGGGGTTTCAGACCAGCGCGGGCACGTTCTCGATAACGACGAGTTGGCCGTTCCAACGCCAGTCAACGGTGACCACGCGGGGTGCCAGCGTGCCGTCGCAGAATTCGCAGGGCGGCGTCTTTCGTCCCATGCCATGCTCGGAATACGCGATGCTCCGCGTGGAGCAGCCGCCTGGCGAGTGATCCTGGCAGGGGTCGTTCTGGTAATTCCTGTGCCTTCGTCGTCCCTGTTCCGGATGGGTTACGAAAGGGGGTTCGACCAGCGCAGTCCAGGAAACCGTCTAAAATCCCCGTCGCATGAGCACAGTTCGGCACCGTGCTCGACTGCGATCGCCGCGAGGTGCGCATCGGAGGTCAAGTTGCCTCCTGTCCCCAGAGGCCGAAGGAGGGTGAGGAGCAGGGCGAGGTGATCATCCCCTGGCTCGAGGACTTCGGCGCAGGGCTGCGCGAGCCATGATTCGACTAGGGCGAAAGCCTCTTCGAGGCCGAGGGGTTTCGGAAACACCGTCGAGCGCGTACTTAACCGTAGAAAGGCGAGAAGAACCGTCCACACAAAACCCACGGGCTCTGCTCTTGAGAGCGTCTCCTCAAGCCAGGTTTTTGCCTTGGCGTGCTGCGGAGCATCCTCATTTACCGCATACAGGAGAAGGTTGGCGTCGACAACCTTCACTTGCGAATGCTCAGCTTTCTGACGATCTCCTCGTCCTCGAGCGCGGCCGCCAAGGCGAGCGCTTTATTGAGCGGGACTTCCGGCTGGAATCCCATACGAAAGGTCTTAAGGTGGTAAGGATGCGGCGCTCGGGGACGTGAGTTCACGAGTCCCTCGCGGAGTGCCTGATTGAGGGCCGCCTTGAATGAAAGCCCCTTTTCCTTCATGAGCCTTCTGAGGAGGGCCTCCACGTCCGGGTCGAGCGTCACCGTGGTTCTCATTAAAGCATCATAGCATCACCTCTGATGATGTCAAGACATCAAGTCTCCCGTACGGCAAGAATACTCGTCCGCGCGTCACCTGGCGAACCATTGAGATGGCCAAACGCCTAGAAAACTAGGCCACTGACTAGGCCAGGTTTCCTTGCAGCAACTTAACGTTGAGAATTCTCAAGTGTTTGGGGCGATCCTGCAGTGACAATCGCTGCGCCGAAAATTGCCGCCGGGCTGTCTGTCCTTCCCGGCACATAGGTGACAAATCATTCCGGACACATAGGTAACACTTTTTTTCGAGAGTGGCATGGAGGTGGAGGTTCACCAAGAACAACGGCATCACCGAGGGCTTTCACACCAAGATGGAAATGATTTCGAGACGTGCGTACGGCTTCAAGAACTTTGAAAACTACCGGCTGAGAGTTAGAGTCCTATGTGGCTAAGTACGGTGCCTTGCCCCCGTTCTGGGTGAAGAGCCCCGCCGGATATTGGAGCCGAGAAAGGGATTTGAACCCTCAACCCCCGCTTTACGAAAGCGGAGTCAAGCTCCCATACATCGGAACTTTGCCGAACTTAAAAGCACGTAGAAGTGGCACTAAGACCCCGTAAACCGCATTTACGTCATTTCGGATCCGAACTATCCAGAACGCAATGGAACCATGCAAAACGGCTGGAAAACTAGTACACCCACTAGTACGAGCTCGAGGGCGATATCGCCGGTCGCCTTGGCCGCGATCTGGAAGGGGTTACCCTGAAGTCGGCGGGAGGCTTCTCTACGTCGGGAACGGCGGGCGAGGGTGGAAGAGAGTCACTCGGAGGACTCGCACAAAGGTGCTCATGGTGTGGGTCCGTGATGCGGCGAGCGTCGCCCGGGGCCGGCTTCTCATGGGGAGAGTCGGGGCATGAAGTTCGGCCAGCTTGTCGCTGCCGCTCATGGTCACAGGCCACCCTCTTTGCTTCCCACTCGTCGCATTCGTACTCAAGCGGCCGCCTACCCACCTGAACGATTACGACAAATGTAACAACCGGGTCGCCCAGATGACACTGTTAGCGTGAGGTTCCCTGAACATCAGCAAGCGCAAATCGGCCGAAGGCTGTGCGAACTTCCGTACGGTCGAGGATTGGGAATACAACTCAAGATAAGGGACAAGGCTTCGCCCGTGACGGGTGTGGACTATCTTCGTCGCAGATGGGCCGAGCCGAAAGGCGGAACACAAAACGCTTGCGTTCGCAGGGGCTCCCCCGACGTGGAGCCCAGATCTAGGCCGGGGTGCCCCGCTGGAACGGGCGTTTTCCCGATCCGAGCCTTCGCGGTAAGATTTATGATCGAGGTCGAGCGGCTCACGAAAACGTTCACGATCCACCAGAAGGAGCCCGGCCTCAAGGCATCGATCCGGTCGCTCTTCGTCCGGGAGAAGGTCTCGAAGACGGCGGTGAAGGAGGTCTCTTTCGAGGTCGGCGAAGGCGAGATCGTCGGCGTCGTGGGCGCGAACGGCGCGGGCAAAACGACGCTCGTCAAGATGCTGGCGGGCATCATCCATCCGACCTCCGGCGACGCGCGCGTTTTGGGCTTCCGGCCCTGGGAGCGTCCCCGCGCCTTTACGAGGCAGATCGCGCTCCTCATGGGGCAGAAGGCGCAACTCTGGTGGGACCTGCCCGCTGCCGACAGCTTCCTGCTCCTGCGCGAGATCTATCAGATCCCGGAGGACAAGTTCCGGTCGTCGCTCGACTATCTCGTCTCCGTGCTCGGCGCGAAGGACCAGCTCACCACGCAGGTGCGGCGTCTGTCGCTCGGCGAGCGGATGAAGATGGAGCTGATTGCCGCTCTGCTCCACTCGCCGCGCGTGGTCTACCTGGACGAGCCGACGCTCGGCCTCGACCTCACCGCGCAGCGCGCGATCCGCGACTTCCTCCTTTGCTACCGCGAGGAGCACCGCCCGGCGATGATCCTCACCAGCCACTACATGGAGGACATCGAGCGGCTTTGCAAGCGCCTCCTGATCGTCCGCGAAGGGGAGCTCGTCTTCGACGGGCCGCTCGAGAAGGTCGTGCAGACCTACGCCGACCACAAGGTCGTCACCGCCCATCTTCACAAGCGACCCGAGCCGGTGCGGGAGACGCCGGAGCTGCGGGCCATGGGACAGGTCGACGCCTGCGACGACGTGCTGATCAAGCTCCGCGTGCCGCGACCGCGCGTCGCTGAAGTCGCGGCCGAGCTGCTCCGGCGCTATCCCGTGGCCGACCTGGCGATCGAGGAAGTCGACGTCGGCACGATCATCGAGCGCATCATCGGGGCCCCCAAGGAGGCGGACACCGCGCAGGTGCGGCCATGAGGCTTTTCTGGAGCATCGCCGGCGTCGAAGCGCGCAAACGGATGAGCTACCGCGCTGATTTCTGGCTCAGTTCCTTCGTCGCGTTCGGGACTGAACTCGGCGTCGCCTATTTCATCGTGCTCGCGATGGTCCCGGTCGCCGGTCGCCTGGGCGGCTTCTCGCGCGACGGCATGCTGCTCTATTACGTCGCAATCATCCTGACCGCCCGGATCGTCTGGTCCCTGGACCTGGATAGGGAGATCTCCGACGACATCTACCAGGGCGCGCTTAGCCGCTATCTGCTCTACCCAGTCTCGTACGGCGTGCTCAAGTACGCGGCGCAGATCGGCGCGCTCGCCCCGGCGATCGTGCAGGTCATCCTGTTCAGCGCGTGTGTGCCCTTCGTGCTGGGGCTGCCCGAAGGGATTCGGATCACCCCCGCGACGGCGGCGATGGCCCTGGGCGCGGTGGCGGTCGCCAATGCGCTCCATTTTCTGGTCACCTACCCGATCCGGCTCGTCGCCTTCTGGGCGGACAACTGCTGGAGCCTGCTGTGGGCCCACCGGCTCGTCGCGACGCTCTTCGGCGGCCTCCTGCTGCCGCTCGCGATGTTCCCGTCGTGGTCGCAGCCGCTGCTGAACGCGCTCCCCTTCCGCTACATGTTCGCCTTCCCGGTGGACGCGCTCCTCGGCCGCGTCACGCCGGTTGAATATGCGACCGGCATGGCGATCGCGCTGGGCTGGTGCGGCGTGGCGGCGGTCCTGAGCGCCGGTGTCTGGCGCCGCGGGACGCTGCAGTACACGGGGGTGGGGATGTGATCCGCTACCTCCGCCTCTACGGGTATTTCCTGCGCTTCTCGTTCAGCCGCGCGATGGAGTTCCGCTTCGACTTCTTCTTCCGCATTTTCATGGACACGCTGTGGTACGGCCATCACCTGGCCTTCTTCTGGATTCTCTACCGCCATACGCCGCTGCTCGGGGGCTGGACGATGGACCAGATGTTCATCTTCGCCGGCGGCGTTTTCCTCGCCGACGCGATCCAGATGACCGTCTTGTCGAACAACTTGGCGATGCTGCCGAACTACATCAACAAGGGCGACCTCGACTATTATCTCGTGCGGCCGGTGTCGTCGCTCTTCTTCCTCAGCCTCCGCGACTTCGCGGCCGACTCCTTCGTCAACTTCCTGATGGCGATCGCGCTTCTCTCGTGGTCGCTGGTGCGCTATCCCGCACCGCTCGGAGCCGGGGCGATCGCCGTCTACGTGGTGCTCCTGCTCCTGGGCTGCGTCCTTCACTATGCGCTGAAGATGATCTTTACCATCCCTGTCTTCTGGCTGCACACATCGTTCGGATTGCGCGAGATCTTCTGGTCGCTCGACCGATATACGACCCGCCCGCACGGGATCTTCACCGGCTGGGTCCGCCGGATGCTCGTGTCGGTGCTTCCGTTCTCGCTCATCGTGAGCTTCCCTACAGCGGCCCTTTTCCAGGGGCTTTCGTGGAGGCTGCTTGGCCACCTGGTCGGCGTTACAGGGGCAGCATATCTTGGAATGCTCTGGCTCTGGTCGCGAGGACTTCGGGCTTATGCCTCGGCCTCCTCGTAGACCGTCCCAGCAGAGGAGGCGCGGCTTCTTGTCACACGCCGAGGCTGCCTGGTCGAGGCTAAGTGTTTGCCAAATTCCGAGGCCGGGAGACCATCAGATCAATGCTAAGTTTAGTCGCTTGAGCGAGCCCCGTTGACGCAATCAATGGCTTCGACAAGCTGGTATTTCCGGGCTCGTGCCGGACGGAGAGCTCGACATCGACAATACCGCCGAGAGAGCGCGACGTTTTCGAGCGATCGGCTGAATAAATTGGCTCTTTGTGCGAAACCACCTACGCTTCCGACGAACCCGGTTCGGAGACCCCCGGGATTGATCCCTCCATTGATGATCCTTTCCGCAGAGGGATGCCTACCCGGGATGGCCGCCGCCGAACGCGGGCTTGACGGACACTTTGCGTATTTCCGTACGGTCGAGGATTGGGAATACAACTGATGATAGAAGACTTTGGAGCTCACCGTGCCAGTTAGGGGCATTGGGGTCCTTGCCAGCTAACGGAACCCAGTCCAAGAAAGAAGTTCTGCGCCTGGGTCACAAGGAGTTACGAGAGCCATACCGTTCTCGTGAAATATGGCCGTGCCGAGAGGAAGCCTCCTGAAAGGCTTGCACAGCAAGGGCTTGGACTTTCCTTGGACTGAGTTCTGTTAGCAAGGACGCTTATACGGAGGACTAGTTCGAAAGGAATGGCGGTGAAACACTCCTCAAGAAAACGGGGGGTACTGATCTTCGTTCTGGCAGGGATTGCCCTCATCGGAGGAATCATTATCCTGAGCTCTCGGCCGCAGCCGGGTGCAACCGAGCCACCTTCAGCATCGAAGCCTCAGATGCCCGGGGCCGGGAAAACACCCTCCATGCCCCTACCGCAGTCGTTGGTGCTCTCCCTCGAGATTCCCACACGTTCTCGGGCTCAAATGGTCGCTGCGACTCGTAAACGGATTTACGAAACGCGAGCGCGATGGACGATGGGTTGGGCAAGGCATGGCTTTAGTGCTCCGCTCCCGAAGCATCAAGAATTCTGGTCTCTGATCGAGGCGCTGAAGAAGGACTTAGGCCCAGAGGCGCCGGCCGTGCTCTCGGATCTGATCGACGAAGCCGTCGCGCCACGCACGAAGGAGCTTTATGCGGCTCTCCTGGCGGGACTCAAAGATCCCTCTGCGTTGGCCCGCTTGGCAGCGCTTGCTTCGGCGACCGGGAACTCGGGCGATACGCGGGGGTTGGCGCTCTACGGTTTGGGTCTTCTTGGAAGCGAGACTGCCTGGACGGCTGCTCAAGGAATCTGGGAGAAAGAAACCTCCACAAATCGGTACTCCCTGTACTCGGGGATGGCACTGTTCGGGGAGCGGGCATTTCCACTCTTTCTCAAGGAGGCTGAAAGCGCCCCGAAGGGTCAAGAGGGGTATGCAATGTCCTGGATGGAGCCCTCAGGAGTGAGGGATCGCCTCTGGGAGATCCTGGAATCGACCAAAGAAGATGACCTCCGAAGTGCAGCTATGGGTGTGTTGCTCCGAGAGCCAGACGCAGCGACGGTTTCAAGGCTTTTTGACCTATTCAAGAACCCTGACCAGCTTAAGTACACGAGCCATCTGCAGATTCTGTTCGCCCGAGGCTATTCGATGGAAGCGGATCCGGGTCTCCTGGAGCGGGTCCTTTCTAATTGGGAATCGCTGACGCCGGATCTGAAGTGGGCGCTCTGGTGCGATCCGGCCGTTCGCCGCGCTAGACCGGGCGCGATCGATGCCCTTTCACCCCCGGACGACTTTAACCTTAGCTACCTGTATTCCCTTGCCAACGACCCGGCCCGGCAGGGACAACTGATAGACTATGCCCGTTCCCATGGCAGCTCGGGCGTCAGCTTGCTCATTTTATCTAATGCCTATAGGCAAAACGGGTTTACAGGTCCGTCCCTGGCGGCTTTCGCCCGAGCGGAGGCTTTGCGACCTCCTGGGGAAGAGAGCGGATGCCAGGATCTCGCTTGGAAGGTTCTCTCCGATGGCCCTTCGGAAGCACTGAGCGAGGCGCTCGCGGATGCGTCAAAGCTGTACGATCACCTGCCTCGGGAAACGGACCGCATTAACCTGGTCGAAAACCTGGCATCTATGGGTCCCAAAGCGGCGCCCGTAGCCGTTGAGCTTTTGCGTCGAGAGACGGACCCGATCGTCCGGCTGGAGCTGATGGTCACGGCACTTTCGACCCCGGGAAGGGAGGCCGAGATCCGCACGCTCGCTGCCGCCGATGTAGATCAAATCCTTTCCGGTGTGACGGACACCGGAATGCGCTATGTGGCGGCCCTTGGGGGAATAAGCTGTGGCCTCGACCGGTATGCCGATCTCGTTCGACAGGTGTTCAGCGCGTACGGGACTCCGGCGGACATTCCGAAAATCCAGGAGTACTTCTCTGCACTCCTGATCCCCGATACGCTCCGTTCAGGAAAGGACGCGATCAACGATGTTAACTGCCGCGACAGGCTAAAAGCTGGAATCCTGGAGAGCATCGACGCGATTCGAGCCCGGAATTAGATTCCACTTGAAACGAAGAATGGTCGCATCGTCGATAAGACGATCCGAAATCGCGACGGCCTGAGCGGGCGGCGCCAGGAAACCGGCTCGTCGTGCGAAACTCCCCACACGTCCGCCGAACCTGGTTCGGAGACCTCCAGGACTGATCTCTCTATTGACGTTCTTACCGGCAGTGTGATGCCTACCCGGGATGGCCGTCGCCGAACGCGAGCTTGACGAATACTGTGGGAATTACCGTACGGTCGAGGGTTGGGAATACAATTCATGATAGAAGACTTTTGAGCTCACCGCGCAAGTTAGGGGCATTCTCAGAACATGGACGAACAGGAAGCAATCCTTGAGGTCCTCGCGGGCCGAACTTCGGCGTTCGGGCTTCTCGTTCGCAAATATCATCGCCCACTTTACTACTTCGTGGTCGGCAAAGTGACCGAGGACGCGGAAGCGGAGGATATTGTCCAGAAAACGTTTGTGACCGCCTACCAGCGGCTGCGTGAGTTTGACCGGACAAAATCCCTGGTCTTCTGGCTTCGGGGGATTGCGCTCAACCATTGCAGAAACGAATGGAAGAGGGTGGAGCGACAGGGTCAGCTGGAAAACCGCGTTCTGGAGGTCAAACGCGCGCAGCTTGAACTGGGATCGCTGGAGGAGTCCGCAACCCAGGAAACGGGCAGGATCGAAGCCCTCCGCAAATGCATCGAAGCCTTGGGCCCGAGCGATCAGAACGTCGTCCGTCTCCGATTTGTCGAGGAGCTTCCGCTGAAAGCGATCGGGGCCGCCCTGAACAAGACGGCCGAAGCCGCACGCCTGCTGCTTTTCCGGATTCGGATTCGGCTGCTCGGATGCGTGAAAAAGCGTCTGGCGCTGGAGGAGGTTTCGTCATGAGCCAGCCTCTGCCTCCCCGGTTCGAGGATCTCCTGTCCCGCTACCTGGATTCGACCCTCACCGAGGCGGAGCAGGCCGAGCTCGCGGAACTTCTCAAGGACGCTCTGCTGGAGAAAACGTTCCTGGAGGCGACGCGGCTGGGACGCGAAATTGCCGGCGTCCTGTCGAAGCCGATTTCGGATGACGAAATGACGGCGCTCGTGGAT
>Ga0209579_10002942_pt1 | contig 12687 bp, 11 predicted proteins | sample Coa_R1_2_FD_187152 | JGI IMG/M metagenome (GOLD analysis project Ga0209579, IMG submission 187152) | Surface soil microbial communities from Centralia Pennsylvania, which are recovering from an underground coalmine fire - Coalmine... | ecosystem: Environmental > Terrestrial > Soil >... | reverse complement strand
GCTGGAAAACGTTTTACGCGAGTCTATTCGGGGCCTGTTTCACCTATGCAGCTAGTTCTCACATCGCGAATTGGGCGATCGGGCGGGGGGTTTATTACAGCGGAAGCCTCTTCGACATTCCGCTCGCAATCTCGATGGCGTGGCTTACCGTAATCGGTTTGTGGACTCCCGAGCGCGAGCCAGAGGCCGCCGCGCGCTCGACTTCGACCTCTCACGGAGTCTGGCTGGCGCGACTTGGAATGATTGCCGCTTTTAGCCTTCCAGTGTTCGGCGCCTGGGCGCTTATCGATTGGAGCCTTCCTCCAGCCATACGCTGGTTTCGCATGGTGCTCACTTTGTCGGCAGCGATTTTGATGGGCATCATGGTCTTCGTGCGGCAACGGCTGCTTGACCGGGAGCTGTTGCGTCTCCTTACTTATTCACAGGAAAGTTTCAAGAATTTAAAACGCCTGCAGGCGCAGATCACGGAATCTGAAAAGCTGGCCTCCATCGGCCAACTGGTGGGCGGTGCGGCCCACGAACTTAATAACCCAATTACCGCGATGCTGGGTTATTCCGACCTTTTGCTGCTCACCCAGCCGTTGTCTGCGGAGCAAAGCCAGTTGGCTGGCAAAATCGGACAACATGCGCGCCGCACGAAATCATTGGTATCGAGTTTGCTCAGCTTTGCCCGGCCAAGCCCTTCGACCATGGCGCCGGTGGATTTGAAAGCGTTGCTGCGCACTGCCGCAAAGCTTTCGCAATCCCAGTGGAAGGCAGGCCAGACCGGCGTACAAATCGAGCTTGCACCTGAACTTCTCCTGGTGCGGGGAGATTCGAACCAGTTGCTTCAAGTCTGTGTTCAACTGATCAGCGATGCAATGCAACTTTTCGACCATGGCAGTGGCGGCGGTTTGATTATCTCCGCGCGCCGGCAGGATGAACACGCGATCATTATTATCTCGAATGCGAAGCCCGTTCATCACGAAACAGGAGCGGAAATTCTATCCAACTTGGGCATGAGCGCCTGCCAGGTAATCCTCCGTGAGCATCAGGGGCGCGTGCTCTGCGAGCGACATACAGGTTCCGGGGTCAGCGTTCGCATCGAGATCCCGCTCATTGCGGCCGGGGAGAAATTGACAGGAGCTACAGGAGCTCTGCCATCGGCTGCGTGGGAACCTCAACCGTCCGCTTAAGCTGCCCACAGGCGGCATAGATATCACGGCCGCGCGGTCTTCTGACAAACGTGGGAATGCCCGCCGACCTCAATACATCCTGAAACGCGAGCACCCGCTCCGCACCGGGAGTCGCGAAATCGATTCCTGGCCCGCAATTCAGCGCGATCAGATTCAGCTTGCAGCGCAGCCCGCGCAGCAGTTCGGCGACTTCTCTGGCGTTTGCCGGTTCGTCGTTCACTTCTCTCAGCAGAACATATTCGAATGTGATGTACTCGCGACTGCGCAACGGGAAGTCGCGCGCCGCGGCGATCACCATTTCCAGGTTCCACTTTTTGTTAAGAGGCATGAGCCGGGTGCGCAGAGTATCGTTCGAGGCATTCAACGAAATTGCCAGTTTGGGACGGACGGTTTCGTGGCCAAAGTCATGGATGCGCGGAACGATTCCAGCAGTCGAGACCGTCATCCTTCTTTCGGCAATTCCCACATTCTCAACCAGTAGTCGCGAAGCCTTGATGAAATTGTCGTAATTTAGAAACGGCTCACCCATGCCCATGAAGACCAGATTGACTCGGTCCCCCGGCGGCGAAACATTCTGATCTTTGAGCACGGCGCAAACCTGGCCCACAATTTCGCCTGCCGTCAGATTGCGCTTCACCCCCAGAAGTGCCGTCAAACAAAACTGGCAATCGACCGCACATCCGACTTGACTGGAGATGCAAATCGTCGAGCGTCCCACAGTTCGTCCGCTGGCGGATTCCGCCGCATCGCCGGCTTCGCTGCCATCACCAGCTTCGCCTCCATCTCCTTCGGGCATCCAGACGGTCTCTATCGTTTGGCCGTCGGCACACGCGATCAGATATCGAGCGGTACCGTCCTGTGATAGAACTTTTTTCTCAGCGCGCAAGGCCCCGACGGTCACCCCGTTCTGTGTCATCGCTTCGCGAAGTGCGGACGGCAGAGTTGAAATCTCGTCCAGAGTTTCCACTCGCCGGCGGTAGATCCCCTGCACAATCTGCTGGGCGCGGTATCCGGGCTCCCCGGCTGCAATCATCAACGCCGTAATCTCCGCCCGGTCCATGCCCAGCAGCGATGATGGCATTACTTTATTCATTCAATCGTCTCATTCATAATCTAATGCAACTAATTGATTTTAAACAGTATAAATAAGTTGCTCGCCCTCGGGTTCGCACTCTGCCGGATGTGTAAGAATAGAAAGCACCACTCCTGCATCAAATATACGACGAAGGATCAAGCAAGAAATCATCATGGCAAAAGAAGTACGCAATATTCGGCGACAAATCCTGCCCCACGGGCTCACCGTGATCACCGAACAGATGGAGCACATCCGTTCGGCCTCGATCGGCATCTGGCTTGAAACCGGTTCGCGCGACGAAACTCCGCAATCGAATGGCATCTCCCATTTTATCGAGCACATGGTCTTCAAGGGCACCAAGCACCGCACCGCCGAGGAGATCGCCCGCCAGGTCGACTCCATCGGCGGCAACATGGATGCCTTCACTTCCAAGGAATGTATTTGCTTTAACGTCAAGGTTCTCGACGAGAATGTTCCCGTCGCGCTTGAGATTCTCTCCGACCTCGTTCTGCACCCTACTTTCGATGCCGAAGACATCGCCCGCGAGCGCGGGGTCATCCTCGAAGAGATCAAGATGGACGAAGACAACCCTGATTACCTCGTCCATGAGATTTTCACCCAGAATTTCTGGAAGGATCACCCGCTCGGCAAGCCGATCCTTGGAACAAAAGAAACCGTGAAGAAGTTCGAACGCCAAGCGGTTCTCGATACTTATGCTCATCGCTTCGCTCCCGGCAACATCATTGTTGCCGCGGCCGGGCATCTCGACCACGATCAGTTCGTCGATCTCGTGGTAAAGCACTTCGAGCATCTCAAGCCCGCGCAGAATGGATTTCACTCGGCCGAGCCGAAGATCGTTCCGCGCATCGTGTTGCGCAACAAGAAGGCGCTGGAACAAGTTCAGCTCTGCATCGGCGTGCCCGCGTACCCCATCGCTCACGAAAAACGCCATTCCAGTTACGTTCTCAATACTTTGCTGGGTGGCGGCATGAGCTCGCGCTTGTTTCAAAACATCCGGGAGCGCCAAGGCTTGGCCTACTCGATTTACAGCGATCTGAATCCTTATCGCGATACTGGCTGCATGGCCGTCTATGCTGGTACGTCACTTGCCTCGGCCGCAAAGGTAGTTCGCTGCGTGGTGGACGAATTCCGTGATCTAAAAAATAAGCTGGTTCCGGAAGAAGAACTACGCCGCTCCAAAGATCAACTCAAGGGTAGCCTGATGCTCTCGTTGGAATCGAGCACCGCGCGCATGTCAAACCTGGCGCGGCAGGAAATGTATTTTGATCACTTCCAGGATCTGGACGAGCTGATCGAAAAGATCGAAGCGGTCACTGCCGAGGATCTGCAAGCCTTGGCCCAGGAATTCTTCAAAACCGAAGCCGTCGCGGTCACCGCTCTGGGCAATCTTAACGGACTAAAAATCTCTCGCGACCAGCTCGCCTGCTGAAGGTCTAGGGCGTCGAGCTGTCAAGTATCTCTTCCTGTTGCTTTTGCGCCTCGACGGTCGCATCGTCCTCATCGTGATCCCTGACCAAACCAGTCTTCAAATATTGCCGCAGACAGCGAGGACAGGGCGCATATCCTTGCTGGATCGCTTCTTTCGCGGTCAACGTGTGTTCCGAAGCTTTGTCGTGAATGTACTTGCATCCCGGTACGTGAAACAGCTTCGATCCGTTGGAAACCACGACTTGAAGGTCCGGAGGGATATCCTTGGCAGGAACCGCAAGAATCGATTTCGCGGGTGGCCGGAAGGTAAATGTGCTGAACAGCTTCACTCCGCCGGTAATCAATAAAAGTGCCGCTATCGGAATCAACCAGGCTGACCAGTTCCAGCCTATTCTTCCCTGCCCGGCATTTTCCTTTTCCAGTCGCCGTTCCAGCCGCTGGCTGAAGCCTGCCGGAAGTTCCAACATCCGCTCGTCGCCATAAAGCTGAACTACATTCCGCGTTCCTGCCAGCACCGACGCGCACCGTTTGCAGCTGAGAAAATGCTCGTCCATCGCCGTGCGCAGCGGCGTATCCACATCTTCGTCGATGTAATTCGAAATCTCGCGCCAAACCTGTTCGCAGTTCACTTCGTGGTTCACCATGGCTTGTTTCCCTTCTCGAACGGCAACCGGCTGAACCAGCCCTGCTGCCATCCGGCGGCCAGCAAGTCGCGCAGCATCAGCCGCGCCCGCAAGAGCCGCGTCTTCACCGAAGCCACCGAAATCCCCAGCGCCTCCGCAGTTTCCTGAATATTCAAATGCTCCATGTCGCGTAGCACAAAAACCTCGCGATATTTGCGATCAAGCGAAGCCAGAGCCTCCGCCAATCGCTGTCTCACCTCCTTGCGTTCGAGTGCCTCCGAGGGAATCTCGCGCCAGTCGGCGAAATCGCGCGGCGCGTAATCACGGTCGGAATCGCCCTGCCCGGAGCGCCGATCGTCGATGCCTTCCATCACCACGGTCCGTTGCCTTCTGCGGCGCATTAGAGCCTCGTTAACGGTGATCTGGATGAGCCACGTGCTGAAGCGCGCCTCGGCGCGGAATTTCTGAATATTGGCGAAAGCCTTGAGCATGGCCTCCTGCGCCGCATCCTCAGCGTCCTGCTCGTTGCGCAAAATCGCAAACGCCGCCGCATAGACTCGCCGCTCAAAAGGCCGGACCAGTTCGTAAAACAATTCGTGCTGGCCGCGCTGCACGCTCGATATCAGCTGCTGCTCGCGCGTTTCAATCTCTGCCGGATTGTTCAACACCATGCCTGGTTCGGACATCCTTGCTCACTATCCCGACTCTTTGCGCGTCAGTCGCTCGAAGCTAAAGCCCTTGCTTTGGGTGCCAGCGGTGATATGGCTGAAGCCACAGCCCTGATACCAACCTGAAACGAGTCTGGGGGGAGTGGCATCAGGGCGCGCCTCCAGACGTGCCGCTGGAGTCCTGCTTTTCAACTGCGCCTTCAGGTGCCCGATCGAGCGGAATAAAATACTCCGGATCTTTCTTCCAACCCGTCAGCATGGAAACAAAGTTGTTCCAGCCGTGCAAGATCACCATCACCAGATGGCCAAACACAAACAGCAGAATCGCCCACATCACCGCAAAGTGCCAGATGCGGGCATAGTGAAACCCTCCCATCAGCCAGGCAAGCCAGGAGAATTGCACCGGCTTCCACACCGCAAAACCTGTCAGGACTGAGAGCACTCCCAGAATTATGGCCGTGGTGTAAGCCTGTTTTTGGAGAGGATTGTAAGCTTCGCGGGACGGCGGCTTTTCACCGAAGAAGAAATAATGCGTGACCATCGGCCAAACCCCCGGGACATCGTGGCGGGTAAATAGCACCTGGCGGTAATTGCCGCTGAAAATCTCGTAGCCAATGTAAACAATCCCGGTGCCGAGGTAGATCCACATGAAGGTCATGTGCCATTGCAACGCCCCGCCAAGCCATCCACCGATGGCGAAGGCCTTCGGCCAGTGGATCAAATCTTTTTGCGGAATCTTGGCTCCGAAGCTGGGAAACGCCCGAAAGATCTGCAGGCCGCTGCCCACCATCACAAATAAGGCCACGGTGTTGACCCAGTGGCACAGCCGCACAATAAACGGATGCTCGTAAATTGCCCGGGCGACAACCACCACCGCATCGTCGTCCTTCGGTTTGGCTTGAATAATGTCGATGACTGAATCTCTCATCGTTGAACCTCCGGAACCGTCGGCCAGTCAAGCTCGCGCGAGCGTCGAATGCTCAATCAAGTATGGGCACAGATATCACAACCCGTAGAACCACGAATAGCCCTGGTCTTCCCAGTATCCAACCTTGTCGAGCACGTGGGAAACTTTCAGCTCGGTTAGATATTTTGCTTGCTTGTAACCGATCTTAGTTGGAATCTGCAGGCGCAGTGGCGCTCCGTGCTCGCGGGAGAGGGGCTGGTCGTACATCTCGTAGCAGAGAAGCGTCTGCGGATGCCGCGCCGTCGCCATGTCTAAAGACTCGTAATAATCGTCCGCACAATTTACCGTGATAAAACGAGCCGTCGGATCGGCGCCCACCACATCCAGAAAATCGGAGAGCCGTGCCCCGCCGAAGCGTCCAATCACGTCCCAGCCTTCCACGCAAATATGGCGGGTATTCTGCCGGATGCGTGGCAGCGCTTGAACCTGCGCCAGCTTGTATTGCCCTGGCTTTTGCACCGTGCCGCTTACGGTCAGCGTCCAGGTATCGAAGTCCACTCCGGGGTCGTCAATGTCGTAGCCATTGATGGGGAACTTCGCAAACGGGGCAACCTCCGAATCGTCGAAAGTGGGCGCGAGGTGCCCGTTGCGAAAAAGCCGCGCGGCGCTCCAGTCGCTGAAATGTAGTCCTTTCTTGAGAAGGCCTTCCTGCAGGGGCGGGATAGCAAAGGCGCCCAGCGCCAGCACCGGCGTGAGCTTAAGCAGCTCACGGCGTGTGACCTGCCGGAATTTCTTTTCGTCCATCTTGCGATTGTAGTTCTTCATTCACCTACTCTTTATGAATTGGAATCGATCGCGATCTCACAGGAAAGCGGATTTGTGCCCGCAGACATGGGATTCGTGACGCGGCTGGAAAGTTTCGCCGCATCCTGGCCGCCTGAGTGTGAGAATTATAGCCGCGACGACGATGCAACAGGTGCTGAAGCGGAGATAGGGAAAATTGGCCAAAAATGACGAGCGCCCCGAATCTCTTTCGAGATCGAGGCGCCCGGGCAGCCCTCCCCCAGAACTGCTCAATCCGGAAAATAACTCCTGCGCAGAATTTTGCAAATAGCACCCTTGTGCTATTCCCACGGCTCCAAAGTGCTATCTCCGGAAATTCTCCACAAAGTCACCGTTTTGGGGGTCCGAGGTCTCATTGACTCGCCGCGGAACGGTTCATCGGATCTCTTAAGTTCGCGGAATATTTGCCGATGGAGAGATCAGGGCAGTTCGCGCGACGCTCATGCCAGCATTCAAAGATCCCGACGTTTATCGCGACATTCTGGACAGTTTGCAGATTGGGGTGGGCGTGCTCGATTTGCAGAAGAAAATCGTTTTCTGGAGCGACGGAGCCACCGAGATCACCGGCTATGAGCGCATCGACGTGCTCGGCCATCTCTGCACCGATAGCGTTCTGCAGCACTGCAACCAGGAATGCTGTGAGATGTGCGCCGAGAAGTGTCCCATATCGTCGGCCCTGCATGGCGGCAAGCCGCTGGAGACAATCAGCTTCATCCACCACAAATCCGGACATCGCACGCCGGTGCACATCTGGGCGATTCCGCTGCGGAGTAAGCACGGCTCAATCATCGGAGTGATTCTCACTTTCGAAGGCGAAGTTGCGCTGAATGGTCCCCACCCCAACGATCAGCGGATGAAGGAGCTAGGCTGGCTGGACCTGTTAACCGGGCTGCCGAATCAGTTCATGATGCAGTCGCACCTGCGCGAAACTCTGGGAACCTTCGCTGACCTGCACATTCCCTTTGCTGTCGTGGTAGTGGAACTACGCGAACTGAGCGGCTTCCGCGCGCGCTACGGACAGGAGGCCGCCACCTCGATGCTGAAGGTGCTCGCCCGCACCCTGAGAAACAGCGTATGGCCCACCGATTTTGTGGGCCGCTGGAGCGAGAGCCAGTTCCTTGTAGTCCTCTGCGGCTGTGGAGAAGAGGCGCTGCAGGCCGTAGTCGACCGCATGCACCGAATGATGTCCAATGCAAACATTGTCTGGTGGGGAGAAGAGCTGGCGCTGAAGGCGTTGATTGGGTATTCCGATGCGATCGAGGGGGACACGGTGGATGCGCTTGTCGGCCGCGCCCAACAGCGTCTCAGTGGAAATCAAGCGCAAGCGACGAAAGCCGCAAGCGCCTCGGGATCTTCGACGGCGTGATGAGAAGAATCTGACATATGTTCGCAATCATCGGCATTGTCGTTGTCTTCGGCTCCGTAGTGGCCGGCTATTTGATGGAGCACGGAAACTTGAAGGTGCTCATCCAACCGGCCGAATTGGTCACCATTGGTGGCGCAGCCATAGGCACGGTATTGATCGCCAACCCGCTATACATTCTCAAGAAAGTTGTAGGAGGAATCGGCGGCGTCTTCGGGGGGTCGAAATACACCAAGCAGGCCTATCTCGATTCGCTGAAGATGATGTACGACCTGCTGAACAAGGCCCGCAAGGATGGATTGATGTCCCTGGAGAACGATGTGGAGGAGCCGGAAAAAAGTCCTGTCTTCTCCAAGGGCCCGGCGGTATTTAAAAACCATCACGTCCGCGACTTCGTTTGTGACTCACTGCGCATGGCAATCACCGGTATTGACGCCTTCGATCTTGATCAAATGATCGATCTCGATATGGAGGTCCACCATCATGATGCCGCCGTGCCCTCGGCCGCACTCAATACCATGGCGGACTCGCTGCCGGGACTCGGGATTGTGGCCGCCGTCTTAGGCATCGTCATCACTATGGGTGCGCTCGGCGGCCCTCCCGAGGAGATTGGCAAGAAAGTGGCAGCCGCGCTGGTTGGAACATTTCTCGGCATTTTGCTTTGTTACGGACTAGTCGGTCCCATCGCCTCCAACATGACTAAGGCTGCCGACGAGGAGCATGCCTATCTTTACGTGTTACGTGTTCTGATGATTTCTTTCTTGAAAGGAACCGCCCCGATCATGGCAGTAGAGGTAGCCCGACGCGCAGTGCCCGGGAACGTTCGTCCGTCGTTCAAAGAATTGGAGGCCGCGTGCCGTAACCGCCCGGCCGCAGAGGGGGAGGCCCCCGCCCCCGAAGCAGCTGCGGCGGCAGCTTCCTCTTAGTGTCCCCAATATTCGAGAAATACGACTATGGACAAAACTCGCCCCATCATCATTCTCAAGAAAAAAGCCGGGCATGGCGGCCATCATGGCGGCGCATGGAAGGTCGCCTATGCTGACTTCGTCACCGCCATGATGTCGCTGTTTATCGTGCTTTGGCTGCTCAGTAGTAGCAAACCAGTCCGTGAAGCAGTTGCAGGCTATTTCAAAGATCCCAGCGGTACCGCTTCTAAGACAGGAACTGCGCTGTCGGGTGTCGGCGAAAACTTCATTCTTACCAAAGACAACATGCCCAAGCTGAAAGATCAGCTCGAGCAGAAAATCCGGCAGATGAACGACTTCGACAAGCTCAAGAGCCATGTCGAAATGACAGTTACATCCGAAGGGTTGCGCATCGAACTGACAGAATCCGCGGCAGGAACCTTTTTCGATAGCGGTAGCGCGAAGCTTAACCAGGACGGGCGAGACTTGCTGGTCACCCTCGCTCAGGAACTGGGCAAACTGCCGAATAAACTCTCAATCGAAGGCCACACCGATTCGAAACCGTACACTGGAACAGCGAACTACAGTAACTGGGAGCTTTCCACAGACCGCGCCAATTCTGCCCGTCGCCTAATGCAGACCAACAGCATCGGTCCCGACCAGATCACTCAGGTGCGCGGATTCGCCGACCAGCGCTTGCGTAACCCCAAGGACGCCCTTGATCCCGCCAACCGCCGAATCTCCATCATCGTGCAATACATCGAAAAGAAAAGCGAGGACGAGGAAACGAGGGGAAGCTCAGCCGAAGGCGGGAAACCGGCCGCAGACGTTGCAGAGAAGAAGGGCGAGGAAGGCAAATCAGAAAGACCTGTGCCAAACGAATCCTCCGGCAAAAAAGAATAATTTTCCTCCGTATAACTCGGCGCCCTTAGTGGTTTCATGATTCAAGTTCCAGTCGTGGGGGAAGCGCTTATCACGGGCTTTGTAGTGCACGACATGAGTCACGACTCATTACCCAAGGATCCCGCGATATAATCCCGGTTCAGCTATTCCCACAGGAGCCTTGCCTTGATGAAGAACCTCGTCCGCATTTTCTGCGTCGTTCTGGCCCTAGCATTGTCCACGCAACTCTGGTCTCAAGAGCAAGTCGATCTCGCAACTATCTCCCGCATCCGCTACGAAGGCTTCCACGATTCCAAAGTCATGGACTTCGCTACCGGCCTCATGGATTCGATCGGTGAACGCCTCACCGGCTCGCCCAACATGAAACGCGCCAACGAATGGACTCGCGATCAGCTGGCGTCTATGGGCCTTTCCAATGCTCACCTCGAGCCCTGGGGACCGTTCGGCCGGGGCTGGGCCAATCAATATGTCAACGTCCGCATGACTTCGCCCGATATCGTGACGCTGCTCGCTTACCCAAAGGCTTGGACCCCCGGCACGAACGGATTGATTCAAGGCAAGTGCGTTCGCGTTGTGCTCAACGACAAAAAAGATTTCGACAAATATCGGGGCAAGCTCGCAGGCATGATCGTCATCCTCGGCGCCGACCCGGAGGTTAAGCCGATCTCCGACCCCCAATTCCGTCGTGACACCGACGAAGACCTCGCCAAGATCGCCGATTACAACCCTTCCACGGAGCACAACTTCACCTTCGCCGACTACCTGAAGCGCATGCAGTTCCTCAAGGACCAGAACCAGTTCTTCGCTGAAGAAAAAGTTCTGGCTGTCATCGACCACAGTCGCCAGACCTCAGGCGGCGGCACCGTCTTCGTGCAATCCGGCGGTCCATACCGAACTGGTGAAACCGTTACCATCCCTCAACTCACCATGGCGCTCGAACACTGGACGCGCATCGCCCGCCTACTGGCGCAGAAAAAAGACGTCTCGCTTGAACTCAACGTGCAAAATACTTTTTACGACGACGATCCAATGCAGTACGACACCATCGCCGAAATTCCCGGCACGGATAAAGACAAAAAAGATGAACTTGTCATGCTTGGCGCTCACCTCGATTCCTGGCACGCCGGCACCGGGGCCACCGATAACGGGGCTGGAACCATCGTCATGATGGAGGCCGTCCGCATTCTCAAAGCGCTCGATATTCACCCCCGCCGCACCATCCGCATCGGCCTCTGGAGCGGCGAGGAAGAAGGTCTGCTCGGTTCGCAATTCTATGTCGAGCATCACTTCGGCTCGCGCCCGCCCATGGACGACCCACTGACGAAAGGCATGCCCACGCTCATCCACCGCGAAGCCGGAGACGTCACCCTCAAGCCCGAGCAAGCCAAAGTTTCCGCCTACTTCAACGTCGATAACGGTACCGGAAAGATTCGCGGCATCTACCTGCAGGAAAACGAAGCAGTCGCTCCCATCTTCCAAGCCTGGATGGAGCCCTTCAAAGATCTCGGCATGACCACACTTACCATGCGCAACACCGGGGGCACCGACCATCTCTCCTTCGACGCCGTCGGCATCCCCGGATTCCAGTTCATCCAGGATCCCATCGAATACGAGACCCGCACCCACCACTCGAACATGGACGTCTACGATCGCCTGCAACCCGACGATCTAAAGCAAGCCGCAGTCATCGTCGCCAGCTTCGTCTACGAAGCCGCGCAGCGCGACCAGATGCTCCCGCGCAAGCCAATCGAAAAGGGATTACCAAAAGAGCCGGAAAAGAAAGAGGAGTAAAACAGGCCGGGCAGGTTTGGGGAGATGCTCTATGCCTGCATCAACTGCCCGGCGATCAAAAACGGTAGCGTCAAGTTAACCAATCGGGCAGGCCACCGCAATCCTGTAAAAGGATTAGAAGCGTAGGAGCATGAGAAGAGTCAGGGCGTCAGCTTGCCGCTTTCAAGATAATTTTGAGACGGAACGCCGAAGGCATCGGCGACACGGTTGAAAAAAGCGAATAACGCAGTGATGTAAACCCCCTCGGCAATCTGTTCTTCTTTCCAGCCAGCCACGCGCAGCTTTTCAACGTCGGTCGCCGTAGAACGATAGGCGGCCTCAGTGATCAACTTCACATAATCCAGCAGTGCCCGCTCCGCCGGAGTCAGGCCCGCTCCATCCAGCTTGCCCGCAACGATGGCGTCTACGCATTGATTGGGAGCTCCCTGAACACGCAGGAAGTAGGCATGGCTGTCCAGTCAATAGGGGCACCGGTTCAAATACGAGACATAGCTCGCAATCATTTCTTTGTGCGCCGGGAAAGGTGCCCTTCCGAGAAGTGAACGGTATTGCCGAACTCAATGACCTGGCGCAGAAAGTCAGGCCGTGCGCCAAAACATTTGAGGATGCCCGGCACTTGCTGTCTGCCAGAGCTTGCACACCAGAAATCGTAGGCCGCAGCGGTTTCGCCGGTGGCTTCGGGGTCTTCGATAACGTGGATCTTAGTTGCCGGCTGGAAAGCCGATGTCCCCCCGGCAGCGCGACGCCTTTCGTTTCGCTTTTCCTCATTTTGCATGGTCACGGCCTTTTCACTGCTCAAATCTGTCGGTCTGTTCGGCGCTCGCGAGCCGGGTCATGATTCCGCGGATAACTGTCGCGGTTATCGAAGTTAAGCCCAGTTCGCGGCGCAAACCAGCCTTTGGAGCCGCAATAGCTGTATTTGTCCCCATGGCAAGGATTTTGCCCGGTAAACCGAAGCAGCACCCACAGATGCGGCTGCGAACGG
>Ga0209579_10002941_pt1 | contig 12689 bp, 13 predicted proteins | sample Coa_R1_2_FD_187152 | JGI IMG/M metagenome (GOLD analysis project Ga0209579, IMG submission 187152) | Surface soil microbial communities from Centralia Pennsylvania, which are recovering from an underground coalmine fire - Coalmine... | ecosystem: Environmental > Terrestrial > Soil >... | reverse complement strand
CCGGCTGGTTGTCACTTTGCTCCGCGGGTGCCGACTCACCTTCGCAATCACGGAGTGTGGACTGTGAGCGCTCGACAGACAGACGATGCCGTGAGTGCCTTGCGTTTGGCGATTGACTTCGCCAGCTTGCGACATTCGTGTGCCGAGTTCGTCCAGCGGATTTGGGCGCGAGTTTTGTCGGATGATTGCCTCGACTTAGCGGCGCAAATGTCTTTCTACTTCGTGCTTTCCATTTTCCCGTTTTTCTTGGTCGTTGCCGCCATCGTTGGCTGGTTGCCGTCAACAAACCTTTGGCATGCGTTGGTGCAGTGGATCACCGACTATCTTCCCCAAGGTTCGCGCCACCTGCTTTTCTCCGTGATTCTCGACTTAACCAACGGATACACGCGATTCCTTTCCGTTGGACTGCTCGTGACTGTATGGACCGCGTCCTCAGGGTTCGTGAGTCTAATGGAGGCGTTAAGCATCGCACACGGCGGAAGAGACACGCGAAACTTCTGGAAGAAGCGGTTGATCGCAATCATTGCGACCCTTGTATCGGTGATTTTCTTTCTGGGCCTATTTGGTCTCGCCTCGATGAGTCGTGGAGCAGCAGGCATGCTCTCGGATCATCTCCGCACCCTTGCGGTCTCCAAAGCGGTGTGGGAAATCGCGCGGTGGCTTGCCAATCTCTTGCTGATACTACTCGCAATCAGTTTGGCCAATTACTTCCTGCCGGATGCCAAGCGGACATGGCGCTGGCTGACGCCTGGGACTTCATTCGTGGCGCTCACGTTCGTCTTGTCTTCTGTCGCATTCAATGTCTATATCCGCCACTCTCCGAATATTCCTCGCGTTTACGGAACACTCGCCGGGTTCATTGTCTTCATGATGTGGATCTACATGGCCAATCTGATCCTTTTGATAGGAGCCGAAACGGATACCGCGATAGAAGAAATGCAGAGGAAGGAGCTTAGCGCGTGAACAGGCGTCGACTCATTTTGCCAGGAGGTTGCAATTCATGAGACAGCTGGGAAGTGTTACCGCACTCATGGCTCTAGCTGGAGCAATCTCACCAATCTTCTCGCAAGCAACGACGCCGGAAATAAAAAACGTCTTTTGGCAGCCGAATGAACTACAGCAGGGATCGGTCGCCTTTATCACGGTGGAGCTTGAGCGTGTGCCGCTTCGGCTGACGGGTAAGTTGATAGGAAAGAATTTGGCATTCTTCCAGTCAGACAATCCAAAGATCTGGTACGCGCTGGCAGGCACGGACCTAGAAATAGAGCCTGGAACCTACGATCTAACCGTCGCTGCCGTAATGCCTGGTGGACTGGTCGCGCGGTCTTTGAAGAAGATTCACGTTAATTCCGCCAACTTTGGCGCCGGAGACGCGAGTGTACCGGAAAACTTTGTTGAGCCAGACGTAGCAAGCAAAAGGAAAATCGCAGCTGATCAGATACTAAAAAACCGCGCATTCTCGCATCTCATAACCGCGCCAGAATGGTCAGGCGATTTCGTGCCGCCTGTCCAGGGCAAGGCGACGAACTCGTTTGGGATGACAAGAATGTTCAACGAGGAATTAACCAGCACTCATCGCGGTACCGACTTCCTCGTAGGCGAGGGATCGCCGGTTGTCGCCTCGAATTCCGGGACCGTAGTGTTAGCGAAGGAATTATTTTACGAGGGCAATTGCGTGATTGTGGATCATGGGCAACGGTTCTTTACGATCTATATGCACCTGTCGAAAATAGAGGTGAAAACTGGAATAAAACTTCAAAAGGGTGAGCGCCTTGGACTCTCCGGACAGACAGGGCGCGTAACCGGGCCCCATCTACACATGGGGGTCAGGTGGAATGGAGCGTATCTCGATCCGACAAAGCTGCTCGCGCTGACCCTGCCGAAGCTAAGCCGTTAAGCGTATGGCGTCAGCACCCGGCAACCAAAGACCTGCATATTTCGCTCAATTCAAAGGGCCGGGCCGGAGCCAAGATTCGTGCAGAACCAAAATTTGTGCCCGGTTGCGGCACATGCCGTGCATATATCCTGGCTTTGAGAAGAAGATCAAAAATAACTGGAATGTCGTTCGCGACTGGCAGAACGGACGCACAGCGTTAGTAAAATATCCATGCGCGGAGGTGGTAGAGCTAAGAAGAAATGAGCCGCCGCGAGAGTAATGCCAAGGTCAGTGGAGCCTCAAGGGCCGCAAAACGTGAACCTTTCTAATGCACTTGTATTTTTTGGTGCAACCGGAGATTTGGCCCACAGGAAGATCTTCCCTGCTTTGCAAGCGATGATCCGCAAAGGAAATCTAAATGTTCCCGTGATCGGCGTCGCCAAAGCAGGCTGGACGATTGATCAGCTCAAAGACCAGGCCCGCGACAGCTTGACCCATTATGGTGGCGGTATTGACGAGGCCGCATTTTCAAAGCTCGAGCAGTTGCTCCGATACATCGATGGCGACTATCGCGATTCAAACACCTTTCAAGAACTGCGCAAAGTCTTGGGCGATGCCGCTCGCCACAATGGCGGAATCATTCGGAGTCGCCGGACGAGGCAAATTCTACGAGGAAGCTGGCGCAATCCGTGACGTTGTTCAGAATCATTTAATGCAGGTCGGTTTTCTGGCGATGGAGCCTCCTACAAATATGTATCCCGATTCTTTGCTGGACGAGCAGGTCAAAGTCTTTCGCATGATTCCCCCGCTCGATCCAAGTCTTGTAGTTCGGGGTCAATTTAAGGACTACAAAATCGAGCCCGGTGTCGCTCCAAACTCCAACCGAGCTGTCTGCGGTCAGCCAGGATCAATCAAGCGAGATGGAAGCATATGAGCGGCTCTTGACGGACGCCACAAGGGGCGATGCCTTGCTTTTCGTGCGCCAAGATGCAGTCGAAGCAGCGTGGGCAATCGTAGACCCAATCCTTGGTGATGTCATTCCCATCCGTTCATACGAACAAGGCACCTGGGGTCCGGAAGAGGCAAATCATTTAGCGGATGACGTCGGCGGCTGGCACAATCCGCCAGGAAAATCCGCTTAGCCATCATTTATTGCACATCAGATGCGAGCGGCTAATCAGCGGCTCAAGAAATCTTGGCTGTTCGCGTTCGAAAACTCCATCGAGACAGCTATTGTGAGCGGTTTGTTTTGTAAGAAGCGAATACGTTCGAGGATCCTTTCGAAATCAAATGCTTTTCGGACGAGCGATCTCGCTGAGGCTCAATTAAATCAAGGGGTTGCGAAGCTCTGAATCAAGACGAGGTGGCTGAGCGTACAGCCGCATAGCGAGAACTCATCCTAGTGGGGCTTGATCTTACTCATTACGTCGAAGCCGAATTGAGGATTCTGATATGTCCCGGTGACCTTTACAGGAATCTCGGCCCCGGCCTTCTTCCCCTTGAACAAAGGATCGAACGGCTTCAATAAAATTGATTTGATTCCCCGCGTCTCCTGCGATAAACGGGCCTCGGTCTTTAGTGTTCCATGCAAATCAATCTGTTGGTTCAAAAGGTAGTAGGTGCCGCTCATGCGAGCTGAAGCTCCTGGCGCGTTAAAAGACATTTCCGAAAACTTCGCGACTCCATCTCGTACTTCCACGTGGCTCCGCAGGTTCAAGACTACATTTTCCGGATCGTCCGCATCCGATTCTGATGCCGTTTTATTCCTGTCTTCATTCTTGTCTTTATCCCTGTCTTTCTTCTCACCGCGCGCTCTTTCGCTCAGCTCATCAACCTGCGTTTGCGTGGAGGACTTTGCGAACGCTGCCTCGTCAATTCCGAAATCCCCTTGCAGGACAAGCTCCTTCAGAAACGGCCGTCCCTCCGGAGGTATTAGAACGTGCGCTCTTAAACGTGTCTGTCCGTTCATCGGCGGACGTTTTGCCGTTACAAACAACCGCAACAAATCCTGTATGCGCCCTTTATTCACTTCGAGTTCTAGTGAGGTCGTTTTGCCCTTTTGTCCAGATTTGCTAACTATGCTTCCCTCGCCTGTAACTACAGTCTGAAGAAATGAGGTGTCTATTTCATTCAAGAAGACGTCGCCGTTCGTCCCGTTTACATTTGCGCGAAACCGCGAGTTCAAACGCACTTCGTGATCGCTGGTCACCACCTTGAAGTCCGGAATATCAACTGCTCCGTGAATGGCGACATCACCCAGCCGCCCGGTAAAATCGCCGCCCGACGATAGCATCCCAGCGATTCCATGAAACACGCTGAGGTTCGCTTGCTGAAAGTTGTACGAACCCGAGAGTGAGGTAGCGGCCAGATCATTCAGGTTCAGCGGACCGAAGTGTCCGTCCGAGTTAATTTCGCCAGGCGGCTCCGCGTTCTGCATGGTTACCCGGTAGGACCAGGGATTTGCGGGGCCATAGGATCGAACCACGAGCGAATGTAACTCAAATTTAAGCGGTGGTGCGTCATTCGACCGGTCAACTTCCAGGGTTGCGCCGTCCGCCACAATTTCGCCGACACGCACCTGGCTCGATTGCGAATTCGAACGGCTGCTGCTTGCATCGAGCACCGGTACGTGCACGCGAAGCCCGTTCAGCAAAATCCGTGCGATGTAGCCGGGCCTCGCAATTAAGTCAACGTACCGCGCTTCTATAGACATCCTCTGAACTGTCACCAGCGGGGGCGCATCTGCAGTATTGGGTGATCGAACGAATGTAACATTCTCGGCCACGCAACCGGGATGCGGGAAATAAACCGTGTGAAACTTCCCAAAAGACACTTTCAAGGGAACGATATTTTCTAAACTTTTCGATACTTTAGATTGTGTGAACGGGGAATTGATCGCCACCATTATCACCCAGATGAATACGACCGCGGCAAGCGCCACAGCCGCTCCCAAGCCCCACCGAAGAATACGGGGGCGTAGTCCGTTGCCAATTAAATTTCCGGTGTATGTTAAACGCAAAAGAGTACCTGTTCCGCTTTGCCTTTACTCTAATACTTGCGGCTACGTTTGCCTGACAGACGCTGCGCAAGACGAACACCTTGTGCTCGCGAACCGATGGAGTCTAGAGTCCCTTACAATCTTACGTCCATGTCCTGGGCACTCATGCGCCGCTTTATCGTAGGATCGGCTATTTTCCGGTCTCGCGTGCCTTGGATCGAATCGGTCAGCATCATTTTGGGTGTGCCTGAGCGCTTGTGAGGCTTGGAGAATGCTCAGGCTGGATGAAGCTCATCTCTGGTTCATTAATGTCTCTGTTTGCCGAGTCTGATCTCAGCCGCCCTTCCGACAAGAAATCTGAAGCTCGCACCGTTCACCGATGCAATATCAGGAACTTTGTTGAACATTGTAAGCGTAATGCTGGAACAAAAGCGCCGGCGGCACCTATATGGGGTCGGTGCCAACCGGCGCGCCTCATTGGTGTTTACCCTTCGGCCGAAGCAGTCTGCGCGGCTGAGTACACTAAAGACCATCGAGTCATGACTTGATTTGAGGGCGGAATTCCTGCGAAAAAGAAGTTAGTCGGGCTGTATCAGTCTTAACGCGGTGATTCGGATTCAGTTTTACGCGGGTCTGTTTGTCTTCCTCCTTTGTCACCGGCTGGATCGAGATGTTCGAGGTTAGACTCTTTCCCCGGACATTTTGAATTAGTGCAGCGATTCGTTCCGGCGATGCCGTTTTCAACCGTCCTTTCCAGTGGTTCGTCACAGTACGGGCAAGTCGGATGTTGGACGCTCATTGTGTTACCTCGACTGAATATCCGTTCAAGAATACTCTCGCCAATCTTTTTCAATCGCTTTCGCCATTTTCTTGCCAGCGCGGCGTAACCAGTTTGGCTTTCTTTGATTGAGGTCTCGCAGAATTTGTTTGACGTGCTTCTTTGTTCCAAGGTGCACATTCGCCGCTTCGCGTCCCATCGCTCGAAGAAGCGTATATTCATCGCGTTTCTTCGGGAGCTTGTCAATCTCGATCGGATTCGAATCCGGGGATAAGCGGCGAACGAGCCAGTTTTCGAATACTAACTGAAACGGATCGTGCGACCGAACGGCCGAGGTGATCGTCTTTTCGTAATAATGTTCGCCGCGTCCTTTTTCCCCTTCTTTCCAAACTGAAGCAGATGGAATCGTTGCTTTGGCCTCGCGAGCCAAATATCCACCTTCATGCATGACGATCGCGACGAACCGGCGTTGCCCGAGACTCCCCAGCCCTGCTACTCGTCGGACAATCTTGTAATCCGCGCCGGGCGGCAGAGTTTTCCGCCAAGCTTCGCGCGCTTTCAGCGGTACGTCACCTCGGGACACAGCTGGGTTCTTGTTTAATTTGTCCCAAAAGTCTTGAGGAGGCTTAATCGCTTCAATGCCCAGCCGTTCGAGATTCTTTTGGTGTTCCGCTAGAACAAACGGGCAGCCTCCCATTTTGAGGGATTCTAGGTAGCCCTCCAGAACCGCATCGCAACCATCACGAAATCCGATCGTCAGGTCCTCTGAGTCCGTCACCATCCTTATGCTCGCAGCAAGGCGAGCCAAGTCGTTCGAGTAGGGAAGCGGATACGCGTCGTCGAAATCGTCAACGCCCCAGCACAGCCGACCTTCACGGTCCCGCCAAGTCCCGAAGCTTCCGACGTGCAAGTCCCCCACGCCCAGAACCCTCGGCGCCTTGCACAAGTCATCGCAGATTTCTGGCCACAACTGCGTCCACCGATAGTAGGTTCCGCGGAAGAATGGGAACGGAGCGCTGCGCATTTGTGTATGCTTCTCGGTCAGCTCGGATTCGACGACCTTGGTGCAGCTTCGCATCCATGCTTCGTATTCGTGCGTGGCACGCTGGATGTCTATCGTTTTTGGCTTCAACGGTCAGCTCGCCTTCCAATTGCGGAAACATCATGCATTAGTGACCAACGAATATTGGGTCCGAAACCGAGCCCGATTGAAATCGAGTTATCACGGTATACGAAGTGAATGTTTACCCGGCGGTGATTTTGTGGAATAAACGCGCGCTGCTCGATTTTGGCGCTTGTTGTGATCGCGGACTTTCCCTACCCATGCGAGTAAATCGTCTGCCGGCATGAAATTTAGAATTCGCTCGCGTTTCACGCCGGCTAGCAGAGCAGATGCCGCGCTGAACTCCATGAAGCGAAGCTGCGACGGTCCATGAGAGTCTGTCCCCAATGAAATTCGGCAGCCTTCTTTCGCGGCTTGCCGAACGAGATCAGGACTCAAGTCTTGACGATCTGGGTAGCCATCGATCTCGACAGCTTTATCGAGCTTCGCAGCCTCCCCAAAAACGCGCGGCCAGTCCGCACTCAGCCCGGCCCTAAAGTTATAGATACGGCCTCGCGGATGGCCAAGAATTTGAATGGTTGGATTGCGCAGAGCGGAGAGGTAGCGTCCGGTTTGATCTTCCGATTTCCGCAGGGACGAATGGAAACATCCAAGGACGATATCCAGTCGGGCGAGCGACTCCTGACTCATGTCGCCTTCTCCCTTCGGATTCAGGTTCAATTCGATTGAGCGCAGCACACGGAATCTGTTGCCTGACGCGATGGATGCATTGAGTTTCTCGATTTCCACACCCTGCCGAGCCAGCTGCTTTTCATCGATACCTCCTGCGATCTTCAGTCCTTTCGCATGGTCCGTGATGGCAATGTATTCATAGTGGCGTTCCAATGCGGCCGCAGCCATCTCGGCAATCGTGGAGCTGCCATCGCTCCAATCGCTGTGCATTTGTAGGTCGCCCTTGATATTTGAGAGCCACTGATTCTTCGTTGCGAGAGCGAGACGCGCCTCGGTCATCGTGAGGAATCCAGAGCGAATTGATGGTGGCGGGGACATTTTTGGAGGATTCCTTATCCACTCTCGGATGAGGCGGGCGATGTACGGGCCGACGCCAGAAAGCTTGGCCAGAGGACGATGAGAACGGACTAGAGCCATGGCTTCTTCGTCCCAAAGAAACGCTCTGCGCGATGCTCGCCGTAACGCCCGTTGAGCTGGAGGACGAGATGACTGGGATTCGAGCGCCAATAGCTCTGCAATTTCGGCGTTTGTCAGTTTAGCCCGCATTTCTTGCGCCAGAAAGATGGGCTCAGAATGGCGGATGGTCAACTCAACGTCTATACAGGATTCGGCCTAGAACAGAGGCCCGTAACGTTGATCCGCCTCAGGCAACCTCCTTTTCCACCTCACGCGCGTCCTTGTCGTCCCGGAGTTCAACGAACTTCGAATGTCGAAGGTGATCCTGGTGCGTGCAATCTACAAATTCTATTTCCGCGACTAATTCTGGTCTGAGCCATCTGCACTCTTTCATGGCCCCCTTTGTCAAAGCGATTCCACGTCGCGCCGACTTTCGTTCAGGGAGATTCGCAAAAGGACACCTGTCTATTTCAAGGCCCTTGAATCATTTGGCTACCTTCAATTTCGCTGAAGTGGTAAATCCGTTACGAACCTTCCCGACGAACATAAGGCGGTTTCCCTCATAGTATCCGATCAAGGTTGACCCGGGTTGCCCCTACAGCTTTCGGCCGATTGTTCGCCCCGCGTGCCGCCACTAACGTCGAATCGCAGCCATGCTCGGAGAAATTTAAGTGCGACATTGATTACAGCTTTTCGGAGGTTTTATGAAAGCTCTTGTATATAAGGGGCCGCGGGACGTACGAGTCGAAAAAGTTCCAGACCCTAGGATCGAACAGCCGACTGACGTGATCGTCAAAATAACCACTACGAATATCTGCGGATCCGATCTTCACATGTACGAAGGTCGAACCGACGTGGAAAAAGGCAAGATTCTCGGACATGAAAATCTCGGTGAAGTCATCGAGGTGGGCAAGTCCGTTTCCCGCGTCAAGAATGGAGCCTTGGTTTGCCTGCCATTCAACGTCAGCTGTGGTTTTTGTGAGAATTGCGAACGTGGCTACACGAGCGCCTGCTTAACGGCAAACCCGGGAAATGCAGGTGCCGCGTATGGCTATGCGGGGATGGGTCCATACGAGGGCGGCCAGGCGGAATTTCTCCGCGTGCCGTTCGCGGACTTTAATTGCCTTGTGTTGCCCGAAGGTGCCGAGGAGCAGCAAAGCGACTACGTGATGCTAGCCGACATCTGGCCCACCGGCTATCACGCTACGGAACTGGCTTGTCTGCTTCCGGGCGAATCGGTCGTTATCTATGGCGCCGGCCCGGTGGGTCTCTTCGCGGCATATTCCGCAATTCTCAAAGGCGCAAGCCAGGTGATGATTGTCGACCGGCTGCGGGATCGCCTGAAGCTGGCAGCGAAAATCGGTGCTACTCCGATTGACGACTCCAAATCTTCTCCGGTGGAACAGGTGCTCGAGTTGACGGATGGAAAGGGTGCTGATAAGGGCTGCGAATGCGTTGGCTATCAGGCACACGATCCCAACGGGCACGAACATCCCAATATGACACTCAACAATCTCGTTCAATCCGTAAAGCCCACGGGACGACTTGGTGTTGTGGGCGTCTTCCCATCCGAGGACCCCACGAGCAAAGATTCTCTAGAGAAGCAGGGCCAAATCGCGTTCGACATCGGCAAGTTCTTCGAGAAGGGTCTCGTGATGGGCTCTGGTCAAACGAACGTGAAAACCTATAACCGCCATCTCGCCAAACTCATCCAGACCGGTAAAGCCAAACCTTCGTTTTTAGTGTCGCATGAGCTCCCGCTCGACGAAGCACCCGAGGCATACAAGCGCTTTGACGCGCGCGAAACCGGTTGGACCAAAGTAGTTTTAAAGCCGGGCATGGCCGAAGCCAAGAAAGGCCAAGCAGCGTCGGCGGGACACCAGAAATAGCGTCACAGCGCGATCGCTTAATCACCAGTCGCAAGCAAAAGAAAAGCTTTGTTTCCGGTTTAAGCGCAGAACCCAAGGCCTTGGCGCTGGTATCTGTGTCTCACCGCGGAGCCTGCACCTCACGGAGCGGATTGTCCCGAGTTGTCTTGCGAACACTGAACAGATTGTGACTTTTCAGTTGTTTTATTGCGGTCGCTTAAGGGTTCCGTGTATTCCGTCTTATCTGCTAGTGAGTATAACTTTCACGGAAGCTGTTGTGAGGGCCGCTGAAATCGGCAGAAACTTCATCCTACATAACCGAAAGACCCGACGGCACAAATCTCCATGACTTCCACCCTAGGATAAATCGACCAGGTGCTGGCAAGACTCAAATGCCCTACACTCACTTTTGTGCCGTCATTTAAGTCTGGTTGGAAAGATAGCGACGCGAAGACAGTGTAAAGACACGCTTATTGCCCCAATTGCTTTAACACCTTATGACCAAGAGGACGCCTCAGGAATCCGCCACATCCCACGCAGCAAAATATTGAAGCGATCGCGAAGCTGGAAGAGGAAGCTCTGGATCGCCGGACAGCGGCTGAGCACACAAGCGATGCGATCGTAAATGCTATTGGCAGCACGCCCTTTCTTTTGCTGCATGTACTGTTGGTGGGGATTTGGAGCACTGTAAATCTGAACCTTGTCCCCGGCGTCAAAGCATTCGACCCTTTTCCGTTCGGCATTTTGGCCCTCTTGCTTGCGGCAGAAAGCGTTTTCCTCACGATCTTCGTCCTAATCAGCCAGAACAGAATGGCTCGCGAAGCGGAAAGGCGCTCTCATCTAGATCTGCAAGTCGGTATGCTCGCCGAGCAGGAGCTCACCGTAATACTCCAAGTGCTACAAAAGCTCTGCCATCATGTGGGCGTTGACATAGCATCCTCTACGCCACTGGTTCAGGGATTCAGCGAAACTACAGACGTACAAAAGTTGGCGAGTGAGCTAAAAGATAAGCTGCCGGACCAATAGCAAGATTGTGGAGCAAATCGTCAGCGTCCAGCCGCACACTTTACAACAATTCACGACTCATCAGGACATTGATCGCTGCCATTACAGCGTTTACCCGATAGCTCAAATTAAGCAGGCACCAGGACCGTGCGAGACTTAGTTCACTAGGCTCACCAAATGCCATTGAAACCATTTGCTGACCAATAGGAGATCATCATGCCAAAAAACGCATATGAGGAAGCAGCTAAGCATCACGAAAATGCCGCCAAGTCGCATCGCACCGCAGCAGAACATCACGGAAAGGGCAACCACGAGGCAGAAAAAAAACACTCGGCCCATGAGCATTCCAGGAAGGCCCACGAAGCCTCGAAGGCGCCTCACCAAAAGTCCCAACAACAGAAATAGGAATCGACAATGTGAACAGCACGCATGCGGGCGACGTTTCGGTCGCCCGCGAGCCGTTTTCAGCTTATCTGTCACAGATCGGCTGCTTTTCGGTTTTCTTTTTGGGCTGAGCAGCTGGAGTCGCCTTCCTGTTTCTTGCCCGTTTGCGGCGCCTTCCACGCAGCCTCGTGAGCATAAGCAATGTTCATAAAATCGTGATGGTGGACGATAGAAACGGTCAGACCTAAGAGAAATAGCTATTTCTTTTTTGGCGGCAGAGGCATTTCAATATCAGAAGGCAACTCGGATGCCGGCGTCGCGAGCGATTTAAGCCCTTTTCGTGCGATCTCCTGATCGTCCCAGCCGGGCATATTCGAAACGGCATAGGCGTCGGCTGCTAACTTCTCTAACTGTTTTGTCAACTCGGGCGTATGTTTTGCGGTTTTGAGATGTTCACGGATCTTCCGTGCGAATTCTCGTAAAGTAAACTTCATATGGACTATTGACAATTATGACGAGGCCGCAAAACGCCATAAATACGGTGTTGCTCTTATATGGCAATGGTAATAGACCCCGGAATCGAGGCGCAGGGCTTGGTATTCAGCGAATCGCCGGATTGGCGCGGACAGCTCGTTTTCATAGCTGTAAGATAATTCCCTCCAGTCCGGATTTTCAGACCCCCGGAGCAAGATTCCAGAGTTCAAAGTCTTGTGTGCGATCGCGCTGCAGAGGCGTGGAGCGTACGCTTCCAGTAACCCTGTGCTCCAGACTTGGCAATCGCCTCCGCGAGTTCCCGCACCTTCTTCGAATCCATCCCCGTTTCAAACCGCGTTAGTGGCGGATTGGGATTGCAAACCGCCGAGAAGCTCGTTTACCATCCGAAGGAGATCTTGACTTGCGTTGCTCTTGGATAACAGCCCGTGCGCCCCAGCAGCTCGAATTTCCTTCTTTGTTTGGTCGGAATCGTGGACTGTGAAGATCAATATCTTGGTCTGGGGCCTGTAGCGAATCATTTGACGAACAGCTGCAAGACCATTTAGAACCGGCATATTAATGTCTAGGATGACCAAATCTGGGTGAAGTCCAAGGACCATCTCCACTGCCTCTTGCCCTGTCGTCGCTTCTCCGCAGACTTCCCAACGGGTTTCCTTTTCCAAGAGGGCCCGGAGCCCGCGACGAAGCATTTCGTGATCATCTGCAATGAGTATTCGTTTTCGTGATTTCTCGGCCGCCGATGTCGTCTTAGCTAGATGGCGCGGTGCAGACTCACCTCTAGCGGATTCGCCCGAATTCGTAAGCTTCAGTTCGGAGAGCGGGATTGTGGCGGTGACTAAAGTTCCCTTGTTTGGAAGAGATGTAATTTCTAGAGTGCCATGAAGCTGCCGCATTCTTTCCTTCATGCCTTGGATGCCAACTCCTAGAGAAAACACTTTCCCACCCGTTGAGTTCAGTAGGTCAGGATTTATGCCTTTGCCAAAGTCACCGATCTTCAGGTGTAGCTTGTTCGCGACAACCTCGAGCCGAACAAAGGCTTTCCGGCTGCCCGAGTAACGGTGAACGTTAGTAAGGCTTTCCTGGATGATGCGAAA
>Ga0209579_10002940_pt1 | contig 12689 bp, 10 predicted proteins | sample Coa_R1_2_FD_187152 | JGI IMG/M metagenome (GOLD analysis project Ga0209579, IMG submission 187152) | Surface soil microbial communities from Centralia Pennsylvania, which are recovering from an underground coalmine fire - Coalmine... | ecosystem: Environmental > Terrestrial > Soil >... | reverse complement strand
CGGGTAATCGCATTGCGACCGCCATTTGCCGCAGCATACGCAGATGTTCCGCCTTGTCCTGTTTCTGCAGTCTTTGAAGTAATATTTACAATTGAACCTTTTGATTTTTTCATTTCCGGCAAAGCAAAATGCGCCATCAAATAATAATGAATGAGATTTTTGTGCAACGATTCTACAAATAATTCATAGTTGCCATTTTCCAGATTAATTCCGTCATTAACGCCGGCATTATTAACCAACCCATCGATCTTTCCAAATTTTTCTATTGTTGCTTTCACTGCATATTCGCAATCATCTGGATTGGTCAATTCAGCAACAACCTGGAAGGCAGTCCTGCCACTGGCTTGCAGCTCGTCCAGGGTTTTCAGATTGTCTTTAAGGTTTCTGCCCACAATAACCGGAATGGCTTGTTCAGCACCGAGCAATTTAACGATGCCTTCGCCAATACCTTTGGCGCCCCCTGTTACTATAATCACTTTATCTCTTAATTGTAAATCCATATTTATTTTGTCACTTTTTTTTCAAGGAGAATATTTTATTTCACCTCTGTTAACCCAGAGCTTATTCTATGGTGTTCCCAAAATTTGATTAATAAAACCCTTTTTTCACTGCCTGATCATAGGAAATCGCTTTTTGTTTTTGCGTACCAAGCCCGTCAATCCCCAATTCAATGATATCTCCGGCCTTTAAATACCACGGGGGTTTAAATCCAAGACCTACGCCAAAAGGGGTTCCTGTTGAAATTATATCTCCCGGAAGCAAAGTCATAAACTGTGACAAATACGAAATCAAAAACGGAATTTTAAAGATCATGTCACTTGTGCTGGAGTTTTGCAATTTTTCTCCGTTCACTTTCAACCACAAATTCAAATGCTGGGGATCTTTTATTTCATCTTTTGTCGCCAGAAAAGGACCCAGCGGTGCAAATGTATCACAGCTTTTCCCTTTGACCCACTGGCCATTGTGCTCGATCTGAAATGCTCTTTCCGAATAATCATTGTGTAAGACATAACCAGCGATATGATCGTTGGCATTTTCTTCTTTTATATAAGAGGTTTTTTTTCCAATGACAAGGGCGAGTTCAACTTCCCAATCTGTTTTTACAGAATTTTTCGGAATGATCAGGTCATCATTTGGCCCGCACAAGGCAGTTGTAGATTTAAAAAATATGATTGGCTCAGCTGGAGGCTGCGCCCCGGTTTCCTTGGCATGCTGGGAATAGTTCAATCCAATGCAGACTATCTTTGAAGGCCGAGCGACTGGGCTTCCTATGCGTGTCCCAGATCTTATTTCTGAGAGTGACGACTCGCCCTTATTAATAAATTCCTCAAGTCTTTTTAAACCATCAGTCTCAAAAAAATGCTCGTTATAATCTTCTCCAAATGCTTGTGTATCATACATTACGTCGTTTAAAATGACGCCTGGCTTTTCTTTGTTTAGTTCTCCAAAGCGAAAAAGTTTCATGGTAAAGGTCAATTGTGAATGGTGAATAATGATTTGCGATGGGCAAATAGTGATGGCTGAATTGACCGTCACTTTTTGTTATAGCCCTATCCGTTCAATGTTAAGAATCCTCCGTCAATTGGATAATCCGTTCCGGTAATAAAGGCAGCCTCCTCGCTCGACAGAAATAAAACCAACGCGGCAATTTCTTCAGGCTTCGCCATTCTGCCGATCGGCTGGCTTTTTGATAATTGCTCAAATATCTCTTTCTCCTTTCCGGGATAATGTTTTGCAATAAATCCGTCTACAAAAGGAGTATGTACCCTTGCCGGAGAAACGCAATTGCATCGGATATTGTCAGCGAGATAATCTCGGGCAGTGCTTAATGTCATTGAATACACAGCACCTTTGGTCATGGAATACGCGAAACGATCCTGCAACCCAACACGTGCCGCAATGGAACAAATGTTTACAATAATTCCACCACCCTGTTGTTGCATGAGCGGAATAGCTGCATGCAGACTATTGTACACGCCTTTGATATTAATATTGTACAATCTGTCCATATCGGCTTCGGTAGTTGTATGCGCCTTACCAATGTGCGAAACGCCAGCGCTGTTAACCAGCACATCAATTTTATTTATTTTTTTGAAAACTTCAGTAATGAGTTGCTGATCTGACACATTGCACGGGTGTGCCATGGCATTCCCACCTGCCGCTTCAATTTCTTTGACCAATGCTTCGGCATCGTCTTTATTGATGTCAACGATATGAACGTTTGCCTCCTCCTTTGCAAACAGCAATGAAATGGCTCTTCCAATACCGCTTCCCCCCCCTGTGATCACCGCATTTTTATTTTCTAAACTGAACATAATTGGTTTTCAATTTACGATTTCTGGTTTTATTTTATATCCGCTGATCGCATAAAATAAAACAACAACAAAACAAATCAGGGGAACGATGTATGCAATTTGAATACTTCCTGTTTTGTCTGAGATCAACCCCATAAACACTGCGCCAAATGCGCCACCGATAATTGACATAACCAGAAAAGATGAAGCAATTTTAGTTTCTTCACCCAAGCCTTTGATACCAAGGGCAAAAATCGTGGGAAACATGATAGACATAAAAAACGGAGTAGCCATCACAGCATACACCGGTGTGGATCCTTTTGTTGTCACTGCAATCAACAGCAACACAGTGTTTATTGCGGCATATATTCCAAGCAAACGTGAAGGTTTTATATAGCGCATCAAAAATGTACCCAAAAATCTTCCGGAAACAAATCCGATCATTGCATAACCCCACCAGGTCCCGGCGTCCTTTTCAGGAAGTGCCATGACATATTTTGAAAACCTGATAAAAAAACTCCCCACGGCCACCTGTGCAGCGACATAAAAGAACTGTGCCACCACGGCCCATTTCAAATGACTGAATTTAAAAATTTTAAATGAAAAAGTTGTGTCATGAGCAACGCTGTTATCTTCTGTTACTTTCGGAAATTTTGTGATCAGGAATAAGATAACCACAACAAAGACAAGCAGCGCAATCACCAGATATGGGATTTTAACTGCCGATGCCTCTGTATTCAAATAAGTATGTAACTGGTCAGGGGGCATTTTTTGCAGGTCTTCTTTGGAATATTCAATGCCGGAAAGAATAAATTTACTTCCCAGAATCGGCGCAAGCACTGCGCCCAACCCATTGAATGATTGCGCAAAATTTAAGCGTTGTTCCGCTGTCGCCGGATCTCCCAGAATAGTCATATAAGGATTGGCAACAGTTTCTAAAAATGCTGCCCCGCATGCCATCACAAATAGTGCAATTAAAAAGAAAAAATATTCACGTACGGTAGCAGCAGGAATAAATAATAATGCGCCGGCAGCAAATAAAATCAATCCGAGAACGATGCCGCTTTTATATCCAAATTTATGAATGAAGATGCCCGCCGGTATTGCCGTTATAAAATAACCGAGGTAAACTGCCGGATCAATAAACGAAGATTGCAAATCGTTAAGTTGGCAGGCTTTTCTCAGATGGGGAATAAGAATGGGGTTGAGGTTATGCAAAAACGCCCACAAAAAAAATAATGAAGTTACCAGAATAAATGGGATCAAATACTTTTTCTGCATGGTAAAACTTAGTTGAAGTTAAATGGTTCCTAATTATATTAGGTCGCTTCACAATGAACATTAAATATACAGAAGTTTTTATTTGTCGATACGCCTGTCCATTTGAAATAACAGGCTTTTGATTGGTATGGATATTGGAGAAGATACTGAAGTTCAATGGTTGCACGACTAATGAACCGATTGCAATTGATGGCTGTTTAATAAAAATACCGGGACGCTTATATAAATAGTGATCAGTAATCAAGTTGTAATTGTTATTTAACTTGCCGCATTAACCTCCTTAAATGAATGTAATAAAAAAAAGTCCAGTTGATGATTTGGGGTATCATTTTATTCCGGAAAAATTTTTGCCAAAGGGAAATGATGAATATTATTTGCGTACCCTGCAAAATAAGAGCGGGATAGATTACAGAAAACTTACAGCCGGTGAAATCGAAACCTTGGTGCGAAACCGAAATACTTCTGATAATTGGAATAATATTCTTGTGTCGGATGCATTTACTGCGGAACTCGTTATGGATTGCAAATTTTTTGGGTTGATCCGCATCGGAAAATTAGAGCCTTATTATCTTGAATTTAATAACCTCAGGCGTCCGGTTGGCTTATATGGCTCTACCATTATCAGCAGCGATTTCGGAGATAATGTGGTGATAGATAATGTTAATTATTTATCGCATTATATTATCGGTAACGATGTGATGATTGTAAACACCAATGAAGTGGCGACAACCGATCATGCAAAATTTGGCAATGGAATTTTAAAACAGGGAGAACCGGAATCGATCCGCATTTGGATGGAAGTATGCAACGAAAATGGGGGAAGAGGGATCATTCCGTTCGACGGGATGTTGCCTGGAGATGCTTATCTATGGAGTCGTTTTCGGGATGATAAAATATTACAAAATAGGTTTAAAGCGTTCACCGAAAGAAAATTTGATAACAAGCGCGGATATTATGGAAAGATCGGTGACCGAACGGTAATCAAAAATTGCAAGATCATCAAAGATGTATTGATTGGAAGCGACGCTTATTTAAAAGGAGCAAATAAGCTGAAGAACCTGACCATAAATTCCTCTGCAGATGCAAAATCGCAAATTGGTGAAGGCTGTGAATTGGTCAATGGCATTGTTGGTTATGGCTGTAGGATTTTTTATGGGGTGAAAGCGGTGCGTTTTATTATGGCTTCGCATTCGCAATTGAAATATGGAGCAAGGCTTATCAATTCTTATCTCGGAAATAATTCCACCATTTCGTGTTGTGAGGTCTTGAATTCATTAATTTTTCCTGCACACGAACAACATCATAACAATTCTTTTTTGTGTGCTGCATTGCTCAACGGACAAAGTAACATGGCAGCCGCCGCAACCATTGGTTCAAATCACAATTCCCGCAGTGCGGACGGCGAAATTATTGCTGGGCGTGGGTTTTGGCCGGGACTAAGTGTCAGCCTTAAACACAATTCGAAATTTGCTTCGTTTTGTATTATCGCAAAGGGCACCTATCCTTCTGAACTGAATATCCCCATTCCGTTTTCATTGATCAGTAATAATGAAAGCAAAAATGAATTGATAATCATGCCTGCATACTGGTTCATGTATAATATGTACGCATTGTCACGAAACGCCTGGAAATATGCTGATCGCGATAAACGCAATGAGAAAACACAATTGCTCGAATTTGATTTTCTAGCTCCGGATTCAGTTAATGAAATGATCAATTCCCTTTTTTTGTTGGAAAAATTTACTGGAGAAGCCTATGTTGATGAATATGAAAAAGGAAAAAAATATTCCGATGAAAAAATTATAGATATCGGCAAAAAACTTTTGGAAAGCAAAAAAGACACTGTTGACGGCCTGGAAATTCTTTCCGAAGGATTTGAAAATAATAAACGCAAAACGAAATTGATCAAAGTTTATCGCGCTTATCATTTGTTTAAGGAATTAATCAGTTATTATGCCGTGAAGCAATTGATCGCGCACATAAAAAATAGGGAGCTAAAAAAATTTGAACAAATCCAGCAATCTCTGCCGGCGAGACCGATCCTGCTGGAATGGACAAATGCTGGCGGACAATTAATTCCGCAAAATTCACTTGAAAGATTTCTTCAGCAAATAAAAAATAATAAAGTTAAAAGCTGGGAGGAAGTCCATCGATTTTATAAAGATGAAGGAAAAGTTTATGCAAGTAATAAATTGATTCACTCACTCGCGGTTTTGAAGAGGATTCAAGGAATTGACATTAAAAGGATTTTCTCCAAACAGTTCAAGATTTTACTGAAAAAATCCATAGTGACGGAAGAATGGATGACAAAGGGAATTTATGAATCACGCGCAAAAGATTATACCAATCCATTTCGTAAAATGGTCTATGAAAATACAGCAGAAATGAATGAAGTAATCGGTTCCTTGCGTGGCAATGGCTTTATTAAACTCCAGCATGATTTGCTCGTCGGGCATAAAAAGGAAATTGAAGACATCATTAGGAAGTTGTGAACAAAGGAAAGAAAAAACAAATTTATTTCAGCAATGGCAGGTGGCCAGGGCCGAATCATATTTATTTAAGAAGAAAAGAGTGTAAGGCTTATAACTATTCTCGATTGGAGGAAAGGAGATGATAAAATGTTTTTTATTTTTTTAAACGTTTTTATTTTTTTTGTAATTAAGAACGATACCCAATTGCTAATCCCAAAATTGCCTTTTAATACCATCGGGTCATTGCGTAATTTCCGGATTCGCTATTTCTTCCTTAAAAAAATTCTTATGGGAACTCCCTTGAAATTGAAATTTTTTCGCAATTGATTTTCGAGATAATTCTTATACGGCTGTTTTATATCATCGGGGAAGTTGCTGAAAAAAGCAAATGAGGGCGTATTCGTCGGTAGTTGTGTAACATACTTGATTTTAACTGCATGACCTCTAACCACGGGCGCGTGATAAGCCTCCACAGCTTTCAACATGATTTCATTTAATTGGGAAGTGGACACCTTGCGCTGACGGTTTGCATAAACTTCAAGGGCAATTTCAATGGCTTTATGAATGCGGAGTTTTTCTATTGCCGAAATAAAAAGAACCGGAACATCCGTGAATGGAGCAAATTTTTTCATCAGTTCACTTTCGTATTCCTTCGCACTGTTGGTTTCTTTTTTGATGAGATCCCATTTGTTTACCAGTATCACGATGCCTTTTCCTTTTTTTACAGCCAGACTGAAAATATTCAGATCCTGCGCTGTGATTCCTTTTTCCGCATCGAGCAATAAAAGGCAAACATCAGCCTCATCCATCGCATTGATGGCACGGATCACAGAATAAAACTCCAGATCTTCATGTACTTTTGTTTTACGACGAATGCCGGCTGTATCAATCAAAATAAATTCTTTGTTGAATAAATTGTAGTGCGTGTGAATCGTATCGCGCGTTGTGCCGGGAATATTGCTTACAATTGTTCTTTCCTGACCGGTCAACGCATTTAACAAAGAAGATTTACCAACATTGGGCTGGCCAATAATGGCGAATTTCGGCAACCCTGTTTCTTCGACTGCCGTATCATCTTCTTTTATTAATGCGGTTATTGCATCAAGCAATTCGCCGGTACCACTACCCGTCATGGAAGATAGAAAAAATATGTGGTCAAAACCCAGGCTATAAAATTCGGTTGCTTCGAGAAGTCGTTCGCTGTTGTCAACTTTATTCACCACTAAAAAAACAGGTTTTTCTGTGCGGCGCAGCACATCAGCCATCGCATCATCGAGGGTAGTAATGCCGGTTGCCGTATCAACCATAAAAATAATGGCGCTGGCTTCTTCCAAAGCGATCAGCACCTGCTTTTTTATTTCTTTCTCAAAAATGTCTTCACTCTGCGGCACAAAACCGCCGGTATCGATCACGTTAAAGGTCTTGCCATTCCAATCCGTGATTCCATACTGCCTGTCGCGTGTAACGCCGCTTGTATCGTCAACTATGGCTTTGCGCTGCTCAAGCAAACGATTAAACAACGTGCTTTTCCCAACATTTGGTCTGCCAACGATTGCTACTGTAAAACTCATACAATTGTCCCCTAACGGGAAGCTTGATTTAAATGCTTTAGAATTCCCTATTCCTTTTCAGGGATCGGGGGTTTAATATCCATACTCCTTTAAGAACAAATCACTATCTCTCCATTTCGGGCGAACTTTTACAAATAGTTCGAGAAAAACTTTCCGCTGTAAAAATTCTTCAATTTCTTTTCTTGCATCAGTTCCCAATCTTTTTATCATGTTTCCTTTTTCACCAAGAATGATTCCTTTTTGTGTTTCCCGCTGGACGATAATTTCAGCTCTTATTTTTGTCAGGGTTTCTTTTTCTTTAAATTCCTGAATAACTACAGTCGAATGATAAGGAATTTCTTCTTCAAACAAATAAAATATTTTTTCACGGATCATTTCGGCGACGAAAAATTTAACAGGCAGGTCGGTGAGGTCATCTCCTTCAAAAAAGGGCTCACCTTCCGGCAGTAATTTTATGATTGCCTGCAAGAGATGATCAACATTTTTCTTTTTCAAAGCGGAAATAGCGATTACTTCCGCAGAGTACTTTTTGTGTTGAAAGAATTCAACCGCATTTTTTACTTTTTCGGTGACAGCTTTATCTGTCTTATTTATTACCACAATGGCTGGCTTTTTAATATTCAACGAAGAAAATATTTCATCATTTTCTTTTTGATCATCGTTGGCATCGACGATTAATAAAACAATATCGGCATCTTCCAAAGAACTTTTTACAGCTAGCATCATCTTTTCGTGCAGCTTATATTTCGGCTGAATGATTCCGGGTGTGTCTGAAAAAATGACCTGATAATTTTTTTCTGTGAGAATTCCTTTGATGCGATGACGGGTTGTTTGCACTTTTGGAGAAATGATTGCGAGTTTTTCTCCAAGTAATGCATTCAACAAGGTGCTTTTGCCCGCGTTGGGCCTTCCAAAAATTCCGGCAAATCCACTTTTCATAAAGAGTTGCAAATGTACAGGAAGATAAAATTTGTTTGGCTATTATTTGCCATAGAAGTACCTTTGCGACCCTATATCGCGAAGTAGAGCAGCGGTAGCTCGTCGGGCTCATAACCCGAAGGTCGGAGGTTCGAACCCTCCCTTCGCAACAAAGAATCAGGTAGTTATCTTTGAATTCGACCCTCACCTTGCAACACAATTTGCCGGATGATTTACTTGGCTCACGCTTTCACCCAATCAATTCCTCTCATAATTTCCGGGAATTTAGTCCTGGAGTTCCTGATTAACGCTTACAGGCTTATACTTAATGTCCGCTGGTAGTAAATACTGGTTTTCAATATTTATTGACAGAATTGGCAAAGTATGTGGTTATTAAAATAATAAATCCTCGGTAAACAAGTTTAATAGGTAGAAATCTAAAATCCTATAGTCATGAAATACCTCATGCTAACCCTGCTATTGCCGCTATTCGGGCATTCACAATGCTACGAAAACAGGCTTGCCTTTAATTTTAATATTGGAACTCCATTTAAAAGCGGGATGGAATTGTCTTTTTTTCCCAGCGATGGAAGAATTGGGTACGATGCAGGCTTCTATTTATATGATCGTAAAACGACCATGCAGGTTGATAAAAGGATAACTGTGTCTGAGCAACCTGAAATTTCGCCGATCGGGAGGGTTATTTTCAGGCTTAATCAATATGGCAATTTTCAACATCAGGTGACCGTTTTCGGAACCCCGAATCAAGTAGGCGTTTCATACAGGATATACTACCGTTTTGGGGACATCCTTATTGGTATTGAACCGACCGTATCGACAAAAGAAAGTGGAGTGAATGCTTTGGTTAGTTTTGATTTGTAAATAAAAATTCAAACCGTATAGATCATAAGAGCCATGCATTTGCATGGCTCTTTTTTTTATTTACTACTCTTGCCAAACTATTTTTTTGAAACCGCGCCACCGCTGCTTGTATTAATATCTGAAATAACTGCGTTGCCTTTATAATGGATATGACCACCGCTGCTCGCAGAAGCAGAAAGTTGTTTGTTTACATTGAGCTCAATGTGTCCGCCACTGCTCGCATCTGCTTCTGCAATTTCTGATTGCAGGTCGTCAGCGTCAAGACGGCTGCCGCTGCTTGCTTCAGTCTTAATATTTGATGCGGTTCCTGAAATGGTGGAATGGGCGCCGCTGCTGGTTTCTGCGGTCAGATCGGTGACAGATATATTCCCTTTAAATGATGCGCCACTGGAAAAATCAAGATGTAATTTATTAGACTTTACGGTGCCGTCAACATCAACATGGGCGCCGGAATTACCCCTTAAAGCATCAAGCATTTTGCATGAAACATAAGCTTTAAGATTTTTTCCTTCAGTATTACTCCAGTCATTCCACTTATTATCAAAATAAATTTTCAGCGTGCCATTGTCTGTGACCTCTGTCTTAATTCTGTCTCGATATTCTTTATCTGATGCGCTTACAGCGACAGCTTCATCATTTCCCTGCGTAAGATAAAGATGGATACCGGTTGATACCTTTATTGCGTGAAAACTTTTTACAGTCCGCACTTCAGCGTTTGGATCGTTATATGTTTTCCCCTGCGCAAAAACTGCACATGTTATCATGACAGCAGCAATTGCAAAAATTATTTTCTTCATGTTTTACTTTTTTAAGAATTATTATTGATTTGACTATTATCCTTTTTTGGTGATGCTGCTTGAACCGCTTGATTTTATTAAGTGGACCACGCCGGTCCCCTTGTAATAAATATCGCTGCCGCCGCTTGCGTTTGCAGATAATTCTTTATTAACGGTTATATGAGAGTCACTACCACCGCTTGCAGTAATTTTGCAATTATCTGTTATCAGTTCGTAGCCATTTAAATCGCTGCCACCACTCGCGTCAACATCCAGGTCTGTTACGGATCCGGAAATATCCACATCGGAGCCACCACTTTGAGTGATTGACATTTCATGAGCATCAATCCTTCCTTTCAGATCACTTCCTCCGGAAAGATCAATATGCAATTTGTCCGATTTAATTGTTCCCTGCAAATAAGCGTCGGAGCCCCCTGAAGCATCAAGTCCATCTATATCTTTTATGGAAACATAGGCTTTCAATTTTTTGTTGCCTAGGTTCCAGGTGATGCTACCCGTGTTTTCATATTTTATAACCAGCACACCGTTATTAACAGTGGTGACTATGTGGGAAATATATTTCGGGTCAGAAGCACTGACCGCAACGGCTTCCTCGTTGCCTTGCGTCAGGTAGAGATCAATGCCACTGGAGACGTGAATCGCATGAAACCCTTTCACATTGCGGGTCTCGGCATTTTTGTCCTCAATAACCTTTCCGCTTTGCGCGAAAGAAAGGATGGTAAATGTTAGTAAAGCAGTTGAAAAAAGTATCTTCTTCATAAAAACGATTTTAGTGAAAGACGCCTGAAATTAGCCAATGTTGCATAGACACGTATTATTCGGGTGTTTTATCTGTGACGAAGCCGCTCCGGAAAAAGTTACAGGCTGAATTAAGTTTTCCTATAACTTTGCTGATCTTTCTTTCATTTCAGTGAAAGAAAGGCTTCTCAGATTCCTCGGGGTGCTTTTCGCCAAATGGCGGATGGCTGAGATAATACCCGTAGAACCTGAACAGGGTAATGCCTGCGCAGGGAAGGTGTTCAAACATTTCCAGCATTTTACCTGCACGGCTATTTTAAATTAAGAATTGAAATAATCAATCCGAAATGGAAAGATATTCAGCTATTTGCACCCAATAGCTGGTTCTTTATTGCTGATTTTTTATTTCCTATTCATTTTAAAATCAACAAAACGATGAAACGGCTAGCTGTATTATTTTTTACTTTTTATCTTTTATTTTTTGTTTCGTCAGTTGCATTTGCACAAATCAACCCCAAAGGGAAAATAACTGATTCAGTAACCGGTTTTCCAGTCGCCGGCGCAACAGTTTCTATTGACGGAATCGGAACAACCTCGACCAATGAATCCGGGATATTTGAATTCCACAAAGCAAAATCAGGGAACTACCACATTCGGATCAGCAGCATCGGTTTCAAAACATTTGATTCAGCAATTAATTTTTCCGATAAACTTCTGGTCATTTCATTACAACAATCAAAATTGTTTTTGCAACCTGTCGAAATAAAAGCCTTGCGTGCAGACGAAAAAGCACCATTTACCAAAACAAATCTTTCCAAAGAATATATTGCAAAAAATAACCTTGGACAGGATCTGCCATTTATCTTGAATCAAACTCCGTCTGTCGTCATTAATTCAGATGCCGGTAACGGCGTTGGATATACAGCAATTTATATCCGGGGCACAGATGATTCGAGAATCAATATGACCCTAAATGGAATTCCTTATAACGATGCAGAAGAGCAGGCGATTTATTTTGTCGATCTTCCTGATTTTGCTTCGTCCGTCAACAGCATTCAAATTCAGCGCGGAGTCGGCACTTCATCAAATGGAGCCGGCGCATTCGGCGCAACAATAAATTTTTCTACCAACGAATTTAATGACACTGTTTATGCAGAAATTAATAACAGTTTCGGTTCTTTTAACACATGGAAAAACACGGTGAAAGCCGGCTCAGGATTGATTGATGGTCATTTTACCATTGACGCACGATTATCCCAAATTACCAGTGATGGTTATATTGACAGGGCAACCAGCAATTTAAAATCGTTGTATCTATCTGCGGGATATTATACAAAAAATTCTTCTCTACGCTTCAACATCATCCAGGGAAAAGAAAAAACGTACCAGGCATGGAATGGAATTCCTCAAGCAAAAATATACGGCGATAAGGCAGCACTGGATATGCATTACGAGGATAATGTCGGCTCACTATATTTTACGAAAGCTGATTCGTTGAATCTGTACAAATCAAATAACCGAACCTATAATTATTTCACTTATCAAAATCAAACAGACAATTACTGGCAAAATCATTATCAGCTTTTTTTCAATCACCAGTTTAATCAGCGGATTTCAATGAACGTTGCAGCGTTCCTCACAAGGGGCTATGGTTATTATGAGGAATATCACGACCAGGGCGATTCAGCCAATGCAAAATATTCGGCGTATGGTTTGCCCAGCCAAATTATTGGTAAT
>Ga0209579_10002936_pt1 | contig 12697 bp, 11 predicted proteins | sample Coa_R1_2_FD_187152 | JGI IMG/M metagenome (GOLD analysis project Ga0209579, IMG submission 187152) | Surface soil microbial communities from Centralia Pennsylvania, which are recovering from an underground coalmine fire - Coalmine... | ecosystem: Environmental > Terrestrial > Soil >... | reverse complement strand
CAAGGACCAGCCCAACGCCTTCCTCGGGACACGCCTCGAGCAGCGACTGCGCGAGGCAGGGATCGAGTCGCTCGTGGTCGCGGGGATGATGACCTCGATGTGCGTCGACGCGACGGTCCGCGCCGCGATGGAGTGCATCGATCGCAACCAGAGCGGGATCACCCTGGTGGTTGACGCGGACGGAAAGCTCCTCGGCACCGTCACGGACGGCGACATTCGTCGGGCGATGCTTGCCGACATCTCACTCGATTCCTCGGTGGAGGTCCTTCTCGAGCGTCAGCAGGAGCTGCACGAGGACAGACCCATCCCTCTGACTGCGCATGTCGGCACGCACTCGGCCGAACTCATCGCGCTGATGCAGCGCTACGACGTCCGCCAGATCCCGCTCGTCGACGATCGCGGTCGGGTGGAGTCGCTGTCGCTGCTGCGCGACCTCGTCGAGGTCGAAGGTCCGCCTTTGCGTGCCGTCGTCATGGCGGGCGGTTTCGGCACCCGCCTCGGAGAGCTGACGGAGGAGACGCCAAAGCCGATGCTCCCTGTCGGAGACCGGCCGCTCCTGGAGCGAATCATCGAGCAGCTCCGTGACGCCGGGATCGAGCACGTGAATCTCACGACGCACTACCGGGCGGACGACATCAGCCGTCATTTCGGGAACGGCGAGAGCCTCGGAATCGAGATCGAATATGTGTCCGAGTCACAACCGCTCGGCACGGCGGGGGCGCTCGGCCTGATCCAGTCCGACGCCCCGATCCTCGTGATGAACGGCGACATCCTGACGCGCGTCGACTTCAAGGCGATGCATCTCTTCCACGACGAGCACGGAGCCGAAATGACGGTCGCCGTGCGGCCCTACGAGACGCGCGTCCCGTTCGGGCTCGTCGAGCTAGCCGGGAGCCGGATCACGTCGATCGCGGAGAAGCCGCTCGCCCGCGGATTCGTGAATGCCGGCATCTATCTCATCAAGCCGGATGTCTGCCGGCTCGTGATACCGGGCGAGCCGCTGGATATGCCGCAGCTGATCGATCGTTTGCTCGGCGAGGGAGGGACAGTTGTGGGATTTCCGCTCCGTGAGTACTGGCTCGACATCGGCCGGCTTGCCGACTACGAGCAGGCGCTCACCGATGTGGAGCAACTGTGATCGCGTGGTCGAGGCGGCGGGTTCTCGTGACCGGAGCAGGCGGCTTCATCGGCAGCCATCTCTGCGAGCGTCTCGTCGAGCTCGGCGCGAGCGTCTGCGCCCTTGTGGAGTACAACTCCCTCGGCTCCTGGGGATGGCTGGACGGCGCGGCGGGGCGCGACGAGCTCGAGGTCGTACTCGGCGACGTGCGCGACGCGGACAGCGTCGCTTCCGCGTGCGCGGGCGTCGATACCGTCTTCCACCTCGCAGCGCTCATCGCGATCCCGTTCTCGTACGAGGCGCCGCTCGCCTACCTGCATACGAACGCCATGGGTACGGCCAACGTCCTCCGTGCCGCGCAGCGGGCAGGATGCCGACTCGTTGTGCACACGTCGACGAGCGAGGTCTACGGGACCGCGCGTCGTGTGCCGATCGACGAGGATCATCCCCTGCAGGCGCAATCGCCATATGCCGCGAGCAAGATCGCTGGGGACAAGCTCGCCGAGTCGTTTCATCTCTCTTTCGGCGTGCCGGTGACCACGCTACGGCCGTTCAACACGTATGGGCCGCGGCAGTCGGCTCGAGCGGTCATACCGACGATCGTGACGCAGGTGCTCGCCGGCGGCCCGATCGCCCTCGGAAACCTGGCACCGACCCGTGACTTCACATTCGTGTCGGACACGGTCGAGGCATTCGTACGCATTGCGGACTGTGATGGTGCAGTCGGTCGCGTCGTCAACGTCGGGTCGGGGCAGGAAATCTCGATCGGCGCCCTTGCCGAGCGCATCGGGGCGGTGCTCGAGCGCCCTGCGCTCGTCGAAACCGACGCACAGCGTGTCCGGCCTCCGGACAGTGAGGTCGATCGCCTCTGTGCGAACGCGTCGCTCGCGCGCGAGCTGTTCGGGTGGGCGCCGGCGGTGGGGCTCGACGAGGGACTCCGGACGACGGCGCGCTGGATCGCGGAGAACCTCGACCGCTACCGCATCGGCATCTACACGGTGTGACAGCGTCTCGGCTACCCGCCGGCGATGAATGGTCGAATCAGTCGACTCACGTCGCGTGCTCGCAGACGGTCCGCGATGTCGCTCGGCGATAGGAGCCGGCCGAGATACTCCGTGGCGACCGCGTCCGTGAAGTCAGCGTTCCGGCTGTAGCGGAGCTCGAGGGATCGGTCCTGCGCGATCGGCTCGATCGTGTGGATCTCCCCGGACGCCAGGCGTTCGATGAAGCCGTCGATAGCCGCTCCAACGGCGTCCATGCCGAGGCGAAACGGATCGACCGGCTTCACCGCGGGCAGCGCGTGGAAGAGGATCGGGCCGGAATCGAGCCCCGTGCTCAGGAGATGAATCGTGGCCCCCACGTAGTCGGGCCGCTCGTCGTAGAGCGCCCAGAAGTTGGACGCTGTTCCGCGGTAGTACGGGGAGATTCCCATATGAAGGTTCAGACACCGCCGTTCGATCAGAGCGTCGGCAAGAGGGCCTCGGATGAAGCTCGAGCCAAAGACGACATATGCGTCTGAGGAGAGCGCGGATGACAACAGCGCGAGGTCGAGTCGACCGAGATCTCCAGCTCGGAGAAGGAATTGACGAGCATTTGCGGGCCCGAATCGCGGCGTTCCGAACACCTGACGCTCTGCTGACGTCATCTGACCGAAGTACGTCTCCATCGTCGGAGTCGACCGATAGAGATCCTCGGTCTGACCCGGAAAAACCGTCGTGCACTCGTGGACGGCGAAGACCTCGGAAGCAACATCGGCCACGCGCTCGACAAAGGCGATGTGTCGCGGCTGGTTACCGGTGAATACCGTGATCTTCACCGTATAGCCGCGAGGATATTCGCGCAGTCTTCCCGGGGCAGATCCAACGTCGTCCAGCTCGATCCCATCTCGGCACGGAATCCGACGCGGACGTCGAGCTTGGTCAGCACTTCGAAGGTAACCGAGTTGCGGCTGTTGTTCGGATGAGACATGCAGAACGGGCGTTGCCCGAGGATGTCGGACAGAATGTCGATGTTGGACCGGTACTCGCCCAGTTGCTCTTCGTACGAAAGTCGCTCGATGCTCATAGGGTGCGAGTGGGAGTGCAGACCAACCATGTGGCCGCGTCGCGAGAGGACTTGCAAATGCTCCGGCTGGAGCCAAAGGGTGCGTCCAACCGCAGCGGAGTCGATGTTCTGTTGTGCGAACAGGCCGTTGATCACATCCTCATACTCGAGCGGCGCCAACACATCGTCTCGAACGAATCTGAACCGTCGATCCGCGTCTGTATAAAAGGGGTGCGGAGTGAGGTACGAGCTCGGATCGAACGCGCGGAGAGCCTCCGATACGCGCTCCCGTGGGCCCCATTGCGCGACGGCCTCGAAGAATGCTTCGTAGAACTGATCGAGATCGTCGTACGTCGAGCGGAGATAGCGCGCCAGCTCGGGTCCTCTCGGTGGATCCGCCAGAGCAGACGTGTGCACGAAGAAGAACGCTCTGAGCCCGCGATCCTCCAAAACCGGCAATGCGACGTCGTACTGCGAACGAAGCCCGTCATCGAACGTGAGGCATACGGCGTCGCCCAACGAATTCCGCTCGAGCCGCGCACACCACTCGTCCGGGGAGATGATCCGATCGACCCCGACGGAGTCGAGGAGCTCGGAAAGTTTCTCGGCGGATAGCGCGCCTTGACCTTCGGCGTGGTCGCCGCCGTGGAAGTAGTGGAACATCAGGCCGTGCGGCATCGCCACGCTTCGCACCATTCGGCACCAACCTAACATCGGCATTGATGCCAATCGCTCTCCCGGGCGTGCTTCAATCCACACCGCGTGAGTGCGGCAGACTTTCCGCGGCGAAGCTTTCGTGTGCGCTTCCGTGAAGGTCATTACTCGTACCTGAGGCCTCGCCATCTCGCGCGGCTGGTCCGTCTGGCTGGGCTGGACCGTCTCGGCCGAAGCGAGTACCGCGTGCTCGGCATTGGCGAGCTCCTTGCGACGCGGACCTCGGACACGGCATTCGTGTTCGGGAGCGGCCGGTCGCTCCTCGAGATCACGCCGGATGAGTGGGACGCGATCGCCCGCTGCAACACGATCAGCCTCCGTGAGTTCCCGCGACAGCGCTGGGTGCGCGCCGACTACCACGTCACGAGCGAGGTGGACGAGCTGGAGCCGTATGCACGCCGCATCAGGGAGAACCCGCTCTACAGGCAGACGGTCTTCGTCGTGCAGGGCGGCTTCATGGCCGAGCGGGGAAACGAGCTGGTCGGCGGCAAGCTGCTTCCGCTGGGCGCCCGTCTCTTCCGTTATCGGCGCAGAGCACGCGGCCGGTATGCGCCTCCGTCGCGCACACCGCGAAGGCTTGTGCACGGACCGAACTCGATCTTCGACGCCACGAACCTCGCCGTCGCGCTGGGCTTTCGGCGCATCGTGCTCGCCGGGGCGGATTACTACAACAAGGAATACTTCTGGCTTGCGCCGGGCGAGAAGCGGTCCTATGACCACGAAGCCGTCGACGTCGCCCGAGAGTGGGGTGCGACGCCGCTGATCCTCGCCATGATGAGCGGCTGGCGGAAGGAGCTCGAGCCCGAGGGTATCGAGCTCTCCGTCTGGAATCCCCGTTCAAGCCTCTCGGAGGTGCTTCCGGTCTTCGATCGTACGACCTTGCCGTAACGCAGCGTTGCTACGCTCGCGCGCGGTGCGCGCCTGGGTCGACGTCTGCTTTCTCATGGACACCGAGGGGCCGTGCGACGATCCCGAGAAACCGGAGCTGAACGCGACGTGGGAGCGTGTGGACGCCTGCATGGACAAGCTGTTCGAGCCCGCGTTCCGCGAACAGCATCCCGATCCGCGGGGCGGCCTGCTTCGCGTCGGCTGGTTCTTCCTGACGTGGACCGGCTTCCGCACGAATCCTCGGAATCGCCCGTTCGGCTACCACCGTGTTCGCGACCATTGGCTCCAGCGTTGGGGTGCGCAAATGAGCCGGTACGGCGACGAGCAGTGCTGGCACTACCACCATCCGGCGGAGAGCGGGGTCGGAAACGAGTGGGGGCTCGACTGGACGCGATTCCGCGAGTACGAGCAGATCGTCTCCCGCCAGATCCTCGAGCGCGAGTGGTTCCCGTCGTGCTTCCGTGCCGGCGGAACGATCCTCGACGGCGTCTCCTCGCGCTGGGTCGACGCGTGGTTTCCGTTCGACTTCTCGAACCGGGCTCCGCGGGCCGTCGAAGGGCTCGTCGACTGGAGCAGCGGCGTCGATCGCTGGACGGTGTATCACCCGGATCCCGAGGATTTCCGCAGGCCCGGCCCCGGCCGGCGGCGGATGGGTCGCAGCCTCGACCGGCGTTCGTGGGTCCACGAGCTGACTCAGTCGGACGTGGACGCTGCGTTCGCGCAGGCAGCGGCTGGGGAGCCTGCGATCCTGTCGTGCTTCGATCACGACTCCCGCGATATCGCCGACGGGGTCGACTCCTATCGCGAGATGGTCGCCGACGCTGCGTCTCGCCATCGGAACGTGCCCTGGCGGTATGCCGGGCCGGTTGAGGCGATGCGCAACTTCCTCGACGTGCCCGAGCCGGCACGGCTCGAGCTCGAGGCGTCTGTCGTCGATGGTGACGTGTTCGTCAGCGCCAGCGCGCCCGTCTTCCAGTCGATTCCCTGGCTGGCGGTACGCCGAGGGGATGAGGTTGAGCACGTTGTCGACGACGTCATACGCGTCGATGCCGCCTCGTGGCGCTGGACGCCTCGCGGCGGCGAGAGCTGGGAAGAGATCGGCATCGGCGCGTCCACCGACCTGGGCGTGTCTGCCGTCGCCGTCGTCCGGCCGGACGACTCGCCGGGCCGCTACCGGCTCCGGCGCCCTCTCGAGCTGAGCCCCACTCAGCCGAACTCGATCTGGCCGTACTCGAAGCTCTTCGCCGAGCTCTCGATCGAACGCGCCTCTGGCGCCGCCGCCGAGATGGATTCGGCTCGCCAAGCCGTGGACATCCTTCGCGACCGCGTTCCGCCCGGAGCCCGCGTTCTCGACGTCGGTTCAGGGGCAGGCCATCTCTGGCGCTCGCTGCAACCCCTCGGGCTCGAGTACGACGGCATCGACTACGAGGAGCACATCGTCGAGATCGGCCGCCGCTACCTCTCCAGCGACGGGTTTCCGCAGTCGCGCCTGCGCGCCCTGGCGCTCGAGCGCCTCCCGCGCGGAGAACGGTACGACGTCGTCGTCTCACTCAGCACGCTCCTGTACTTCCCGGACTTCCACGAGCCGCTGGAGCTGATGGCGCGCGCGGCCGACCGGCTGCTCGTGATCAGGTCGCTCTTCGGAGAGCAGACCGAGGTGCGATGGCTTCCGGACATCTTGCTGGAGGCCGGCTTCCAGGACATGCGCGCGTATTTCAACGTCTTCGCACGCGACGAGGTCGCCGACTTCCTCGACGACGAGGGATTTGCGGTCGAATGGATGACGGATCGTCGTCGGAAGGAGAGGTTCGGAGGCGCGCCCGAGGTCGTCGGCGGAATCGAGCTCCCGTACGAGTTTCTCATCGCGGAGCGCGTCCGCCCCCGGCCGTCCGCGGAGGCGATCCTCGGCGAGCGCTTCGGCGAGGTCGCGCGCGCCTGGCGCGAGGAAGGAGCCGGTGGCCCGCCGGGCTGACCGCCCCGTGCTCGCCCTCGTCCCGGCACGCGGCGGGTCGAAGGGGCTTCCACGGAAGAATCTGCAGCTGCTGGCAGGCGCGACGCTGCTCGAGCACGCCGTCCGGTTCGCTCAGGCCTGCGGCTCGGTGGGCCGCGTGGTGGTCTCGACCGACTCAGAAGAGATCGCTGACGCCGCACGGGCGGCGGGGGCGGACGTGCCGTTTCTCCGTCCCGGAGAGCTCGCTGCCGACGAGACGCCGATGTGGCCTGTGGTCGTGCATGCGCTCGATCAGGTGGACGCCCGCGGAGAGAAGTGGGAGTTCCTGCTCCTGTGCGATCCGACGGCACCCGTTCGGTCGCCGGACGACGTGTCGGCTGCCCTCGATCGCCTGCGCGACGATCCGGACGCTGCTGGGATCGTCAGCGTCGCCGAGCCCGGCTTCAACATCGTCTGGCAGTCGGTCGTCGAGGAGAACGGATACATGGTCCACCTCGTTCACGAAGGGGCGCGCGCAACGCGCCGGCAGGACGCCCCTCCCGTCCGCTACATCGACGGATCGTTCTATCTCTGGCGCACAGCCTTTGTCCGCACCGGCCGCGACTCGTGGTTCGAGGGCCGGACATTGACACACCTCGTCGAGTCCGAAGGGACGATCGACACCATGGAAGAACTGCGGAGGCTCGAGACCCTTGTCGACGCGCGAGTCGTGACCGTGCCGTGGCTCGAACAGCTTTGAACCGACGGGCCCTCTCCCGGTGCGCCGCGATCGCCGAGGCTATCGTCTGAGCGTGCCGGTGCCGGTCTTCATCAACTGCCGGGATCGGCTCGGCTGCCTCCGTGGCCTCGTTGCCTGGCTGGAGAGGGCTCGCTGCCAGGAGATCTACCTCCTCGATAACGACTCGACGTACGAGCCGCTGCTCGACTACTACCGCGAATCGCCCCACAACGTCGTTCTCCTCGGGAAGAACTACGGCAAGAACGCGCTGTGGGAAGCGCCGGGGTTGTTCGAGAAGACCGGTGGGCGTCACTTCGTGTACTCCGATCCCGATGTCGTCCCGATCGACGAGTGCCCCACCGATGCCCTCGACCGCTTTCGAGAGCTGCTCGACCGGTGGTCGGTCTACAAGGTGGGCTTCGGGCTCAAGTGGGACGACGTGCCCGACCACTATCCGTACAAGGAAGAGGTCGAGATCCTCGAACGGGGCAATTGGGAGTGGCCGTTCGAGCGGGGGGCGTATCTCGCGCCGATCGACACGACATTCGGGCTCTACCGGCCCAATGGTCAACCGCGGCCGAACGAAGCGATCCGAACCGGATACCCGTACGTCGCTCGGCACACGGCCTGGTACCTCGATTTCGACAACCTCCCGGAAGACGAATTGCACTACCAGCAGCACGCTGCGACGAACACTGCGTGGTCGTTGGAAACATCGCACTGGACAGCGACGACGCTCACCGATGCACACCGCGACCAGGTCGCGTCGCTCCGAGCGGCGCGGGGACGGCGGATGCAGCGCTGGACGACACAGCTCAAGTGGCGGCTCTACGGCCGCCGGCGCTTCCGCGTCGGCGGCGCCCCAGCGGGCTAGCACGCTGGGGCCTCGAACGTGTCTAGCGTCGAGCTCTGGAGCTACTGCGAGCGACCCATGCGCACCGCCCGCCGCCCGCGCAGAAGCCATCGCGCACGCGTCAGCGGAGACGGCCGGAGCGAAGCTTCGTTCGCCGCCGCTGCACTGTGGAAGTCGTCCAGAACGGCCGACGTCCAGTGCGCCATTCCCGCTGTGTACTTCGTCTTCGAGGCCGCGCGCCGCTCGTAGAAGCGCTCCTCATCGGTGGGATTGTCGAGGTCGATGTACCAAGAGTCGTGGCGCGCGAGGTACGGAGCCCCCGTCCGGATTGCGTCACGATCCCAGCCTGCGTTCGGGCGATACAGAGCAAAGGTCGTGTCGATCGGGAACCAGTACGCACCGCGCTCGAGCCGCCAGTCGAGGCAGCGCCGCTCGTGCGCAATGACGGCCTGCTTGTGCCGGTAATGGTCCGGGATGTCGTCGATGCGCAGCCCGAAGCCGACCTTGTTCGCGAGCCGGTAGCGATGGAGCAGGTTGTGGAAATGGTCGACGGCATCGAGGGGACACTCGGGTACCGGGATCACGTCAGGATCGGTGTACACGAAATGCCGGCCGCGAGTCTTCTCGAACACGCCAGGCGCCTGCCACAGCGACCACTTGCCGAAGTTCTCGCCGAGCCGAATGACCTCGTGTGGCGTGTCGCGATACCAATCGAGCAGCGGCTCGTACGCAGAGTCGTTGTCGAGGAGATAGATCTCCTCAAAGCCGGCGCGTTCGAGCCATGCAACGAGCTCCGTCAGCGGCGCGAGCCGGTCGCGGCAGTTGATGAAGATCGGAGCTTCCAAGGCGGCGACCTAGCGCAGTCGACGGCGCGCGGACATTGCGAGTTGCTGCAAGCGCTTGCGGATCAGGATGGTCTCGAAATGCGCCTGGTTTCCTCCGAAGTACCCGGTGACAACACGTGCGTATTGGTTGAAGAGCGACGTGTTGTAGACGAGCGCATCGCAGCGTGCGAGCAGGAACATGTCGGCGACCGTGTCGTCGATCGAGTCGCGGTCGGTGTAGCCGGAGTCGCCAAACGTGTACAAGTCTCCCTCGCCCGGCGGCGGGAACGTCCCTCTCCGCGTGACTGCGTTGGGTAGGCCCGCGAGCACCTGACTCATCTCTGCCGAGTCGGTGGCGTAGAAGATCTGGAAGTCTTCGCGGAACGCAGGCGGCACCATTTTCAGGCGGGCGCGACAGACACGCTCGAGCAATCGCATGAGTCGGCGCTCGTTCTCGAAAAGCGAGATGTCGACGCGGTCGACGTAGCGGTCGCCGGCGCGGAAGTACGCGCCGTTTCCCGTCCTCACATTGACGCCGACGACGAACGGCGCCGACAGGTTGCCCGCCACCCATGCGTCGATGGCGTCCTGGATTCGCACGGCCGGGCGGAGTTGTCGGTAGAAGGCGCGCATGAGCCTGAGCCGCGCCGCCTCCGGTCCGGGATGGACGCGGTCCAGACCGTGGTAGGTCTGCAGCACGAGGTAGTGGGGAAGCGCCTCGTCGCCATTTGTCGCGATTTTCCGCGCTTCCGCGGGCTCGACCCAGCGCGCCGCCTCAGATCCTTCGTCGTAGGTCGCACCGGCGAGCGGCGCGGTGTGCAGCTTCACACCGAATATCTCCTCGGGAAGCCAGAGGAACTCCGAGAAGTAGTTCAGGGAATCGTCCCGAAGTTGTCGAAGGCCGCGCCAGTCCACGATGAGCTCGCGTTTGAGCTGCCGTGCGATCCACAGCGCACCGATGAGGCTCGAGAGGTTCGAGCCGATATTGCTGTCGCGAAACGGGCGGTTTACGACGAAGCCTGGCTGCACTTGACGTCGATGGTAATCGCACCCAATGGCTGCTCGGCCGCGGGGCTAAAATGCGCGCCGTGAAGCCCGTGCGCTCGAACGTCGCTGCCGCGACGAGGTCGGCGCTGGGCGAATCTCTCGCCGCGGCGCGGGGCCGAATCGCTCCCCCCGCCCCTCGAATCGAGTCGCTCGACTGGCTCGACTCTCTCCACGAACTGGCCGTCGACGATGGTTTCTTCGCGATCCGGAACATCGCCGCTCGCTGCCGCCACGTGTTCGATCGAGGCCGGCTCGTCGTCAACGAACGACAGGAGAACGACTGGTACTTCTGCAAGACGGATCATCTCGAGTATTTCTTTGAACGTGTTGCCCCGCGGAAGCCCTTCATTCTGTTCTCTGGCCACAGCGACGCATCGGTCGGACGGAGGTACCGTCGGTATCTCCGCCGGCCAGAGCTGCGCGCCTGGTTCGCAGCCAACGCGACCTTGGCGCATCCCAAGCTGCAATCGCTTCCGGTCGGCATCGCCAATCCGCTGACCGGCTGGCCGAACGCCGATCGCTCCGTGCTCGAGCACGTGCGAGCGGCGGACATTCCGAAGAGCCGTCTCTTCTATGTCCGCTTCGAGATGCATACGAATCCGACCGAACGCGAACGGTGCCTTCAGGAGACCGGCCTCCCGCTCGATCCTCCGTCTGAGTTCCCTCGCTACCTCGAGGAGCTCGCGTCCTCGTACTTCTGCCTGTCCCCGGCCGGCAAGGGGATTGACTGTCATCGTACGTGGGAGTCGTTGCATCTGAGGACGATTCCAGTCGTCACGAGAAGCCTGCTCACGGACCAGCACCGCGACTTTCCGATTGTCGCCCTCGAGAACTGGTCCGACTTCGGTTCGGTTCCTTTCTCGCCGGACCTTCATCGCGCCGTGTGGAATGCATGGAGCCGCCGCGCCATCAGCCTCGATGGTTACCTGGAGCGGGTAGCCACGGTCATCCGCAAGCTCGAAGCGCTTTGATCGCCGTCGAGGCGCGCGGACGTCTGGGCAACCAGATGTTCCAATTCGCATTCGGTCTCGCCGCCAGCCGGCGACTGGGTACCGACTTCGTCATGGCCGAAGATGTGCTGCGGACGTGGTTCGAGCTCGACGGGCGCAGCCGTCTCATGCCGAGAATCGCGCGTGCGGTTCGCTATCGTGTGAGCCGGCGAGTCGCTCCCTTTGCGCCTGTCACCATTCCAAGCGATGGGGAGATCGAGCCCGAGGACGTCCTCCGAGGCCTCGTGGATCGCGCCGATTACAACGGCTTCTTCCAATCGGAGCGCTATTTCTCGGATGTGCGCGACGGCGTCCGGGCGGCGTTCGCGCCATGTTCGCGTCATCGTCGCGACTTCCGATCGCGTTATGCAACGCTGCTCGGCAGACCCTACATCTGCTGTCATATCCGCCGGGGCGACTATGTCTCGTACCGCGGAGGAGTCGCGCTTCCGGTCTCCTACTATCGCGACGCCCTGATGGAACTCGGTCGCGAGCCCGATGTGCCGGTCGTCTTTGTCGGCGACGATCTATCGGTTGTGTCGCGAGATATGCCCGGTCCGAACATCATGTTCGAGCGAAACTCGGAGATCGTCGATTTGCTCCTCCTGTCGCATGCGTCGGCCGTGGTCGCGAGCAACAGTTCTTTCGCCTGGTGGGGTGCCTGGATGAACACCGTGGACGATGTCCGGGTCGTCGCGCCTCGCTACTGGCTCGGGCTCCACGAGCAAACGGAGTGGCCGAGGCACGTGATTCCGGAGCGCTGGATCCAGCTCCCGGTGACAATCGGAGACTGATCGATCCGGCGGCGGTTTCCACCGGACCCCAAGCTACGATCGTCGGCGTGAGCGCTGCCGATACCGCCATCCGTCAGCCGTCGTCGCAGGCTGTGCGACGCATTCAGCCTTCCACGGGTCTGGTTCCCGTCGATTTCCGCGAGCTCTGGCGCTACCGAGAGCTTCTCTTCTTCTTCTTGTGGCGCGACATCAGGGCGCGCTACCGCCAGACCTTTCTCGGCCCCATGTGGGCAATTCTGCGGCCGTTCATTTCGATGATCCTGTTCTCGGCGATCTTCGGTGGCCTCGCCGGCATCACATCGGGGAGCAACATTCCGTACCCGCTGTTCGTCTTCGCCGGAATCGCCGGCTTTAACTATTTCTCGTCGGCACTGACCGGCGGCACGGGCAGCATCCTCGCGAACTCGGCGCTGATGAGCAAGGCGTACTTCCCGCGGCTGTACGCACCCATCTCAGCCGTGGTCGCGCCGATGGTGGACTTCCTCATATCGCTGCTCGTCGTATCGGTTCTCTTCGTGTACTACCAACGAGCACCCAGCTGGCATCTCGTCTTTCTACCGGCCTTCCTCCTCCTGGCGATGCTGTCGGGTCTCGGCATCGGACTGTGGTTGGCTGGCCTCGCAGTCAGGTATCGCGACATCGGGTTCGCCCTGCCGTTCGCGACGCAGATCGCGATGTATGTGACGCCCGTCATCTACCCCGTGACGCTCGTGCCGACCCGCTATCGCTGGTTGCTCTCGTTGAACCCAATGACGGCTG
>Ga0209579_10002931_pt1 | contig 12709 bp, 16 predicted proteins | sample Coa_R1_2_FD_187152 | JGI IMG/M metagenome (GOLD analysis project Ga0209579, IMG submission 187152) | Surface soil microbial communities from Centralia Pennsylvania, which are recovering from an underground coalmine fire - Coalmine... | ecosystem: Environmental > Terrestrial > Soil >... | reverse complement strand
TGATCCAACCGGGCCGCCGATATGGATATGCAGAGGGCCCCGCGGGGCCCTCTGCATATCCATCAACCGCAGCCAATGGCCGACTTTTACTCCGCCCCAGTGGCCGGCTTTGCCTCCGCCGTTGACAATCGCGCGTCGGTCAACGCCTTCGACGATCCCGAGGTCGCCCGAGCAATCACTGCGACAGGCCGCAAAAAACTGATTTTCGCGGGCATCTCCCTCGAAGTCTGCGCGGCCTTTCCCGCCATGACCGGCATCGGAATGGGGTTTGCCGCCTATGTTGCTGTCGACGCCTCCGGAACTTTCAGCGAGACGAAATGACAAGTTGGTCTTCTGCGCATGCTGCAGGCCGGCGTCATCCTGTCGGACTACGCGACGCAGATGGTGGAAATTCTCAAGGACAACGCGCGGCCCGAGGCGGCGGATGTCGATGGTGCGATGGACATGCCCTGGGCCAAGCTCGTGGGGCAAATCGCGCAGGCCTATCGCAAGTAAGCAGTGTGTGGATCCGCTTCGTCGCTCCATTGTCCGGCGGGAGCCATGCGCTCGAAGTGATGCTTGAGGGGAATGATCATGCCGGAAGCGCAGCCGGATCTGAACCATCGCGCCGAGATGCTCCTAGACTTCTGGTTTGCATCGGAGAACGCATCCGAGCGCGAGCGCCTTCGCGATATTTGGTTCAAAGCGACCCCGGAATTCGACGCTGCCCTCGCGGAGCGCTTTCGCCTCGATTACGATCGCGCGGCGGCGGGCGTTTACGAGCCGTGGGAAGACGCGCCGCAGACCTGCCTGGCGCTGATCCTGCTGCTGGATCAACTTCCTCGCAATCTATTCCGTAATTCGCCGCAGGCTTACGCCACGGATGCAGCAGCGCTGGACGTTGCTCGCAAAGCCGTCGCCCGCGGCTACGATCATTCGGTGGTGCCGGTTCGGCGCTGTTTCTTTTATATGCCGTTCCAGCATAGCGAGAGCCTCGCCGATCAACAGACCGGGATGCGCCTCTATGCGGTTCTGCCAGAACATCCAGACAAGGCAGCGTTCGTCGAGGCGGCGCGCGAGCATTGCACGGTCATTGCCCGCTTCGGTCGCTTTCCGCATCGGAACCGTATTCTCGCCCGCGCAAACACCCCCGCGGAACACGAGTTTCTCCAGCAGGCGGGTTACGGGTTTTCGAGCTGATAGAACCCGCATAGGACGAGAAACCGAATGACCGTGATCCCCGAGGACGGCTCCGCGCCGATCAGTTCCAGCGAAGCAGGTGTTTTTCGAGGCGTCCGGCGAGGCCGAAGATCAGCAGCACCACCGCGAGGATCAGCAGGATCAGCGCGAACATCAGCGCCGAATTGTACGTGCTCTGCGCGAACGACAAGAGATAACCGAGGCCGCGGCTTGCGGCGACGAATTCGCCGACCACGGCGCCGGTGAAGGCAAAGCCCACCGCGACCTTCATGCTGCCGAGCACCCAGGACGCGACCGACGGCAGGTAGACATGGCGCACCAAGGCGCGGCGGTTGCCTCCCAAAGTCACGACGCGCTCGACCAGCCGGCGGTCGATCTGGCGGATGCCGCCGTACACGGTGAAGAAGATCAGCACCGCCACCAGGATGAACGACAGCGCCACCTTCGACGCCAGCCCGATGCCGAGCCAGATGACGAAGAGCGGCGCCAGGATCACCCGCGGCACTGCGTTGAGTAACGTCATCACCGGCTCCAGCAGCTCGGCGAGGAGCGGCACCAATGCCGCGGCGACGCCGAATACGATGCCCACGACGATGCCGAGCGTCAGCCCACCGAGCGCGGCGGCGAAGGTCGCTTCGAGATGCGGCCAGATGCGCCCGTCGGCGAACAACTCAATGAGCGCCGCGGCGACCCGGCTCGGCATCGGCGCGTACATCGGGTTAAGCATGTCGGCCCGCCCCGCCAACTCCCACAGCGCGAGCAGCACCACGAAGGCGACGAGCTGCCGGATCCAGGCGTGACGGGGATCGAGTAGCATTATTCGGTGGCGCTTTGGTAATCCACTTCGCGCGACAGGTCGCCCCACAGGCGCTCATAGAGCGGGGCGAAGGCCGGGTGGGTGCGGGAACGGACCGGGTCGCGCGGCCGCGGAATCGGCACCTCGTAATGCTGCGTGATGTGGGCCCGTGGTCCGCGCGACAACAGATAGACGTCATCGGACAGGCTCAACGCCTCTTCGAGGTCGTGCGTCACCAGGAGCACTCCGATGCCCTCCCGTTCGACGAGCGCGACCACATCCTGCACGATGCGGGCGCGGACGATCGCATCGAGCGAGGCGAACGGCTCGTCCATCAGGATCAGCCGCGGCTTCTTCGCCAGCACCTGGGCCAGCGCGACCCGCTTGCGCTGCCCCCCGCTCAGGTGCCGCGGGTAGCGCTCGCCGAAGCCGGCGAGGCCGAGCCGGTCGAGCCAGACTTCCGCTTGCGCCAGCGCCTCGCCGCGCTTGACCCCGCTGAACCCCAGGCCGAGCGCGACATTGTCGCGCGCCGTCTTCCACGGCAGCAGCGCGTCGTCCTGGAACAGGATGCCGACCTGGCTGCGCGGCAGTCCGGTCTCGATCGTGCCGGAGAGCGGTGGCTGCAACCCGATGACGGCGCGCAGCAGGCTCGACTTGCCCGAACCGGATGGTCCGACGAGGCTGACGAAGCGGCCGGGATCGACGGCCAGATCGACGCCTGCGAGGACCGGCTCCACGCCATAGGCGATTGTCAGTCCGCGGACGCGCAGCTTGTCAGCCTCCGGCAATTGTCGTGTCGAGCAGCCCGGAGAGCTTCGAGCCGGCCTTGATCAGGCCACCGATCTCCAGGGCGTGCTCGACCCGCCCGGCGGCATCGACATCGATGCCGACTGTTTCCGGGTAGAGCGCGTCGCGGTGCCGCACCAGAATATCGGCGAGTTCCTTGAGATCGAGCCCGGTGGTCATCTCCTTCGGCAGCGCCGCGACCAGTTGCTCGCCAGTCATGCCGCGCAGCGCCTTAAGTGCATCGGACAGCGCCTGGCACAGCGCCACCATCTCCGACCGGCGCCGCTCGATCTCGTCGGCGCGCACCGCGACCCCCATGAACTCGAACGAGCCGCCGAGATAGTTTTTGGCGTCTTCGAGGTCCATGCCGTTCATCAGCACGCGCGCGTGAGCCCGCTTCAACAAGGTCAGCGCCGGCTCCTGCACGACGCCGGCATCGATCTGGCCCTGGCGCAGCGCCTCCAGAAGGTTGACCCCCATCGTCGCGAATTGGACCTTCGCCGCGTCGGCGCCCGCCTTCTTCAACAAATAGAGGGTCAGCGCATGGTCGGCGTTGCCGAGCGCCGACACCCCGACCGTCTTGCCCTCCAGTTCCTTCACCGATCGAATCTTGTCGGCAGTCTTTGGCGCCGTGACGAGGGCGAATAGCGGAAGCCGCCCGGTCACCGCAAAGCGGCGGATCGGCGCACCGACATTGACGTAGGCCTGGATCGCGACATCGAGGGCGGTGGCGGCATAATCGACCGCGCCGCCGACAAGCGCCTGCATCGCCGCATTGCCACCTCGGGTGTAGACCAGTTCGACATCGAGCCCATGGTTTTTGAACAGCCCGGAGGAGCGAGCGACCTCATACGGAACGCCACACAGCAGCTGGCTGCAATAGGCGAGCTTCACCTGCACTCCCTGCGCCTCGGCCTGGCCGGGTCGCACCGCCGGGATGACGCTCGCGACCAGCGCCGCGCCTTTGAACAGCGCGCGCCGCGACACCTCGATGGCGGGCACGCGCGCGGTGCTTTCGTCGCAGCAACTCATCGGCGGCGCCAGAATATGGATGCGGTACGCCGAGGATACGGGCCATTTCCAGCTTAGGTCCAATGCAAAATCGAGCTTATGCCGATTTCACGTGCTTTGGTCGGGTTGTTCATTTGTTCCGCTCTTGAGAGGATCGAGGGTGTCGGGACGCTTTTCCCGGTTTTCATCTTCACAAGATGCGACTGAAGCAGCAGGTGCCGCTCGCAACTGGCTGTTCGAGCATTTCCAATTTTAGCGGACGGCGAGCTTCATCCGACCCGATAACGTTGCCTCGAAACGAGCGTGGAACGGCTCGGCGCGGTATGCGAACGCAATTTTGAACGTCGCGGTTCGGCCTACGAGTATTGGGTGCATCATCGGCGTGGCTAGATCGCAAACTGTTCGGTGTCGGATCGGATTTTGTTAAAACAGTCAGTGGTCGACCGATTTTGGCTGAGTTAGCGAAGCAATGATTCAATCAGAGAGCGGAACTTGAATCAATTGATCGCGCGCAAGCCTCTGGACGAAACAATATTTCGAGAGAATATTGTTTCGTCCCTTTCACTCTGGCCTCATTGCTCATGACGCCTTTCTCCTGGCAGGCAGGCGAACGACGGTTGATCATACTCTGATGCGCGGGCCGGAACCGCATGACCGTTGATGCCGGCGGGAAGCGGCGGTGATCGCCTCGGGGAAGCCTTTCAAGCCCGGGTGAGCCGACGATAGCGCGCGCACAACCGGACTTGCCCCTTCCAGGCGATGTCGCGGATGGACCTCGGCTGGTTCTCCTGCCGCAGTAGCAACTCGCGGCTGGGCCGAGCCGGGAAGCGGTAGCTCCAGGCGGCTTCAATCAACAACCGGCGAACTGCTCCGTTGCCGGCCTTGGTGATGCCGCCGCGTTTGACGCTCGCGCCGCTCGAATGCTCGGACGGCACCAGCCCGAGATAGGCCATCAGCTGGCGCGGATTGGCAAAGCGCGAAAGATCGCCCAGTTCGGCAATCAGCGTCGCTGCATTGACCAGCGCCATGCCGCGCATCGTCTGCAGCGCGGCCACGACGGGAGCCAGCGTCCAGTCCGGCAGCATCGCCTCGATTTGCGCCGTCAGCTGATCGCGCCGCGCCGCGGCGAGGTCAACCGTCGTGATGTAATCCTCCAGCACGAGGTGATGGACCGCCTGCTCGAAGTTGAGCCCCGCCAGCCAGCGGCGATGCAGCTTGGTCCAGGCCGGCCGGCCATAGTGGCACCCCTGGCGCAGCAAAACACCGCATCGAGCCGCGCCCGCACCAGATCGCGCATCGCCTCATGCCGGGCATCGGGAGCCCACACCGCCGTCAGCTCGCCCGCCCGGTGCAGCTTGGCCAGGCTGGCAGCATCCCGCCGGTCGGTCTTGACCCGGTCGCCCGCCCGCTTCGGGATCAGCGACGGGGCGACCACCGCACACTCATATCCCTGCGTCGACAATCGACGGTAAATCCCATAACCGCACGGTCCCGCCTCGTAGCAAAACCGTAGGATCATGCCGTCGACGCGAGCTTGCGCAGCAAACGGTCCAGCGCCGTGGCCGTGCTCGCGATCCGGCCATACTCCCGCACCTCGCCCCGCAGGCCGCCCTCCGCCACCGCGACGAGGATGCTTTCCTTGTGAACATCAAGTCCGATGTAGGTGATACGATCCGCCATGACCCGTCTCCGATGCATGAGGCTCGGCACCGGCCTATCCGGCGCAACCCTCGTTACCTGCATACTGTGAGACGGGTCGCCCCGTGCTCCGGCGGACATGTGGTCTAGTACCCGACGAACGGGTAGAGTGCCACCCCTACTCGGGTTTGGCGGAGGGCGACGGATGAAGCTCTTAATTGGCATCACGGCCGCCATGACCGTAGCCGTCGTTACCCCAGGTTGGGCGCAATGGCCGCCCGCGATTTATCCCGACCCCAATCGCTACCGTTTCGTCTCACCGACCCCCGAGGATGCTTATAGGGACGGCTTGATAATCTCGCCCCCTGCGCGCTGCGTGCGTACGGCGGCATCGAATCCGTCGGCGACAAACCGGAGATGCCGGTCGGCGTTCGCGGCAGCGCCGCCTACCGGGAGCGGATGATAAGCCTGTTGGCCCATGACACCTTGTTCGTGTTCAGTGACGGTGTGACTGAGACGATGAATACCGCGGATGAGTTCTACGGCAGTGAGCGGTTGCGGGCCGATTTGCGCGCGGCGTCCGCTTTGAGGCCGGAGGAACTGGTGCGTTCGATCAAGATGAAGGTCGATCTCTTTGCCGGGGACGCGCCAAAATTCGATGATGTGACGATGCTCGCGCTGCGCTGGCAGCCTGGGGAGACTCGACTGCAGGCCAGGGAAGCCCACCGGGGAGCCGACTCCTCGTGATGAAACAGCCGATTTCCGTGCCGCGGACCACACAGATCGTCATTCGCAACACGATTGCAGACCTCGCTGCATTGACAACGGTGATGGAGCGGGTGGGCGCCGAGTGCAGAATACCACAAAGGTCACTGTTCCAGGTGCAGGTCGCGCTCGATGAGATGGTCAGCAACGTCGTCAAATACGCGTGGCCAGAGCCCAACGCGCATGACATCGAAATTCGCATAACGGCACGGGACGATCGGGTCGAAGTGGAGATCATCGACGACGGGCAGAGGTTTGACCCTCGCGATGCGCCTGAACGCGACGAGCCGTTGCCGGGCCGGAGGCCGCGTCAAGGCGGAGTCGGAGTCCACATGACAAAGCAGCTTGTGGACCGCATCGATTACGCGAGAATAAGCAACCGCAACCACACCACGCTGACCAAACTTTGTGCGTTGGGTCCTGCAGCCTCAGGGGCAAAGATGAATAGCACCGTGCTTAGGATGGAAGACAGCCGTGCCGGCCCGGTCTGTGTTCTAGCGATCGGCGGCCGTATAGACAGCGGCAACGCCGCGGAGCTCCTGGACCGCCTCAACAAGCTGATTTCGTCCGGAGAGAAGACGATTCTGCTTGATCTGAAGGAAGTGCTCTATCTCACGAGCGCGGCGTTTCGGGTGCTGCTTGTCGCCACCGACGAAGCGGAACGGAATGCCGGACGCGTGGCGCTCTGCGGCCTCCTCGGTCAGGTACGGGAGCTGTTCGAGATGGGCGGCCTGCTGGGGGCGTTCACGGTTCACGGCTCGCGCGAAGATGCGCTGGCCAAGCTTTGACGCTGACATCTTTTAAAAAATGTCGCGCCCATCAGGATTGCTCTACTCGGTCGACGAAATGCCGCCGCTCACGGTGTTTATTGTCGCGGGATTGCAACAGGTGGCCCTGATATCGAACTCGCTACTTTATCCGATAATCCTCGGTCGAGAAGCGCATCTGTCTCCAGATCAGCTGATAAATTTTGTTTCAGTTTCGATGCTGGCATTGGCAATAGCGACGCTGGTGCTGTGTGCGAAGAACCGTTTCATCGGCTGCGGTTACCTGTGTCCGGCCGGTTTCACCCAAATCCACCTGATTCCATCACTGGCCGCGGTACAGCTCGGAGGCTTGCCGCTGGTGTTCGGGATGAACGCCCTCGCCGGCATATTGCAAACTGCCGTAGCGCCAGTGTTGCGGCGGGTTCGCTTTCTGCTCCCTCCCGAGATAGCGGGTCTGGTCATCGCCATTGTCGGCCTCTCCATCGCGGTGCTCGGTGTGCGCTACAGTCTAGGCGACGCCGCGAGTGGCGACATGTTGTCAGAGTATTTGGTGATTTTCGCAGGTTCACTGACGACGATGGTAATTCTGAACATTTGGACCAAAGGATATTTGCGAATGTTCTGCCTTTTGCTTGGCATGGCGGTGGGTTACGGCGCCAGCGCTGCGCTGGGCATACTCGATTTTTCCGGTGCAATTCCAAGGAACGGACTGCCCCTTCTGCGCTTTCCCAGCTTAGAGCTCCTGCAATGGCGTTTCGACTCGAGGCTCGTTGCGCCGTTTGCGGTCGTTGCCATTGCCGGAATACTAAATCTGATAGCCAACGTTCCGTATGCGCAACGCATAAACGATGAAGATTGGGTGCGGCCGGATTTCACGTCACTGAGAGGAGGGCTGGCCGGCAACGGTATCGCCACGATCATTGCCACCGTGATCGGCAGCATGGGAGTTAACACCTATAGTGTAAGCATTGGTTTGTCGGCGGCGACTGGAATTACCAGCCGCTATCTGGCCTATATGATCACCATTGCTTTTGCCCTGCTTTCGTTGATACCGGCGGCGGCGGCCCTGATTACCACCATTCCCGCTCCTGTTGTTGGCGCCGCCCTGTTCTTCGCTGCCGCGTTCGTCTTCACCAGCGGACTGCAAGCCATAACGGCGCGCCTGCTGGACTCCCGCAAGATCATCGTCATCGGGTTTTCGTTTGCCTTGGCGATGCTCGTCAACACCAGCCATGACCTTCTGGCGCGAGCCCCAGCCGTACTTCTTCCTATTTTGGACAATGGACTGGTCCTCGGCACAGTATCCGCCGTGCTGCTCAATCTGATCATGCGCATCGGCGTCCGGCAGCGCGTCACGATGAAGCTTGATGCCGGCCACATCAACCGCGAAACGATCGAGAAGTTTCTCTCCGAGCAGGGCGGACGATGGGGGGCGCGGCGCGACATCGTCAACCGGGCCACCTTTGGTGCCGTGCAGATGCTCGAAGTCGTCGGCCCTCTCCCGGAAGGGGCAGAAATCGAGGCGACCTTCGACGAGTTCAATCTCGATGTTCGCGTAAAATATACGGGCGCTCCTTTGATAATTCCCGAGCGGAAGCCAACGCCGCGCGAAATCATCGCCAGCGAAGAAGGCGAGCGCCTGTTGGCCGGCTATTTGTTGCGCCAAAGCGCGGATCGGATCAATTGCAGGGTTTCCGGCGCGGTGGCCGAGGTGCAGCTCCACTACGATCATTAAAGCCCAATGCCGAGACCGGCGCGTCTTCGAATGACCGAGAAGGGGCAACTCGCGACGGCCGCCTGTCGCGGCGAGCTCGGCAGCTCCGCGCCGAGAACCGACATTCCAAACCCGCCCCGGCGGGCTGCCGATTGCTGCTCATCGCGAGCAATGAGCCCAAAGCCGAACCGAGGGGGGCAACCGCAACGTGGTGCTGGTCAGCCCGCCGCGATAATCGCACTCATTCCTTGACGGCGCTGCACGGCCATCGCCCCGATCTGCCGTTGAACCCTGCGGGCGGGTGGCGCAGACTGCGCCGGCGCAGGACCTCGGAGAACATCGTTGAGCGGAGAGCGGGTCGAGCGCCGGCTCGCGGCCATTCTCGCCGCTGATGTCGCCGGTTATAGCCGCCTCATGGGACTCGATGAGGCCGGCACGCTGTCGCGGCTGCGAACCCGTCGCCGTGAACTGATTGACCCGCAGGTCGCCGAGCACAAGGGTCGCATCGTCAAGACCACCGGCGACGGCATCCTGATCGAGTTCCCGAGCGTCGTCGAAGCCGTCGCCTGTGCGCTCGCTGTGCAGCAGGGCATGGCCGAACGGAACGCCGCGACGCCCGAGCACCAGCGCATCGTCTTCCGCGTCGGCATCAATCTCGGCGACGTGATCGTCGAGGATAGCGACGTCCACGGCGACGGCGTCAATGTCGCGGCGCGGCTGGAGGGTATCGCCGAACCCGGTGAAATCTGCATATCGGGGACGGTTCGTGACCACATCGGCGGCAGGCTCGATTTGGCCCTCGATGACTTGGGTGACCGAAGCCTAAAAAACATCGCCCGAGCCATTCGAGTCTATCGGGTGCGGGCGTCAAACGCGCCCAACCGCACCCCGATGCCGACCAACCCGGCTTTGGCGCTACCGGACAAGCCGTCGATTGCAGTGCTGCCATTTCAGAACATGTCGGGCGATCCGGAGCAGGAATATTTCGCGGACGGCATGGTCGAGGAAATTATAACCGCGCTATCCCGCATCCGCTGGCTGTTCGTGATCGCCCGCAATTCGAGCTTCACCTACAAGGGCCAGCCGATCGATGTGAAGCGGGTCGGCCATGAGCTTGGTGTGCGATACGTCCTCGAAGGCTCGGTTCGGAAGGGTGGTGGCCGGGTCCGCATCACCGCGCAGCTGATCGAGGCCGAAACGGGAACCCACCTCTGGGCCGATCGCTTCGATGGCTCTTTGGAAGACGTGTTTGACTTGCAGGACCAGGTGGCAACAGCCGTCGCCGGTGTTATTGAACCGACGCTGCAGGCGGCAGAGGCACGCCGGGCAACCACTAGGCCAACTGCCGACTTGACGGCATACGACCTCTATCTGCGCGGGGCCGCTTGTCTCTATGCCTTCACTCGCAACAGTATTCGGGAGGCAGTCGATCTCCTTGAGCAGGCGATCGCGCGCGATCCGCAATACGGGCCGGCGCTCGCATTTGCGGCGATCTGCCATATGCGCCTCGTGTGGGACGGTTGGAGCGAGAAACCCGACGACGACCGAACGGCAGGCATCGATTTGGCCCAGCATGCGTTGGAGGTCGCAGGCAGCGACCCGGTAACCCTGGCCAACGCAGCTTACGCGCTCGCCTCGCTCGGCGAGCGATATGGATGCAGCGATCGCCACGATTGATCGAGCGCTCGCGCTCAATCCGGGGTATGCCCGCGGCTGGTTTCTGAGTGGCAACCTCCGCATGCACGCGGGCCAGTTCGACACCGCGATCGATCACGTCCAGCACGCCATGCGACTGAACCCCCGCGACCGTACCGGCGCGCCGCTGGGAGTGCTCGCATTTGCGCAATTCTATCGCCGGCAATTCGACGCAGCGGCGGCGACCTTCCGGGCCGACCTTCAGGAATTCCCCAATCGTCCCGTAGCGCTGCGGGGCCTGGCCGCCTGCTATGCGCACCTGGGCCGGCTTGCGGACGCGGCAGAAACCGTTCGGCGGCTGAAGGCGATGACGCCCGACGTGATGCCAGCCCTGGTGGGTATGCGCGATCCGGCGCACCGCGAGTTGTTTCTATCAGGGCTGCGGCTGGCGATGGGCGAGACAGCCTGACCGTGACCTCCTGGGTCGCGGCGAGTAATAAGGGCTGGAGGCATTGTCAACTTGGCGCATCCCGGACGGGAAGTGGTGTACTCGGGGCTGTCGATCATGCCGCCGCGGTCGCGACGCGCCATTGCATCGCGGCTTCCGATCGGAAGGTCCGAAGCGTCGACCGTGAAACAAGATGACGTTGGAGGTTGAAGACGTTGTAGACGGCGGCATGCATGCTGAGAAACCGTTGCGCCGAGGCCAGCGACTTGAAGCGCTGCATCTTGCGCTCGCGGCGTCGTACCACCTGGTGTGAATTCTCGGCGCGATTGTTTTGTCGCAGGCCCTGCTCATGGTGACAGCTGAGCCCGAGGTGCCGCAACGCGGCGCCGTACGAACGCAGCGGGTCGGTCGTTACCCTCTTCAGTGCAAAGCCTTGCTTTCGCAGCAGCTTGCGCATCAGCCTGACGGCTGCGCGGCGATTCCGTCGGCGCTGCAGCAGCACATCGAGGATCTCGCCTTCGTGGTCGACCGCGCGCCACAGGTACATCCGCTTGCCGGCAATACCGACCACCATGTCGTCGAGGTGCCAGCGTGACCTTCCCCCGGAAAAGTGGACACCGGGTTACGCGGACCTCATCTCTGCCTGCTCTGGGGTGATGTAGCCGATGGCGGAGTGGATCCGCTGACGATTGTAGTAGCCCTCGATGTAGGCGAACAGGTCGCGCCGAGCGGCATCCCGATCGGGATATTCGCGCTGGTGGACGAGTTCGGTTTTCAGCGTGCCGAAGAAGCTCTCCATCGGTGCGTTGTCCCAGCAATTCGCCTTGCGGCTCATCGATTGGGTGACGGCGGCGGCCCGCAGGATAACGCGGTAGTCGCCGGCAGCGTACTGACTGCCGCGGTCGGAATGATGGATGAGACCCGGTGCCGGGCGGCGGCGCTGGATCGCCATGGTGAGCGCTGCGATGGTGAGTTCGGCGCGCATGTGGTCGCGCATCGCCCAGCCAACCACCTTGCGGGTGAAGATCGAGGATCACGGCCAGGTAGAGCCAGCCCTCGCCGGTCGCGATATAGGTTATATCGGCCAGCCAGACCTGATTGGGTCGGTCGGCCACAAAATTCTGGTCCAGCAGGTTTGTCGCCACCGGCAGGGAATGCTTGCTGTCGGTCGTGCACACCCGATAGCGGCGTGGTGCCCGAGCTCGAATACCATGCCGACGCATCACCCGCTCGATCCGCTTGCGGCTGACGATTTGGCCCTCGGCGCGCAGCTCGGCATGGATGCGCGGCGCCCCATATCGTTCGCGGTGGTGGGCGTGAACCCGCTGGATGTCGTCCAGCAGCCCACGGTTGGCGATCTTGCGTGCGCTCTCCGGCCGGGACCGCCAAGCATAGTAGCCTGACGCCGACACGCTCAGTGCATCGCACATGACGCGCACCGGCCAGATGCCCCGCTGGTCCTCGATCTGGCGGAACCTCATTTCGGTGGTTCCGAGAAGATGGCCACAGTTTTTTTTAGAATGTCGCGCTCCATGCGCAGCCGATCGTTCTCGCGGCGAAGCCGGGAGATCTCAGCCGCCGGGTCCGGGGCGGAATGCGGGACCGGCGCCGGCGTGTTGGGGCGCAACGCCGACCCCGCATTCCGCCCTCCGCTCCGACCGCGCCAGTTTCGCAGCATCGATGGCGCGATGCCCAGCTCCGCTGCAATCTGCGTTAATGGCCGACCGCTGCTGGCCAGCAGGGCTACCGCTTCCCGCTTGAACTCATCCGTGAATTGACGCCGTCCCTGGCCCATTCGACACCTTCCCGCTCCGCCAGGAGCTTACCAAAGGTGTCCACTAATTCGGGGGAGCCTCATCATGCTGCGGCCGGTACATGAGCGGCTGCTCGACAGGCTACGGGCCTCCGCCAAGTTGTTCGCCGACGAGACGACCGCCCCGGTGCTCGATCCCGGTCGGGGCCGGACCAAG
>Ga0209579_10002929_pt1 | contig 12713 bp, 9 predicted proteins | sample Coa_R1_2_FD_187152 | JGI IMG/M metagenome (GOLD analysis project Ga0209579, IMG submission 187152) | Surface soil microbial communities from Centralia Pennsylvania, which are recovering from an underground coalmine fire - Coalmine... | ecosystem: Environmental > Terrestrial > Soil > Unclassified... | reverse complement strand
ATGACTCCGGATTGCCGGCGACCTGGGCGGTGACGTCGCAAGGATTCGACGGCGAGCCGAATTCCGGGATGGCGGCGGTGAGGATCGCACGCGTCGCCTCGGACGGCTTGGGCATGGCGACGCCGGCCTGCTCCGCCCGGTCGAGGGTGATGACGCTGGCGCCGCCCGAGGCCGTGACGGCCGCGACGCCGCTCGCCAGCGGCTTTCCCGCCTTCGCCAGGAAGCTCGCGGTCTCGTAGAGGTCCTCGAAGTTCTTCGCCTCGATGATGCTGCCGAGCCGGAAGGCCGCCTCGTAGGCCGCGTTCGAGCCGGCGAGCGTGCCGGTATGCGACATCGCCGCCTCGGCTGCCGCGGCGGCGGTGGCGAATTTGTACATGACGATCGGCTTTTCGGCCGCGAAGGCCTTCTCGGCCGCCTCCAGCAGCCGGTCGCCGTCCTTCAGCCCCTCGGCGGCGCAGACGATGGCGCGGCAGCGCGGCTCATCGGCGAGGTAGCTGACATAGTCGCAGACATCGACGTCGCAGGAATTCCCGGCGGCGAAGAAATGGCTGAAGCTGCCGCCGCGCTCGACCGCCTGGGTCATGGCATGGCCGAGCCCGCCCGATTGCGAGACCAGCCCCACCCCACCCGGCCGCCACGGCAGGGTCGCGTAGGTCGCGACGAAGATCAGCCCGGCCCGGGTCAGGTTGTTGATCACGCCGATGCAGTTCGGGCCGACGATCCGCATGTTCGCGGCGCGGCCGATCTCGGCCAGCCGCTCCTGCAGCCGCACCTTTTCCGGCAGGCCGGTCTCGGCATAGCCGGAAGCGTAGATGATGCAGGCGCCGAAGCCGCGCTCGGCGCATTGCTCGACCAGTGTCTCGACGCTCTCCTGCGGCACCGCGATGATCGCGCAGTCGGTCCGCTCCGGCAGCTCGGCGATGGTGGGCACGCAGGGCACGCCATGTACCTCCGCAGCGCCCGGATTGACGCCGTAGAGTCGGATGGTCTCGCAATGCTGGAGATTGCGCCGCGTCCGCGCGCCGAACGAGGTCTCGCTGCGCGACAATCCCACGATCGCGACGGTCTCGGGCTCGATCAGGCGCTTGAGCTCCGCCCTGCCGTAGACCGGGCGGCGGTTCCTTCGCCAGGCGGCGCGGCTGCTCATCGCCGCCCCGTCGGGATCCGGTTGAAGGGAAGGTTCTTGTCCGCCCGCACATCGCCGGGAAGCCCGAGAACCCGCTCGGCGATGATGTTGCGCAGGATTTCGTCGGTGCCGCCGGAGATGCGCTTGCTCGGCGAATAGAGGAAGGCGCCCTGGAACCAGGCATCCATCGGCACCAACGCCGGGTCCATCATCGTGCCGCCCATCCCCATCAGCTCCATGCCGAAGGCCGAGACCTCCTGCAGCCGGGTCGCGCTCACCAGCTTGCCGATCGAGGATTCCGGCCCGGGCTGGCGACCCTGCGACAGCGCGGTGAAGCTGCGCAGCCGGATGAGCTTCAGGCCGCGGCTGCGCACGTACCAGTCGGCGAGGCGTTGCCGCACCGCCGGGTCGCCGCGCGCGTCGAGCTCGCCGGCCAGCGCGAAGATGTCGTCGAAATCCGGCCCCTCGGTCTCGGCCACCGTGAAGCGCTCGTTCATCAGCGTCGTGGTCGCGACCTTCCAGCCGGCGCCGACCTCGCCGATGCGGTTGGCGTCGGGGATGCGCACATCGGTCAGGAACACCTCGTTGAAGTTGGAGGTGCCGTAGATCTGCTTGATCGGCCGGGCCTCGATGCCCGGCGATTTCATGTCGACGATGAAATAGGTCAGCCCGGCATGCTTCGGCACGGTCGGATCGGAGCGCGTGACCAGCACGCCGAAATCCGAGAAATGCGCATTCGAGGTCCAGATTTTCTGGCCGTTGACGATCCACTCGTCGCCGTGGCGCACTGCCTGCGTGCGCAGCCCCGCGAGATCGGATCCCGCGGCGGGCTCGGAGAAGAGCTGGCACCAGACCTCTTCCCCGCGCATCGCCGGCCGCGCGTAGCGCTCCAGCATCGCCTCGGCGCCGTAGGCCATCATGGTCGGAATGGCGAGCCCGATCCCCTGGTTGAAGACGCTGCGCGGGGTGACGTAGCGCTCTTCCTCCTGGCTATAGATGATCTGCTGCACCATGCTGCCGCCGCGGCCGCCGTAGCGCACCGGCCAGGTGATCGCGGCGAAGCCGGCATCGGCCTTCTTCGCCTGCCACACCTTCGCCCGGGCGATCGCCGCCGCGTCGAGAGTATGACTGCGGTCGATGCGTTCGGCGCCGGTCCTGCGCTCGGCATTGGCATCGAGGAAGTCACGCACTTCGGCGCGGAACGCGGCCTCTTCGGGCAGGTCGTCGAAATCCATCTTGCTACTCCCGCGCTGCCTCGATCGCGCCGATCAGCCGGTCCTTCCAGAAACCCGGGCTGCCCAGCTCAAGGCTCAGCGACTTGGCGCGGCGGTAATAGAAATGGCAGTCGAGCTCCCAGGTGATGCCCATGCCGCCATGGGTCTGGATGTTCTCCTTCGACGCCTGGTGATAGGCCTCGCTCGCCGCCACCCGCGCGGCCGCCGCGGCCACCGGCAGCTCGGCCGAGCCCGTCTCCAGCGCCCAGGCGCCGTAGTAGCAATGGGCGCGGGCCAGTTCGAGCGCGACATAAACATCGGCGAGCTTGTGCTTGATCGCCTGGAACGAGCCGATCGGCCGGCCGAAGGCATAGCGCTCCAGCGCGTAGTCCCGCGCCATGTCGAGGCAGGCCTGGGCGCCGCCGACCTGCTCGAAGGCGAGAAGGATCGCTGCACGGTCGAGCGCGCGCAGTACGTCGCCCCATCCCCCTTCGCCCAAAGGATGGCACGGCGCATCATTGAAGCGGAGGGTGGCCTCGCGGCGGGAGCGGTCGAAGGTCTCGATGGGATGCCGCTCGACGCCGCCAGCCGTCAGATCGACGAGTTTGAGCCCCGGCTCGTCGGTCTCATCGACCGCGACGACGACAGCGAGATCGGCGACAGCGCCATAAACGACCGGCTGCTTCACTCCCGTGAGCCGGCCGCGCTCGACGCGCGCCTCGATCGCTTTCGGCGACGGGTTGCCCAGGCCCTCGGCGAGGGCGAAGGTGCCGGTCAGCTCGCCTGCCGCAAGCCGCGGCAGGTATTCCGATTTCTGCGCTTCGCTGCCGCTGCGGACCAGCGTGTCGATGACGAAATAGCTGGTCGCCGCGAAGGGCAACGGCGGCAGCGCCGCGCCGATCTCGCCGGCCAGGATGCACAACGCCTCGTATCCCAGCGCGCTGCCGCCATGCTCCTCGGGAACGATCGCGCCGAGCCACCCCATCTCGGCGATCGCCTGCCACAGGCCGCGGTCGAAGGGCTCGTCGGAGTCATAGAGCCGGCGGAGCGAGCGAATCGCGCCGCGGTCGCTCAGAAAGCGCCGCGCCTCCTCGCCCATCATCTTCACTTCCGCCGAGAAATCGAAATTCATCCCCGTTTCCTCGGCGCGGACCGGCCTGCCGTTATCGCCGCGCGGAGCGGAATTATGCCGCCGGCGCAGACCGCTGGCATAGTTCGAACCGGTCCCGGCGGCGACAAGCCAATTTTTCTGATGTTGCGATGACAAAGCGTCATTGACGCGCCTCCCCGCGCTGTTCCTGCCAAGATCTCGCAGGTTTTGGCCGCGTATGAGGGTCGGTCACGCGGACATAACGAAAAATCGATTGCGGCCTTATGGTTGGCTTCGACTGAATCCGTTGCTGCGGAATCAGGCGAGCGCAATGAGCGACAGGGTATGAGAGCGGTTGCGGTGATCGGCGCCGGGCAATCCACTTACGGATTGTTTCCCGAAAGGACATTGAAGGATCTGTTCTTCGAGGCGGTGCAGAGCTGCGTCGCGGATGTCGACCGCGGCATCGATCTGCGGGACGTGGACGAGGCCTTCATCGGCAGCCTGTCGACCGGCGGCGCTCAGCTCGGCAACCTGGCGCCGCTGATGATGGAGGCGGGCGGCATGCCGGGCGTGCCGGCGCGCCATATCGAGAACGCCTGCGCCTCCTCGGGCTTCGCCTTCCGCGACGCCTTCGCCGCCATCGCGTCCGGCCGGGCGCGGATCGCCTGTGCGGCCGGCGTCGAGAAGATGTCCGACCTGCCGCGCGAGCGGAACCGTTCGTGGCTCGGCGTTTCCGGCGACGTCGAATGGGAGCGCCTCGCCGGCACCAACTTCCCGGGCATCTATGCGATGATGGCGCGCCGCCACATGCACGAGCACGGCACCACCAAGGCACAGATCACCGCCGTCGCCGTGAAGAATCGCGGCAATGCCGTCGCCAATCCCAAGGCGCAGTTCCGCCAGGCGATCGAGCTGGAGCGGGCCCTGAAGGCGCCGAACCTCGCGGCGCCGTTCACGTTGGCCGACGCGTGCGGCATCACTGACGGCGCGTCCTGCATCCTGCTGTGCGACGCCGAGATCGCCCGCGACTTCACCGACCAACCGGTCGCGGTGATCGGCTCGGGCGCGGGATCGGATTTCGTCGCGGTGCACGACCGGCCCGACATGACGACGATGCCGGCGGTGGTGCGGGCCGCGCGCGAGGCCTATGCGATGGCCGGGCTCGGGCCGGCGGACATCGATTTCGCGGAAGTCCACGACTGCTTCACGATCGGCGAGATCCTCGCCTACGCGGATCTCGGCTTCTGCGAGCGGCGCGAGGCCGGCGCCTATGTCGAAAGCGGCGCCACGCGGCGCGACGGCGCACGTCCGGTCAACAATTCGGGCGGCCTCATCGGCAAGGGCCACCCGATCGGCGCCACCGGAACCGGCCAGATCTACGAGATCGCGATGCAGTTGCGCGGCCGCGCCGCTGCACCGGAACGCCAGCTCCGCAACCCGCGCCACGGGCTCGCGCATAATGTCGGCGGCTCCGGCGGGTCCGCCGCGGTTCACATTCTCCGGGCGGTCGAGTGATGGCCAGCATCGTGTCCTGGGCCATCGCGCTCCCATCCCTCCGCTTGCCGGCCGCGTCCTATGCCGCTTGGGGTGGGTGCTCGGCGCGCGGCCTGAAGCGCAAGGCGGTGACCGCGTTCGACGAGGATGCGGTGACACTGGGGGCCACCGCAGGCCGCGCCTGCCTGGAGCGCGCGCCAGCGGAGGCGCAACATTTCGACGCGCTCTTCGTCGGGGCGACGACGCTGCCCTACGAGGAGAAGCCCAGCAGCAGCTCGATCCTCTCGATGCTGACCGGCGAGACGGCCGTGCGCGTCGTCGAGATCCGCGGCTCGCCCCAGGCCGGCCTGCAGGCGCTCGCCGCCGCCGCCGATTTCTGCACTGCCAATCCCGGCGCGACGGCGATGGCGATCGCGACCGATGCGCCGCGCGCCCATCCCGCCTCGTCCTTCGAACACGCGCTCGGTGCCGGCGCCGCCGCCTTCCTGGTGAGCGCCGCCGGGTCGGGCGCCGAGATCCTGCGCACTGTCGCGGTCAGCCGCGAGACGTTCGGCAGCCGGATGCGCCGGGCCGGCGGCACATGGCGCGAGGACAGGGAGCTGCGTGTGGACGACGACCGGCAATCGCTGGACCTTCTGGCCCGGCATCTGCCGGCCGAGGGCATGCGGCTGGCTACCGGGCTCGACCCGTCGCTGCAACAGGCGGCCGCGAAGCTGTGGCGGCCGGAGCGGTCGGACGACCACTGGGCGCAGACCGGCGATCTCGGCGCGGCCTCGGCGCCCGTGGCCCTGGCGGACGCTCTCGATGCCGGGCCGCCGGGCGCGGAGATCCTCGCGGTCGCACTCGGCTCGGGCGCGATCGCGCTCCATATCCGGCGCGGCGCGGCGATCGCGCCGGCGCCCACGCTCGCCGATCTCGCCGTGGGCGGCGTGGAGATCGACTACATTCGCTATCTCAAGGAAACGGGGTTCCTGGCGCGGCCGGGAAGCGGCGCATGACCTCCTACATCTCGCTTCCGACTTTCGCGGCCAGCCTCGACCAGCGGCTCCGGCTCGCCGCCGGCGCCTGCACGCAATGCGGCCTCGTGAACTATCCCAAGCGGCGGCATTGCCTCGGCTGCAACGGCACGTCGTTTTCAGAGACCTTGCTGCGCGATACCGGCGCGATCTACACCTTCACGCTCATCGCCGCCGGAGGCGCCCCCGCCGAGTTCGACCAGCAGCAGACGCTGACCGGTGCGATCGCGGTCGGCGTGATCGCGCTCGACGACGGCCCGCGCGTGATCGGCCAGATCGTCGCTCCCCATCCGGAAGCGCTGGCGATCGGGACGCGGGTGCGGGCCTATCCGCGGCGGCTCTACGATCAGGAGGGGATCGTGCGATACGGCTTGAAGTTCCTGCCCATCGGAACACCGGTCGGTGAGTGAGGTCCAGCTCGAGCGGCCGGCGCCGTTCGTTGCCCTCCTCAAGATCGATCGACCCGAGCGGCGCAACGCCCTAAGCCTCTCGCTCCGGCAGGAAATGGCCGAGCATGTCGTTGCCCTGACCGTCGCCGAGGACGTGCGCTGCATCGTCATCGCCGGCGACGAGAAGGCGTTCGCGGCCGGCGCGGACCTTCAGGAGTTGGTCGAGTTCACGCCGAACGATCCGGGAATGGCCCGCCTGCGCGTGCTGTGGGAGGCGTTGGCCGACTGCCCGAAGCCGATCATCGCCGCCGTCCGCGGCTTCGCGCTGGGCGCCGGGTGCGAGCTCGCGATGCACTGCGACGTGATCATCGCCGGCGACGACGCGACCTTCGGCCAGCCGGAAATCCGCGTGGGCATCATGCCGGGCGCCGGCGGCACGCAGCGCCTTGTCAGGGCCGTCGGCAAGCACCGCGCCATGAAATGGCTGCTGGCCGCCGACATGATCCCGGCTTCCGAAGCCCTCGCCGCCGGCCTCGTTTCGGAGGTGGTGCCGGGCGCCGAGGTGGTGGAGCGTGCGCTAGCGCTCGCCGGCAAGATCGCGGCCATGCCGCCGCTCGCGGCCGCGGCGATCAAGGCGACGGTGCTGGCCGGCGCCGACCTGCCGCTCGAGCAGGCGCTGCTGCTCGAACGCCGCGCCTTCCAGCTGCTGTTCGCGACCGAGGACCAGAAGGAGGGCATGCGTGCCTTCCTCGAGCGCCGGCCGGCGAACTTCGTGGGCCGGTGAGACCTCATGACCGACCCTGACACGCTTGGCGTCGTCGGCGCCGGAATCATGGGCGCCGGCATCGCGCAGACGGCGGTGGCCGCGGGCTATCGCGTCATCCTGTCCGACACGCGGCCCGAGGCGCTTGCGGCCGCGCGGGAGGGAATTCGCGGCCGGCTGGCGCGGCTGGTCGAGAAGGGCCAGCTGGCGGCCGAGATCGTCGAGGCACTCGACGCGCGGCTTTCGACGTCCGAGGACCTCGCCTCGCTGCGGCCGGCCGGCGTGGTGATCGAGGCCATCGTCGAGGATCTGGGTGCGAAGCGGGCGCTCTTCGCGGCGCTGGAGGCGATCGTCGACGACGAGACGATCCTGGCAACCAACACTTCGTCCCTGGCGGTCGCTGCGATCGCGCGCGATTGCCGGCGGCGGGATCGGGTCTGCGGCCTGCATTTCTTCAACCCCGTGCCGGTGATGCGGCTGGTCGAGGTGATCGGCGCGCCGGCGACCGCACCGGCGACGCTAGAGCGTGCGACCGAGACGGTCGTCCGGTTCGGCAAGACGCCGGTCCGTGTGAAGGATTCTCCGGGCTTTCTCGTCAATCTCTGCGGCCGCGCCTACACGACCGAGGCGCTTCACATCGTCCAGGAGGGGGCGGCGACGGTCGAGCAGGTCGACACCGTCATGCGTGACGGCTGGGGGTTCCGCATGGGCCCATTCGAGCTGCTCGACCTCACCGGCATCGATGTGAACTTCCCCGTCACCAGCCATATTTGGCACGGCTTCCAGGACGACCCGCGGCTGAAGACGACGCCGCTCCACGAAAGCATGTTCGATGCCGGCCTGTTCGGCCGGAAGGTCGGGATCGGCTTCCACAGCTACGGCGGCTCGCCGGCGAAGGCCCCGGAACCGCCGGCGGCCGGCGAGCCGGTCGAGCTTCGCGCCTTCGTGCCGGAGCCGGGCGCCGCGAGCAACCTGCGGGGATTGCGGCTCAGCGAACAGGACGACGGCGACAGCCCGATCCTGCTCTTCCCGGACGGCGAGGACGCGACCACCGCCGCTTGCCGGCTCGGCATCGACGCGGCCCGTGCCGTGGCAGTCGATCTCTCATGCCGCGCCCGCGGCATCGTGACCGTCATGAAGCCGCCCGGGACGCGACGTGACGGGATCGCCGCCGTGTCGGCGTGGCTGGCCTCGCAATCGCTGAGGGTGGTGGAGATCCAGGATTCGCCGGGCTTCATCGCGCCGCGCCTCCTCGCGATGATCGCCAATCTCGGCTGCGAGGTGGCCCAGATCGGCCTCGCCACGCCGGACGACATCGATCTCGCGGTCCGGCTCGGCCTCAACTACCCGCAGGGACCGCTGGAACTGGCGGAGCTTCTCGGACCGACGGCCGTCATGCGGGTTCTGACGGGGATCGCCGCCGTCACCGGATCGGACCGCTACCGCCCGAGCCTGTGGCTCCGGCGCCGCGCGATGCTCGGCCTGCCGATCCGCACGCCCGGCTGAGCACGATGGTCCTCCTCGATCTCCTGAAGCTGACCAAGGGCGGCCTCGCGGCGGCGGAGTTCCTGGTCGAGGCGGCCTGGCGCCATATGCGCGCGCTGGTGGCGCCCGACGGCGAGCCCGATCCGGCCCTGATCGATATCCACCAGCGCGAGGTCCATGGCTTCGCCTGGGCCGCGACCTATGCGGCGGGTCTCCGCCAGATGCACGCCTGGGCGACGCGGCTCGACGAGGCGGGGAAGTTCGGCGCGCTCGAGCAGGCGTTGCTCCACGCGGCCTTCGGCGAATATCTCGCGCAGCTGCGCGGCGGCATCGCGATGAGCCAGACCGAGATCGTCCGCCCCGAGGATCTGCGGATCACGGTGGGCGAGCTCTGCTGGATCGTGTCGTCCTCGGTCGAGCGGTTGATCGAGACGGGCCGGTCGTCTGCGCTCCGGCAGGAACTCGCGGCGCTGATCCAGCCGGCACTCGAGGGCAGCGGGTTCGGCGATCCCGGCCTCGACGAGACGCTGCTCATGATCCGCGACCAGTTCCGCCGCTTCGGCGCGGTCGAGGTCGAGCCGCATGCCCAGTCCTGGCACCGCGACAACGCGCTGATCCCGCTGCCGGTCATCGAGAAGATGGCCGAGATGGGCGTGTTCGGGCTGAGCGTGCCCGAGGAATTCGGCGGCCATGGGCTGGGCAAGCTCGCGATGGCGGTGGTCTCGGAGGAGCTGAGCCGGGCCTATATCGGCGTGGGCTCCCTGGGCACGCGCTCGGAGATCGCGGCCGAGCTGATCCGGCTGGGCGGCACCCCGGAGCAGAAGGAATACTGGCTGCCGCGCATCGCATCGGGCGAGATCATCCCGACCGCGGTCTTCACGGAGCCCAATACCGGCTCCGACCTCGGCTCGCTCGCCACGCGGGCGGTGCGCGACGGGGACGTGTACCGCGTCACCGGCGCCAAGACCTGGATCACCCATGCCAGCCGGTCGGATCTGATGACGCTGATGGTCCGCACCGATCCGGCCGAGACCGGCTATCGCGGACTTTCCCTCCTCCTCGCCGCAAAACCGCGCGGCACGCCGGAGGATCCGTTCCCGGTCGAGGGCCTGACCGGCGGCGAGATCCAGGTCCTGGGCTATCGCGGCATGCAGGAGTTCGAGCTGGCCTTCGACGCGTTTGCGGTACCGGCGGACGCGCTGCTCGGCGGGATCGAAGGCCGCGGCTTCAAGCAGCTCATGGCGACCTTCGAATCGGCGCGCGTGCAGACCGCCGCGCGAGCCACCGGCGTCGCCCAGAACGCGCTGGAGCTCGGCCTCGCCTATGCGCTCGAGCGGGTCCAGTTCGGCCGCAAGCTCTACGAGTTCCCGCGTGTCGCCGACAAGCTCGCCTGGATGGCGGTCGAGACCATGATCGCCCGCCAGCTCACCTACTTCGCCGCGCGCGAGAAGGACAGCGACCGACGCTGCGACATCGAGGCCGGCATGGCGAAGCTCCTCGCCGCCCGCGTCGCCTGGTCGAACGCCGACTGCGCGCTGCAGATCCACGGCGGCAACGGCTACGCCCAGGAATATCCCATCAGCCGCGTGCTCTGCGACGCCCGCATCCTCAGCATCTTCGAGGGCGCCGCGGAGATCCAGGCGCAGGTAATCGCCCGCGGCCTGCTTGGCCGGCCTTACGAGCCCGAGGAATGGAATCCCCTGGGCGCGGCGGGCGTGCTGTCGCCATAGCCGGTCGGGCCGGATGAGATAATCGCGCGGCCCTATCACAAAAAATCGGGCAGGCCGGCTCGCCGCAGCCAATAGAGTCCGACGCCAAGCAAAGTGGCCGGGCTTTGGAACCAGCACGAAGTCTCGGGAGGAGCGGCGCGATGGACCAGGACGACTACAACCTGACCGATCCCACCTTCTTCGCGCACGGCGATACGGATGCGATCTGGCGGCGGCTCAGGCGCGACGATCCCGTCCACTGGACGCAAGGGCGGCTTCGTCACGGGTTCTGGTCGGTGACGCGCTACGAGGACGTGAAGAGCGTCTACCTGCGCGACAACAAGACCTTCCTCAGCCAGGCCTGGGGCGCCTCGATCCCGCCGGCCCCGGAATTCGAGGATCCGGAGACGAACGAGTTTCTGCGCCTGTTCCAGGCGGGTGCCCAGCTCGCCACCATGGACGGCGAGCCGCATGCGATCCTGCGTAGGGCCTTCTCCGACAAGTTCGCGTTGCCGAGCGTGGCGAAGTTGGAGGCCATGGTGCGCGGCGTGGTGGAGTCGATCCTCGACGACGTGCTGCCGAGGGGCGAATGCGATTTCGCCGTCGACGTGGCCGGCCGGCTGCCGGTGGCGGTGATCGCCGACATGATGGGGATGCCGCAGGAACGCTGGGACGAGATGTATCTCTGGAACAACATGCTGGCCTCGCCGGAGGACCCGGAGTTCAGCATCGGCAACCCGTTCGACACGCTGCAGAAGGGGCTGTCGTCGATCAACGGATTTTGCCTCGATCTGGCGCGCGATCGCCGCCGAAACCCGCGCGACGACCTGATGAGCGTGATCGCCCAGGCCGAGATCAACGGCGAAAGGCTGAACGACGACCAGCTCGCGTTCAACGGCCTGATGTTCTTCGCGGCCGGCCACGAGACGACGCGCAACACGCTGGCGGCGGGGCTTTGGGAGCTGACCAAGCATCCCGAGGAGATGCTTCGCCTCCGGGAACTGCGCCACGACGCGCAGGCGCTGAAGATCGCGACCGAGGAGTTCGTGCGCTGGACGAGCCCGCTGACCCACGTGCTCAGGACCGCCGCGGAGGACACCGAGATCGGCGGCCGGAAGATCGCCGCAGGCGACTGGGTGGTGCTTTGGAACCTCTCCGCCAACCGTGACGAGCGTGCCTTCGAAGACCCCTACCGCTTCGACGTGCAGCGCATGCCGAACGCCCATCTGGGGTTCGCCGTCGGCAAGCATTTCTGCCTGGGCGCCCATCTGGCGCGGCTGGAGATCCGCATCCTGCTCGAATACCTGCTGGAGCACATGCAGGACGTCCGGCTCACCGCCGAGCCCCAGATCGCGGCGTCCAACCTCTTCTGCGGCATCAAGCACATGCCGATCGCCTTCACGCCGGCGCGGCGCGCCACGACGCATTGAGGGGCTGCCGCCATGGATTACGCGCTTCTCGGATCCAGTGGCCTCGCAGTATCCAGCCTGGGCTTCGGCGCAGCCGGCTTCGCCGGCACCGGCGAGTATTTCGGCCATATCGGCTCGACCGGCTTGGCCGAGGCCGAGCGTCAGGTGGGGCTCTGCCTCGACGCCGGCATCAATCTCTTCGACACGTCGAACAGCTATTCGGGCGGCGAGTCCGAGCGCATCCTGGGACAGGCGCTGGGGGCCAGGCGCCAGGACGTGGTGCTCTGCACCAAGGTCGCGGTGCGGGTCGGCGGCAAGGGCGGTCCCAACGATGTCGGCCTGTCCCGCCACAACATCCTTCGCGCGTGCGAGACAAGCCTTCGCCAGCTCGGCACCGATTGGATCGACCTCTACCAGCTGCACGCGCCGGATGCGCTGACCCGGCCGGACGAGACGCTACGCGCGCTCGATGATCTGGTGCGCAGCGGCAAGGTCCGTTACGTCGGCTGCTCGAATTTCGCCGGCTGGCAGCTGATGAAGAGCCTCTCGACCGCGGCGGCCCAGGGCCTTGAGCGCCTCGCCAGCCACCAGATCTTCTACTCCCTGGTCTGCCGCGACGCCGAGCATGAGCTGGTGCCGGCGGCGATCGACCAGGGGCTGGGCATCCTGGTCTGGGGGCCTCTCGCCTCGGGATTCCTGTCCGGCAAGTTCCGCCGCGGCGAGAGGCCGCCGGAAGGCACGCGGATCGCCGCCATGCCCGAAGTCCCCAAGGTGCCGGATTGGGAGCACGGCCACGACATCGTCGACGTGGTGCGCGAGATCGCCGTCGCACGCGGCGTGCCGCCGAGCCAGGTGGCGCTCAACTGGCTGCGGCGGAAGCCCTGGGTGTCGAGCGTACTGATCGGTGCGCGCAACGAGGCGCAGCTGAAGGATAATCTCGGCTGCACGGCGTGGGACCTGTCGGATGAGGAGCTGGACCGGCTGGACGCGGTGAGCGCGCCGCGCCGCGTCCCCT
>Ga0209579_10002928_pt1 | contig 12714 bp, 12 predicted proteins | sample Coa_R1_2_FD_187152 | JGI IMG/M metagenome (GOLD analysis project Ga0209579, IMG submission 187152) | Surface soil microbial communities from Centralia Pennsylvania, which are recovering from an underground coalmine fire - Coalmine... | ecosystem: Environmental > Terrestrial > Soil >... | reverse complement strand
GCATCTGCCCGTCGCGCGTCGGATAGATGCTGCTCGGCGCGACCCCGGGCAGTCCGGTACCGTGCCGTTCGGCCACGTGGCCGAGCTTCTGATACGCGGCAAGCAAATCGTCGAGCAGGCTGAAGGTGGCTTCCGTAAGCGCGACGTCGATCTCCTGACCGAGGCCGCTGCGCGCGCGCTCCGACACCGCGGCCATCGCGGCGAACGCCCCGTACAGACCGGCCACGGTGTCGGCCAGCGCGAACCCAACCCGCGTCGGCGGCCGGTCGGGGTACCCGGTCAGAAAGCGGACCCCGGAGATCGCCTCGGCCACCCCGCCGAATCCCGCCCGGTCACGGTACGGACCGGTCTGGCCGTACCCGCTGATGCGCACCATGATGAGGCGGGGAGCCGCCTCCCGCACCTGCGCGTAGCCGAGCCCCCAGCGCTCGAGCACGCCCGGCCGGAAGTTCTCCACCACGATGTCGCAGGCGTCGTAGAGCCGGCGCGCGATGGCCTGTCCCTCTTCCGCGTGAAGGTCCAGGGTGACGGCGCGTTTGTTCCGGTTCATTGTCTTCCATAGAAGAGAGTGGCCCCGGTACTGGCTCCGCCAGCCCCGGACCGGGTCGCCCCGTCCCGGCTGCTCCACCTTGATGACGTCGGCGCCGAAGTCCCCGAGCAGGCGGGCGCAAAACGGCCCCGCGATCATGTTGCCGAGGTCGAGCACGCGGAGGCCCGCGAGCGGCCCGGTGGGCGGAGGCGAGGGGGTCACCGGTCCGGCGTCATCCCCGCGCCGCGGGCCGGGCGCCCAGCACACCGGCTTCCCGCAGCTTCGCGATCTCGCCGGGGGCGTACCCCGCCTCCGTCAAGATTTCGTCGGCGTGCTCGTTGAGGATCGGCGGGACCCGGCGGATCTCGCCGGGCGTCTCGGAGAGCTTGATCGGGATGCCGATCAGCTTGACGGCGCCGTGGACGGGATGCGGCCGTTCCACCAGCATCCCGTTGTGCAGGACTTGCGGGTCGCTGAACACTTCCGCGAGGTTGTAGATCGGTCCGCAGGCGACGCCGCGCTCGTTGAGATACTGCACCCATTCGTTGCTCGTCCGGCTCTTGAACGCCTCGGTCAGGATTGCGTTGAGCGCCGGACGGTTCGCGACGCGGGCGTTCACGTTCTGAAAGCGCGGGTCCTCGGCGAGCTCCGGCTTGCCGATCGCCTCGCACAGCCGCCGCCACATGACCTCATTGCCCGCGCACAGGTTGAACGATCCCTCCCGGGTCTGGTACACGCCGAACGGCGACGCGAGCGGGTGGTAGTTCCCGGCCAAGCCGGGCGGCGTGCCCGTCTCGAAGTACATCCCGGCGCTCCACGTCAGCAGCGAGACCATCGAGTCGAGAATCGACACGTACACGTCCTGCCCGCGCCCGGTCCGCTCTCGCGCCAGCAGTGCGTAGAGCACGCCGCGGCAGGCGGTCATCGCGCAGTAGAGATCGGCGAGCGCGATCCCGGCGCGGGTCGGCCCGGTCGGCTCCTGGCCGGTGATGCTCATGAAGCCGGACATGCCCTGCCCCACCTGATCGAATCCCGGACGGCCGCTGTACGGGCCGGTCTGCCCGAACCCCGTCACGCCGCAGTAGATGAGGCGCGGATTGTCTTCGCGCAGCGAGGCCGCGCCGAAGCCGAGGCGCTCCATGACTCCGGGCCGAAAGTTCTCGATCACGACGTCGGCGCGGCGCGCCAGCCGGAGGACGACCTCCCGCCCGGCCGGCTTCGTCACGTCGAGGGCCATGCTGCGCTTGCTGCGGTTGGCCCCGGCGAAGAAGTAACTGTTGCCGACCAGGTGAGGCCGGAGGGTCTGGTTCCGGGAGTGGTCGCCGTCGAGCGGCTCGATCTTGACCACGTCGGCCCCGAAGTCGCCCAGTTCCTGCGTGCAGAAGGGACCCGCGAGAAACCGCGTCAGGTCGACCACCCGGATGCCGTCGAGCGGTCCCATTGTCAACGGCCCTCGAACCGGGCGGGCCGGCGCGCGAGAAACGCCCGCACACCCTCGCGGTAGTCCGCGCTCTCGTACGCGGCCTCGACGAACGCGGCGATGTCCTGGTCGCTCATCGTTCCCTCCCCTGCCAGTCGTTGCAGCATCGCTTTCGCGCCACGCTGCGACAGCGGCGCCTGTCGCGCGAGCATGTCCGCGTAGGCGTAGGTCGCCGTTTCCAGCTCGCCGGACGGGCAGACGCGGTTGACGAGTCCCATCGTGCGCGCCTCCGCCGCATCGACGAGGCGCCCGCTGAAGAGCAGGTCGCGCGCGTGGCTCGGACCGACGAGGCGCGCGAGACGCCTCGTCGCGTCGGGGCTGTACACGATCCCGAGGCGCGCGGCGGTGATGCCGAACCGCCCCGACGGGCTCGTCCACCGGAGATCGCACGCGAGCGCCAGTTCGAGGCCGCCGCCGACGCAGAACCCGTGGACCATCGCGATCGCCGGCTTTGGGAAGTCCGCCAGCGCGCGCTCGGCCGCGGCCACCAGCGCGCTGTACGCCCGCGCCGACGGCGCGCCGTTCCGCACGCGGCCGAACTCCGAGATGTCCGCGCCGGAGGCGAACGCCTCCTCCCCGGCGCCGCGCACCACGACGGCGCGGACGGCCGCGTCCGCCGCGAGCGGCGCCAGCACGCCGGGCAGCGCTTCCCACATCGCCACCGTAATCGCGTTGTGCTTCTCGGGCCGGTTGAGGGTGATCGTGGCGACGTCGCCGTCGCGCACTACGTGCAGTTCGTCCATACAGCCGACAGCGTTCTCCTCCGGCGGGCGCGTTCCCCCGTCTACGCAGGACCTCCGGCCGCATTCGCCGCCTCCTGCCCCGTCTACGCGGGACCTCCGGCCGCATTCGCGGCCTCCTGCCCGCCCCGCCGCCGCCGCATTGTGCGCGGCCCGCGCCGGATGCTACAATGAGGCCCGCTGGCCGACCCGCGGCCGGCACCCATGCAATCAAAGCCGGGGAGTGGCGCAGCTTGGTAGCGCGCAGCGTTCGGGACGCTGAGGCCGAGGGTTCAAGTCCCTCCTCCCCGACCATCTCTAGACCTTATTTATCAAGGGTTATCGGGGTTTGGTTCTGGGTTTGTCAGTACAATGTCACTGTTCGCAGCAGGCAGGGTTAGCGGGCTTTGCTCCTGATTTTATCAGTGTCACTGCCCGTAGCAGGCTTCGCCCTGTCTTCCCACGGGTAACCGGAGGGCCAGAGCAGATCCTCCGGCCATTCGACCGGAATCGGTTTGATCGTTTCGAAGAGATGGCCGTATGTGCGTCGATCACTTACGGGCCTTTTTCAGTAACCGCCGACGCTAGCGGCGCCGGCCGAGCCTCATGTACTGCGGCAATGACCGGGCCGCCAAAGACGTCGCGGCGACGCTGATTCGTGACGTTGGCTTTGAACCCGTGGATGCTGGACCGCTGCGAATCGCCAGATACTTGGAGCCGTTCGCCCTGGCGATGGCGCAACTCGCGTACGAGGGGGACAACGGACCCGAGATCGCGTACCGCATCGAGCGTTTCAAGTCTCGCGCCTAGAGAGGATGGAGATGTCGTGAGTAACAAGAAGGTCTGGTTCATCACCGGAGCGAGCCGGGGCATGGGTGCCGATTTCGCCAAGGCGGCCCTGGCGGTCGGGTACGCCGTCGTGGCCACTGGCCGGGACACCGCTCGCGTATCGAAGGCCCTGGGACAGTCGAACGACTTGTTGCCCGTCAAGCTAGACGTCACGAGCCGTGCCGATGCCAAGGCGGCTGTGAAGGCCGCAGTCGACCGGTTTGGTCGCATCGACGTGCTGGTAAACAACGCGGCGAGCTTCTACGCCGGCTACTTCGAGGAGTTGACGCCGGAGCAGTTCGATCGCCAATTGGCCGCGAGCCTCATCGGTCCGATGAACGTCACCCGCGCGGTCCTGCCGGTGATGCGCAAGCAGCGCTCGGGGCACATCATCTCGATCTCTTCGACAGCGGGCCTCGCCGCCGGTTACGACTTCGTGACGGCTTACGCCGCGTCGAAATTTGGTCTTGAGGGGTGGATGGAGTCGCTGCATGCCGAGGTCGCACCGTTTGGCATCAATACGACGATCGTCAATCCGGGATTCTTCCGCACGGAACTCCTCACGGAGCAATCGACGAACTACGCCGCGCCGTCCATCGCCGACTACGACGAGCGCAGAGGGCCCCTGGTCGAGTACTGGAAAGCCCAGAACGGCCACCAATCCGGGGACCCGGCGAAGCTCGCGCGCGCGCTCATCACGATTGCGAGCCAGGAGCCACCTCCGCGCCGCTTCATCGCCGGCGCCGATGCCATTGCCACCGCGGAGCAGAAGATCGCGGACCTGAAAGCGCAGATCGACGCGAACCGGGACCTCTCGACGTCCCTCGCTTTTGACTGAGAGCCCGCACGTAGACGCCATGACGCCGGCCGGTTCGGGTCGGCGCGCCGATCTCCGTACAGGACCGCCGTAGACAGGACGGCCGCCATCCCGGTCGGCCCGCCGGCAGCCCAGTGTATGTCGCAGGCCCGTATCGCCGGCCGTCCCATGCGAAGCCCGGCGGCGGTCCGCCGGGCGGACACGAGGCTCTTAGAGCACCACGACGTATCCCTGCATGGCGACGGGAAAGTGGGGCGCCCCCTTCTTGGCCGCCGCGAGCCCCAGTTTGGTGTTGTACATCGCGAACCGCTCATCGTAGAAGAAGTAAATCCCCGGCTTCGCGAATGTGGCCGAGCCGCTCTTGCCGGCGGCGATCGTGAGTTTTGGCGCGCCGCCACCCGTGAAGATCGCCGTGTGCGCGGCGCGATCTGCGTTGATCCAGGTTACTTTGCCGCCGACCCGCACAACCGCGATATCGGGCGCATAGGTGTCCCCGGAGATCTTCACCGTCGCGGACGGCATTCCCGTGAGCTCCGGTCCCTTGACCACGATGAGCCCTTCCATGGCCACCGGGAACGTATCCGCTTCTTTGCGCGCCGCGGCCCGCCGGAGCGTTGTGTTGAAGGTGGCATGGTCGAGACAGTAGTACGGGTAGATCCCGGCCGTAGTGAACTTGAACGACGCCGGCTTCCCCGGCGGGTGGACGAGCGTGAACGACGCCGGAGTACCGGGCATCGTCGTAGTGACGTGCGGATCGGTATCTTTATTGATCCAGGTGACCGTCTGTCCGGCATCGATCATGATCGACGGCGGCAGGTACGAATCTCCGGGAATGGTCACCGTCGGCCCGGCGGCCTCGACGGGCGCGCGGGGGATCACAGGGTTGAGGACCGCCGCGCCGGTTAGAACGAGAGCCAAGATCGCCGTGCACGCCTGCCGCATCGTTTGCGCCTCCTGAGTGTTGGGCTGTCTACAGGCCCGCCAACGGTAACAGAGGCTGAGGCCCCGGTTCTACGGGTTCCCCGCCGCATGGAAGCGTTATCTCGATCTGCGTTCCGACTCCCGGCAGGGTGCACGTACTCACCTGCCCGCCTATGGCGGCGGCCCTCTCCCGCATGGCGAACAGCCCGATGGTGCGCGCGTCGCCGGTGCGCAAACTCACCGCCGGTTCGAATCGCGCGCCGTTATCCGTTACCGTCGCATACACGATCGTGTCCGCGCGCGCGATGCGCACGCCGACGCGGGTGGCGCCTGCATGCTTGGCGATGTCGGTGAGGGACTCCTGTAGGATGCGAAAGAGCACCACTTCGATCCGCGGCGGAAAGCGGGTCGTGAGGTCGTCGATCTCGATCTCGACCGAGGCCCCCGCCGGCGCCAGCACGCGGCGCGCGTGAGCGCACACGGCCGCGCGCAGCCCAAGCTCATCGAGGAGCGTGGGCCGCAGATCGTTGACGATCGTGCGGATTTCGTCCAAGGTCTTCTCGGCAACGCCCCGGATGTGTGCGATCTGCCGGGTGGTTGCCGACGGCGCTTCGGCGAAGTATCGCTCGGTCCCGTCCAGTGACATAATGAGGGCCGACAGCATCTGCCCGACCTCCTCGTGCAGCGTCCGGCAGATCCACCGGCGTTCGTCCTCCTGTGTGGTGTACACTTTCGCCAGGAGCGTCCCGCGCACAGCGTTGAGGACCGTCAACTCGCGAACCCGCTGATTGGCCCGCAGCACGATGCCGGTCCCAAAGAGCAGCGTGAACACCCCCGACGCCAGCGCACCCGGCAGCGGAGCCAGCGGCCGTAAGAGCGGGTAATCGAGCCCGTGCAGGCCGGTCAAGACAAGTCCCCAGAAGAGCAGCGCTGTTCCCCACTGCCGCGTACGCCCCTCGGTCTGCCGCAGGAAGTATGCCGAGGCGAGGAAGGCGGCCGCCGCGAAGACAGACGGGGGCCACACCATGAGCCACCAAGTCCCCGCGCGCGCGCCGAGTGCCGACGCCGCGAGCGCAGACGCGGCGAGCCCGGCCGCGCCGGCAAGCAGATGACGCCGGCTCAGATTCCGCCACCCCGCGGCAACGCTCGAGAGCATGACCAGCGACGCCGCAACGATTGCCGCGTGCCGTGCGAAGAAGAGCCAGGGTTCTGCCGTGCGCATCGCGGCCGCTTCGGCCACCACGTGCAGTGTGAACAGGACGTAGGCGCCCGTCCACCACAGTACGATCCGCTCGCGGGTCTCGAGAAACCGCAGGAACAGCAACAGCATCACCGCAGCGTGGGCACCGACGCCAAGGGCTAGCCAGTCCAGCGTCTCGATCGATACCGTAGGCATCGTCAGCCTCTCATCGTGACGCGAGACGGGGGGAGGACCGCCGCGCTAGCGGCCGGCGGCTGTCGTTCCACCGGCACCGACCGCTCAGGCGGCGCGGCCCTGCTGCCCCACCGATCCGTTATCCGTGCCCCGCGCTCGATGCGCGTTAGAGCATGATCACATACCCTTGCATCGACACGGGGAAAATCTTCGTCCCGGGCTTCGAGTTGGCGAGTCCGTGGGATCCAGCGTGGCGGCGTTCGAATCGTAGAACAGGTAAACGTCGTCCCCGGCACGTCACCGGCCTGCGTCGTAGTGGCGGCGTGCGACCCGGGTCCGAGCGCCACCACGGCCCCGACCAGTACGGCGAGACCCGTCACGCGCACCTCGCCTCACGTTTTCGCCTTGAGTTTCTCTTGTCCCTTGCCGGCACACGTTAGGTCCGTCCTGTCGCGCACCACGTTTCGTCCACGATGGCCGGGCCGGCAACGGACAGCGACGCGACAGGCTGCGCGGCGAGATCGGCCGCCATCCGCATCAGACACCAGTAGCACGGCCGCTCTCTGTCCCACAATCCGCCGACAGCCACCCGGGCGGCTCCGTCCGTGAGCCCCGGAAACTGCCGCAGAAACTCGACCTCGTACTCCGCCGGGGTATGCAGCGGCGACCCGCCGAGCCGCGCGGTTCGTCCGTCGACACAGCACGCCCAGAGGAGTTTGAACCGCCGCCGCAGTGTCGGCGTCGCCGCCAGATCTTCCGGGACGTTCCCGTATCCAAACGCGCCGTCGAGGATATCAGCAACGTGTCCCAGTTCGTGACGGAGGAATCGCGTGAGCCCGAACGGGTTCGCAAAGCGCAGCGGCAGTACTGTGAGGTGAAGCGTTGCGCCGTCTTCCCCGACCGCCGCGCCCTCGTCGGGCGCCGCCCACGCCGGGGAGAGGCGCACCTCGGTGAAGCGACCGGCGAGGACCGCGACGGCCTCTCGGACGGCGGCGTCGTATCTACTGAGCAGCCCGTGTCGCGCGACCGCCTCCTGCAACTCCTGACTGTATCGGATGCGCGTTGCCGCCATAAAGGTGCCTCCCCGGTTGCCCGATATCTCGATGTGCCGCCCGGCGCATTCTCGGACCGCGCCGTCCGCGGCTCATGCCGTTACCGTAGTTCATACACGCGCGCCCCAGTAGGGCCGTTGAGGACAACGATGAGGGCCAAAGGTCCCGGGACCTTTGGCCCCCCGACGGAACAATCCGGGTCTGCAGCTTAGGAGAGCTTCTGCTTGGCGGCTATTGCCGCCGCGGCGGCTCGCCGTTGCACGTGCAGTTTGCCGAGCAGGGTGCTGACGTAGTTCTTGACCGTCTTTTCGCTCAGGTGCAGCGCGGCGGCGATCTCTCGATTGGTCATCCCGTCCCCAACCAGCGCCAACACGCGGCGCTCTTGTTCTGTTAGCGCGTCGATGATCGCGCCGCCGCTCCCCCCCAGGCGCCTGAAGCGCGTGAGAAGTTGGTGGGTGACCGTCGGATCGAGCAGCGATTCCCCGGCGGCCACGACCTCAATCGCGTGGATCAGTTCCGCGCTTCGAGTTTGCTTCAACAAGTAGCCCGACGCGCCGGCCATCACGGAGGCATCGACGGCTTCTTCGTCCGCAAACGACGTGAGCATCAACACCCGGGTGGCGGGCCGCGCCGACCGGATCTCCCGGCAGGCTTCGACGCCGCTGCCGTCGGGGAGGCGTACGTCCATGATCACTACGTCGGGCGTCGTCCGCGCCGCCTCCGCAATTGCGGCCGCCGCGGTCGAGGCTTCGCCGACGATCGTCATGTTGGGCCGGTGCTCCAGGAGCATCCGGACGCCCGCCCGCACCACTTCGTGGTCATCCACCAGCAGGATGCGTAACGGCTTCTCCATCTTCCACCTCCACCTGGGCGCGGGCCGGCCGTGGAATCGATATTTCGACCGTGGTGCCCGCGCCCGGCGCAGCCGTCACCCGCAGCCGGCCTCCGAGCGCGCGCGCTCGCTCGGACATGCTGCCGAGGCCGAGGCCGTAGCGCGACGATAGGCCCGCGGGGTCGAATCCACGGCCGTCGTCCCGCACGAGGAGCGTAAGCGCGTCGTCCGTCACAGCCGCTCGGACGGTCACACGCGCGGCGTGCGCGTGGCGGATGACGTTCGCAAGGGCTTCACGGACGATCAGGATCAGTTGGGTCCGTACCTCGCTCGGCACCGGTGGCACCGTGTCCACGTCTTCCAGATCCAGAGTGATTGGCAGCCGTGAGTGCTCCTGGAACTCTCCCGCGATGGCCTCAAGGGCTGTCCGAAGGGTCCGCTCGGCCGTCTCCGGCGGACGTAGGTTGTGCACGTAACCGCGGATGTCCTGAATGATGCGGGTGTGGATGTCCAGCGTCTGGCTCAGCCGTCGTTTCGCTTCGCCCGGATCGTCGTCGATCAATCCGGCGGCGTATTCCAGCGCCAAGTCGACGCCGTACAAGGCCTGCATCGTATTGTCATGAAGATCACGGCTGATCCGGTCGCGCTCGCTCAACACCGCGACTTGCTGCACCTGTTGATGCAGGTTGTTGCTCTGGACCGCGATGGCGGCCAGAGCGGCAAGGGCGGAGAGCAGGTTGGTCTCGTCCGGCGTCACACGGCGGGGCGCGCTGTTGGCAACGCACAGCGTTCCGAGGGTCCGATCGCCGATTTGCACGGGCGCCACGGCGTGCGCACGGCCGTACCGGTCGTTGATGAACGGGCACGCCTGGTCTTCCCAGCAACGCAGCGGCTCCCCCGCCGGCGCTCCCACGGAGCCACCCGGGCGGTCCGGCAGCTGGGCGTCGGGCGGCCCGCTCAACGCGCCCATGACGATTGGGCCGCCGCGGTCGGCGAACAAGCACAGCGCGCCGGCCTCCATGTGGAGCAGCCGCCGCGCGTGCTCCGCGATGGCTGCGAGGATCGTCCGCAGGTCCGTGAGCGCCAGGATCTCGCGGCTGACGGCGTAGAGCGCCTGCGCCTCATGTTCGCGCCGGGCCCGTTCCGCGAGCGACGTCTTGAGGCGGTCACGCATCGTGTCGTAGGCGTCGGCCAGGCTGCCGATCTCGTCGTGGCGGTCGACCCGCACCGTGGTGTCAAGGTCCCCGCCGGCGATCCGCTGCGCGGCCCCGGCCAGGGATCGCAACGGCCGCACCGCTGTGCCGGTGTCCCACCACGCCAGCAGCAGCGCCAGGATGAGGGCGGTGGCGCCGATCAAGAGATTGCGGTTCCGCACCGCGACGATCGGCGCAAACGTTTCGGCCTCGGTCTGTCCGACGCTCACACCCCACGCCGCCTGGTACAACGGGGCAAAGGCCATAATATGATAGCCGCGGATCTGCCCCCCTTTCACCACGGCGGCTCGGCCGACCGCCGCCGTACGAGCGCTCATGAGCGCATTATGAAACAGTGGATGCTCGTTGGCCTGGAATGCCTCGGCGCTTTCCGTCGTGGCTAGGACCTCGCCGTGCGCGTCGATGATCAGCGCATGCCACGTGGTGCCTGGACGGTGTGTCGTGCTGTACTCGGTGATATAGGATAGGAGTTGCTGTCGGCGGAGGTCCACGGCGGCACACAGTGCGCCCGCGCGGGCGGAAAGCGGCACACACAACAACACGGCGGGCACGCGGGCGGAGCCCAGAAACTCCAAGTTCGACGCCGCGGTGGGCCGACCGGCGAGGACCTGCCGCACCGCCTCATCGTCGCGGAAGTCGATCGCGGCATCGCCCGGGTGGGCCGGTTGCGCGATCCTCAAGCGCCCCGCCGCGTCAACGACATACACGCCGTAAGAAGCGAGAGCGATCTGGGGTCGCATCTCCCGGAGCCATTCGCGCTGCCCGCCGGCGCTCGGAGCGCTCAACGCCGCCGAGGACGCAAGTCCCTGTAACTGCCGGAAGGATTGGGTCAGCGTTCCGTCAAGGAGTTCCGCCGTGGCCTGCGCCGAGCGGAGGCGTTCTTGAAGCAGTTGGTCGGTCAGCTGCCGCACCATCTGATAGCTATTGAGACCCATGACGGCCAGCAGAATCAGGATGCCGACGGCCACGGCGACCATAATTCGCGCCCGCAGGCTGCGCGCAGGAGACGACCGGCGCACCGCGTCTTCGATGCGCTGCGTCACTGCGGACCCGTAGAGAGCCGGCTCCATGAACGTCCTTTCGCCCGGCCGCCGCCGGACGGGTATCTTTAGTAAGTACCGCAGAATGTTACTAAGAGAATATCAGGCCGCAGCCCGTATGTGGGATCAGGCCCTGACCGTATACGATGTCCCGCCGCGGCCCGCCCGGCCAGGCCCAGGAAAGATGGCCGCGAAGAAGCGTCCATTCCGCTATGGCGCCAGTGCAGCCGCTGAATGGCTCCGTCTGCACTTGCGCCCACCGCCGCACGCTGCGTGGCCTGATCTGCGCGCATTCCGGCGAGAAGATTCGAATCTGAGCCTCGCATTAGCGGTGCCGCGTCCAAGGATATCCTAAAGAAGGAGTCTTCCGAAAAAGAGCGGGGTTACTCGGGGTGTTGCCCTTGCGCCCGGCGGCGCCGCCGCTCGAAATCCGAGCGCGTAATAGCGCCTGCTTCGTAACGGTGCCAGACTTGATCGGCAGAATCGGCAGTTTCCTTGCGCGGGCAGATGATGCAGAGTAGAAACCCGAGAACGCTGACGACGAAGCATAGGAGCGCCGCTGCCAGAAGGATTTCCCAGCGCCATCCGGACCCGAACAGGACCGGCCACATTTTGACTCAAATCTACGCTCGCCGCCGTGCGGCAGGATATCTGATGAGGACCGCCGGCTCACGCTCTTACGTATCGATAAAACCTACCGTTCATTGAATTCATTACTCACCGATTGCCAGTTCCAGCACGAGCGATCGCCGCCGGATCGTTCAAATCCCCCTTGGCAGTCCCACATCGGAGAAGGCTTTCTCTACGTGCACGCCCTGCTCTGCAGACGAGTCTTCTGCTGCGGCCTCGCCCCAGTAGCAGTAATCACAGAACCTCAGCACGATGCCGTTCCTCTCGAGCTCCTGCCGCACAACCCGTAAGCCGCACTTTTCACACACCGGAAGCGATTCCATCGTCCCTCTCCCGTCGCGCGAACCAGATATGCCCGTATCCACCCAGCCCTTCTAGTTAAGTATAGAAACTGCCGGCTCCGAGCGCATCCTGAAAAACCGCCATCTTACTATGGTGTCTTTGGCGGATTAGACATCGGTTCGCGACCCGATGCTGTATCGGGTATGTACCCTATATGGCGGAATCTGATGGCTCATGAGTCTACCGCCGCTGTCGGCGTGCCACCGACAGCGTACCGCTGGACCTGCGTTCCATACGACGTCGGCGCCCAGTCCGACGCCTTGGTCGACGCTCGCGCAGCACGCCACCTGCCCCGCCGAGTCACCCGCGGCTGTACGCATGCTCAGGAACCGGCTCGGCATTCGGACTCCAAGCACTACGGGCCGGCCGGCGTCCCGCGGCGTCAGGGCCGCAGCCACCTTCGCAGGATGCGGCGGCGGCCCTGCCTCAGCCGCACTCGTGCTGGCTCCGGGATGCGAGGTCTTCGAGAATCTGCTTGGTCTTCAACCTCCGGCCTATAACGGCCGGCTGATCATCAAGCTTTCCTACGTCGGCGGACCAACGGGCGGGGCCGGCGGCATCGGCGTGAGCGGCGGGTTACCGGGATCGAGGTCCCTAAACGCCGGGCCTGGCCCAGACCCGCACGGCAACGGTCAGGACAGCGGCGGCGGGCAAGGTTCTGGTGAACAGGGCGACAAAGGGGTTGGCCACGAGAGAGGCGGCGGTCACGGCGACGGCGACGCGGAAGGGGATGACTAGCCGGGCAGGCGAATCGGTGTGGTCTCAACCCTGGTGGTCCTAGCCGCGATCACGGTGAGCGTGCCGTACGGGGGCGGAGGGTAATCGCCGTTCCCGCCCGAATATGCGGTGCCGTGCCGCGAGGTCCCGCACCGGTGTTGCACGTCGCAGCCGTTATGGGTGCCGTAGGCACGGTTGCCCTGGCCGCGGCGGGTCTC
>Ga0209579_10002926_pt1 | contig 12719 bp, 8 predicted proteins | sample Coa_R1_2_FD_187152 | JGI IMG/M metagenome (GOLD analysis project Ga0209579, IMG submission 187152) | Surface soil microbial communities from Centralia Pennsylvania, which are recovering from an underground coalmine fire - Coalmine... | ecosystem: Environmental > Terrestrial > Soil > Unclassified... | reverse complement strand
GACCATGGCGCCATAGGGGTGGGAACTGTCCGGCGCGTTGCCGAAATAATACAGCACTTTTGCATGGCCGGTCTTCAGATTCACGCTGTACACCGTGCCGTTGTAGCCGGTGCCGGGGCCGCCCCAGCTCGCAAGCAGATTTCCCGCCGCGTCGAATTCGAGAATCGGCGGTGCGGGCTGGCAACAATACTCCGCCCCGGGCGGATTCGCCGCGAGTCCGGCCTCGTTGTTGAGCGCGAGCGAATCAGGCCGGTGCGCGACCCAGATGTGATCCTGCGCGTCCACGGCCACGCCGGTGATCGAGCCGACGAGCCAGTGATTTGGCAGCGGCTTCGGCCACATCAACTCCGCTTGGTACACGGGCGCCGCAGGTTTCGTCTGCGCCCCGAGATTCGATCCGACGATGGCCGCGGCGGCGACGACTGCGACGACGAAAGCGTTGCGAAGATGGCTCATGCTCGTCCTCTCACGCATGTCTGAAGGGCGCCAGTATACTCCCGCCTTCGCTGAATGGCTTTGCTACAATCCAGCAGTGCTCCAGCCTGTCGAATCCGAGTGGGATGGCGCTCGCGTCAGCGGCTGGATGTTTCGCCGCGCCGTCTGCGCGATGTTTGCCATCTGGATCGCCGCGATTGGCGTTCGTGCCGCGAGCGCGCAGCAGCAGACGGCGCCGCCTCCGCCGGCCACTCCTGCTGCGTCGCCCGCGGCCGATCGTTCGACGCTTGCCGGCGTGTACTCCGCGAAGCAATCAGCTCGCGGCGAAGACGACTTCGGCAGTCTCTGCACCGGCTGTCACACGACGGCGTCGCATTCGGGGCCGTCGTTCAAGAAACGCTGGGAAGGATCGACGGTTTGGGATCTGCTCGCCACGATCAGCGAGACGATGCCGAAGGACGATGAGGGCAGTCTGACGCTGGATCAGTGTACGGATCTGGTCGCATATCTGTTGAAACTGAACGGCCTGCCGGCCGGCGACAAAGACATGCCTCAAGACGAGGCGTCGCTGAGCAAGATCAAGATCGAATTGCCGAAAACCGACCCCGGAGGTCGACCCCGGAGGTCGACCTCCGGGGTCGCGTTGAGTCCTCCGAGGTCGTTTCTCAGGGAGGTGCGATGACTGCTTATCTGAAGAGCCGCCGGTTCGCCGTCGTGATCGCCGCCGGGCTCACGCTCGGCGCCGCGTTCGTCGTCGCGTCCGTTCAATCGGGTCCGCCGAAGACGACCGGCCTCGTGCGCGGCAACGCGCCGGGCGAGTGGCGCTACTGGGGCGCCGACGCGTGGAGCACGCGGTACTCGCCGCTCGATCAAATCAACGCTGCGAATTTCAACTCGCTGCAAGTGGCGTGGCAGTACGACGTCGGTAATGAATTCGGCACCGACGAATATTTTCGATCGACGCCTCTTTACGCGAACGGACGGCTGATCAGCGTCGCCGGCGGCAAGCGCGGCGTCGTCGCGCTCAATCCAGGAACGGGCGCGCTCTTGTGGAAGTGGGGACTCGAGGAGGGCATCCGCTATCAGAAATCTCCTCGGCCGTACTCCGGGCGCGGTCTCGCGTACTGGACCGACGGGCGTGACGAACGTGTCGTGTTGATCACGCCCGGCTATCACCTCGCGGTGCTCGACGCGAAGACCGGCAAGCCCGATCCGAAATTCGGCAAGGACGGCGTCGTCGATTTGATGGACGGCCTCGGCTATCCGCTCGTGCCGTGGGCTGTGGACGATTCCGGCCCGCTCGTGATCAGCGAAAACAACCCGCCACGAAAAGCGCGCCCGGGCGAGACGTGGGACAAGGACAAGAAGATCGGCGCCGACGGCTCGGTCGGCATCGATCCGGCACTCGGTCAGCTAGCCAGCAGCTCTCCGGCGATCGTGGTCAACGACGTGATCATCGTCGGCAACTCCGCGATTCACGGCTACTATCCGCTGCATCTGGCAAATCTGACGGGCACGATTCGCGGTTTTGACGTGCGCAGCGGCAAGCAGCTCTGGAAGTTCAACCTGGCGCCGCAGCCCGGCGAGTTCGGCGCCGAGACCTGGGAAAAGGGATCGAAGAACGGCACTCCCGGCCTGGGCAAAGTGGATGCATGGGCCACCTACACCGCCGATCCCGAGCTTGGACTCGTGTACATCCCCGTCGGCGAGGGCGTCAACGATGAGTACGGCGGCCATCGTCCCGGCGACAATTTGTTCGCCACGAGCATCGTCGCGCTCGACGTGAAGACGGGCAAGCGCAAGTGGCATTACCAGACGACGCACCACGACATTTGGGATTACGACTTGCCGATGGCGCCGAATCTGCTCGACGTCACGGTGAACGGCCGCCCGCGAAAAATTCTGGCCATGGCCGGCAAACAAGGGTGGGTCTACACGCTCGACCGCGCGACGGGCGAGCCCATCTGGCCGATTCCTGAGACGCCGGTGCTGCAAAGCGACGTGCCCGGAGAAAAAACGTCGCCGACGCAGCCGATTCCCTCGAAGCCCGCGCCGTTTTCGCAGATGGGTCTCGTCGAATCGGATCTGATCGACTACACGCCGGCGATCAAAGAAGCCGCGCTGAAGATCGCGCAGCAGTGCCGCATGGGGCCGTACTACGTCCCGATATCGGCGAACGACGGCACCAGCAAGAACAGCTGTTCCTGGTACGCGCCTGGAGCGAACGGCGGCGTGAATATCTTTGGAGGGACAGCCGCGGATCCGGAAACTGGAATGATCTACGTCGGATCGCAGTCGGGCATTGCGCGTCAGAGCGTCGGAAAGGATCCGTGTTCTGAATTTGCCTACAGCCAGGCGCCGCGCGACAGCTGTCAGAACGCGGGCGGCACGCCACCGCCTCCTGGATATCAGCCGCCCGCACGCGGCGCCGGCGGTGGCGGCGGACGCGGTGCTGGAGCAGCCGGCGGAGCGGGTGGTGCGCCCGCCGCCGGCGCAGGCGCCGGTGGCGGCGGCGGACGCGGCGGCGGTGCGACTGTCGGCGGCGTCTCGATCCTGAAGCCGAAAGAGTTGGGCGGGCTCACGGCCTACAACATGAACACCGGCGAGAAGGCCTGGTGGATTCCCAACGGCGGATTCGATCAGGTGACGAGCAACGACCCGATGTTCGCCGGCATCACGCTGCCGCCAAACGGCGCCGCAGGGCAGGCGCAAGTGATCTCCACGAAGACACTCGTCGTCTATGGCACCGGGCGCAATGGCGGACCGCGCGGCGCCGATCCGCAAATCTACGCCGTCGACAAAGCGACGGGCAAACAAGTCGGCGCGGTGAAAATTCCGTCGAAGACGACCGCCGTGCCGATGACATTTCTGCACAACGGCAAGCAGTACATCGTCTTTGCGATGGGACAGGGCGACAAGACCGCCCTCGTCGCGCTCGCGTTGCCGGCGCCCGCGACCGGCCGAGGCGCTGGTCCCGGACTGAATCGTTGATCTATTGTTGAAGGTACGCATGTCCGGACATTCCGCACACGCTCCGGACGATCTGCCGCGCGCCATCGGGCGCTATCGCATCGAAGCGAGACTCGATCGCAGTTCGACCGAAGACGTGTATCGCGGGTTCGATCCGAATATCGAGCGCCCCGTCGTGATCAAGGTGTTTCATCTCGACGCGCTTGCGGCGGGCTCCGAGGCTGAAGCGAAGCAGGCGTTCTATCAGGAGATGCAGCGCACGGGCCTGCTGATGCATCACGGCATCGCGGCGCTCTTCGATGCGGGCGAGCAATCAGGCAAGCTGTTCACGGCGACTGAATTCGTCGACGGCGACAGCCTCGCCACGCGGCTCGCGCATGGCATTACATGGGATCTGCAGGGGCGAGCTTCGATTCTCATTCAGATGCTCGACGCGTTGAACTTCGCCTGCGAGCTCGGCGTGCCGCATCTCAATCTCAAACCGGGCAAAGTCGTCATCGGTCCTGGACATTCGTTGAAGGTCGGCGGATTTGGCGCGGGAATGTTTCTCAATCGGCTCGCGGAAATGACGGGCGCTCCGCTGCCGGCGTCCAAGTACGCGGCGCCCGAGCGAGCGCATGGCCATCTCGGCGATCAACGAGCGGACGTGTACTCGGCCGGTCTCATCGCCCGCGAACTGCTGCTGTCGGCCGACGGTGAAGCGCCGGCCTATCTGAAGGATCACGCCGTCCAACTCGACGAGCTGCGTGCCGTCCTCGCGAAAGCGGCCGCGGCGGCTCCAGCGCACCGGTACGCGACGCCCGAAGCGCTGAAAGTCGATCTGCTGCTCGCACTCGGCGTCAGCGACTCGACGATGTGGTTCGAGGGACAGGACGGGTCGACGCATTCGATGATCGAGGCCGCTCCCGAGGCGCAGACGATTCTCACGCCATCGGGCGTCTACGTGCTGCCCGACAATGCGCTCACGGTTGTCGCGCCGGTTGATGTTCCCATCGACGGCGACGCACCCACGATGATGCAGCCGTCGGCGAAGCCAACGAAGTCCGATTAGCACGCCGCGCCCGGCCGCCCGGCGCACGTCCGTCCCATCCGAATGGCCCGCTCAACCACGCTGCTCGCCCGGGTGCTGGACCAGATCAAGCTGCCGGTCTTTGTCTTCGAAGGCGTGCGGCAAATCTACGCGAACGGCGCGGCCTCGGAATTGGCCGAGCGGCTGCGCGCCGCCGATCGCATCGAGCTGCGCGTGGTGCTGCTCGATCACATCGCGGCTCTCGAGAGCGCCCGGGGCGCCGAGCGGATCGTCTCGCCGACAGTCACGCTGCTCACGTCGCAAAGCGGCGAGCCGTTCTATTTGCACGTGCTGCCGATCGCGCGGCATCGCCGCCGGCACGCGCCGACGTACGCGATCACGGTTCGCGCCCGCGGCGCCGACGTGCAGGCGTTTCGCCGGCGGTACCGGCTGTCGGCGCGCGAGGGACAAATCACCGAGCTGATCCTGCGCGGCTCAGGCAATCGCGAGATCGCCCAGGCGCTCGGCATCACCGAGACGACGACGAAGAAGCATCTCGGCAGAATTTTCGACAAGGTCGGCGTCGATAGCCGCAGTCAACTGATGGCGAAACTCGGGTGAGCGCCCAGGCCGGTTGACACGCGGGGCGGTTGATCTCGCCGCGCGGTTGGTCATAATCGAGCGTGGGAGGCTGCGCCACATGTCCATCGGATTCGCGAATCGCGGGTCGAATCGCGCCGGTTCGGCGAGACCGTCGCCCTCGTGGATTCTCGGAATCACGTGCGCGATCTGCCTGTCGCTGATTGCAGGGCGGTTTGCCCTGGTCGGCCGCGCGCAGACGCCGGCGGCGAGTACGAACATCGCGGCGTCGGCCCTCGGCGGCGAGATCGAAAGTGTCACGCGCGCCTACGGCGGACCAGGGCTGCGCGGCGAAGCGCTGATCAACGACGCGATCGACGACGAGTGGCAGCCGGACGAGATCGTCGATCGACCGGACGACCAGAACTCGAACGACTTTCACCTCGCGTATCCGATCGACATCGTGATCTCGTTCTATCGTCACGACACGGCGCTCGTCTCCGCGGTCGCGATCGAAGACACACCGGATTCGCCGGGTCCGGGCAACGTCGAAATCTGGACGTCGACTGCGAGTACGCCCGACGCCTTCACGCGCGTCGCGGCAAAGACGCTCGCATTTCAAGGTACGGCCGCGCAGACCATCTCGTTCGCGCCCGTCGAGGCGCGATTCGTGAAGGTCAGGATCGCGTCAGGTCCGACCGAGGATCTCGGCGATATTGGCATGCGCCGCATCCGCATCCTCGAAGGATCGCGTCCTGGTTACAAGACGCTGCTTGCGCGTCATCCGGATCTGCCGCAGTGGAAGACGAGCGTGCGGCGCGCGGCGCAGCTCGGCATCGACTGGCTCGAGCCGAACACGATGGACTGGCAGCTCCACCGGAAATGCTTCGGCTGTCACGTTCAAGCGCAGACGCTGATGGGGCTCGCGATCGCCCAAACCAACAGCTACGTCATCGCCGGCGATTTGTCGCCCGCCCTGATCAAGACATTCGCGGCGTTTCAGGATCCCGATGGCCACGAGCGCTACGAGGGCAACGACGAGGTCGCGACGCCGACGCACTTCGCGGCCATGGGCCTTGCCTACTATGACGACGCGAATGGCGTGAAGACGGATCCGCTGCTGAAGCGCTACGCCGACTGGATGATGACGAAAGTCGCCGCCGACGGGTCGTTTCCGCAGGACCTCGGCTACGCGCCCGTCTCGCAGGGGACGATCAACTCGACCGCCAACGCGGTCGCCGGATTCATGAAAGTCTTCGAGCAGACGGGCGATGCGCGCTACCGCGCCAAGGCCGAGGCCGGCCTCGCCTACATCGCCGCCGCGACGCCTGAGACGATGCAGGACCGGGTCTTTCAGGTCATCGCGCTCGCGCGATACGGCAGCGCGGCCCAGCGGGACCTTGTCGCGCGCGGCGTGAAGACGATCAAGTCGCAGCAGAACAGCGACGGCGGATGGGCGCCGAGCGCCGACTCGACCGCATCGGATGCGTTCGCGACCGGTCAGGTGCTCTACGCGTTCAAAGAAGCCGGTGTGAACATCGAATCGCCGGAGTTCAACAAGGGCGTCCGCTATCTCATCGATACGCAGAAGACAAACGGCGCCTGGGGTGGCGACGATCAGGCGGCGCTCTTCGCGCCGACGATGTGGGCGGTGATCGGCCTGGCGGGCGCGGTCGAGCCGCCGATGCTCGACGCCCTGCGGGAAGAATTGAACAAGACGGGCAAGCTCGTGCTGTACATCAATTTCGATTTCAACAAGGCGACGATTCGTCCCGACGCCGCGCCGATTCTTTCGCAGGTCGTCAAGCTGCTTGCGGCCGATCCGTCGCTGCAGTTTTCGGTCAACGGCTACACCGACAACGTCGGCACGCGCGACTACAACCAGAAGCTGTCAGAGTCGCGGGCGACCGCGGTGCTCGCGGCGCTGGTCGCGGGCGGCATCGACAAGTCACGCCTCGACGCCGCCGGCTTCGGACAGGAAAGTCCGATCGCCGACAACACGACCGAAAAGGGGCGCGCGAAAAATCGCCGCGTCGAGCTGGTCAAGAAATAGAGGGAGGCGGCGCTTGTCCCCTCAACGACGAGCACGTTGACTGAGACTCCTGCCGTTGGCAGAATTTCGGCATGCGGTCTCGTCACGTTTCATGGTGTTCGGTAGCCGTGGCGGCGGCACTGTGGGCCGGCTCGGTGTCGAGTCCAACCGGCGCAGGCGGCGCGGCGCCCGGCTGCCCATCGCCGCCCTCGGACTTCGGATCCTCGCAAAAAACCGACGTCAGCATGGAGGGGAAAATCTACTTCCTGCCCGATGACACTGACGCGCTGCCGGATTTCTCCAAGCTGAAGCCCGAAGGAAGCCTCTACGCGTCCAAGTGGGACGTGTCCGAGCGCGAATTCACCAGCGGTTTTCCGGGGATCACCAATCGGTTCGAGTGGTTCGCAGTCGATTATCGGGGATCGATCTATGTGCCGAAGACGGGCACGTACATCTTCCGCCTGGCCTCGGACGACGGCGCCATTCTGTATCTTGACGATAACAAAGTGATCGACAACGACGGCGTACACGCTTGGCAGGAATCCGATCCCGCGCCGACGCCGTTGACGGCGGGCGATCACCGGTTTCGCTTGAGCTACTTTCAGGGGCCCGCGGACTGGCTGGGATTGCAGCTGTGGGTGACGCCGCCCGGTGGATCCGAGGGAATCTTCGAGCTGCAGAAGTTCAATCGTCAGGTGCTCGACAATCGCAGTGTGTTGGGCGTCACTGAAGACGCGAAAGAGATTCACGTCAAGTTCGGCTCGGAGATTCTGTTTGATACCGGAAAATACGAGCTGAAGGCTCTTGCGGCCAAGGCGCTTCAGCAGCTGGCCGGCATCATCCGCAGTTATCCCGGGTATCCGGTGAAGATCGATGGTCACACCGACAGCACGGGCGTGCCGGCCGACAATCAAACCCTGTCAGAAAACCGGGCCAATGCCGTGAAGGAGTGGCTGGTCACCAACGGCAATGTGCCGGCAGCATGTATTGCCACCGAAGGGTTCGGCCAAACGCGCCCGATCGCCAGCAACGCAGCAGCCGACGGACGTCAACAGAATCGGCGCGTCGAGGTGCGTCTCACGAAGCCGGCGCCGCGATCGGGTGGCATCGCGCTGCCGCCAAGGACGCGGTGAACGAACGGCCGGCGGAGGATTGCGGCGCTAGCCACCGGTAATGGCACTCGCGCAGCCCTTCGAACCGGCCTTCTGTGCCAGCCCATCTTCCTTCAAGAGGAAATTCAATATTTTCTCAGTGCGCGTGCGTTCATCGAGCAGTATCTCTCCGAACATTCCGTCCGCCAGGCCATCGAACGCGAGGTCCGCGAGCGCTCCGCACACGGCCTCGACCATGCAGTCGCGGACTTCTTCGTCGGCGTGTTCCGGTATCTTCTCGTTGGCCTTCTCGACATCCGGTTCCTGCGCCCATTGAATCGTCGCTTTGGTGGCGCCCTGCCACGCGCACTGCAGAAACTCGCCCATCATCTTGGTGACGATCTCCGTAATCTGCTCCTGTTGCTCTTCGGTCAACAGGTTCTCGGTCATCCCCTGTCCGCCGCCGAAGTTGGCGCGGCCGAGCGCACATCCGTTCGGCGATACTTCCCACCAGGCGAAGTCACGCGAACCGCCGCTTCCGATCAGACCGGAAGGTCCGACGATGAGATTGCCGCGTGAGAATGTGTCTCCGAGCACACGACTGAGCACTGGCGTCGTCGCGATTTGCGGCGGCACCTTCGTCAATGCCGTCGCCTGAAACGGAGAGAGGTGGGCGGCCTCCGCCTTGGCCATGATGGGAATCGTGTCGAGCGTGGCCACGCGCGGACGTGAGAGCAGCTCGAGCGCCGTGTCGGCGACGCCCGATTTCACGGCCAGCGGCGTCGCGTCGGCGCCGGCGGCACACGCGAACGCGAAAGGCGTATTCACAATGTCGATCCCTTCGCGGTAGGCGAGCGCAGACGACGCTCCGGACAGGTCGGTCGGTTCAAAGCCATAACGCAGGAAAGTCAGGCGGGCGCCCGTATAGAACGGCTTGCAGCGCACGGCCAACTTGCGGGCAAGCGAGGAGCGCTCGTAGTCGCTCGATTGCATCAACCGCAGCAGCGTCACCGGCACCTCGCGACCGGGCATCGAGGCGGGATCGGCTTTCGATTGACCGGCTGCGGCCGACTCGAGTGTCGCCGCGCCGTCGGCCGCCGCCGCGAGCTCCGCGGATCGCTGGCGCAGCAAGAAGGGCAGCGGCAATGGCCCAAGAGATGCCGCGCCGTCCCAGACCTGCAGCAATAACGGACGCACCTTCGCGTCATCCGCGAAGGCCGGCATGAGTTGCGGCGTCGTGGTGTTGGCGCTCAGCCGATCCAACACGATGCGGCGATAAGTCTGGTCTTCACGGCCGGGCGAGTGCCAGCGCATGACCAGCGACACGCGCGCGAGGCGCGGCGCATTTGGGTCAGGCGCCGGCTCGGACTTGGTGGCCGCCGAAGATCCGCCGCCGAATCCGAATCCTCCGAGGCCGCCGGCCGAACTGCTGCTGTCCGATTTCTCGTCGGCCGTCTTGAGGAGCCGCACGGGATCGCCGACGGTCTCCTCGTCGCCAATCAGCAGGTGCGGAATGAACGCATTGGCCTTTTTCAAGCCGCCGGCGGCCGGCCCGATCGAGAAGCGAAGGTCCTTGCCGATCAAGTCTGCCGCGTGGGCGGAGACCGAAAGGCGATCGGTCGACACGATCTTGCCGCGGTCGAGATGCTCGGCGACTAGCCGGAGCGTCACGGTTGAGAACAGCGTCGCGGGAAGATCGTCCGGGTCAAGCGTGCTGCTAGCCCGTGTCAGCGGTCGGTCCACTTGCGCCGAAGCGAGACTTGGATCCAATGCCGTGACCTTGCCGTCGATCGTGGCTTGCACCCAGTAGTGATCTTGCAGCGCCGACAGAATCCACTTGGTGTCGCTGACTCCACTGAAAGCCGCCGCCTTGAGTTGGGTGGCCAGCCAACCGTACTGGTCTTCGATCGTCTTGCCCAGCTGTTCACCGCGCGCGGCCACCGCCCGCTGGAGCGGTGGCGCCGGGGACGCCGGCGCGGGCACCGTCGCATCGGGCATATCGATGGTCTCGAAGGCTCGCGCGTGCTGATGGACGGCATCGGGTGCGGCCACGATTTGGTCGAGGAGTTGCTGCGCCTGGGCCAGGCTCAATGTTCCGTGAGCCAGTGTGACCTCGAGTCCTTGCGCTTTCAGCAGCGCACTCAAGAGCAGCGCGCGATCCACGTCGTTGCCGCCGCGCGTCAACAGAGTGCCGAGCGCGCCTTTCTCGATGCCCGCGTAGGGCTCCAGCGCCAACCGGTCGCGCACGAACTCAAACGCGTCGGCCGGCGTCGTCAGCGACGAGGCCAGTTGATCCACGTCGACGAGCGAGCCCGGCGTTTGATCCGCGAGATCGTTGAGAGCCTGAGCCAGCGTATGCAGGTCGTCAGGTTTGGGCGCACTGACTGACGCTGAGGTCGTCGCCGTCGTTTGGCTCGCCGACGTTCCGCAGGCGTCGCCGAGTGCCAGGACTGCGCTCGTCAAAGTTGCGAGGATGATGGCGCGGAAGGCGGGACTCGTAATGGCCTCCAAGCGCCAGATTACACCAGCTCCGCGAGCCTCTCGGCCGCGCGCCGTTCGATCAAGGACGGCCGAGTTCTGGGCAACCGCGTAGCGCTGCCGGACGCCTTCATTCCGGAGCAGGATCGCTCAACCGACACGCGGCCGCGAGAGGTCGTTCCCGAGACCCATTACTTCGTGATGGCGATCACCGGAACAACAGCAGCGACGTCGCGACTATGGCTACGTGCCGAAGAAATGTATTCTCGGCAAGGTCGCCGTCCGCTGGTGGCCAATCGATCGCGCCGCGACGTTTTCTGGCGAAGCGATGCGCAGGACGTAAGATCTTGGGTCGAGGTCTATTACCACTTTAGTAGCCATCTGAGGGCGGTCGATTCTACCCACCGGCTTGGGCCAGGTGTGGTCCTAAAGTAGTATTGCCAGCCGCCCTTCGCCCCTATTAGCCTAACGTTTCCGATCACCAATGGCACCATCGCTCTCCGCGCACGGCGTCACGCATCCAGGCCGCGTTCGAAAGGTCAACGAGGATTCTCTGATCTGCGATCCGGCCCAGGGCCTGTTCGTCGTGGCCGACGGCATGGGCGGCCACAACGCGGGCGAAGTCGCGTCGCGGCTGGCGGTCGAAGCCATCAACGGATTCCTCGCGATGTCGCGCGACGGCGAGGATTTCACCTGGCCGTACGGTCTGAATCCGTCGCTGTCCTTTCACGGCAATCGCCTGATGACGGCCATCAAGCTCGCCAATCGCCGCGTGTTCAAGGCCGGCGAGAGCCGCGACGAGTACACCGGACTCGGCACCACGGTCGTGGCGGCGATCGTCGACGAGGATCAGATCATTTTTTCCGGCGTCGGCGACAGCCGCATCTATCTATATTCGGGCGGCGCGCTCGAGCAGATCACCGAAGACGACTCGTGGATGGCGACGATTCTCGCGCGCGATCCGGGCAAGGGCAAAGACGATGTGTCGCTGGCGTCGCATCCGATGCGGCACGTGCTCACCAACGTCCTCGGCGCCCGCGAGCCGCTCGAGATGGACGTCGTCGAGCGCCCGTTCGCGTCCGGCGACCTGCTGCTGCTTTGCAGCGACGGGCTGCACGGCGCGCTGGACGACACGACACTTGAACACGTGCTCGCGTCCAACCAGAGCGCCGAGCTGATGGCGGAAGAACTGGTCCGTACCGCGCTCGAGCGCGACGGCAACGACAACATCACCGCGCTCGTGGTGCGCTTGCAGCCATGACGGGGAGCGTTCGATGAAGCCCGATGAGGCCGCCGCGCTCACGCCGCCCGGGCAAGTCGCGCCTGACGGCGCCGAAGAGCTGACGCTGAAACAGATTGGCCGCTACGAGCTGATCGAGAAAATCGGCAAGGGCGGCATGGGCGTCGTCTATCGCGGGAAGGACACCGTCATCGGCCGGCCCGTGGCCGTCAAGATGCTCGTCTCAGACATCGACATCTCGGAAGAGACGCGCGAGCGGTTTTTCCGCGAGGCCAAATCCGCGGGGCAGCTGACCCATCGCAACATCATCACGATCTACGACTTCGGCGAGGAAGCCGGCCGCGCGTACATCGTCATGGAGCTGCTGCACGGCGACAGCCTGTGCAAGGTACTGACCAATCCTGACCCGATCCCGCTCGAGCGCCAGGTCGAGATCATGACGCGCGTGTGCGAGGGCCTGGCGTTCGCGCACGCGAAAGGCATCGTCCACCGCGACGTGAAACCCGCGAATCTGTTCATCACGAACGAAGGCCAGCTCAAGATTCTCGACTTCGGCGTCGCGCGCATCGCGTCGTCCAAGCTCACGCGCAGCGGTCTCATCGTCGGCACGCCCGACTACATGTCGCCCGAGCAGGTGATGGGGAAGGTGGTCGATCAGCGATCCGACATCTTCTCTTGCGGGACGGTCTTCTATCAGCTGCTCACCGGCCGTAAGCCGTTCGCCGCGAAGCGGCTGCCGCAGATTCTCGACAAAGTGATGAGCGAAGATCCGACGCCGATGACCGAGGCCGAAGCGCCGGCCGACTTGGCGGCGATTGTGATGAAAGCGCTGACGAAGGACTGTGAGAAGCGATATCAGCGGATGATCGACATGCTCGGCGCGCT
>Ga0209579_10002925_pt1 | contig 12727 bp, 14 predicted proteins | sample Coa_R1_2_FD_187152 | JGI IMG/M metagenome (GOLD analysis project Ga0209579, IMG submission 187152) | Surface soil microbial communities from Centralia Pennsylvania, which are recovering from an underground coalmine fire - Coalmine... | ecosystem: Environmental > Terrestrial > Soil >... | reverse complement strand
CAAAGCATCGTCGTCGATGTGGCCGGCCCGGGTAAGCGCGGCAAGCGTGGCCATGGAATCGGGAGCGGTCATGCCGGCCGGTCATTCCATCTTGATGTTCGCATCTTTGATGATCTGGCCGTAATTGGCGTAATCCTTGCGCAGGATGGCGGCATAATCAGCGCCACACTCGCCGCCGGGAAGGAAACCATAGCTCGCATATTTGGCCTTTATTTCGGAACTTCGCAACGCGGCGGTAAAGAGCTCTGTGAGCTTGGCGATGGTCTCTTTCGGCGTTTTTGCCGGAGCGACAACGCCGCCGAAGAACTCTTCCTGGACGTTGTAGCCCAACTCGGCGACGGTCGGCACGTTCGGCAGCGACGTAACCCGCTTTCTTGCGGTTGTGGCAAGCGCGCGTAACTTGCCGGTCTGTATTTGTCCTTGCAGGGTCGAAAGATCCGCGAGCGCCGCCGTCACCTGGTTGCCGAGCAGCGCCTGGATCGCCGGCGTGTAACCGGCGAAGGGAACGAAAGTGATATTCGCATTGGCGGCGTGCTTGAGCATTTCGAAGGCCATCTGCGATGAAGTCGCGGGCCCGATAGTACCGAGCGTCAGCATGCCCGGTTGAGCGTGCGCCGCATCGATGAGGTCGGCCAGCGTGTGATACGGCGAGTCGCTGTTGACGACGATCAGGGGCGGGAAAGCCGCCAGCTCGCATATCGGTACAAGGTCGGCGAATGGATCGTATTTCAGCTTTCGAGTCAGCGGCAGCACGACAAACGAGTTCGAAATGATGCCAAGCGTGTTGCCGTCCGGCGCCGAGCGGGCGACATATTCGGTGCCGATTTCCGTGCCCGCTCCGGGATGACTCTCGATCACCAAGGTCGGGCCGCCCGTCGTGCCGATCTGTTCGGCCACCACGCGGGCCATCACATCGGCCGGACCGCCGGGCGGGAATGGCAAGATCAGTCTGATTGTTCCGGCAGTTTGCGACCAGCCGGTGGCGCCGGCCAACGCAAGAAAGTTCGCGGCGAGAAATGCTATGGCTAGGCGACTTCGATATTCCCATTGCATGTGGTTGCTCCTGGGAGTCAACGATGCTGAGGCAGTCGCCTCCAAATGCTACACCCGTCGCCGGCCGCTGGGAATTGCGCCGCAGTCCTCGCGTGGCAGATCGCCGCGCCCGTCCCGACGGCTGCCGGTACCGGTTTCGCGAGCGTTGCAATCGCGTAATATCGCCGAACTCCGAATTTCGCACCCGGTACGGGAGAGGGCTATCATGCGCATGCTTCGGTTCCTGCTGACGTCTGTTGCCGCGATCGTGTTGGCCGCACCATTCGCCGCGAATGCCTTGGCCGATCAGACCAAGGTCACGATCGGCAAGGTCATCGGCGGCGATGGCTTCCACGTGCCGACCTATGTCGCGCTGGATCAAGGTTTCTTCAAAGCCGAGGGCCTGGATGCGAGCCTGGTCGAGCTGGACCCGCGATCGCAAGTCACCGGCGTGCTGTCGGGCAATCTCGATTGCGCGCCGATTCCCTCCGGTGGCGCACAGGCCGCACTGAGCGGCGCGAAGATCATGTATATCGTCGGCGAATCGCTCAAATCGCAGTGGACCATCACCACGCGGCAGGAGATCAGCAAGCCCGAGGATCTCAAAGGCAAGACGCTGGGCTATGGCCGCGCCGGCGGAGCCGATTACGACGAAGCGCAAGCGGTGTTGCACCGTTTCTTCCACATGGACGTCGGCAAGGATTACAAGGTCATATCGTTCCAGGGCGAGCCCGAGCGCATCGCCGCGATGGTCAACAACGATATTCAGGGCGCCTCAATGTCGATACCCCACGCCGCGGTCGCCGAGCAGGCCGGGCTGAAGGTTTTGCTGCGCACCGGCGACTACATCCCGCGCGCCGGCGGCACGATCTGGTGCTCGGCGGACTTTGTCCAGAAAAACCCCGAAACGGTCAAGAAGATCGTCCGCGCCATCGCCAAGGCTGTGATGTATTTCCGCGACAACAAGCAGGGCTCTGTCGCCGTGCTGCGGCATCACATCGGCAGCATCCAGAACGACGAACAGGCTGGTCTGATCTGGGACCAGTTACACAACACGTTCGGCGCCGAAGTGCCGCCGGATCTGTTCCGGGAAATCTTCGAATCGCGGCGGCAGACCATGATCGCGGCACGGCAATGGCCGGAAGACAAGCCGTTGCCCGATCCCGAAAGCTTCCTCGCTCGCAACCTGCTCGATCCGACGCTCAAGGACATGGGTTACGTACCGACCAAAATCGAAGCGCCGGCGAAGTCGAACTGACGTCATTCGGCATTGAGATGCTCCGGCCGCCAGCGGGTCATGCGGTTCTCGAGCAGCTTCACCAGGCCGGTCATCACCAGTGACAGGCCGGCGAACACGATCAGGCCGGCGAATACAATATTGACCTTGAACTCGCTTGCGGCGCGGACCATGACCACGCCGAGGCCGTCCTGCGAGCCGAAGAACTCGGATACGACGACGCCGAGTACCGCGCGGCCGATCGCAAGCCGTAATCCGACGATGATGAACGGCATGGCATTCGGCACCACGACGAGACGCGCAATGTCCCACTCGTTGGCGCCGAACGAGCGCACCACATTGACCAGGAGCCGGTCCGAGTTGCGCACGCCCTCGTAGGTATTGATCAATAGCGGAAACACCGCGCCGAGGAAGACGACGGCGACCTTCGACCACATGCCGATACCGAACCACAACAGCAAAAGCGGCAGGAAGACGAGCCGCGGCGTTGCATTGAATGCGGTGATGAAGGGATCGAACATGGCGTTGAGCGTCGCCGAACGGCCGAGCAGGACGCCGAGCGGCAAGCCGACCAGAATTGCCATGGCTAGTCCGATGGCAAATGCGGAAGCGCTGACGCCAAGCGGCGCCCAGATCATGCCGGTCGCGAACATGCTCCAGAGCGTGCCGACGATCTGGCTCGGCACCGCGAAGAACAGTTTGGTGCCGGCCTTCATCGGAATGAGGTCCGGCAGGAACTGCCAGACCAATAGCAGGGCTATAATCGTCGCGGTGCCGAGAACCGTGGGCTCGAAGCGCTGCCACAGGCTTTTTCGCGATCCGCCGATAGTCGCCGCCGACCCCGTAGCGAGCTGCACGTTGGCGGCTTGAACTTCGGCCATGACCTAATTCCCCGCCCGCCATGGAAAGGCGGTTCGCTCGGCAAAGCGGATGCCTTCCGTCAAGACCACCGCGATCGCCATGACAGTGAGAATGCAGGCGAACATGCGGTCGGTGGCGAAGATGTCGCCGAACCGCGAGATCGCGTAGCCGATCCCTTCGGACGCCGCAAAGAACTCGCCCACCAATACGCCGATCATGGCGCGGCCGACTGCGATGCGGGCGGCGGCCACGATGTATGGCAGCACGCTCGGGAAAATAACCTTGCGGTAGAGATCCCACTCGCCGCCGCCAAGCGAGCGCACGACATTGATCAGGAGCGGATCGACCGCACGCACTCCGGCTGCGGCATTGAAGACGAAGGGAAAGACCGAGAGGAAAAAGACGATGACGGCTTTACCGCCAACGCCGACGCCGAAAAAAATCACGACCAGCGGCGCGAGCGCGACCAGCGGGCTCGCGTAGAACACCGTCATCAGGGGGTCGAGCGCCTCTCCGACGCGCTTGCGCCATCCCATAACGATGCCGAGCGGCACGCCGACCAAGACCGCGGCGGCGAAGCCGTAAAAGAATGGTATCGCGCTCACCGCGAGATCATCGAGCAAATCTCCGCTCTGGATCAGATCGACAAAGCCTTCGGCAATGGCGCTCGGCTTGCTGATGAAAAGCGGATTGTACGGAACGATGAGAAAGATCGCTTGCCAGGCGACGAAGAATACAGCAACGGCGAAGCCGCCAAGTACGACCTTGCGGTAGCGCGCGATGAAATTCATGCCTGGTGCGGTGCCGGCTGCCATCGATCAGACCGTGATCTCATCCTTGAGCGTATTCCAGATTTCAAGCTTCAGCTCGTTGAATTCGGGCGTCACCCGCATCTCGTATTCGCGCGGCCGCGGCAGATCGATGGTAAACAGCTTTTTGGCGCGGCCCGGCCGCTTGCTCATGACCATGACGCGGTCGGAAAGATAAATCGCCTCGTCGATCTGGTGCGTCACGAACAGCACGGTCTTGCGCGCTTCACGCCAGACGTGAAGCAATTCGGCCTGCATCAGATCGCGGGTCTGCGCATCGAGCGCCGCAAATGGCTCGTCCATCAGCAGGACTTCGGGGTCAGTCGCCAGCGCCCGCGCCAGGCCGACACGCTGCTTCATGCCGCCCGATAATTCGTGCGGATAATGGCTTTCGAAGCCGGATAGCCCGACGAGATCGATCAGGCGGCTGGAGACGGCGTGACGCTTCTCGGCCGGCACTTTCTTCAATTCGAGGCCGAGCTCGATATTGTTCTGCGCCGTCCGCCACGGTAGCAATCCGAACTCCTGGAACACCATGGCGCGGTCGGTGCCGGGCCCGGCGATGCGCCGGCCGTGGATCGAGATATCCCCGGAGTCCGGCTTGATCAGGCCCAACAGGATGTTGAGGAAGGTGCTCTTGCCGCAGCCGGACGGGCCGACAATAGACAGGAACTCGCCTTCCTGGATGTCGATGTCGAAATTCTGCAGGGCCCGCACCGGACCGCGGTTCGGCGGCCGGAATGTCAGGTTGACGTTGCGACCTTCGATATACGCGGTCATGGGCCCCGGTGCGCCGGAAGACGCATCCCATTGATCGAGCCGATGATTGCCCAAGCCTTCATCGTTCACACCGAGGTCGATTGCCGCAGAACCGCCGGGCTTGACCCGCCACGGGGGCACCTCGCACACTGAGCCAAGCTTTGGCCACCACCTATGCCCGTCCGCGGAGCAAGTTGCTTATGAGAGACGTTCTTGGCTGGCGGCGCAAGTTCGGCGTCATCGGCCCCTCGACCAATACCGTGGTCCAGCCCGATTTCGAGATGATGCGGCCGCCCGGCGTCACCAATCACTACAGCCGGATTTTCACCCCGAACGCCAAGGCCGTCAGCAACGAATCCTTCATGGCGGGCATCAATGTCATCGGCGGTAACGTGCTCGATGCCGTGCGCAGCGTCATGACCTGCGAGCCGGATTATCTGGTCATGGGCATGTCTTCGGTGACGTTCAATGGCGGAGCGGCGGGGGCGGACGCCTTCGTCGCCAAGGTCGAGCAGGAGGCCGGCGTGCGCATCAGCGTCGGATCGCATTCCTCGACCGCCGCGCTCAAAGCCTACGGCGGCGTCAAGCGTATCGCTTTCCTGTCGCCCTACTATCCGGTCGCCAATGCTGAAGTGAGGCGCTATTTCACCGAGTCTGGCTTTGAGGTCGTGCGTGACATATGTCTCGAGTGCAAAAGCTGGACCGGCATCGCCGAGGTGCCGCCCGAAGTTCTTCGCGAAAGGCTGATGGAGCTGAACGGCAACGGTCGGGATACCGATGCGCTCATTCAGGTCGGCACCAATCTCAGCATGGTCCGGCTCGCCGCCGCAGCCGAGATGTGGCTCGGCAAGCCGGTCATCGCCATCAACACGGCGACCTATTGGCATGCGCTGCGGGCAAACGGTATCGCCGACAAGATATTCGGCCTCGGACGTCTGCTCGAGGACTTCTGAACGCACGGATTTTTGAGAAAACTGACACAGTTCGGCCACCGCATTGCAATCTGATGGGCTGCAATGTGACAGCGCTTGCAAAAGTTTTGCGATCTTTAGCATCGAACTTGAGTTTAGCATCGAACTTGAGTGGAGGCGGACATGGGTTTGATGGATGTTCTCAATGGCATGCAAAACGGACCGCGCGGCGCGCGCGGCGGCTCAAGCGGCGGCAGCGGTGGCGGCATGTCGCCGGTGACGATGGCCGTGCTCGGACTGCTCGCTTATAAGGCACTGAAAAGTTTCACCAGTCAGCCGAACGCTGGCGCGGCGGTGCCCGGATCGAACAATGCCGCGCCGTCAGGGCAGCAGACAAGTCCCGGAGGCGGCCTCGGCGGTCTGCTCAAAGGCGGCTTGGGCGGATTGCTGGCGGGAGGCGCCGCGGGAAGTGTGTTGAGCGGAGGGCTGAACGATCTGCTCAAGCAATTCCAGCAGGCCGGCCAAGGCGGCGCCATCGGCTCCTGGGTTGGCAACGGACCGAACAGTGCGATTACGCCCGATGTGCTGGCCAAGGTGCTCGATTCCGATCAGATCAAGACCTTGGTGGCACATTCGGGATTGACGCGCGACGAAGTGATGGCGGCGCTCAGTCAGCACTTGCCGCAGGTCGTCAACGAATTGACGCCGAATGGGCGCGTGCCGACCGCACAGGAAGCGTCGAACCTCATTCAGTAGGGCGCAATCGGCGTTCAACGCTTTGCGCGCACACCCTTGCGTTCGAGCCGCGGCAGCACCTCGTCGCAAAAATACGGCACTTCGTTGAGAAAGTTGACGAAGGACAGGCCGATGCCGTGCATGCCGGCCTGGCTGATGGTGGCAAGCTCGTCGGCGATCTTGTCCGGCGTGCCGACATATGGATAGCCGCCGACGGCGGTAGCCGCGAAATAGCGGCGCTTGGCGTAATACTCGTCGGGCGGCATGGTCTGCGGCGTCATGCTCTTGTTCGCCAGCATGCCGTCGATGGCGCCCCAATCGGCATTGTCGATGTTGACGTGCTGATAATAGTCCTCGGCTTCCTTCTGCGTCGAGCGGCAGATCACCTGTCCGACGGTGAAGAGCTCGATATCGCGGCCGAGCTTTTTGGCGGCGGTCTTGACCTCGGCGACCTTCGCCGCATTGCCCGCGAGCGACTGCCGCGTTCCAGCGCTCGCCACGAAGAATGCATCGCAGTTGCGCAGCGCGAAGGCCTGTCCGACGTCCGACGAGCCCGCGTTCATCATCAGCGGCCGCGTTCCGCCAAAGGGCTTCGGAAACGCGCGCGCCGCCTTGATATCGAAGAATTTGGCATTGAAATCGAAGGTGTCGTCGCGCTCCCAGGCTTGTTTGACGATGTCGACCCACTCCTGGGCGTAGTCGTAGCGCAGATCGTGCTCGCGCTGCTGCACGCCGAACATGTCGAATTCGCCTTCGTTCCAGCCGACCACGATGTTGACGCCGACCCGGCCCTGGCCGATGTGATCGGCGGTGACGAATTCCTTGGCGGCGATCAGCGGGTGGAACAGTGGCGCGTGCACGGTGCCGAACACCGTCATGCGCTTGGTCGCGCACAGGAGTCCGACCGCCCAGGTGATGGTCTCGAGCGTGGCGCCATGAAAGTCGGTGGTGCCGCCGTAGCCTTTCCACCGCGCGATTGGCAGCATGAAATCGAGGCCGGCTTCGTCGCCGAGCTTGGCCAGCGCCAGGCAATCCTCCCAGCTCGCCGACCAGCGCTCCGGCACCGTGGTGGCAGAGCGGCCGGACGAGCAGTTGGCGCCGAAAAGGCCGATCTTGAGCGCATTGTCATTATACATGGCAATGCGGTCGTTCATGGATGCGGTTCGCGCCAGCACGGCGGTCTGCTCCCTGGTCGTTTGCGCCATTACAGCATGTTTTAACGCGGGTCGCGATCAACCGGCATCCCCGTCAGGTGCATCCGGGGTTGCAAAAAAGCCGGTAAACCTATCGGGCGCGTTGATTGTGGCTGCGGCTGCTCTATCATGTCGCAAAGGCCGGTAAAGCCGTAAACTCCCCGGGAGGGAACCATGTCCGCAGCCGTCGAAAAGTCGACGATGCATAAGGTCTATTGGCGCCTGCTGCCGATTTCGATCCTCACCTATTTCCTCTGCTACCTCGATCGCATCAATGTCGGCTTTGCGGCGTTGACCATGAACAAGGATCTGGGACTCGATGCCGCGACCTATGGATTGGCGGCTGGAACCTTTTTCTGGGGCTATTTTCTGTTCGAAGTACCCAGCAACATGATTCTGGAAAAAGTCGGCGCGCGAATGTGGATCGCGCGCATCATGGTGAGTTGGGGACTACTTTCGGGCGCGACCGCTTTTTGCGTCGGTCCGTGGAGCTTCCTGACCATGCGTTTCCTGCTCGGCCTTGCCGAAGCTGGCTTGTTTCCGGGCATGATCCTGTTCTTCACCTACTGGTTTCCGGATTGGCACCGCGCCCGCATCGTCTCGGCCTTCATGGTGGCGCTGCCGGCGGCGGTGGCGGCGGGCTCGCCGGTCTCGACATCGCTGCTCAGCTTGAATGGCATTGGCGGATTGGCGGGCTGGCAATGGATGTACATTGCCGAAGCAACCCCAACCGTTCTGGTCGGCCTGTTTTTCTTCTTCGCCGTGACCGATCGCCCGGTGCAGGCCAAGTGGCTCAGCGATGAGGAGCGCGATTGGCTGGTCGGCACACTCGAAACCGAGCGTGCCTTGATCGAATCCAAGCGCAAGGTGAGCGTGTGGCAGTCGTTCTGGGATCCGAAAGTGCTGCTGCTGACGCTGAATTATTTCGGCATCGTCGGCGCCAGCCTCGGCATGCTGCTGTTCCTGCCGCAGATGGTCAAGACATTGGGTCTCACCAATATGCAGGTCGGCTGGGTCAGCATGATCCCGTATATCTGCGGCGCGATTTCGCTGGTGGCCTGGGGCTGGCTTTCCGACCGCATGGGCGAACGGCGCTGGAACTTGTCTTTCGCTTGCGTGATCGCAACCATTGGCTTGATCATCTCTGCGCAAACGATCGGCACCGTTTGGGCGATCGTCGGAATGTCGATTGCCGCGATCGGATTCTACGGCTCGAAAGGTCCGTTCTGGGCGATGCCGTCATTGTTCTTGACCGGCACCGCCGCGGCGTCCGGAATTGCGTGGATCAACGCCGTCGGCAATCTTGGTGGCTTCTTCGGCCCCACCGCCGTTGGCTGGGCTAAAAACTACACCGGGAGTTTTACCGGCGGACTTTATGCGCTGGCGTGTTTCTCTTTGGTCTCCGCGATCGTCTCGGCATTGTGGCTGCACATCCCCAATCCGGCCGCTCCGCGCGCTGTAGCGGTTCCCGCGGAATGATACCGGTATGGCGGGCTGACGCGTTCTAGGCGAGCGCGTTGGCGCCGGCCTGCGCCACCTGTTCGTCCTCGTGCGACTGCACGCCAGACACGCCGATGGCGCCAACGCATTCGTTCGCATGCATGACCGGCACGCCGCCCTGGATCAGAATCCCGGCGGGAAATCCGGCAAAGGCCGGCCGCTCCTTGATGCGGTCCTCGAAGAACTTGCTCGGACGCTTGGTCATGGCCGACGTTTTGGCCTTGCCGATCGCCACTTCGGCGGTAATCGCCGAGGCGCCGTCCATGCGCAGCGCGCCCAACAGGAAGCCGCCGTCATCGACGATCGAGATCGAGACCGCCCACTTGTTCTTGGACGCTTCCGCCTCGCAGGCGGCAAGCATCTTCTTCACGTCGGCTGCGGTCAGGCACTGTTTGGTACGCATGTTTCCTCCGGAAATGATTGGCGATCTTAACCCGCGGCGGCGCGTCGGGCGAGGGGGCGTGGCGGATCGTGCGGAATTCGGCAGTTGCCGGCTTCGAAGTTGATCTTACGAAAAAATGAGACAGGATGAGGATGGTAATCGGGGCACTCGCTTTCACGGCTCGATCGAGGCCGCTTATGAATCCGTGTCTGTTGTCTTTCAGAATATACCTGATCATGGCAGCATTTTTTTCAATGCTATCCGTGCAGCGTGTCCACGCGCAAACTGATGAAATTCAAGTATATGACGCAGAAATCGCCAATCCTGGTGTGCTCAATCTTATGGTTCACAACAATTACACTCCGGACGGGCTGAACCAGCCTCGATTTCCAGGAGGCTTGGTGCCAAATCACACGCTCAACGGAGTTCCGGAATGGGCCTATGGTGTCACTGACTGGTTCGAGCAGGGACTTTACCTGCCGCTCTACAGTCTCTCCAGCAACGACGGCGCCGTTCTCAATGGGTTCAAAGTACGGGAGCTATTTGTCGTGCCGCACGCGGCAGAGCAGCGCTTTTTCTACGGTATCAATTTCGAGTTCAGCTACAACGCCAAGCATTGGGATCCGGATACTTATTCATCCGAAATAAGACCTATCCTCGGCTGGCATCTGGACAAGTTCGATTTCATCGTCAACCCGATCTTTGACAATTCCTGGAAGGGATTCAAAAATCTCGACTTCGCTCCCTCAGTTCGAGTTGCGTACAACTTGTCGAAAGCCTGGGCTCTCGCGATTGAAGAATATGCTGATTACGGCTCCATTTCCAATCCGCTGCCGGCAAATCAGCAGTCGCAGCAGTTGTTCGGGGTCGTTGATTACAAAGGTCAATCCTTCAACGTTGAAGCTGGTATCGGCTACGGTATGACGGCAGCTTCCGATCGATGGGTATTAAAGCTGATGCTCTCGCGCGATTTTAATGTGCTGTCATCGAGATGAATCCAACTGGATTGCTGCACATCAGCGCAGCGAGAAGCGGATCGGCACGGTGAGATCGAGTTGCGCTTCGGTCATGCTTGCCGGAAATGCCGGCATTGGCTGCGCACGCTCGACCAGTGCCAACACCTCGGCGTCGAGATCGGCATGGCCGGAACTGGTCACGATGTGCCGCGCCAGCACGTGACCGGCCCGGTCAATGGTGAAGGCCAACAGCGTCACGCCCTGCTCGTCACGCGCCCGCGCCCCGCTCGGATAGCTCTTGAATTGCTGCAAGTGCTTGAGGAGCAGGCTCTGCCACGACGGATCGATGTGGGGGGCGCTCGCTTCGGTCCGCACCGTGGTGCGCGGCGCAGGATTGGTCTGCTCGATCTTCTCGGGCGGCTTTTCCTGCGGCAGGACGGCGTCGGCCGAAGTCTCCTTCGGCGGCGTCGGTTCGTCGATCTTGGCCTGCTCCTGCTGATCGATTTCAGGCGCGGTCAGCTCGATGGAAACGATCGGTGTGTCGTCGCCGAGCTCCTGCTCGGGTTGATGCCAGAACAGAAAAAACGCGATCGCCACTGCGTGGACGCCGACCACGACCGCCGCTGCAATGGACCAGCGCAGGATATCGCGCGGATCTTCGTCTTCGAACCACGGCAGCGCACGCGCAATCATGGCGTGCCCCGGGATTCCAATCCGACCAGTGCGACCTTCAGATAGCCCGCGCCGCGCAGTATGTTCATCACCTGCATGACGTCGCCGTAGGGCACCGCGCGGTCGGCGCGCAGGAAAATGCGCTCGTCCTTGTTCGAGCCGGTCGCGGCATCGAGCGCGGCGGGTAGCGCCCCGGGCGTGACCACGTCATCGCCGATGGCGAGGCTGAGGTCGGTCTTGACGGTGAGAAAGACCGGCTTGTCGGGCCGCGGCTGCCGCTCGGTATTCGAGGACGGCAAATCGACTGGTACATCGACCGTTGCCAGCGGCGCCGCCACCATGAAGATGATCAGGAGCACCAGCATCACATCGATGAACGGCGTGACATTGATGTCATGCACCTCATTGAGTTCGTCGCTGCCGTGATCGAGACGAATGGCCATGGAGCTTGTCTTATTCGGCGGCTTGCGCGAGCGGCAGCTTGGCGCGGTCGAGATCGCGGCTGACAAGCCGCATGACTTGCGCGGAGGCGTCGCCGAGCAGCGCGCGGTAATGCGCGGTCGAGCGCGCCAGTACGTTGTAGATCATGACCGCGGGAATGGCGGCGATCAGCCCGAGCGCGGTGGCGAGCAACGCCTGCGCGATGCCGGGAGCGACGACGGCCAGATTGGTCGTGTGAGCATTCGAAATGCCGATGAAGCTGTTCATGATGCCCCACACGGTGCCGAACAGGCCGACGAAAGGCGCCGTCGAGCCGATCGTTGCGAGCACGCCGGTGCCGCGGGAAATTTTTCGGCTGGTCGCCAATTCGAGCCGCTCAAGCTGCCAGGCGATCCGCTCTTTCAGTCCGTCGCCGCGCGCATTGGCGGACAGCCGAATTTCCTGCGCAGCAGCCTGCATAAGCTGCGCCGCGGGGCTAGCGCCGTCGCGCAATTGCTCGTGGGCTTGGGCGAAAGTGGCCGCGTTGCCGAGGATGCGAAGCCCGGCGCGCACGTCGCGGCGCGCGACGCGCAGTTCGATCATCTTGGAGACATAAACCGTCCAGGTCACCAGCGAGGCGAAGGCAAGCCCGATGATCACCGCTTTCACGACCAGATCGGCGTTGAGAAACATGCCCCACGGCGACAAGTCTTGCGGCAAGAGCGCACGGCTGATCGATGGCTGGCCAGGCTGTGCTTCGGTCGCCGACGGTGCCGTCGCGCCCGTCGAAGGTGGTGATGCCGCAACAGGGGCGGCGGGAGCCGCCGCTGGCCCGGCGGCGCTTGGCTGGATTTCGGGCATTGCTGGTGCGCTTGGTGCAGCGCTGGTCGGTGCGGCAGCGGGCGGCGTGACAGCAGCCGGCGCCGAAGTAGCCGGTGTAGCGGCTGGCGCCGCGGTCTGCGCGAACGCCGGATGCGCGAAGAGGAGGCCGACGCCAAGCGCTGCGGCGATCAGGAAAGCCGGGCGGCAGTTGTATCGATTATTTCGGCCAAAACGAAAAGCGCGGCAGGTCTTCGTCTTCATTTCATCCAGTCCCGTAGTCCCGGTTTTCGCCCCGCGTATTCCGTCCGTATCCCAAGGCAGTGGGGGAAATGTGACGTTATAATATAACATTTCATCCGGCGTCACCCGATAGACGGCAAAAGTCATACATTCACATTTGAATAATAAAAAACTATAGCCTTTTCAGCATCTTCGGCT
>Ga0209579_10002924_pt1 | contig 12727 bp, 9 predicted proteins | sample Coa_R1_2_FD_187152 | JGI IMG/M metagenome (GOLD analysis project Ga0209579, IMG submission 187152) | Surface soil microbial communities from Centralia Pennsylvania, which are recovering from an underground coalmine fire - Coalmine... | ecosystem: Environmental > Terrestrial > Soil > Unclassified... | reverse complement strand
TGGCAAAGCTAAATAATCATGTTGATAAATGCGTGTTACCTCATACCCTAATGCCTGCAGCTTATGCATGGAATGGAGTATTTTTTCTCTGATGTGTGAGGGGGCAGTTTCCCAAAGAAAACCCCCCTGCAATTCAATGACAATGACCGGCCTATTGTTCTGAAGAGTATTGACCATCCCATCTAAGACTTGCTCTTCGGTTCGTTCTACATCCATTTTTATGAAGGACACATTTTTAAAATGAAAACTGTCGATCGTTCTCATTTCGACGACGTCTCCGCCATGACCAATATTTGTGCTGCCCTCATTCTCAGAAAATGTTTTGTCCATTTCAATGATCTGCTGTTGATCTCCTAGTGCAATGCGATGACAAACAACATTTCGCACATCATTTAATGCGCAGTTTTGATTCAGCTCTCTGAATATTTTCTTTTGGGGCTCAAATGCATATACAGTTCCATTTTTCCCCACAATTTTTGCCATGGCTATTGTAAATGTTCCTATGTGCGCTCCGATATCTAACACTACAGTACCAGGCTTGACATACTGATAAATTTTATCGAGAATGTGAGGGTCCCATACCCGTCCAGATCTTAAAAAATTTTTAATCACATCGTTTTTGTGGGGCTCGACGTAAAACTTGCCTTGATTAGGCGTTTCACAAACGATGTACTCGTCTTTGGGAAAAGCATCTACATACTGCTCTAAATCCTGAGGATCGTCCACGCAGTTTTGATTGAGCATCTTTTTTACAAAAATGGCATGAGAAGGGGATCTTACCCTTTTCCAACCTTTTTCTTGCAGCCATTCCATCGCTAACTCTTGAGAATCATGGATCATCACCACACTATACTCTGAAAGATGCGGATAGGCAGCGATAATCCACTTTAATGGATCCTGCAATGAAGAATCGTTAACAGGGTCTAAATAGAGAAAATCGATCAGCTGATCGCATTGTTCAAAGAACGCACTCGCATCCCCGTTGGTGCAAAAAACCTGCGCGCCATTGGACTTCGCCCAGTCCATCAAAAGGGGGTAAGAACTTCTTTCGGCTACATCATTTGTTTTCACTAGGATTTTCGCATTGCGTTGCAACAGGAGTTGGCATGCTAAATCCCATGTCGTATAACGTTCATCCCACTGCAGTTTGTCACAATGCAAGGGAATGGGAGTCGGAATTACTCTTTGTTTTTTTGATTTGTTTTTCTTCTTGTTACGTGCTGGAATGATGTAATCATTAGCAAAAACAAATTGAGTAGATAAAAAAATAATTGCGATAACCCAGAGAAGGGTTTTTTTCATTTAACTCCTCAAAAGGGGTAGAACTTGGGGAACAGCATAGCTAAAAATAAAATTAGCGCCAGCGCGTTTAATGCTGACCAAAGCTTCATGAAATACTTGCGTGGCATCGAGCATGCCTCGCTCATGGGCCGCCATGACCATCGCATATTCGCCGCTCACATGATAGGCGCAGATCGGAAGATGCGAGCTTGCCCGCAATTTGGCGATGATATCGAGGTAAAAAAGCGCTGGCTTGACCATCAGCATATCCGCGCCTTCTTCCTCGTCCAATTCCGCCTCTAGGAGAGCCTCGTGGACATTGGCAGGATTCATTTGATAGCTCTTCTTATTTCCAAATGCCAATTGCGATCCGAGGGCGTCGCGATAAGGACCATATAAAGAAGAGGCGTATTTGGCTGTATAGGAGAGTATGCCGACGTGATGAAAGGCGTGTTGATCGAGAAGACGGCGGATCGCTCCTACGCGTCCATCCATCATATCGCTAGGAGCGACGAGATCCGCGCCTGCCTGAGCATGTAAAAGAGCCATTTGTGCGAGCAGCTCGACGGTGGGATCGTTGAGAATTTCTTCCCGCTCATCGACTAATCCGTCATGTCCATGAGAAGTGAAAGGGTCTAAAGCGATATCTGTGATGACGCATAGACTGGGGATCTCGCGCTTGATGTAGGCGACAGCAGTAGGAACGAGTCCTTTCGGATCGAGAGCGGCTAGCCCTTTCGGATCTTTCTTTTCCTTGGAAATGACGGGGAAAAGCGCGATCGCAGGAACTCCCTGGGCATGCACGCGTTCGGCCTGTTTGACAATCCCGTCCACGGAGAGCCTGGACACCCCAGGAAAAGAGGGGATGGCTTGGATCTGGTTTTCCCCTGCAAGAAGTAAAAAAGGCATCACGAGGTCGGAGGGGTATAATACGGTCTCTTCCACAAGAGAGCGGATAGCCTGGGTTTTTCTATTGCGTCTGGGACGTTTGACAAGCATTTTATTCACCGTTAAGAGTCTTTTTTCTTGATTGATCAAAAAGAATATGACACCCTTAACGAGTAAGGGTCCATATGATAGTCTCATATAAGGATCTTTTTTGAATACTGGAGTTTGGACTAAATAGAGGTCGTTCGCATGATTGAAGGCTACGAAGAGTTTACAGAGAGCCAACTTAAGATTCTTCAACGATATGTCACAAATACATCCAGCAATATTTTCGCATTGCGCAACTTGCCCGAAGTGATCAAGGGTGCGTTATTTTCTCGCTATTCCCGATCGAGCTTAGGGCTGCGATCGCTGCTCTTGAAGGATTTCATCCTCAACGAAGAAACCGCGTTTCAATCGATCGTAGGCATGCACTCCGGTGATGAGCATGAGCTGGAAGATCAGGTGATTGCCATTAAAAAGGCGCAAAATTTTTATGACCGCATTCTCGATGGATATGGCGATGACTCCATCGGAGAGCTCGGAGGCGCGCATTTAGCTATGGAAAACGTCTCGATGATCGCAGCGAAGATCATCGAAGACAGCCGCATAGGAGGCTCTCCTCTAGAAAAATCCACACGCTACATTTATTTCGATCAAAAAGTCGACGGAGAATTCCTGTTCTACCGCGAACCCATCCTGATGGCCTCTGCCTTTCGCGACGTGTATTTAAAGACGTGCAATTATCTTTTTGAGACCTATTCTTCATTGATCCCGCCGCTTACCGATCTCATCGAAAAGCGCTTTCCCAAAGAGCATGATGTATCAAAAGTTGCTTATACTGCGGCTTTACGTGCAAAGGTGTTGGATTGCCTAAGAGGATTATTGCCGGCTAGCGCACTTACCAATATGGGGATGTATGGAAATGGCCGGTTCTTTGAATGCCTGATTCAAAAACTCAATTGCCATAATTTAGCCGAGATGCAAGACATCGGTAAAAAATCTTATCAAGAATTGTCTAAAGTGATGCCCTCATTTGTCCGACGGGCCGATCCCAATCACAAATACCAGCGCACTTTTGCTCAATTCCGAGACCAGATGACGAGCGATCTCAAAAATCTAGCGGAAAGACATACTTCTTCTCTGCATAAGATGCCCCATTCTGGAGTACGTCTCATCAATTACGATGCGGAAAGTCCTTATAAAATCGCTGCGGCCCTTCTATTCGAATTCAGCCAAGCAGGACTTTTGGAATTGCAGGAGTGCTGCCGTCATCTTTCTGAGGAAGAGCTCTTTCGCATTCTCGATTCTGCAAGCACCTTTAGAGAAAATCGGCGCCATAAATCGCCGCGCGCTTTGGAACACGCACCCTTTACTTTTGAAATCGTCGCCGATTTCGGTGTGTTCCGCGATCTGCATCGCCATCGCATGCTCACACAGGACAGACAACTCCTCACATGCAATTTCGGCTACTACATCCCTTCAGAGATTTTGGGAACAGAAATGGAAGAGCAATACCGTAAGGCGATGGACGAAGCGAAAAAAGTGTACGACCAGATCGCACAGGACCTTCCTGAAGAAGCACAATATGTCGTTCCCATGGCCTACAATATGCATTGGTATTTCCATATCAATCTCCGGGCGTTGCAGTGGCTGTGCGAGCTGCGCTCCTCTTCCGCTGGACATCCCACCTATCGCTTTATCGCGCAAGAAATGGCCAAACAGATCTGCAAAGTGTTCCCGAGCTTCGAGCGCTTTTTCAAATTTGTCGATTATGAAGGATATGAAATGGGCAGACTTGGTCAAGAGATCCGCATCGTCGAAAAGAAAATGGCTAAGAAAGAATGAAACAAGGATCCGGAAGTGTATTTGGGGGAATGCTTCTCATCGTCGGTAGTTGTATCGGCGCAGGGATGCTCGGCTTGCCTGTCATAACGGGGATTGCAGGCTTTTTTCCCTCGCTGATCATGTTCTTTCTCGCGTGGGCTTTTATGACCGCTTCCGCACTTCTTCTCGTCGAGGTCAATGGATGGTTTTCCCAGCGCGTCAACCTGCTTACTATGGTCGGCGATACCTTAGGCAAAAAGGGAAAAGCTGTATGCTGGGTCACGTATCTCTTTTTGTTTTACGCTCTACTCGTCGCTTATATCTCCGGCATTGGCAGCCTAAGCACTACCTTCTTTCAAATGATGTTTAATATGACTTTACCTGCTTGGGCAGGAAGTCTTTTCTTCGTCGTGCTTTTCGGATGGATTGTGTATCTGGGCACCCGCCGCGTCGATCTTTGCAACCGCGGACTGATGGTGGGCAAAATCACTGTCTTTTCACTCTTGGTTTTCATAGGAGCCGCATATATTCAGCCTGTTCTACTTGCACAGACTCAGGCAAAATATGCCCTTTTATCGCTGCCGCTGCTGATCATCTCTTTTGGATTTCACAACATGATCCCCAGTCTTGTGAACTATCTGAAAGGCGATATCCGCCGCGTCAGATGGACCATCGTAGGAGGCGGGATTATCGCCTTTGCGATTTATATGATCTGGGAAATTCTCGTCTTAGGCATTGTTCCCATCGGCGGACTTAATGGACTCGTCTCCAATTTAAAACAAGATAAGGAAGCCTCTCAAGCCTTGGCCACCATGGTCGGGTCTCCTGCGATTAGCGTCCTTGCTCAGGCCCTCGCCTTTTTTGCCATTCTGACCTCCTTTATCGCTCAAGCGTTAAGCCTTGTCCATTTTCTCGCAGATGGGTTGCGCATTCCCTATAAGAACAAAGAAAATGGATGGCTATGCGTCCTCGCGTTAACGCCCCCGCTTATCCTTGCGCTGATCTATCCCCAAATGTTTTTTAAAGCGCTGAATTTTGCCGGCGGTATATGCACAGTCATTCTCTTTGGACTGCTTCCCGTTATGATGGTGTGGATAGGCCGCTATCGCAGAGAAGGCAAAACTTCTTATGAGGTTCCAGGAGGAAAACTGACCCTGGTCGCAATATTTCTCTTTGCGCTATTCATCCTCTTTTTACAGCTGTCTTCGATGTGCGGGGCCTCATTTATACCCAAAGTGACAACGTAAAAGATTTTTGATGTTCCACTTAAAAACCGATTTAGTTCCTTGCGGAGACCAACCGCAAGCCATTGATAGCCTTGTTCAAGGCATTGAATCTGGCAAAAAATCGCAAGTGCTCCTCGGCATCACGGGTTCCGGCAAGACCTTCACCATGGCCAATGTCATCGCGCGCGTCAATCGACCCACACTGATTCTCGCACATAATAAAACCCTCGCAGCTCAGCTCTATCAGGAATTCAAAACTTTTTTTCCAGACAACGCTGTCGAATATTTTGTCTCCTATTATGACTATTACCAACCCGAAGCCTACATTCCCCGCACCGACACCTATATCGAAAAAGACCTCGCGATCAATGACCAGATCGATCGCATGCGCCTCAGCGCCACGCGTTCCCTCATCGAAAGACCCGATGTGATCATCGTCGCTTCCATCTCTTGTATTTACGGTTTGGGACTTCCGGAATATTATTCCCAAATGATGTTGAGCTTGAGCGTAGGACAAAAATGCCGACGCGATGACATTTTACTCCATCTCGTGCAATTGCACTATACGCGCAATGATTTCGATCTCATGCGCGCGACGTTCCGCGCGCGCGGAGACATTTTGGAAATCATGCCCGCTTACGAAGAAAACATCGCTTACCGTGTCGAATTTTTTGGAGATGAGATTGAACGCATCAGCCAAATCGATCCATTGACAGGCAAAGTGCATAAACGCCTCGACAAGATCTCGATCTATCCAGGATCGCACCACGTCACACCCGAATCCGTGCGCTGGACAGCCGTTGAATCGATCAAAGAAGAACTGAAAAACCGCATCGCCTATTTTGAAAAAGAAAACCTCCTCGTCGAAAAACAGCGCATCGAACAACGCACTAAATACGATCTCGAGATGATTCGAGAAATAGGGTTTTGTAAAGGCATTGAAAACTATTCGCGCCATTTCAGCCAAAGACTGCCCGGTCAACCTCCCCCTTGCTTACTCGAGTATTTTCCCAAAGACTTTCTTTTTTTCATCGACGAGTCGCATCAAACTCTGCCCCAGCTTCACGCGATGTACAATGGCGATCGCGCGCGCAAAGAATCCCTCGTCGCTTACGGATTCCGCCTTCCCTCTGCTTTTGATAACCGGCCTCTTAAATTCGAAGAAGTGTATCAAAGGATCCACCAAGTCATTTATGTTTCCGCCACTCCAGGAAATTGGGAATTGCAAGAATCGAGCGGCGACATTGTACAACAGATCATCCGTCCCACAGGACTTCTGGATCCTCTGATCGAGATCAAGCCCGCGACCAATCAAGTAGACGACTGCCTGGAACAAATCCGCCAAGAAGCCGGAAAAGGAAACAGAATCCTCGTCACAACACTCACCAAAAAATTATCCGAAGATCTCACCAAATATCTCACCGACATCGGTGTAAAGGCCAAATACCTTCACTCCGATATCGACACCTTAGAACGCGTGCAAATCCTCAATGCCCTGCGCAAAGGCAGTTTTGATGTCCTCGTCGGAATTAACCTCCTGCGCGAAGGACTCGATCTTCCCGAAGTGTCCCTGGTTTGTATCCTCGATGCCGACAAAGAAGGATTTCTGCGCAGCGAAACATCTCTCATACAGACTTGCGGTAGAGCTGCGCGCAATGTCCATGGCCGCGTGATCATGTATGCTGATGTTAAGACCAAATCGATCCAGAAAACCCTTCAGGTCACAGAAGAAAGGCGTGCGACGCAAATGGCCTACAATCTCGCACACAACATCACACCCCGCTCTGTCCGACGCGAGCTCATTCAGGATTTAACGGAAACATTTGGCGAAGAGGTCGCTTTGATTCAAGAAGAAGAGCACGTTCCTTCTTCCCACTTAACCGCAAAAGATGTAGAACAGAAAATCAACGATTATGAGATCGAAATGCGAAGAGCAGCTAAAGAGCTGCGCTTTGAAGATGCCGCACATTTCCGCGATCTCATGCAGCATTATGAGAAATTACGCCTTCTAGAGGACCTTGATTGAAGAAAATATTTTTTTTCATTTTTATCATTTTTTGTTGTCAAGTATCCGTCCCTGCACTGCAGCCCATTATGTTTATGACCATCGCAAAATCGGGTACGCATTTATTAAAAAAAACGATAGAAAAAATTACCAATCAAAGCTCTAGTCTCATTCCCTTAGAAGAATATCCGCAATTTGCTCAGGATCCCGCAGCCTATTTTGCCTCTTCGAAAGATGCTATATTAGGGATGCATCTTTTTCCTGAATTTGATCCCTTAGTGAATCATCTTCCTCGTAATTTTACTAAAATCGTTTTGGTCCGCGATTTAAGGGATGTGGTGATTTCCATCCTATTCTTTAAACACCGGATGAATTTTTATCTTCTCGAAACCTATCCCTATTTAAGCAAAGTGATCACCTTCGATTTTGAAAAGGAGCTTTTTCGTATCATTCCTGAAGAAGACACTTATTACGCACATTCCATGGCCCGCCATGCATTGCTCTGGCTGAATGATCCAACAGTGTTATTAGTGCGTTTTGAAGACCTCGTCGGTCCTCTAGGCGGAGGCGATAGCGAAAGACAGAAAAAAACAATCCAATCCCTAAGCCATCATCTGGGAGTAGATTTGTCCGAAAGCCGCACAGAAACAATTGCAAATTCCCTATTTGGAGAGTCGCGCACATTTCGCAAAGGACAGATCCACGCATGGCACGACTATTTTCAGGAGAGTCATAAACAGCTCTTCAAACAAGTCATGGGCAAAGAACTGATTGCATTAGGCTATGAAAAAGATGATTCTTGGTAAAATGAAAACCCGCACCATTCTATTCCTTATCTTTTTTTTCCTCCCTTTTCAAAAACCTCTTCTACACAAAACCCTGAAATCCTTTTCTCACGCGATTATTCCCACTAATCTCGTGCTTCCTTCCTATTTCAGTACTAAAATTTCCTTTTTTCTCACGGATCTTTTACTCCTCTTCCTTCTTGTCCATATCATCTATCTGAAAGGCGGTCAGTGGTGGGAATTTTTTTGGTCAGGCCCCTCCAAATACCTCACTCTTCTGTTCATCATCGCTTTCTTTTCCATTGGGGCCTCCTCCACGTCTCACTATTTCTCCATGTATGCACGCTTCATGCAAATCGCTCTTGTAATGGTATTATTCTATTCCATCCGAACCACATTTGATTCCAAATTCATCACTTCCTTTGCCTGGCTGCTTTTTGCGCTCTCTCTCTTCGAATCCGTTGTTGCGCTTCTGCAATATTTCACACAATCCCGCATTGGCCTATCCTTTCTCGGAGAATCTAGCAGACACTTATTCACTTTTCACATACCCAACGGCTACAGAACTATTTTCGATTACCTCTTTCACATGCAAAGAACACCCGACCTGCTCATGCGTTCCACAGGGACATTTCCCCATCCCAACATCTTTGGCGGTTTTCAATTTTGTGCCATGATGGCCACATGCCATCTCTACTTCATCCATTCCATAAAATACAAAAATCTTCTGCGTTTCGGACTCTTTTTGCAAATGCTCGCACTGACCGTCATTTTTTCCCGCGCAGCCTTTATCGCTCTCTTTCTTTCCTTATCCCTCTATTTTCTCTTCCAGTTCCGCCATGCGGAAAAACGCCTACCCATTAAACAATTTGCTTTAACACTCTTAGCAGCAACGGCTCTCTCTTTCACTCTATTCTATCCTCCCCTTGCTGCACGTGGCGGGTTCCTCAATTACAATTCCCTAGTAAAAGGAGCAGATACAGAAAGATTGGTCTATCAAAAAATTGCATGCGAGATGATTAAAGAACGCCCTCTTCTCGGCGTGGGCCTGAACAACTTTCAGATAGAGTCCCATCGCTTTTTTCCCGAAGGGCGCATCTTGCCCTCCGCTGTACACAACATCTATCTTCTCTTCGCTGCGGAAACCGGACTTTTAGGATTAACCTGCTTTCTGCTATTCCTATTTTCCGTACTAAAAAGCAGTCTCCGCTGCCTGCATGCGCAAGAAGGCATATTCCTCTTCAGCCTATTTATGGGACTCCTCTTTATTGGCGCCTGCGATTTTTATTTTATCCGTCCTCATGGACGCATCCTGTTTTTTGGCATCGCCGCTCTTCTATACACCCAATCCAGAGTGAAAGTGAATGAAAGCACTTGCCCAGCTTAAAACGTGTATTCCCAACTCTTCACTGGGAAAGAAAGTCTCCTTTCTGATCTTTTGCATTTTTCTCATCCTTCCCTTCCAAACGCCTATTCTGCACAAAGCATTCAAAAAACTCTCTCTCTCCAGCATTCCTTCCACACTTTCTCTTCCCGATTACTTCCCTGCAAAGATCGCCTTTTTCCCATCTGAATTTCTTCTCCTCGCTCTTTTCTGCATCGTCATTCGAAAACGCTGGATCGCATTTTTTTGGTCAGGCCCATCCAAATATCTCACCCTGCTTTTTTCCGCAGCACTGCTTTCATTAACCACATCTTCTACTTCCACTTATCTGCTTTTATATACGCGCTTCATCGAAGTGGCGCTCATCCTCATTTTGTTCAATAGTATCCGCATCGCATTCGATGCGGACACTGCAACACCCTTTATTCGCTTTCTAGCCTGGATAATTTTCGCTAGTGCACTTTTTGAATCCAACATTGCCCTTCTTCAATTTTTCTCTCAAAAAAGCCTTGGATTGAAGTGCGTTGGCGAATTCGTCACGCAATCTGCCTTCTACGTCCCCAAAGCCCAGCGTTGGATTTTCGATCACACGCAAAGAGCGCAAGAGTTTCTGCTTCGAGCCTCCGGCACATTTCCCCACGCCAACATCTTTGGCGGCTTTCTCTTTTGTTCCCTCTTGAACACTTTCTATCTCTACTTCACTTCCAACCACAAAAAAATCTTACTCTTCGGCATCGTCCTGCAAATTCCCGCACTCATCCTCAGCTTTTCCCGATCCGCCCTGATCGCATTTTGCATCACAACCATCCTCTGGTTCTTCTTCCAATTTCGCTACAGACGTAAAGCCGTTTTACAACTCGCTTGTACACTCCTCACACTAGCAACTCTTTGCCTCTTTCTCTTCTATCCACAACTCTCTGCCCGCGGCGGCATCTTTAACTACAACAAATTGGTACAAGGTGCAGATGCCGAAAGAGTGCTCTATCAAAAAATCGCAGTAGACATGGTAAAAGAACATCCGTTGCTCGGCATTGGACTGAATAATTTTCAGATCGAGTCCCGCAGATTTTTCCCAGAAGGCGCCATTCTTCCTTCCCGGGTCCACAGTATCTACTTGCTCCTTGCTGCCGAAACAGGACTCATCGGGTTGAGCTGCTTCTTCTTATTTCAATTTTCCATTCTAAGACATGCCAGACGCGCCTTACAAACACAGGAAGGAACATTTCTTCTCATGCTATTCTCAGGCTTTCTCTTCATCGGCGCCTGCGATTTTTATCTTCTGTGCACACCGCACGGCCAGATCCTATTTTTTACCGCAGCAGCGTTGCTCTATGTCAAATCCAAGTTGTATCTAAATAATAGAAAAATCTAGGATTAATAGTACGAGCTTAAATGTAGAGGAGTAGCATTATGAACAGGCTGTTTTTGACAATTATTGCGTTATTTTTGCATGGAAGCATGTCCTACGCTGCTCTTCCATTCACACCCGCTCCATCTAATGAGGCGAGAGATTATTACATTGATCTTCTAAAAAAATGTGTGGCTAATACCATCTATGGTGATGGAGATCTAATGAGCGGAAAGGGCACGCCTTATGATCAGAATAGAAGAATCCTTGGTCATGATTGGCCGGAGAAAGCGCACACTATGATCGGGTTGAAGCGCTTGGATAATATTGATTATTGTCTACGAGAGATTTTGGCAAATAACATTCCAGGAGATTGCATTGAAACAGGAGTGTGGCGCGGAGGCGCGACTATTTTAATGAGAGGCATTCTCAAGGCCTTTCAAGATAAAAACAGAAAAGTGTGGGTCGCAGATTCATTCGCAGGACTTCCTCCACCAAATGCCGCGAAATATCCTCACGATGCAAATATGTTTTTTAATCGATATACCGTCCTGGCTATTTCGATTGAAGAAGTACAAGACAATTTTGCTAAATATGGGCTTTTGGATGATCAGGTGATTTTTTTAAAAGGTCTTTTTTCAGAAACGCTTCCTCATGCACCCATCGGTCCACTCTCTCTCCTTCGCTTAGATGGAGATCTATATGAGTCTACTATGGATGCTCTTGTCAATTTATATGACAAAGTTTCAGTCGGGGGTTTTGTGATTATTGATGATTATGGGATCTCTTGTTGTGAGCATGCCGTGCATGATTTTCGTGCGATAAAAAACATCCAAGATCCAATAATTGCGATTGAGGGAGGAACTGGAGTGTATTGGAAAAAAAGCTCTTAATACAGCCTATTCAGAGACATGCCAAATGCTCAGTCACCTGTAGACTACAACCGAGCAGTGACTGTGAAAAAATTGTTATTAATCATCGAATATAGCACTATCAACTATGCATTGCATTTTCTGCCCTGCTTAAGAGAGCCTGAAATCACCTCTTCCCCTATTGAAAAAGAAGGGAAAGCTAACAAATAAGGAGTAGTATGATGAACAGACTGTTTTTGACAATTATTGCGTTGTTTTTGCATGGAAGCATGTCCTACGCTGCTCTTCCATTCACAACCGCTCCATCTAATGAGGCGAGAGATTGTTACATTGACCTCCTAAAAAAATGCGTGGCTAATACCATCTATGGCGACGGAGATCTAATGAGCGGAAAGATCACGCCTTATGATCCAAACAAAAGAGCTCTTGGTTGTGATTGGCCGGAGAAAGCGCACACTATGATCGGGTTGAAGCGCTTGGATAATATTGATTATTGTCTACGAGAGATTTTGGCAAATAATATTCCTGGAGATTGCATTGAAACAGGAGTGTGGCGCGGAGGCGCGACTATTTTTATGAGAGGTATTCTCAAGGCCTTTCAAGATAAAAATAGAAAAGTGTGGGTCGCAGATTCATTCGCAGGACTTCCTCCACCCAATGCCGCGAAATACCCCCACGATGCAAATATGTTTTTTAATCTATCTACCGTCCTAGCTGTTTCGATTGAAGAAGTAAAAGACAATTTTGCTAAATATGGGCTTTTGGATGATCAGGTGATTTTTTTAAAAGGTCTTTTTTCAGAAACGCTTCCTTATGCACCCATCGGTCCACTCTCTCTCCTTCGCTTAGATGGAGATTTATATGAGTCTACTATGGATGCTCTTGTCAATTTATATGACAAAGTTTCAGTCGGAGGTTTTGTGATCATCGATGATTATGGGATCCCTTGTTGTACGCATGCTGTGCATGATTTTCGTGCGCTAAAAAACATCCAAGATCCAATGATTGGGCTTGAGGGAGGATGTGGAGTGTACTGGAAAAAAAGCTCTTAACACACCCTATCCTGAGACAT
>Ga0209579_10002923_pt1 | contig 12729 bp, 15 predicted proteins | sample Coa_R1_2_FD_187152 | JGI IMG/M metagenome (GOLD analysis project Ga0209579, IMG submission 187152) | Surface soil microbial communities from Centralia Pennsylvania, which are recovering from an underground coalmine fire - Coalmine... | ecosystem: Environmental > Terrestrial > Soil >... | reverse complement strand
CGACCGCGCGATAAACCGGATAGTTCGCCAGAACGTAGCCGACGCATCCGCGCAGCTCTCCGCATAAATAAATCGAGGTGAAAACACCCCGTGGCTCGGCAAGATGAATCGAAGGCGGGTCGAGCGAGATCGTGCGACCTTCCAGTGTCGATGTAATGGAATCGTGGGCGAGTTGAAGAAGCAGGGCGCGCTCTTCGACGGAAAACTCCTGAGTGCAAGAGTGACTTGACGCGCGGGCTGAGGAGTGGCCGAGGTCCTTCGCAGGCGAAGACTCCACAGAAGATTGCGAATTAGGTTGTAGGAGCGACATCGGCATCGGTCGCGCGCGGCGCCGGCTGTGGCTTGCGGCGTCGGCTGAGAACGAAAGCTCGGCGACGGCGTTTGGAAACCCGGCGGTCAATCTTTGACCAGAAGGCCACAAAATAATCGACTCCAGAGATCAGCGAAACGCAAACTACAAACCAGATCGCGGCGTAGGCTATCCAATGCACCGGAAAGATGAAATTCCCATAGACCGGCCACTCTTTCCAGCGATGATCGAGAATCACCGCAACCACGGAAACGATCTGCACCACCATCTTGAATTTCCCCAGATCGCTGGCCTCGATGGTGAATCCGCCGGAAGCGGCTATGGAGCGCAGACCGCTTACCAGAAACTCGCGGCCAATGATGATGACAGCGATCCACGCTGGAACCAGGCTGGGATTGAATTGCACCAGCGTTACAAAGGCTGCGGCGATGAGGAGCTTGTCGGCCATGGGATCGAGCAAAATGCCCATGGTCGTGATCTGCCCGCGCTTGCGTGCGAGGTATCCATCGATCCCGTCGGTCATCGAGGCCGCGATAAAAATAGCCGATGCGATCAGTTCCTTGGCACCGTGTTGACTGCTGAAATGACTGGTAGACAAAACCCAAATGAACAACGGGATGCTGCAAATACGGATCAGCGTGATGGAGTTGGGAAGGTTCACGCACGGGCCAAGGTGTTCCTCGCAGAAACGACGAGGATAAATTGATTATGCTCCAGGGGGATGAGGGAAGGCAATGGAAGTAACTCGAAGAACCGCCTTTTGTGTTTTAAGACCCGGTTCGACGCCGTCCGCAAGCGACGACGAGGAGAGCTATTAGCATGAAACCGGGAAAGATGAAACCAAGGCCGTCACGGAGCAAGAAGAGGTGAACAAGCACGGCTGCGGCCATCGCGCAGGCGAGCAAGGCAGCAGCGGCTGACGATGTTTTCAGAGGCAAGAGAAAGACCGCACAGGCTACTTCCAGTCCTCCGCTGAAAAGCCGGAACCATGGCCCGATGCCAATTCTGGCGAATAGCGCGTGCCAGAAAATCTCATAAGGGTTAAACTTGCCCAACCCAAAATACAGAAACGACAGCGACAGGAAAACTTGCAGTACCCAAAGCGTGAGATCGAAAACCCTTTCCCACGCGATCTTCATCCGGCCTCGCAGCGGAAAGGAATTGCGCCCGGCACGTCCATCTACTTCGCCGGGGTCATTGCATTCGTCTTCGGCTGCTTAGCGATGATTTGGTCTTTGATTTTGTCGTACGTCGACTGCGGAATGATCTTTTTGTGAACCAGATCAAGTTTGGTTCGATACGGGCGTCCAGCGATGATTTTCTGGGAATATGCGTCCCCGATGCCGGGTAGCGCCTTCAGTTGATCCGCAGTCGCGGTATTGATGTCGCGTTTATCGGCGGCAGATGCGGATTGTGGTGCGGCAGCGGCGTAGGAATAAGGGGAAGTGACCGCAGGCAGCATTAGCGATGCGAGCAGCAAGGGCAGAATCTGCGCGAACAGTTTCTTCGTGAATGAACTCATAATCCTCCTTACCCAGTTAACTCAGAGCCAGAGACCGGTTTCCAGAAAATGTATCCACCGCACCTCTGGAGTCCGTCGCCACCCAAAACCTCTAAGCGTAGATTCCGCGCTGGCGAATGGTGTAGGCCACACGGTCGATCGCCAGCATGTACGCTGCGATGCGATTGTTCACGTGATGGGTTTCGGCGTAGCGGACCACATCTCCGAAAGAAGAAATCATGATTTCCTGCAGTTGTTCGTTGACCACGGATTCCTTCCAGAAGTAGCCCTGGCGATCCTGTACCCATTCGAAATAGGAAGTGGTAACACCGCCGGCATTGGCCAGAATGTCTGGGATGACAAAGACTCCCTTATCGGCAAGCACGTCGTCGGCGGCGGCGGTGGTTGGGCCGTTCGCGCCTTCTGCAAGAATGCGGCACTTTACGCGATCGACGTTTCGCGAGGTGATAACGTTTTCAGTAGCAGCAGGAATCAGGATTTCGCATTCGGTGATCAGCAGCTCCGCGGGATCGTAAGACTCTGCATCGGGAAAGCCGTGCACTGTGCCGTTTTTCTGCCGGTATTCAACGAGTTTGTTTATATCGATTCCGTGCTTGTTATGCAGTCCACCTCCGACTTCGGCGATGCCAACGACTTTATATCCAGCCTGGAACATCAACTGGGCAGCATTGGAGCCCACATTGCCGAAGCCCTGGACGATCACGCGACTGCTCTCGCGCGAGAGGCCCAGCTTTTTGATGGCCTCATCGCACACGACCATCACGCCGCGTCCGGTAGCTTCGCGGCGTCCACGGGAACCGCCGATGTTGATGGGCTTTCCGGTCACGACAGCCGTGACGGTCTGGCGTTTGTGCATGGAATAGGTGTCCATCATCCAGGCCATGATCTGTTCGTTGGTGTTTACGTCGGGGGCGGGAACATCTTTTTCAGGACCGATGAATTCGATCAGTTCAGAAGTGTAGCGGCGCGTCATGCGCTCGATTTCGCCCATCGACATCTTATGCGGATCGCAGATTACGCCGCCCTTGGCTCCGCCGAACGGAATGTTCACAACAGCACACTTCCAGGTCATCCAACTGGCAAGAGCGCGCACCTCATCGAGCGTTACATCCGGTGCATAGCGAATGCCGCCTTTGGCCGGCCCGCGCGCAATCGAGTGCTGCACCCGAAATCCGGTGAAAACATCAAGCCTTCCATCATCCATCTGAACCGGGATATACACCGTGAGTTCGCGGTTTGGATAACGCAAAACCCGCCACAGCCCGTCATCCAGATTGAGCTTCTGGGCGGCGAGATCGAAGCGCGCCCGCTGCGATTCCCATGGATTACTTTCTTTATCGACCTGCGGCGGCGTGGTGAGTGTGCTCATAGTGGCGATCTCCGGAATTAGTGCGATTCACTTTATTGGCCGGCACCGGATGGAGCCTGTCCCGGACGGCAAACGTTCAGAGTATATGAGCCGGGAGCACAGGGAAGCAAGGTCATGGGAGGACATAGCACCTTCTTAGAAAGCGCTAAGAACCGCAGCGCCAGAATGCAGATGCTACCTGGTCGTCTCCAGGCGCATTATGCCGAAGAAGCGACCGAAAAGAAACCCGCCACTGGAAGGCTTGAGCTTAGCCCTGTACTGTCTTCGCAGGCGACACTCCACAAGCGCACGGCGGCATAGGCATCACCCGTGATCGCCTTCAGCCCCAAGGTTGCCTTGAATTTCCTCAGCGATCTTTACAGCTTTCCGGTGGGGGATGAGGGCTGTCGTCGCGGTTTTCTATGAAACAGAATTTCATGAATTCGCTGCCATAGCGATCACGAATGTTTTTCGGCACATAGTCTTGTTCCAGCTTCACAAATTGAAAACCGATTGATCCATTCGCATCGACGGTCCCCATCAAATATCCCGAGACTGAAGTCTCTGCCTTCGTCTTCGCCTTCATTTCCGCCGTTAATTCCGGGAGTGCGTAGCGCCTTGCGCCCGCGGTACCGACAATCCACCCCGGCAAAACTTCGCCCCCGTGTTCCGGATTCTTCCAGAAATCGGTGTCATAGAGGTCTTGCATAAAAAAATGGGAATGGCTGGCGAGAATGTAGACGAATTTTTTTGTTTCCTTATTCCACTTCACCAGATCGACATAGGCCTGGCGGCCGCTCTTGATTCCATTTACACTCTCATTCCCAACGTCGCCATTCATACTGTGTCCACAGGCAAGGCTGTTTGGCAGGGCGCGGTGCATTCCTACGACAATCGTCTTCACCTGATTGTCGGCCCGGTCGCGTTCGAGCACACGCTCGAACCAACTGAGCTGTGCATCATCGAACCCGTTGTCGCCGGCGTTATCGAGATAAACAAAGTCAACGTTGTGCTGCTTCCAGTGATAATAGGTCTTTGCAGTGGAGTCGTGAGGATCATCGGTCAGCCGTTGCGCCCGTAACTCCGGACTATCGAGCCAATAATCGAATTGTGCGACGAAGTCGGCCCTGGTTTTGTTGCCTGCCAGTTCGTGGTTGCCAATTCCCAGATGAACCGGCAAGGCTCCAAATCCCGCGATTTGGTTTGACAGGAAATCTCCCCAGGCAATTTGCCGGTATTCGTCCAACGGCAGCGTGTTCTTATATTGCTGCTGCATGTCTTCGTCCACGCCGTACATCGCTCGAAAATCTCCCAGATGCCAGTAAAACTCGGCCTTGTTTTCGATGACGCTTCTGGCGATTGCTGGCATTACAACGTCGCCGCAATTTCGCGAGTCTCCAGAGACGGCAAACTTCCAGGCTTCGCCGGATCCGTGTTGCGCCCAGGAATTTGAAACTGGAAAGAGTAAAAGCAAAAAGCAGGCAAGAGTGCGAATCACGGAGTCCTCGCTTTCTCAGCGATCTTGTGGACGTAGTCCTTGAATATCTATGATCCTGACGAACGGAAAAGCTTTTACAACGTGATTTCCATTCTCTCAGATGCGGCGCGCACTTTGGGATAGTAGTTGCGGGCTTCATGCACCACTTTGTCGATGATGGCATCGGTGTGCTCGGGATCGTGGTGAAAGAGGATCAGTTCTTTCGCTCCGCTCTCCATCACTACGTTCACGGCTTCGCGCCAATGACTGTGTCCCCAGCCGCGGCGGCGGGCTTCGTACTCCTCGGGCAGATACTGGGCGTCATAGATGAGCACGTCGGCGCCTTCGGCGAGCTTGCGGAGCCCTTTGTCGAATTTGGCGTCTCCGGGTTCGTTGTCGGTGGCATAAACCAGAATGCCGTCCTTCGTTTCCATGCGAAAGCCCATGCATCCCTGGGGATGGTTCAACCACGCCGTCTGCAGTTGGATGCCATCTTCTAGCGCGACACGCCCGCTATCGATGTCGTAAAACTCGCGGTGCGCTTTCATGTAATCAATTTTTACCGGAAAATACGGAGCGGCCATCTGATCGGCCAGAACTTGTTTTAAGCTGCGGGTGCGGTTGGAGCACTGAAAAACGAAGCGGTTGTCTGCGTTCGCATAGAGCGGCCGAAAAAACGGCATGCCCTGAATGTGGTCCCAATGAAAGTGTGAGACGAAGACGTGAGCGGAAAAGGGCTTTTCGCCGAACTCACTTTGCAATTGCTGGCCGAGCACGCGGAATCCGGTGCCGCAGTCAAAAATGTAGATTTGATTATTGAAGCGCACTTCGACGCAGGAGGTGTTGCCTCCGTAGCGCATGTTCTCGGGTTGAGGGGTGGGAGTAGAACCGCGCACGCCCCAGAACTTAATCCGCATAGTTCGAGACCACACGAGGGCCCATTTGTCGAGTGATTACCCCTGCTATCTTCGGATGAAGAAAGATATTCGTCAATTGCGGGGCTGGTTCGGGGCTGGATTGGGCCGCCAATGGGATGGCTCCCCTATAATGAACCGCGAGGTTTTGCCTCGGCTCGCAGCATTTTCGATATGCCATCCTTAAATTTAAAAGAATTTTCGCGGCTGGCTGCTAAGGCCACGCTGGTGCCGGTAGTGAAATCGGTGAGCGCCGACTTGCTGACTCCGGTTTCGGCGTTCCTCGCGATTGCGGCGAACGAGCCGCACGCGTTTCTGCTGGAGTCGGTGGAGCGCGGCGAGCAGATCGGGCGCTATACGTTTCTGGGTGCGCGGCCTTATATGCGATTGCGGTCGCGAGGCTCGGCGATTGAGATTGAGCGCGGACGCAAGCGCGAGCGGCACGAGGGGAATGTTTTTGAGTTTGTGAAGCTGTTGCTGAGCGAGCACAAGCCTGCGGCGATTCCAGGGCTGCCTCCGTTTCAAGCCGGGGCGGTCGGGTATTTTTCTTACGACGTGGTTCGGCAGCTCGAGAAAATCGGCGAACACGCGAAAGACGATCTATCTCTGCCCGACTGCGACTTGATGTTCTTCGACCGCCTGCTGGCGTTCGATCACCTGCGGCATCAGATTCACATTGTGGCGGCAGCTGACGTTTCGCGCGAAAGCCCGCGTGCGGCCTATGACCGGGCTGTTCGGGATATTGCGGAGATTGAGAGGAAATTGGCGTCTGGGCTGCGTCCGGCGATGTGGCGCAACTCGGCCAAGGCCGCCGCCGCGAACAAACTGAAGATTCATGCCGGCACCTCACGGGCAAAATTCATGCGCGGCGTGGAGCGGTGCAAGGAGTACATAGCTGCCGGCGATATTTTTCAGGTAGTACTTTCGCAGCGGCTGGACTTCACTCCGGGAGTTGACCCTTTCAATCTTTACCGCGCGCTAAGGCAGGTGAATCCTTCCCCATATCTTTATTTTTTGCGGATGGGAGCGATGAGCATTCTCGGTTCATCTCCTGAAATGCTGGTTCGGGTGACGGGACGGAAGCTGGAATACCGGCCGATTGCGGGCACGCATCCGCGCGGACGCGACGAAGCCGAAGACCTGCGGCTTGAAGAGAAGATGCGGACTGACGAGAAAGAGCGCGCCGAGCACGTCATGCTGGTCGATCTCGGCCGCAACGATCTGGGCCGGGTGAGCGAGTACGGATCGGTAAAAGTGAAGGATCTAATGTACGTCGAGCGTTACTCCCACGTGATGCATCTGGTTTCGGCGCTGGAAGGCACGCTGCGCAAGGATCTTGGTGCGCTGGATGCATTCGCGGCTTGTTTTCCGGCGGGCACGCTGAGCGGCGCACCGAAGGTCCGCGCCATGCAGATTATTGAAGAGTTGGAGCCGGTGCGGCGAGGGATCTACGGCGGATCGGTTTTGTATGCAGATTTTGCAGGCAATCTGGATTCGTGCATAGGGATTCGGACAATGCTGATGAAGGGAAAGCACGCCTATTTGCAGGCTGGTGCCGGAATTGTGGCCGACTCGGATCCCGAGAAAGAGTTTCAAGAGTCGATGAACAAGGCCCAGGCCCTGTTGAGGGCGGTGGAGAAGGCGAGGAACCGCGACTAGCAACTGCCGTCTATAGCCAGGAAATTCTGTATCAACTTCTTCCCCGCATCCGTCAGAACGCTCTCGGGATGAAACTGCACGCCTTCGACCGGAAACTTCTTGTGCCTCAATCCCATAATCGTCCGCATTCCATCTTTCTCCGTCGTCCATGCACTCACTTGGAGTTCGGCGGGCAAAGTTTCTTCCTCTACGATTAAAGAGTGATAACGGGTCGCTGTCATGGGAGCTGGCAATCCGTGAAAGATGGTCTTGTTATCGTGTGTAACCGCACTGGTTTTGCCGTGCATTAGGTGTGGCGCGCGCACGATTCTGCCGCCGAATGCTGCGCCGATGGCCTGATGTCCGAGGCAGACGCCGAGGATGGGAATCTTTCTCGCGAAGTGCTGAATCAGGTCGATGCTGATGCCGGCGTCCTGCGGCGTGCAAGGGCCGGGTGAGATTACAATGCGTTCGGGCGCCAGTTCTTCGATTTCGGCGAGCGAGACCTGATCGTTGCGGCGAACCTCGACCTCAGCGCCCAGTTCACCGAAGTACTGGACCAGGTTGTAGGTGAAAGAATCGTAGTTGTCGAGAATAAATACCACAGACCTGCCCTTTCTAAGCTTACACCGTGAGCATCTCACTTTAAGCTAACCACAGCGTCGGCCGTTGCCTGAACGGGCTATTGCACTCCCCAACGGTGTCATTGACGGGAGCACGTCGAACGCGTCATCCTTAGGCATTCTTTAACGCCACTTCATTAGCTTGGAGTAACACATGGCAGAGCCCCAGCAGGAAAAAAGGGCTGCTCGACGATTCCCACTCAGTATTCCGGTTGCCATTGATCGCAGCGGCGACTCACAACATAACGAACCTGCGCAGGTCCGGGACGTTAGCGCCCGAGGCATCTGTCTTTACCTGGACGCGCCCATCGCGGAGGGTTCGCCGATCGGCTTTACGCTCACTCTTCCGCCCGAGATTACTTTGACGGAGAGCATCCGAGTTCAATGTAAAGGCCGCGTCGTACGGGCAGAAAGCGGCAGCAACGACGGAAAGGTAACCGCCGCCGCCGTTATCGACGAATATGAGTTTTTGCCCGAGAGCTAAACGGTTCACGAATCTGGCTCTCTGGTAGTCCCACCTACGCTGGTGGCGGCGCCTGTTTCCCTTCTTTCCTCTCTTGGAAAGTGATACCTTCCTTTCAGAACCTTCCATTCTCAGAGGATTTTCGTTGCCGCGCTTGCGCAGCCATTTTGCTGTAACCCTGTTTCTGGCGATGCTGATCGCGGCGCCGGGGCTGTCGCAGACTCCGCCACAAGGGCGGAGCGGTGCAACGGCTGATTCCAGCGCGTCAGAACCCGCGGTTATCACCGGCGTAAAGGTTGTGCAGGATCATGGTCTGCCGGCAATCGAAATTGATTCGACGCGTCCCGTAATACCTGCAATTCAGTCACTGGATTCCCCTCCCCGCCTGGTCATCGAATTATCAAATTCGCGTTCGGGCATGCAGGAGACAAAAATCCCGGTCTTGCAGGGCAATATTCTCACCATCCGCATAACACCATCGCATAGAAGCCCGCCCGGCCTAAAGATTATTCTTACTTTCTTAATTCCTCATAGTTTCACGTGGGATAGCGAAGGCAACCGTCTGATGGTGCGATTGAAGCCTCCAGAAGATCCGTATGCGGCGAGCAGGCCTCGCGCCACAGACCAACCGAAAGAGGAGCCGCCGAAAGCTGTTTCAGTCGAGTCCGATACAGAACCGGCGGTCGTACCGGTAACCAGCGGCATAGGTGAAGTTGTGCTGGCCGGGCGCCGGTTTGCTGCCGGCTCCTCGTTGACTGCCGGAGCTGAAACTGCCGTGTTGCAGTTATCGCGAGGCGGCCAGATTCACGTTTGTCCGGGAACCACGCTTTCGGTGACGCCCTCGAAGAGCAGCAGAGATTTGATGCTGGGATTGAGCACGGGCGCGCTTGAGACGCACTATGCACTGGAGTCGTCTGCAGACACCGTGCTGACCCCGGATTTTCGCATTGTCTTTCGAGGGCCGGGGGAATTCGATTATGCGATCAGTTCTGACTCGAAGGGAGATACTTGCGTTCGCGGGCTGCGCGGCAATACTGCTCCAGCGGTTGTCTCCGAGCTGATCGGCGACCGCACTTATCAGGTCAAGCCCAGCGAGCAGGCGGTCTTTCGTTCCGGCAGAATCGATAAGGTCGATACCAACGTGCCGCTGGAGTGCGGTTGCCCTCCGCAGGTGCCGGTGATGCGGGCGAATGAGTCTTCACCAAACCTCGTCCATGATTCGGATTCGGCCAATGTGACCTTGGCGCAAGGCGATGCCGCCGCATCGGGCTCCGCCCGACCGAATAGCGGTGCGGCAAACGGCGGCCCTGGAAATAATCCGGCGGCGAAAAGCGCTTCGAACGCCTCGGGCATGCAACCATTGCCGCGCGATTCCGATGACATTCACGTGCAGGTCGAAGCGCCGCTGGTGTTCCAGGGTAATAATATCCCTCCGGCGACCGCTGCCGTTGAACAAGCAACTTCGCTGCCGGTGACCGAGCCATCGAGATTCGTCACCCTCGAAGCGACCGCACTGCCGCCGGCGCCAGATAGCGCGCCCCAGCATCGCGGCATTATGGGACGCATACGGGGATTTTTCGCCAAAATCTTCCACTAGAGGAAAGTGAGGCGTTCCCCAGGGCAAAAGTGGGATTTTGAGATCGGGCCTCAATGAGGCGTCTTATCCGCGATTGATGGCTTTCCGCAGCGGCTCTACTCTTTCGCGCAACTCGTCGGCAAACTCAGCTCCCCGCTCGGCGACGTCACGCACGCGTTCTTTGGCGTCACGGACGCGATCGCGGGCTTCTTCGGTCCAATCTTCGAACTTGTCTCTGGCATCGTTGTAGCCGCGCTTAAAGTCTTTACGCAATTGCTTTCCGCTCTTTGGAGCCAGAGCGAGTGCGGCAATGGCGCCAATCCCGAGTCCGATCAGCAGGAAAGTGATGGCCGTACCAAGGTTCATTCCTTCGGAAGATTCATAACTGCCAGAACGCATTTTTAACCTCTTTGTCTATGTATTAGGAGCTCCCGGCCTCGCGCCGCTGGATACTCCCTAGACAATAATTCTAGTCTTCCAGGCAGGTTCGATGCGAATTCCGGTTCGGGAGGCAATCAGGGGGTTCCATACTAAGTGCAATTTTGGGAAGGTTTTCTTTCGAGAGGTCTGAGTGTAGAATAAATTTTTGCCCTTTACGCGGTGGAAAATGTGGCCTGCCCGCCTTCCCGCCGCCTCAGCAACTGTCTCATATCGAAGGAGATTGTTCCGAACCAATGTCGATCCCTGCCACACAATTGCGCCCCGGCATGATCATCAAACACAACAATGATCTGCACTCTGTTTTCAGCGTCGAGCACCGCACGCCCGGTAATCTACGCGCCTTTATCCAGGCCAAGCTGCGCAATTTGCGTACCGGCGCCATGTTTGAACACCGCTTTCGTTCGCCCGACCCCATTGAGAAGATCAACGTCGACGAAGTCGAAATGCAATTCCTTTATGCCGACGGCGAAAACTATTACTTCATGGACACTTCGAACTACGAGCAGACTCACCTGAGCAAAGAGGTACTCGGCGATGCGGTCGATTACCTGATTGCAAATTTGGAGATTAAAGTCGAGTTCTTCGATGGCAAAGCGGTCGGAATCGAACTGCCGCAGACTGTGGAACTTACGGTCGTTGAAACCGAACCCGGGCTAAAAAGCGCGACCGCCTCGAGCGTAACCAAAGCCGCGAAAACAGAAACCGGCCTGGTCGTGCAGGTTCCTCCCTTCATCAACGAAGGCGAGAAGATTAAAGTCGATACTGCGGAAGGTGTGTACTTGTCGCGAGCGTAGTGTGAGTCGTTTGTGGCTCCGTTCTTCCGATACTCAGGATCGGACTCCGGATCTGATTTTCATGCGGCATGACTTCCACTGAAAAAGCAATCGAGGCCCGGCGTTTTGTTGTGCGCGGTCGTGTGCAAGGCGTGGGCTTCCGCTGGTTTGTCGAGCGCGAAGCGCATATCCTGGGCATTGCCGGCTGGGTGCGCAACAATTCCGATGGCTCGGTCGAGGTGCTCGCGCAAGGAACGCGCGATCAGCTTTCAGGATTGCACGCGCGGCTCAAGCAGGGACCGCGAGCAGCGCGTGTAGATAGAGTGGAAGAATCCGACTCGCGGCCCGCAGCCCACATCACTTCATTTCGCATCGAAGGAGCATGGTAGATTGTCACCTCACGCAAGACTGGATGACGCCGAACTCAAGAAGCTAATTCGCGAAGTTCCTGATTTCCCCAAGAAGGGAATCCTGTTTTACGACATCACCACGCTGCTGAAAGACAAAGTCGGATTTGCTACGCTGGTCGACCGGCTGTCAGAGCAATATGTTGACCAGAAGGTCGACCTCGTGCTGGGCATGGAAGCGCGGGGCTTCATCTTCGCTCCGGCATTGGCCTACCGGCTCAATGCGGGATTCGTTCCCGTTCGTAAAGTCGGCAAACTTCCTGCCCAGACCGTGAGGTTCGATTATGCGCTGGAATATGGCACGAACTCGCTGGAGATGCATAAGGACGCAATTTGTCCGGGGCAACGGGTCCTGATCGTCGACGACCTTCTGGCCACCGGGGGCACGGCTGAGGCGACGGCGCGGCTGGCGTCTTCGCTGGGAGCGGAAATCGCTGGTCTGGGCTTTGTCGTGGAACTGGACTTTCTGAAGGGTCGCGACCGGCTCAAGGGTTATAACGTGATGTCACTTTTGCACTACTCGAGTTAGGTCTGTAGGGATTTACACAAACACAACATAAGAAAAAGGCGCTGCAAAGCGCCTTTTCTGGCGAACGGTCACGGAGAATCACCTCCACAGCCGCGCTAAAAACAAACCTGCCCCAGCCCAGAAGCCAAGGCTGATGGTAAGCGACAGCGCGATTCCGAATATCACGCTCCAGTCGAAGCGCCCGCTGGCGTGAGCCGGTTCGAAACCGGCGTCATAGACGAGCCAGGAGCGGAAAAATCGCGGATCTTCACACTTCGCCTGCTGATCTTTCCACCACTCCCGCAGGGTGGGGGCTGAATCGCGAATAGCCGAATCAGGAAAGAACTGTAAACGATGATTCATAAAACAGAACCTCGCTTTCATCCTTGCGTTCCGACCAGCTTCTAACAACCGAAACTTTGATGCTTCCTCCAGCCCCAGGTTTTTTCGATGCAGCAGGGAAACCCGCAAAATACAGTACTCCCCTCCGTCATTTTCCGGAACCTCTATTATGCAAATCTTTGTCCTTGGCCTGTTTCGAACCACGGCCGGTGGGTCCGCCGCCAAACACAACCCAGTTTTCGCTATAAATTAAATCTCTTCCAGTAGCAATTTCGAGTCGCGCGGCAAGTAGCTCTTGCGCCGGAACCAATCTTCCATCGCTTCCCGCAACTGCCGCAAGGGGACGTTAGTTCCTATCTCCAAACGGCCGTCTGAAACGGGCATCGT
>Ga0209579_10002921_pt1 | contig 12730 bp, 13 predicted proteins | sample Coa_R1_2_FD_187152 | JGI IMG/M metagenome (GOLD analysis project Ga0209579, IMG submission 187152) | Surface soil microbial communities from Centralia Pennsylvania, which are recovering from an underground coalmine fire - Coalmine... | ecosystem: Environmental > Terrestrial > Soil >... | reverse complement strand
AGCCACGGCAGCGCCGGCCGGCGGCCGAACACCAGCGCGACCAGCGCAAGCGCGATCGCGACGCGCCACGGCCAGCGCTGCAACAGGCACAATTCGCAGGGCGCGAGGCCGCCCCAATATTGCGACGCGAGCGCCGTCCCGAGCACGATAACGCTCGCGATCAGCACAAAGCCGGCAAAACCCCGGGTCGTCAGCAGCATCACTTATAGATGGCGACCGCGACGATGCCGCCAACCAGCAGCACCGCAAAAACGCTGGTGACCAGCATCAGGCGGCGCTCGATGAACTCGCGCGCCGCGTCGCCGAACCACCACAAGAGGGCGGCGATCAGCAGAAAGCGCAGGCTGCGCGAGACCAGCGAGGCGCCGATGAACGACAGGAAGTCGAAATGCGCGACCCCGCTGGCGATCGTGATCAGCTTATAGGGGATGGGGGTCATCCCCTTGACGATGATGATCCACACCCCCCAGCGCGCGAACCCCGCTTTCAACGCCTCGTAGCCCGCCATCGCGTGGTTGGCTTCGAGGATCGGCCGGCCGATCGCGTCGAACAGGAAATAGCCGATCGCGTAGCCGACGACCCCGCCCAGCACCGAGGCGAAGGTCGCGAGGAGGGCGAGGCGGAACGCCTGGGCGGGCCGCGCCAGGATCATTGGGATCAACAGGATGTCGGGCGGGATCGGGAAGAACGAGCTCTCGGCGAACGCCACGCCAAACAGCGCCCACAGCGCATAGGGCCCGGCCGAGATGTCGAGGATGCGCGCGTAAAGGCGTTGCAGCATCAGGGCTCAGCAGTCCTTGTGTCTTCGGCGACGGTGAGCCCCTGATAAAGATCAGACATTGAGATTCCGATACCGACCGATGACAGCGACACCACACCCGAACGCTCTGAGATTATCCGGGTCCAACCAGATCCCCGTCTCTGGTACAGCTCGGCGCGACGATAGCGCGAATCGATCAGCACAATTTCCTGCACGCTCGCTATATCGCGGTAGTCGGAACACTTACTCCCGCGATCACTCTCCTCTGTGCTGTCCGACAGTATCTCAATAATCAGAACTGGCTCGTACGCCAGCTGACGATCACAGTAATCGGCAGCGGTGCGACAACGAAATCGGCCAAATAGCAGGTACCCGGATCGTTCGGGCTGGCGACGGCCGAGGCTGGCAACCCGAAATGCTTTTGCCGGGCTTCGAGCCCTGGATCGATCAGCGAGCAGAGCCGCGCTAGCAGCATTCCGTGTGCGTTCGGTTGTAGTGGTCTAGGGACCGGCACCCCGCGAACGAGCTCATACCGGGTGTCGGTGCCGTCCTCCCATCGGAGAAACTCTTCGAGCGTCATTCTAGCCGAGACCTATCGCCCCAGCCGCCGCCGCCGGGGGTTTCGACGACGATGATGTCGCCGGCGGCGAGCGACAGCGAAGCCTTGCCCGGCACCTCCTCGATGCTGCCGTCGGCACGGATGACCGCGTTGCGGCCGGGCTTGCCGTCGACGCCGCCATGGAGGCCATAGGGCGCGAAGCGGCGGCGCTCGCATTGCAGGGAGACGCGCGCCTCCTCTCCCAGCACGCGGATCGCCCGGACGAGGCCGTTGCCGCCGCGATGCCGCCCGGCGCCGGCCGAGCCCGCGCGCAATTCGTAGCGCTCGACCCGCAGCGGATAGGTGATCTCCAGCGCTTCAATGGGCGTATTCATCGTGTTGGTCATGTTGCACTGGATGCCGTCGTCGCCCGGCCCCATCGGCCGGCCGCCCTGGCCGCCGCCGATCGTCTCGATATAGGTGTAGGGCCGGCCGCCCGGCTCGCTTCCTCTCGGGTCGTGACCGCCGATCGCGATCGTGTTCATCGTGCCCTGGCTCGCCGCCGGCACCCGCTCGGGGGCGAATTGGGCGCACACCCGGAGCACCGTGTCGGCGACCCGCTGGGTCGTCTCGGTGTTGCCGGCGCACACCGCCGCCGGCAGCCGCGCCGCGAGGAACGAGCCCTCCGGGATCTTCAATTCGACGCTGCGGAAGGTGCCGGCGTTCACCGGGATCTCGGCGTCGGTCAGGATCTTGATCGCGAAGAAGCTCGCCGAATAGGTCATCGGCGCGACCGCGTTGATGTTGCCCGGGCGCTGCGCCGAGGAGCCGGCGAAATCGAGCACCAGCCGGTCGGGCGAGACGGTGATCGCCAGCGCCACGCGCACCGGCTCGTCGCTGCTGCCGTCGTCGTCGAGGAAATCCTCGCCGCGGTAGGTGCCGGGCGGCAATCCGGCGAGGCGGCGGCGCATGCGGCGCTCGGCATAGTCGAGGATCGCGGCGAAACCGGCGACCAGCAGATCGCTGCCGTAGCGCTGCGCCAATTCGCCGAGGCGCTGCTCGCCGACCTTGAGCGCCGCGAGCTGCGCGTTGAGGTCGCCGCGGCGCTCCTCGGGGGTGCGCACGTTGGCGAGGATGAAGCGCAGCACATCCTCCTGCAGCCGGCCCTTGCGGTAGAGCTTGACCGCCGGGATGACGAGCCCCTCCTGGTAGACTTCGCGGCTGTTGCCCGGCATCGAGCCCGGCTCCATGCCGCCGACATCGGCGTGGTGCGCCCGGGTCGCGACGTAGCCGATATGGCGCCCCTTCGCGCCATTGGCGGCGTAGACCGGCGCGACGATTGTGATGTCGGGGAGGTGCGAGCCGCCGGTGAAGGGGTCGTTGACGATGACGACGTCGCCCTCTTCGACCGTACCGACCGCCGCGACCGTGGCGCTGACCGCGCGCAGCATCGAGCCGAGATGCACCGGCACATGCTCGGCCTGCGCGACGAGCTGCGCGTCGGCGTCGAAGATCGCGCAGGAGGCGTCCATCCGCTCCTTGATGTTGGGCGAGAACGAGGTGCGCTTCAGCACGGCGCCCATCTCGTCGGCGATCGATTCCAACGCGTTGCGCAACACTTCGAGCGTCACCGGATCGATGATCGGCGCGGGCGCGTTGCGCAGCGGGGGCGCGTCATTCATGGGCCGAACTCATCGCCAACGGGCCGCTGCGCGCGATCTGGCCGCCGGTGATGCCGCCGTCGATCACCAGCTCGGTGCCGGTGATGTAATTCGCCGCGTCGGAACACAGGAAGAGGACGCCGTTGGCGATGTCCTGCGGCGTGCCGACGCGGCCCAAAGGCGCGCCGCGCCGGCCGTGTTCCTCGATGTCGATCGGGGCGTTGCGGCCGATGGCGGCCGGGTTGATCTTGTCCCAGATCGGCGTGTCGATGATGCCGGGATGCACGCTGTTGACGCGCACGCCGTCGCCACGCGAAGCGCATTCCATCGCGATCGCCTTGGCGAAGAGGCGCACCCCGCCCTTGGTGGCGCAATAGCCGGCCAGCGTCGCCGAGCCGCGCAGCCCGGCGATCGACGAGGTCATCACGATCGCCCCGCCACCCGATTTGCGCATCAGCGGCAGGCAATGCTTGACCGAGAGGAAGACGCCGTCGAGGTTGACCGCGGTCTGCCGCCGCCAATCTGCCAGGCTCATGTCGACGATCGAGGGCGTCATGATGCCGATCCCGGCATTGGCGACGAGGATGTCGAGCCGCCCATAGCGCCGCTCGATGTCGCCCACGACCGCCTGCCAGCGCGCTTCGTCGGTGACGTCGTGCGCGAGGTAGATGGCCTGGTGCCCGGCAGCGACGATCCGCGCGACGAGCGCGTTGCCGCCCGCATCGTCGATGTCGCTGACGACGACGCGGGCGCCCTCGCGCGCCAGCGTCTCGGCGCAGGCGGCGCCGATCCCCGACGCGCCGCCGGTGACAATCGCGACCTTGCCGTCGACTTGCCGCATGGTTTCTCTCCTCCCGCCTCACCCGTCCCTGGGTTTGGCAATAAAGCCAGATTGTAAAGCCAAATTGTCTTCCCGGCGAAAACCGGGACCCATCGGGCCGCCTCCCGAATTGCTGCCGAATGGGTCCCGGCTTGCGCCGGGAAGACATGTTCTAAAACGCGATCACCCGCCAACCTCCACGACGAGGCTGCCGAGCGCGTCGACGCGGGCGCGGTCGCCGGGGTAGAGGACGGTCGTCGCCGAGACCTCCTCGATGATGCCCGGCCCCGAGATTGCGTTGCCGGCGAAGAGCGCCTCGCGGCGCCACACCGGCGCGGCCAGCCAATCGCCGCCGCCTCCCGGCCCCGCCGCCTCGAAAAAGGCGCGGCGGGTGCCGCTGTGTGCGTCCCCCGGCGGCTCCGGGCCGCCCTGCGGCGGGCGCGGCAGCTCGGGGGTGTCGATGAGGCCGGTCGCGGTCACCGCGAAGCTGACGATTTCGACCGGCGCCGCGCTGTCGCTGTGGCCGAAGCGCCGGGCGTGCTCGACATGGAAGGCGGACGCGAGCTCGGCCCACGCCGCCGCCCAATTCTCAATATCCAGCTCCGGTTCCGGCAGCGGCAGCGGCAATTCGTAGGATTGCCCGATGTAGCGCATATCGACCCGCAGCTCGATCCGCTGGCGCTCGGGCGGCATGCGGTCGGCGGCGAGGAGGCGGCGAGCCTCGGCCAGCATCGGCGCGAAAACTGCCGCGGCGTCGGCGGCCGCGAAGCCCCGATGCGCCGCGAGCCTCGTTTGCACCAGATCGTGGCGCAGATCGGCGACCAGCATGCCGAGGGCGCACAGGATCCCCGGGGTCGGCGGCACGAGAAGGCGCGGGATCATCAGTTCGCGCGCCAGGGGCGAGCCGTGCATCGGCCCGGCGCCGCCGAACGGCACCAGCGTCAAGCGGCGCGGGTCGTGGCCGCGCTCGACCGAGACGACGCGCACACCGCGCGCCATCGTCGCGTTGGCGACGCGCAGGATGCCGGCAGCGGCGGCGACGAGGTCGAGGCCGAGCGGCGCGGCGATGCGCTCGCGGATCGCGCGCGCCGCGGCCTCCGGGTCGAGCGCCAGTTCGCCACCGAGCCGCGTCTCGGGCCCGAGCCGGCCGAGCACGAGGTTGGCGTCGGTGACGGTGGGCGCCACCCCGCCGCGGCCGTAGCAGGCCGGGCCCGGCACCGCCTCGGCGCTGAGCGGCCCGACCCGCAGCGCGCCGCCCTCGTCGATCCAGGCAACGGAACCGCCGCCGGCGCCGATCGCGTTGATGTCGATGACCGGGATGCGGATCGGGGCGCCGGCGAGGCCGGCTTCGCGCGTCACCTGCGGCCGGCCGCCGAGCACCAGGCTTATGTCGGTGCTGGTGCCGCCCATGTCGAGCGTGATGATGTCGCTGAAGCCCGAGAGCTGCGCCAGGTGGGCGCTGGCGACGACCCCGCCGGCCGGCCCCGACAGCACCGTGTGCACCGGCTTGGCGCGGGCGCTCGGCAGCGTCATCAGGCCGCCCGAGGCTTCCATCACCATGACCGGCACATCAGGCGCGAGGCCGAGCCCGGCGGCGGGGTCGGTGAGGAGTTCGCTGAGGCTCGCCAGGTAGCTTTCCATCACCGGCAGGAGGTATGCGTTGAGCAGCACCGTGCTGGCGCGCTCGTATTCGCGGAACTCGGCGAGAATGTCGGTCGAGATGCAAACGGGGATGCTGGGCAGCGCGTCGCCCAGGATCGCCTTCACGCGGCGCTCGTGCGCCGGGTTGGCGTAGGCGTGGAGGAGACAGACCGCGACCGCCGCGACCTTGTCGGCACGCAGCCGCCGGGCGATCTCGCGCAGCCCCGCTTCGTCGAGCGGCGTCACCTCGCGCCCGTCGCGGTCGAGCCGGCCCCGCACGGTGTGGCAATCCTCGCGCGCCGCCAAGGGCAGGGGCCGGGTCTGGCGGATGTCGTAAAGGCTCGGGCGGTTCTGCCGGCCGATCAGCAAGAGGTCGCGGAAGCCCTCGTTGGTGACAAAGGCGGTGCGCCCGCCGGTGCGCTGCAGGATCGCGTTGGTCGCGGTCGTCATGCCGTGCCCGACATAGGTGACATCGCCGCCGGCCTTCCCCTGCAGCGCCAGCGCGCGCAGGAGACCGCGCACCGTGCCCAGCGCGCGGTTTTCCGGCGTCGTCGGTACCTTGGCGACCGTCACCCGCTTCGCCTCATCGTCGTAGGCGAGGTTGTCGGTAAAGGTGCCGCCGACATCGGAGGCGACGCGCAGGCTGGGCGGCGTCATCGCAATAACCCGGCGAGCAGGGGATGGGGGGTCGGCAAAAAGGGATCGGCGACGGTTACGCCGCGCCAGGTAAATCCCTCCTGCAAATCCTGCGACAGCAGCAGCCGGCAGGCGCTCTCGGCGGCGCAGGCGAAGATCACCGCGTCCCAAATGAACAACCGGTGGTCCGCCGCCAAATCCATCGCGGCGAGCATCACGGCGGCCGAGGTGCCGAGCACCGAAAACGCATCGCACCACGACAGGATGGCGGCCCGGGTCGCCGCGCGCGGGCGCGCCGCCTTGCGCGTCAGCACGCTGAACAGCTCCCCGAGAACCTGCACCGGCAGCACGACCTCGTCGCGCGGCAAGCGGCTGATCAGATCGAGCGCGCGCTGCCGCATCGCCTCGCCGTTGACGCCCTCCGCATAGGCCAAGACATTGGTGTCGAGGGCGATCCTCACGCCGGCTCCTCGTACAATTCCTCGCGGGTCCACCGGCCGACATCGATCGCGGCTTGCGAACGCAGGCGCGCGAGGAGAAGCTCCCGCGCCTTGTCTTTTACCGCGTCGTCGTCGCGGATCGGAATTATCCTGGCGACCGGACGGCCATGCGCCGTCACGACATAGCTGTCGCCTTCGCGAACCGCTCGAAGGAGCCGCGAAAACCGCCGGTTGGCTTCGGCCGCCGGGACGATCTTATCCATGTGGCTTATCCATATGGCTCGATGCTTGCGGTAGTGAGAATACGTAATTTGGTGTAAGTGCCAACAGCGCGCAACTGCCCCGTCGGCGCAACGCGGCGGTAGCCGAGAATGGCGGCAAAGTGAGAAACTAAAATCAGCCGTTGCAGAGGATCGAGGTGACACGATGGCAGAGCAGCATTCCGGCCGCGCCCACGTCATTACCGGCGGTTTTCCGCCCGGCTCGATGGGCGGGCACGACCACGATTACGCCCGCCTGCGGCTGTTGACGCTGCTCGCCGAGCGCGACGTGCCGGCCTCGGTCGCCAACGATTTCGCCGACCTTGAGAAATGGCTGCCGACCAGCCGCCTTCTCGTGACCTACGTCGCCGGCCCCTATCCCGACGCCGCGCAATGCCGCGCGCTGCGCGGCTGGCTGGAGGCGGGCGGCCATTGGCTGGCGCTACACGGCACCAGCGGCGGCCGCGCCGAGCGAGTCGAGGGGGTGCGCATGCGCCGCACCGTCAAGACCGAGCACCACGCGCTGCTCGGCAGCCGCTTTCTGACGCATCCGCCGATCTGCGCGTTTCGCGTCGAGGTGACGGACGCTAACTCGCCGCTGACGCAGGGGCTCGGCGCGTCGTTCGTCGTCGCGGACGAACCCTACTTCATCGAACTGCAGGACCCCGGCGCGACGCGGATCCTGCTGACCGCGGATTATGGCGCGGCAGGCGAGTGGCCGACGGTCCGCGCGCTCTATGGCGCCGACACCTCGCTCCTCGCCGATGGGCGCAGCCGCGTCGTCGGCTACAGCCGCGCGGTGGGCGAGGGTGGCGTCGCGTATTTCGGCCTCGGCCACTGCCACAACCCGGCGATCCGCGCCGGCCGCGCGCCTGACCCCACCGACACGACGCCCGCCACCTTTCGCGCCCCCTGGGAGAGCGATGGCTTCACGACGCTGCTGCGCAACGCGATCGCCTGGGGGGTGGGCCCATGAAGCTCGCCATGAAGCTCGGCGTCGCGCTGCCGATCGTCGATATCGGCGGCGAGCCTGGCGCGATCCGCGATTTCGTGCAGGCGGCCGAGGCGATCGGCTACCAGGGGATCGCGGCGCCCGACCACGTGCTCGGCGTCAACGTCGCGAGCCGGCCCGAGTGGACGCAGGGCCGCGCCCGCTCGACCGACCTCTACCACGACCCCTTCGTGCTGTTCGGCTTCCTCGCCGGCTGCACGAAAATCGAAGATTTCTCGACCCAGGTGTTGATCCTGCCGCAGCGCCAGAGCGTGCTGGTCGCCAAGCAAGCGGCCTCGCTCGACGTGCTCTCGGGCGGCCGCTTCCGGCTCGGCATCGGGGTCGGCTGGAACGAGGTCGAGTTCACCGGCCTCAACGAGAATTTCCACAACCGCGGCCGCCGCTCCGAGGAGCAGGTCGAAGTGATGCAGGCGCTGTGGGCCGCGCCGCACGTCGATTTCACCGGCAAGTGGCACCGAGTCGAGGATGTCGGGATCAACCCGCGCCCGGCCTCGGGGCGGGTGCCGTTGTGGTACGGCGGCCACGCCGAGGCGACCTTAAGGCGGGTCGTCAAATACGGCGACGGCTGGATGCCGCTCGCCTACGGCCCGGGCGAGGAAGCCCGCGCCGCGTTCGCAAAGCTGCGCGGCATGGCCGAGGCGGCCGGGCGCGACCCGGCGACGATCGGCATCGACACCCGCGTCTCGGCCGCCGGCAGCGAAGCCGACTGGCGCACCGATGTCGGTTTCTGGAAATCCTGCGGCGTCACCCATTTGACGCTGGCCAACTACTACCAGAGCGGCCATCTGCGCCGCATCGACGGCCGCACCCTCGCCGACCACATCGCCGCGATGCAGCGCTACCATCACGCCGTCGCCGATCTCTTGTAGGGCGGAACAGCGGAGCGCCTTCCGCCAGCAACTATCGGCGTCGAGGATCGGCGGAAGACGCTGCGCTCTTCTGCCCTACGCTTAGGAGAAGCCCATGGCGCCGCGTGTCGATCCGGTCGTATCCGACGAAGCCCTGCCGGCGCGGGCCGATGTGGTGATCGTCGGCGGCGGCATTATCGGCGCCAGCGCGGCGCTGTTCCTCGCCGAGAAGGGCGTCTCGGTGACGCTTCTTGAGAAGGGCCACATCGCCGGCGAGCAGTCGAGCCGCAACTGGGGCTGGTGCCGCAAGATGGCGCGCGACCCGCGCGAATTGCCGCTGGTCATCGAGAGCCTGCGGCTGTGGCAGGGGATGAACGAGCGGGTCGAGGCCGAGACCGGCTTTCGCACCTGCGGCATCATGTATTTGGGCGAGAGCGCCGCCGAGGTCGAGCGCTTCGCCGGCTGGCTCGACTACGCGCGCGAGTACCAGCTCGACACCCGCCTCATCGACGGCGCCGAGGTGGCGCGGCTGTTGCCCGGCTCGGCCAAAGGCTGGGCCGGCGCGCTCTATACGCCGAGCGACGGCAAGGCCGAGCCGCAGCTGGCGGCGCCGGCGATCGCCGCGGCGGCGCGCCGGCATGGCGCGACGATCCTGCAGGGCTGCGCGGCGCGCGGCGTCGAGACCGCGGGCGGCCGGGTCGCCGCGATCGTCACCGAGAAGGGCCGCATCGCCTGCGGCGCCGTCGTGCTGGCGGGGGGCGCGTGGTCGCGGCTCTTCTGCGGCAATCTCGGCATCGACCTGCCGCAATTGAAGGTGCTGGGTTCGGTGATGCGCACCGCCCCGGTCGACGGCGGCCCGGAAATCTCGGCTTCTGGCGGGCTCTTCGGCTATCGGAAGCGCATGGACGGCGGCTACACCGTCGCCACCTTGGGCGTGCGCACGATCGACCTGGTGCCCGATAATTTCCGCCTGCTGCCGCAATACCTGCCGGCGGCGCGGCTGCACTGGCAGAAATTGCGCTTTCGGGTCGGCGCGCGCTTTGCCGAGGAATGGCGCACGCCGCGCAAATGGGCGCTCGACGCGCCGTCGCCGTTCGAGGCGGTGCGGGTGCTCGATCCGGCAGCCGACCCCTACGTCGTCGAGCGCGCCCGCGCCAGCATGGCCGAAGCCTTTCCTGCCTTCCGGAATCTCGCGGTGGCGCAAAGCTGGGGCGGCATGATCGACGTGATGCCCGACGCGATCCCGGTGATTTCCGCGGTCGACAGCCTGCCCGGCTTCTTCATCGCGACCGGCTTTTCGGGCCACGGCTTCGGCATCGGCCCGGGAGCGGGGCGCCTCGTTGCCGACATGGTTGCGGGCGGCCCGACGATCGTCGACCCGGCGCCGTTCCGCCTGTCGCGCTTCACCGACGGCTCCAACCCGCGGCCGCATCCGCTGGCGAGCTGAGATTTACCGGATCAGTCGCCGGCGGCGGGGCGGCTGGCGCCGAGGCTGTGGCCGATGACAGCGTAGAGCGGCTGGCCGCCGCCCGGCGGGGTGCGGTCGAGGCAGCGGATGTCGGCCCAGTTGCCGGCTTCGGCAAAGCATTGCGCGACGAGGCACAGATGGCCCGCCTCGTCCAACAGGCACCAGCAGGCGATCGGCCGGGTCGCGACGCAGCGGTTGGAAAAGCTGACGATCAACGGCGCCCCCGGCTTCAGCACCCGCGCGAGGTCGCGGATCACCTCGCCCGGCCGCGCCAGGTGCTGGATCGCGGCGCAGATCGTCGCGCCGTCGAATTCGCCGGTGGCAAACGGCAGGACCGGGTTGGCGTTGAGGTTCTGCACCCGAAATTCGTCGAGAAACGGGTTTTCCGCCAGCGCCTGGCGGTCGGTGCCGATGCCGACGACGCGGCGATAGGGCGCTTCCGGCGGCAGGTGCGGCAGCCAGCCCGACATGACGTCGAGGATCGCGCCGCCCGGCGGCAGCATCTCGCGGTAGAGATCGGTGACGGCGGCGATCGCGGCGCCGTCGATCTGCCCGAACGGCGCCTCGCGCCCCCGAAGAGACTCACCGAGCGGATCGCCGAGCGGCTCGACCAGCGGCTCGAGCAACGGCTTCACCACGGCCAAGGCGGCCGCCTGCAATCGCGCCGTTGTCGGGTCACTGCCCATGCCGGCTCAGATAGGGACCGGCGCCGGGGGCCTCAAGACTTGCACGGCGCAAAGATTGGCAAAGCGCGAAGACTTGCGCTTTCTTTGCCACATCTATTGGCCGGATCAGCGCAGAACCCATCGAAGCTCGATCACCCCCATCTCGTCATCCCCGGGCTTGTCCCGGGGATCCACGTGGATGGCCGGGACAAGCCCGGCCATGACGAGTAGGGGCGATTCAACCCGAACGGACAATGCTTTAGTTGGCCAGCGCGCGCTCGGGGGTCGTCAGCGCGAGGCCGAGATCGTGCGCCACGGCGGGATGGGTCAGGAGGCCGCGGCAGGTATTGAGCCCGTTACGCAGGTGCGGATCGTCGGACAGCGCCCGCCGCCAGCCGCGATCGGCGATCGCCAGCACAAACGGCAGCGTCGCGTTGTTGAGCGCCTCGGCGGAGGTGCGCGCCACCGCCCCCGGCATGTTGGTGACGCAGTAATGCACCACCCCCTCGTCGACATAGGTCGGCGCGGCGTGGGTCGTCGGGCGGCTGGTTTCGATGCAGCCGCCCTGGTCGATCGAGATGTCGACGATGACCGAACCCGGCTTCATCGCGCGCACCAGCTCGCGGCTGACGAGCTTTGGCGCCGCCGCGCCCGGCACCAGGACCGCACCGATCAGGAGGTCGGCGGCGACGACCTCGCGCTCGATCGTCTCGACGGTCGAGAACAATGTGTGCAATTGCGAGCCGAACTGCAGGTCGAGTTCGTAGAGCCGCGGCAATGAGCGGTCGATCACCGTGACGTAGGCTTCCATCCCCATCGCGACGCGCGCCGCGTTGGTGCCCGAGACGCCGCCGCCGAGGATCACCACCTTGGCCGCCGCCACCCCGGGCACGCCGCCCAGGAGGATGCCCTTGCCGCCCTGCTCTTTCTCCAGGCAGTGGGCGCCGACCTGGATCGACATGCGGCCGGCGACCTCGCTCATCGGCGCCAGAAGCGGCAGGCCGCCCGCCTTGTCGGTGACGGTTTCGTAGGCGATCCCGACGACGCCGGCGCGCAACAGCCCCTCGGTCAGCGCGCGCTCGGCGGCGAGATGCAGGTAAGTGAAGAGTATCTGGTCCTCGCGCAGCGCCGGGATCTCCGCGGGCTGCGGCTCCTTGACCTTGACGATCAATTCGGCGGCGGCGAAGACGTCGGCGGCCCGCACCAGGATCTCGGCCCCGGCGGCTTCATAAGCCGCGTCGTCGAAGCCGATGCCGGCCCCGGCGCCGCTCTCGACCACGACCTTGTGCCCGTGATGCGCCAATTCGCGCACGCTGCCGGGGACCAGCCCGACCCGGTACTCGTGGGTCTTCACCTCTTTCGGAACCCCGATCAGCATCGCTCTTCCCCAATCCGCCCGGACGCGCCTGCGGCCGGCGCGACGCGGCGCACTTTAAGGAATTGCTAACCGTGGCGGAACATCGTCGCGCTCGTCCCCACCCCGGACGGCAGGGCCGATGTATATCCTCGTTACCGCCCTCCTGTGCTACCTCGCGATCGGCGCGGCGTGCTTCGCCCATCCGGCGAGCCCGGCGCTGCCCGGCGATTTCCACTGGCGCCGCCAGCTCGGAATCTTCCGCGCGACGCTGCCCGACGTCTTGTGCTGGCCGGCGCGGCTGTGGTTGTCCGGCCGGGGCGGCGAGGGCGACCGGTAGGTCCTCAGAGGGCTACCCGACCAAAATTGGATTGTCATTCCCGCGCACGCGGGAATCCAGGGGCAACCATTCTGTCGCTTGCTCTGGACCCCCGCTTGCGCGGGGGCGACGGGGACAATGTTTCGATCCCATCGGATCACGGTTTAGGTTCCAGACTCAATTCATAACCACCAGATAACGATGGCGGCGAGGGTCACCGCGGCGGCGAAGTTGGCGGCGAGCTTGTCGTAGCGGGTGGCGATGCGGCGCCAGTCTTTGAGGCGGCAGAACATGCGCTCGATCAGGTT